>OFQV01000209.1_pt1 | contig 17032 bp, 14 predicted proteins | sample 1542971 | NCBI WGS metagenome assembly OFQV01 (sample SAMN07774229, study PRJEB24372) | wastewater metagenome | isolation source: WWTP Cannobio (Effluent) | place: Italy: Cannobio | collected 2016-01
CAAGGACGTCGGCGCATGCGCTGAACCTCTCGTCACGATCGACACTGAATCGCAAGCGCTCGGCGTACTGAGGGCTCTCGCAGCGCTCGAAGGTCACCCTGACCTGCGTATCGCCGCCACCGGTGCGGATACTCGGACTGCGCCCGTGCGCGCCAGGACATCCGGGACATGGCTAGCGGAAGGCGGGCTAGTGGAGGACGCAGACTTTCTTGATTCCACCGGGTCGATCGTTGCGAACGCCGGAGATCATGGGCTCCCAGCAAGCGCCCTCGGTGTGGTCGTCCGGGCTGCTGGCATTCTTCTCGGGGTCCAAGTGACGGTCAACGCTGGCACCGGCGAGAAACGGACTGCGCTGTACCTCGTACTCAACGAGTAAAGAGCGAACGGGTCGACGTCGGCGCTAGTTCTCGTCAGCAGAGTCGTAAGGGAACTCGCCTGCGTTCCCGCCAATTGTGAACGCTCCGCTGTCGTGCCGAACTGTGAAAGTTTCCCCGGCGAGAGCGCTGCGGATTGTTTTACCGATGTCTTCCCGTAGCCCGGCGGGCGTGAGCACCGTGGGCGAGGCGATACGCTGGTGCGGCATACGGCTACCTTACCAGAGCCGACACACCCAAAGGACATTGTCGCATGCGAACCTCGCCGATCCGTTTCGAAATGCTTTCCCACCCGCTCGAAGAGTGGGACGTAGCCGAGAAGCGACGCCCGGTCTCCCAGTTCTCGGCGCCGTACACCGACACGTTGAAGTTGCTCGGAACCGAAATGCGGATGGTGCGAGCGTCCGACGTCCGCGTTCTGGTTGTCGGTGCCCCCGGAAGCACCCGGCAGGACGGGATGCTCTACGCGAACACACGGCTGGCGCACCCCGGCGTGTCCGTTCGGTTCGACCATCCGAACAGGGATCTCGGAACGCTCCAATTCTCCGGCGACAAGTTCAAGGGCTGGCACGACAACCTTCGTGGGATTGTCCTGCACATCCAGTCCATGCGCGCTGCTGCCCGCTGGGGCGTGAACGACGGCAAGAGAGAGTACACCGGCTACCGGGTGCTCGAAGCTGGCACAAGCCGATCTACGTTGGGCGACGCTGCTGCGTTGCTGGCTGCGCAGTCGCGTATGCCTGTCGTTCAAGGGGACCGCAACTCGATCACCGCGGCGTACCGGCGGGCAACGAAATCGGCTCACCCTGACGTCGGCGGCGACCCCAAACTTTGGCAGGGAATCGCTGACGCCAAGGATCTGCTGCTCGGGAACTGCTGACACCGGAAACGGACGCCCGTACGGAGGTCACTAACGGCGGCAAGAATGTCACACCATGCGGCTACGATGATTCGCATGGTAAATGTTCCCCTCGAACCGCTCCCCGCACAGAAGCGGCTGTCCGCCCATCGGGCGGTCCAAGACAACATGGCTGCCCTTCGCTCGCTCCGGGACGGAACAGCAACGCCTGAGATCCTGTCCCGCTGGCACGGGTGGGGCGCTGCGCCTGCCATCTTCACGGGGAAAGCCCCGTTTTCCGCTGAACACGCCGAGCTACGCGAGATGTTGACCGCCGCCGAATGGGAGTCGGCGTCCAAGACGACATTGAACGCTCACTACACCGATCCGGGCATCATCCAAGCGATGTGGGATGCCGTGCCAGCATCGCATCACGGTCCGACTGTTGAGCCTGGTTGCGGACGCGGGAGTTTCATCACGCTCGCCCCCGAAGGCGCTGACGTCACCGGATGGGAGTTAGACCCGACCACTGCACGCATCTGCCGGGAACGAGTCGATTCACGGCACACGATCATGGAAGGCGGGTTCCACGAAGGGCGGATGACGTCAGGGTCGGCGATGCTCGCCATCGGAAACGTCCCATTCGGAGATTTCAAGCTCCACGACCCGGACGACAACCCGGGCCGTAAGCACCCGATTCACTCGCACTTCATTCTGAAGTCGCTCCGGGCGCTCGCTCCGGGCGGGCTCGCGTTCCTGATCACGTCCCGCTATTTCCTGGACAGCAGCAACCCGGCAGCGCGAATGGCAGCGAACTCGATGGCAGAGTTCTTGGGTGCCGTGCGTCTCCCCGCTGACGCTCACGAAGCCGAAGCGGGCTGCACCGTCGTTACCGACGTCGTAGCGTTCCGTCGCCGTGACGAGGATCTGCTGGCGGGCGACAGCGGGCACCCGGAATGGCTTGACTCCGTTCCGATCTCGAAAGGGGCTGGTCTGCGGGAGAACAAGTGGGTCGCAGCGAACCCGTATTTTGTCCTCGGAGTATCGAGCGTCACATCCGGGCAGTTCGGGCCGGCGCTCACAGTCAAAAACGGCGAGTTCGATCCTTGTGTGATCCGTGAACGCCTCGACGAGTTGGTGAGTGGGCCGCGCTGGTCCGGAAGGGCGCCCGCTGAGACGCCAGAGGTCAATGGGAAGACGATCGCACGGACCGAAGAGGTTTCTGCTGTCCCCGATGGCATCCCGGGAGATCACCGTCTGAACGCTGCGGGCGAGCCCGAAGTGTACGACCTGTACGACGGATGGAAGGTCGCCGGGAAAGCCGGCAGTGAACTTGCTGGGTTGGTCCGGCTTGGGGTCACCGCTCGGGCGGTCGTCGACGCTGACGCCGCGGGCACCCCCGACGAGACGTTGCGCGGCAACCTCGCCGCAGCGTACAAGGCGTACACGTCCGAGTTCGGGCCGTTGAACCGGACAAAGGTCGGCAGGTCCGGGAAGCGGACCGCGCCGAAGCTCGGCGGCTACCGGACCGACCCGAGATGGCCTCTGGTTTCTGCTCTCGAATCGTTCGACCATGCGACAGGGACCGTCGAACCTGCAGCCATCTTGTCTCGCCCGGTCATCGGAGCGACACGCCCAGTGTCCGCAGAGACCGACCACGAAGCGCTCCTACACGCCATTTCGACTGAGGGGGCATTGGACCCGGAAACCATCGGACGGCTCAGAGGCAAGCCCGCAGAGGACGTGATGGCGTCCCTCGAAGCCGAAGGGCACGTATTCTGCGACCCGGACGGGAAATGGGTCCACCAGTCCGAGTACCTGTCCGGAGACATTCTCGCGAAACTCGCTGCCGTCGACAAGCTCCCCGAAACAGACCCGCGCCGCAGACCGTACCGGGCAGCGCTCGAAGCGGTACTCCCGGCGCCCGCAACATCCGAACAGATTCTTGGGTCGTTCGGTGCCGCGTGGGTGCCGCTGGACATGGTGGACACGTTCGCGAACACCCGGCTAGCGAACGTCACCCCGCAGGCGTACCGGAAGAACGGGACCAAAGCAGTTCATGTCACCCGGACGGACGAGTCCGGTTGGACGGTAATTTCGGGGCGAGGCGAGAACTGGACGTTTCAGACCGCTGATGTGAAGTACCCGAGGCTGCTCGGCTCGGCGTTGAACGGGCGCGGGCATACCGTCCGCAAAGAAATCGACGGCAAGACGTACGTTGACCTGGACGCGACCGCCGCAGCGAACGACATGATCGAACTCATGCACGAGGAATGGGACCGCTGGCTCCTAGAGGACTCGTCGCGTGAAGCGGCGCTCATCGACACGTACAGTCGCCTGTACTGCGCATGGGTTCCTCGGGACTACTCGACGACTCCCGTGCACCCTGTAGGAACGAACGTTGACTACACGCTTCGCCCTTCCCAGATCAACGCGATCACTCGCATTGTTCTGGGCGGTGACACGCTCCTCGCTCACCCTGTCGGGGCAGGCAAGACCGACGTGCTCGCCGCCGCGGGCATGGAACTCAAACGGCTCGGACGCACACAACTCCCGTGTTATGTGGTCCCGAACCACATCGTCAGCCAGTTCGCTTCGATGATGGTGAACCTCTACCCGCAAATCCGGCTGCTCACGATCGACAAGGGCGACATTTCCCCGAAGTCACGGGAGCTACTTGCGGCGAAGGTCGCTACCGGCGACTGGGACGCTGTACTCATCTCCCATGAGACGTTCCGGCGCTGGCCTCTTTCGATTGAAGCGCAACAGCGGATGGCCGCAGCACGTATCGCCGACTTGACGTGGACTATCGCCGAGATGGCTACGGGAGACAACAAGGCTGAAACGTCCGATGTGAAACGGCTCGAAACGAAGCTCACCAAAGCCCAAGAAAAAGCGAAAGAACTCACAGCGAAGCTCGCTGAGGGGACCGACGAACACGCGTTCCCGTTCGACGCATCCGGCATCTCGATGGTCCTGTTCGACGAAGCGCAAGCGTTGAAGAACTATCCGACCGACAGCTGCGCGAACGTCGCCGGGATCGCTACCGCCGAATCGCAACGGTCGGTCGACGCGATGGACAAGGTCACTGTCCTCCGCGAACGGTACCCGGGCCAGCCGGTCGTTGTCCTTTCGACAGGCACTCCGGTATCGAACACGGTCGGCGAGCTTTGGGTTATGGCACGGTACGTCACCCCAGATTCGTTGAAGCGACTCAAGCTCTGGTCGTTCGACTCGTTCCGAGAGTTCTTCGCGTTGACGGTCGCTGGGATGGAACTCGGGCGCGACGGGACGATGGCAGCGAAAGACCGGCTCGCCCAGTACAAGCAGCTTCCGCGGCTCGCACGTTGGATGTCGGAATGGATGGACCGTGTAGACATCGAAACGCTCGGGCTGGAACGCCCGAAGCTGGATGGCGGCGAACGCATCATCGTTGAGATCGAACCTCACCCGGACCTTGTCGAGTACATTTCTGGTGAGGCTGTCCGGCGGGCGATCGCACTCAAGAACGGTGGCGTTGACCCGAAGGTCGACAATCACCTGAAACTCGACTACGACGTCACAGCCCGATCGACGGACTGGGCACGTTTCGCCGAGACGCCTTTTACCCAACAGGAGTTGGAGGATCACTGCCTGATCTACCGGACAGCTATGAACGTCGCCGCTGAATGGGCCGAGAACCGGAACAACCAGTACGTGACCGCTAAGGGCAACCCTCACCCTGTACTCGGCGGCACACACATCGTGTTCTCGGACGCGGGGACACCCAAACCGGACGATCCCAGCACGGCCTATGAACGGCTCCGCACGTACCTCGTAGCGCTCGGTGTCCCTTACGACGAGATCGGGTTCATCCACGAGCACGACAAGACCGACGATTCCAAGGAAGCGTTCTTCGAGCAGATCCGCAACGGTGAGATTACTGTCGCGGTAGCGTCAACATCGAAGATGGGCTCCGGGACAAACGTTCAGACCCGTCTCTGTTCCGAGCATCACATGACCTGCCCGCACCGTCCGGTCGACCTCGAACAGCGCGAAGGGCGGATCGAGCGCCAGGGCAACCAGAATAGGATCGTTCGCATTTACGTGCCGATGGTAGTCCGAACCGGTTCCGTGCAGCAGTGGCAGCGGGTCCGCCGCAAGGCAGGGTTCATCCGGCAACTCATGGCATCGTCGATCGACGGGCAGGAAACCACCGACCGTGACGACCCCGAACTGGTCGGCTATTCGGCGCTACGCGAAGCCGCTACCGGCGATGAGGACTTCGCTCTGCAGGCAGAGTTGGACGGCGAAGTGATCCGACTAGAACGGCTCCAACGGCAACACGAAATGTCGATCCGGTCAGCTCGCGTTGCTGTACGCGACCTCGAAGACGCAAGCCGCAGGGCAGACGCCGCCGGGAGTGTCGCCCGACAGTTCGTGCAGACGTTCGGTGAGTATCCGGGGGCGTCAGCTTGGACGATCGACGGACGGAAAGTCACAGCCGCCGAGGTTGCCGACAGGGTCAACGAGATGGGGCACGCTTACGGAGATGTGGCTTGCCTGCACTTCGAGAACACCCCGACAGTCGGGCATATCTCGTTGGGCCACCGGGGGCGACTCACGATTCACGTTGACGGGGAAAACCCGTCATGGGGGACACCCGGCAGGCACTACCGGAAATATGTCGCCGAGATGCCGGTCGGGCTCGACAACACGGGAGCGAACGAAATGGTCGACGCTGTCCGTGTCGGCATCCAGAAAGCCGCATCACATCTTGCCAAAATTCGGGACCGTGTAGCGGGCTACGAACGGTCGATCGAGGCAAACGAGTCCGCCGCCAAAGCAGGGTTCCGGCATGCCAAGATGCTGGCGAATCTCCGTCTCGACTTGGACGTGGTCAACACCCGGCTACGGGTGCGGTACATGAAACCGGAGGACGGACGGAACCTGCGGGCGTTGTTCGGGGAGCGTCCGCCTGACGATCCGAACTTGGCCAGGTTGTGGAGGAACCTGATGAAACAGGCGGCTGACCGTCCGGCGCTTGTGTCCAGGTGGCAGGCGATCCGGGATGGCAAGGAGACGGATTCGGATGCGTCTAACGGCACGTTGGACTCCGCTGCCCGAACCCTTTTCGCCCAAACCGTTCCGGCCTAAACACTAAAAGTGGCCCCTTTACCACTAAACGGGAACTCCTTGTCAATATAAAGACGGTGAGTTATACTACCCACCATGACCGAAACCACCGACGTCCAGCCCAGACCAGTCCGCAGAAGTAGTCAACCGCTACTTATCCGCCCTGGAAGACCTTCAAACCCTCGTTGACCGCGATGCCATCCAAGCGCTGCAGGAACAGCACGCGGGCGCCGCCACCCCATCCGATCGGGTCATTCTCGACGGGTAAATCTATGCGCTCATGCACCCAGGTGACAGCGAAGTCGCTGCCGCTGCCGAAGCGTTTGCCCAGGTCGCCAAGACGTTCAGCACCCGGCACAACATCCCCCGAGAGTCATGGGAACGTGCCGGGGTGCCGTCCGACGTCCTCGAACAAGCGGGGATACCCAGCCCGAAGGCGAAGCCATCCGAGAGGACGACCAGCAAGCGTCGCAGCGCCTCGTCACGAACCGGTCAACGAAAGAAACGGGTCACGCAAGGCAGTGTCAGCAAATGCCTTCTGGGCATGCCAGAAGGCACCGAATGGACGATCCCGCAGGTCGTGGAAACGTCCGGCGCTTCGGTCGAAACGGTTCGCGCGGCGGTCGAAAAGCTTGTCGAAGACGGGCAAGTCGAAGACACCGGCGAGAGCCTGCATACAGGCAAGCGCGGGAGGCAGCCGGGGCTATACCGGACTCTCTATTCCGTGACGGTTTAGGGCCGGTACGGGGCGGGGCGGACCTTCGGAATTCCCTGCATAGGGTTCCGCCGTGAGCCTGTTGTGATGCCCCGGGCGTCCTCCCGTGTGAGCGTCCCCGGACGGTAGTTGGAGCTACGGCCCCCGTTGGACTCGATGTCTGTGGCGGGACATTCGCTCCCTCCGGTTTGCTGGGATGCGTCAGGGGTCCACATATGCCCCATGACCTGTCCGCCGGACTTATGGGTTGCGAACAGTACCCTGAACCCGGTGTCGCCAGGGTGGGAGATGAAGTACACCTCGACAACGTCAGGGTTCTTCGGGTCACCGATCGGTGACCCTGGGAGGCTTTGCGTGTCCGAGGTCGTCAACAGCGGGACTCCCATCGCCGCCGCCGGGAGCAGCGAATGGACAACATGATCCGCAGGCGGGCCGGTGACCGTTCCGTCATCTAGGACTGTGAGGTCTGCGTGCTCAGCGGGCATCCGACGGTACCCCCAAATTGCTGCCTTCGCCATGAGGACAGACCGCTCGCGGGCACGCCGTTCGGCAGACTCGACAGGCTCGCCCGGAAACGACAGGTGAGCGGGGATGACACGCGGTCGGGCAACAATCTCAGGTGCATCCATACGGATGAATCTAGCCCGCGGCATCATAGAGGGGCAACACGATCAGCGGGAGTTCCCATGGCACAGACAAGAGGCAAGACCTCACCGAAGTCGACTGACGGTTCGTACGCGCCCGGGGGGCAGTCCGCCGAGATAGATCCTCGGGCTGCAGCCGGAGTCATCCGAGACGGCGACCCCGCTGCGTCCGATCAAGACCACGCTGCACGCGTCCGTGCCGACATCTACCGGGCGCTCACCGAGGATGCCGCCGACTCCCGGCTCGCGCTTGCCGAACGGATCGCCGACGCTGCGGTCCCTCGTTCCCCGTGGTCGCCGTACAACCAGGAGTACGCCTACATCGACCGGCTGACCAAACTCGCCCACAGCGACGGGACGAGCTACCGTGAGGCGGCAGCACAGGTCGTTCCGGTGATGAACTCGTATGCGGGGTGGAAAGCGCTTGGATGGCAGGTCAAGAAAGGCGAAAAAGGCAGCAGCATCCTGATCCCGCGGATGGTCCAGAAGAAAGACGCCGACGGAGCGCCAGTCTTCGGGGCGGACGAGAAACCGGTCAAAACGCTGGCAGGATTTATGTCCCGGAACGTCGCGTTCACCGCCGATCAGATCGAACCGGCCGAGGGAGAAACACCCGAAAAGTTTTGGGTGAAACCGCAGACGTCAGACCCGGAACGAACACGGCAAGCGTTCGATTCGCTAAAGGCGGTCGCCGAAGAACAGGGGATTACGGTCACAGTCGAAGACACCGGCTCGGCCGGCGGGTCGATATCGGCGCCCACTGGCGACGATTCAGAACGCCGGATACGGCTGTCGGTCATGCGGAACCAGCAGCAGCACGTCCGCGTCCTTGCCCATGAACTCGGACACCATTTCGACCCGGGACTCCAGACACCCGAGCACATGAAACGGTACAGCAACGACCGCGACTACCGCGCCCGATGCGAACTTGTCGCTGAAGCAACGGCGGCAGCGATCTGCGGCGAGTTGGGTATCGAGCAAGGCCGTGACCATGACGCTTACTACGCGTCGTGGGCACCGGAAGTCGAAGGTGATACCGGCGATGACATGATACCGGTGTCGGCGGAAGGTAAGCCCGAAGACGAATGGATGACGGACGTGTCTACTCGTGCTGCCGTGTCGATCGGGGAGCTTGTGGAGCCGTTGGGGCTCGGGATCGGAGCGAAAATGAAGGAGGCGAAGCAGGCGGGCGCCGACGCTGATGCGGCGATGCGGAAGGCCCGGAAGCCTCGCAAGGGCAAAGGCAAGCGTCGGAAGGCAGCATAAACCGGCTGGACATGCTGTCAATCGCCCGGTAGTCTGACAGCATGGAAACTTCAAGGTTCGAGATCGACATGGACCGGACGCACTTCACGTCCGACACCCACTTCGGACACGCGCGTATCGCCGACCTGGCAGGACGCCCCGAACCAGACGTCGACACCATGAACGCACAGATGGTCCGCGACTTCAACCAGACCGTCGGACCATCCGACACCACGTGGCACGCAGGCGACTGGTGCATGGGGAAGATCGACGTGAGCTTGCCCATCGCCGGGCAGTTGAACGGACGGAAACAATCGACCCCAGGGAACCACGACCGGACCGACCCGGAAAACCCAAAGCCTGGCGGCGGTTTGGACCGGGCCGGGTGGGAAGCCCGCTACCAGGAAGTCGCAGGCATCGAAACAGTCCAAGGGCCGATCGAACTGGTCTTGGACGGCACAGTTTTCGTGTTCTGCCACTACCCGTACGAAGGCGACTCCCAGGCTGTGGACAGGTTCGCTGATCGTGCCCCCGAGTTTCACGGGTTGCCCATGATCCACGGACACGTCCACGAGCAGTGGCGGGTCCGCATGTACCGCGGCGTTCCCATGGTCAACGTCGGCGTCGACGCGTGGGCAGGCAGGCCAGTATCAGCCCATGTGGTGTTGGCTGCTGCCCGTGCAGGTGTGGATGCGGTGCCGTTGGAGTGGGCATAGCCGAAGGTTGTAGGTGGGAGCGAACCCGCAGTTCGCTCCCACCTCATCGTGGCACCCGGTAAGAGCCTGACCTTTCGGGGGACGATCAGGCTCTTACCGAATGCGCGATCTGTTCGTAGACGTCGGTCGCAGACCGGGATGGGATTTCGCCGGCGTCGATCTTGTCTTGGAGGTAGACGAGCCGTTCGTGTGCTGCGCCGATAGCCATGTGTGCAGCCTGGACGGCGAGCGCACGGGATTCGCGGGCATGGGAGACGGCCTCATCGGTGTATGCGGACAGGCGCATCGTATGCCCGTCCTGGGCCGGGATGCACGGTGACCCGTCAGGGTTCCATGCGCGGCGAGTGCGGCAACTGCCGCAGTAGGTGACGACCGTTTCCGTCGGGGCGTGCCGTGCAGTCAGGCATTCATGGGCGTGTATCCCGTCGAAGATGAAGACTGGGACGTCTGGGCTCACGTGGGTCCAAGCGTGGGTATCCATCGGGGGATGATACGCTCGGTATTCGATTCTGTCAACCCCCCCTGTGGATATCCTGTGGATAACCGAAGGGGTGGCTGCATCCTGTACCCTAGTCCGCTGCCACTCGACCCAAGGAACGCATGCTGACCGACGCCCAAACCGAACGCCACCTCGCCCAAACCGGATGGCAGGTCATCGCCGGCGACAAACAAGGGCGCACATGGAGGAACCCTGACAGCGGACAGACCGTCATCGTCCCGCTCAACCCATCCCCCCCCGCATGCGAGTCGACGCTGCAGCGTCTTCACGCCGATCTCGGCGACGAGTTGCAGAGCGAACCGCGAGTCGGCTAAGTTCGTTCTCACTAGGGGCTGACAGGTTTCGACGTTGAAACCAGATGCTGCTTGTGCGACACGAGTTGCCCAGACTCGCTAAACGGGGCACCCAAAGAACCGGCAACGCTTCTTTCACCACCGCAGCCTGAAACCTTCCGAGGTAACGGCCCACCGTGGCATAGGGACCAGAGATGGCACCCGGGGCCTGACCCGCACAGCCTGGCAACAGAAGTGAGGGTAGACCGCAGGGAAAGACCGCTGACAGTCCGAAAGAGGGCCGACTTCGAGGAAAGACTCGGCGGTGACCGGAAGGTCAGTTGACCCGCCAGCGTGGCAACCGCAAGCCACAAGTCGGGAACGGTCGTATCGCAGGTAGTAATCCTTCAGCGGACGGGGGTTCGATTCCCCCCAGCTCCACAAATCAAAGCACCAGTCTCAGATCAGATCGTACTGCCATCGGGCTTTCGACCGGTCACGCGGCCCACGTTCGTACCGGAGCCCAGACGACGGGTTCCCAGGGTCTTCCCATCCTGCTTTCACCTGCACATACCGGTTCCCGTCACGGTCACGGGAGAAGGTATGGTTCGCCGGACGGCTTGCCGGGGTTGACCGGAACTGCAGCGACGCGAACTCGTCGTCCGTCAGATCGCGGATCGAATCGACTGGTCTGCCCATAATGTGCGATGCGGCTTCCAAATACCCCCGCGGGCCGTCCGGTTCCTGCATGACGGCGATGTGCCCGTCAGCGTCAGATTCGGAGGTCGAGTACACGAACTGGGGCGCACGGTTCGGTTGTTGCGCCGGGGGCAGTCCGGCGTACTTTCCCTCACCTTCGATGTACTCGTTCGCTGGCGGGCCGACATACCGTCCGGCGGGTCCGCCACGGGCGGCGGTGTGAGCGCCGCCCGTGGGGCCTTTCGGGCAAGCACCTCGATGCCCGCGCTTCAACTCTGGGCATCGGGAGCACGGTATGAGCTTCGTCATGGTGACCTTTCGTCGTCGTCTCGAATGATGCCGCGCGTCTGGCGGAGTCCGACACTTCGGACACAGCGTCGATTCGGGGTTGTTTCTACCCTGCTCGCCCAGTAAAATGTAGCACCCTCACTCTTTGGAGAGACGTCACATGAACCACCGAAATGCAGATCGGCTCCCCGCGCTGGCTCCTTTACGCTGCTGCTGTCGGATTGCTGGCGGTAACAGGGTGCGGGTTCCATGTGACGCGTTGCGAGCCTGATACCACCACCACCACAGCCCCGTCAGCACCGTCCCAGGACCGCTCCTCGTCTGCCGAAGTTCCGAGCACGGAGGGCACGCCAGATTTGCCAGACGCGCCTACAGTCAGCGGAGGTTACTCCGCTGAGGTGATGGACGTCACCGAGGTGGTAGGCGACGCAGCCGACGGGTACCACGAGGTCCGGGTGGACGTAGAAGTGTCCAACAGCAGCGAAACCTCCATGGAGGTTTCGCTTGGTTGCTTCGAGATGCGCGACGACGAAGGCCGACTCTTCTCCGTGTCCGACGGGACTCTCGTCGGCGATATCCCACCAGGCGACAGCCTCCGAGGGGCTCTGTCTTTCGAAGTTGACAACGACGCTACCGGGCGGGTCCTCGCTTTCGAATGCGCCGACGCCGACGCGGTCGATCTCCCCCTCTAAGACCAGAGGCGATGCTTAGCGGCGCTACACCCAGCATCTGGAATGCTTGCTCGCTACTGACTGGACCTGTCGCCCGCTGACTGGTCCAGCACGGGATGGTGGGCGACAGCGACCGTTTGAGGAGGGACGAGGCACTCTCGATGGGTGTTTGGCGGTTCCGAAGGACCCCTGGAAGATTTGCTCGGAGGCTCTTTTGCTGCCCGCAACTTTCCGTCTTGGCTGTAGGTGCTTAGATTTCGGGCTCCGAGCGGCCGTTTTCGTCGCATCAGCGACGGGCATCTGCTAGCATGGTTCTATCGGGGTAGTGGTGGTGCCTTGTGTAGCGCGGACGCTTTGGGTCGCGTTCGGTGATTTATCCGCATTCTACAGAAAGAACGCTTTCATGAGATTGTTTCATGTTAAGTTGGGTTCGTTCATCGTGGCAATAGCTATGGTTGTCTTGGCGTGTGCGCCACCGGTGTCTGTGCCACCACCTACCACGAAGAAGCCGCCACCACCCACCACGAAGACAGTTGTGGTGGTGGGTTCTGGCCCTGGAGCGGTAACAGCGGCGGTTTCCGCTGCCGGTGAGGGTGCAAGTGTGACATTGATTTCCCATGACGCGCCCGTACTTGGCGGGCAGGCGTTGGCTGTTGGGCGTATGGATGTTAAGGGTGATGACGCCCAGTACGGTCCTTACCGTGAATTTCTGCGGAGAGGTATGCTGATTGCGCCGTCCATGGGTCTTTCGAGTCAGGAGATTGCTGATGGGAAGATTCCCCCGGAGCTGACGAAGCGTGTCCTCAACGAATGGCTTGCCGATTATGGGGTTAGGGTTGTTCGCGCTGAGATGTCTTCTGTCCAGAAGACAGGTAATCGGATCAACGGTGTTACCGCAGCCGGAGTGAGTTACCCGGCCCGTGTAGTTGTTGATGGTACCGAATTGGGCGATGTGCTGGCGAAGGGCAACGTCGCATACCGCCTTGGCTCTGGACGTTCTGACCGGGGGACGATTAAGTCGGGCGACTGTCTCCAGGATATGACTTGGCCGGTTATCGCGTCGACTACGTCTTCGACTAAATCCACAGGCAAAATCATTCCTATTCTCCGCAATGGCAACCCTCTGGTGGCGCCCGTTTGGGATACGGTAGAGCCACATTCCCGCTACCGGGAAGTGGCTTCGCCGGGGACTTCTCGTCGATCGATGTGGAACCATCACACAGCTGATGTTCCCGTCAGCGTTTGGGATGCGACTTCTGGGCGAGATGCTGTTTTTCAGCGAGCGGCCATGAAGACAATGGACTATGCCGCTTCGTTGCAGAACATGTCTGATGGTGCCCAGTGGGGCCTGGATGTTGGTTCAACAGCCAATTCTTGGCCGCTGACGAGGATTTCGGTTGGTAACGAGTCTGCCATGACGGCATTGCCATACGTTCGCGAAGGGCGCCGTATGGTTGGCATTACCACCTTGACCTCCCGGGATATGAAGCGAGTGGCGGTTCCTGGTCGAGCAGGGTATCGGGATGCGACACAGGATGCTGATGCGATTGCTATTGGTAACTACCCTTCTGACCTTCACGGTTGTCCCGGGGCCAACGACCCCGAGGAGCCCGTCATTTCGGATATTCAGGATGGTGTTTCCGCGCCTCATCAGTGGGGGCCGTTCTCGGTTCCTAGCGGTATCTTGATTCCTGAGTCGGTCGAGGGCCTGGTTGCTGCTGAGAAAAACCTTTCTTCGACTAGAGCGGCCAATGCGGCTCTCCGGTTGCAGCCAATAGCTTTCTCGACTGGCGCTGCGGCCGGTGTAACGGCCGGTTTGGCTGCGTACAGACACATTGACGCTCGTTTGGTCCCGGCGCTTGACGTTCAGTGGCGTATCGCCCACAAATGGGGTGCCGATTTGTCCATACAGCCGTGGACTGACGCCCGACCCACCACGAAGGAGCAGGCGTTTGTGGAGGTGGCCACGGCCCGTGGATGGATGTCGGGTGTGGCCGCAGACAAAGCGGGACATGAGTCGACTATTCCTCGGATGTATGCCATATCGCTGCTTGCCCAAGCCAAGGGCCTCCGCCCGGCTTCTCGTAATGTTTACGTTGATACCCCCGACGCGTGGGGACGTTGGTTGACAGCCGCCCATGAGGACGGCTGGTTCTCTGGTTGCGGGCAATCCAAGGCGTGCCCTGACCGGAAAATGACTCGCATGGAAGCCGCCTATGTCGGGACGGCTGTGCTTGGCGATAGGTCGGGCGGACGCGGGTTGCCTTCGGATGTGTCCGGGGCAGGGGCATTGCCGGCTGCATCTGCGGTGGCATCCGGATACATGGGATGGTGTGGGGCATCGTCTCAGTTCTGCCCAACATCGCAGGTGACTCGAACTACAGTGACGAGGATTGGGGCCGACTTGATTGCTGCGAGGACTCGGTGACTGGTGTCGAGATCGGTCCGCTCTGTCGAATGGCGTCCGGTTCGTTCTGGGGGCGGTCCATCCCGGCAGGATGGGCCGCCCCCAGGGATCGGTGACGAACTACACATGCTAGGAAACGGGCTGGTCCCACAAGCTGCGGCGGTAGCGTACCTGCGACTGTCCGAACGGCTCGATGCTGCGATGTCGGGCATATCTCAGACAGGAACCTCCCGGTGAACGACCTCGAAGCGGTCCGCTACGCATCCAGAATGTGCGGTTATCCGTCAACGTCATCCGAATGTTTGAACCGAGGGGAGTCGACAACGTGGGATCTCCCGGACGCCGGCGTTGTCGCCCGTGTCTCAACAAGAGACCAGGCGGCGAACATCGGACGGATGCGGACAATCTCGGACGCTGTAGCTCTGGTGGGGATACCGACGCCGAGGTTCTTGGAGTCCGTCACGATCGAAAGCGACCCGCCGATGATCGTTCTGTTCGTTCGCAGATTCGCTACTGTCCCTCGTCCGAAAAAGACCAGAATGTTCCTGATGGGCGAAGTGATCCGGCATCTGCACGAGAGCGCGCCGACAAGCGGACACGAATGCCAGTGGATCTCCCGGAAAGACGCCCAACTCGACCGGTTCCGTCAGGTTCGAGGGAAGCGCGAACACGAGTGGATCTCCACCCGTTGGGATGACGCGTCCGCCCCGTTCCGTTCGATGACCCCTGATGTTTTCGTGCACGGCGACCCGCATCTCGGGAACGTTCTCGTCGGCAGCAGCCATGCGTGTCTGATCGACTGGGAAGACGCCGGATGGGGCGACCGTATGGTCGACCTAGCGAGAGTCGCTACGGCGCTCAACAGAACCGAAGAGTTCTCCGACGCTCACAGGGGTGCGTTCTGGGACGGGTACGGCGGGCATGTGGAGGTGCCGGAGTCGGCGACGAGAATGCACGATGTTGCCCGGCTGATTTGGGCTGGCTCACTCGAAGGTGACCCGCCAGGCGGAGGACTCGGCTACGAAGCATCCAAGCGGACACTCGATGATCCCACTGCCGTCTGGTACCCGTCCAGCGGCGTGGCATGATAGGTCCATGACTTCCCAGAAGAGAGCACAGACCGGTAAGGGCACCCCAGGTTCGTTCGCGCCCGCCGGCACCGCCGGGAACGCTGACACTGTCGCAGAGCGCGGCTACGGCACGGAACCCGAACCGCTCGCCTGCGACTACTGGGAAGAGAACCACGTACCCGATGACGCTCGGACACAATGGGATGAGGTAATGCGCCAGCTCACGCCAGAGTCGGGCATGTCACCGCGGACCAACTTAACGGCTATGACGGTCAGGGACACATGGAGCAAGGATGGGGTATCTGCTGGTGCGAACGCCGTGATCGTCTCCCGAGCGGGGATACGTCCACCGTTCGGGGTCGGCATGAACGGCATGAACGTCGAGCCGATCCCCGCTGACAGTCCGTACCCGCAAGGCCCGTTCAAAGACGCTGTCGATCACGCCGCCGCCGGCGTCCGCAAGAGGCTCGCAGACATACACCCGACCGTCCGGGTCCAATCGTTTGATCGGACAATGGAACTCGCCGAAACGTACGACAACTGGAGGTTGCAGGACGGATCCGAACGCGCCGAATTCGAGCGTGGGCTCACAGCACTCCGCGAAGCCGACCACATCGAACGTAACCGGCTCATGGCAGCAGCAGCGCCAGTAATCTGCCCAGCGATCGAGAACAGGATGCGTTCCGGTTCCTATCCCGCCATCTACACGTACCCGGAATGGCAGGAACGGCTCCGCACGATGCACGACGGGTTCAGGGCTGCGCAACTCACCGAAAGCACCAAAAACGTGGCAGGTAGAGGGTCGATCTACGTCGGAGTGGCCGACCAGATCGCCCAGCGGGGCGCTAACACGTTCGCAGAAGACTTCGAACGCCTCTGAACGTCAAACGCCGGGAACGCTAACCCCCGTCCCTTATGAGACGCCTGATGTCCGTGTTCGCTCTGTCCCTCATCGTCCTGGCAGGGTGCACGCAAGCGCCTCAACGGCAAGCGAACGGACGGCACTTCGGCACATGTTCCGTGCCGGTCGTCGGCGACGTCGCCGTGGACGGCGCTCACGGCATCCGGTTCGCGTTCAACGAAGCGTCCGATTCCGTGGCGGATCGTACGAGGAAGCCGCCCTGTACGGGGTGACCATCAAATACATGGGATGGGCTTGCTGTCCCGTACGCTGAGACGCACCACTGGACGGGCGCGACAGGCAGAACTAAATGGGAGCTTCGGTTCTGGGGAAACCAGCGACTGGGCTCGTACGGCACGAGGTCGGCCGCTCCCGACATGAACGGGGTGATGAACCCGATCGTCCCAACACGGTACGGCACGTTTGTCGAACAGCTGACAAGTCTGGGTTGCGGAACCCGGTGGCAACTGCTACGATTGTCAGTTCGCGAGGTGGAGCAGTCAGGTAGCTCGTCGGGCTCATAACCCGGAGGCCGGGGGTTCGAATCCCTCTCTCGCCACCAAAGAGAGAACGCCACC
>OFQV01000211.1_pt1 | contig 16743 bp, 24 predicted proteins | sample 1542971 | NCBI WGS metagenome assembly OFQV01 (sample SAMN07774229, study PRJEB24372) | wastewater metagenome | isolation source: WWTP Cannobio (Effluent) | place: Italy: Cannobio | collected 2016-01
CTATTGCTTCATTATGGATAAACAAGGAAGTAAAAAAAGCCCTAATGCATAGGATGATATTAGGCTTGTTATATAAATATGAAATAGTTGACCACGCAAACGGTAATGGGTTAGATAATAGAACGTGTAACATAAGAATAGCTACTTCCAGCCAAAATGCTGCTAATACAAAATCAAATAGGGGGAAATACAAGGGCGTTTACTATGCAAAATGGAGAGAACCAACGCCATATAGGGGAAGCGTCATGAAGGATGGCAAGCAATACTGCAAATATTTTAAAACAGAACTGGAAGCCGCTTTGTGGTATAATCAAAGAGCAAAAGAACTACATGGTGAGTTTGCTAATTTAAATGTAATTTAATAAACTATAACAGATGGCGACTTTTATAAACGTGAAGTGTGCGGAAAACACTTTGTATTTGTCAGATGAGGATGGGCTACCCGTACTCGGACAATCCCCCTATGGAGTTCACGGCGTGCAAAGCTGGCAGTTCCCCGCTAAATACTATCAAAAGCTACTTTTTACTGATAACATCGTTATTCAGATGCATACGCAGTACGCTATATCGGACGGTAGCGTATCGAGGGTTTGCCCCATCCCGCTAATGTACCTATGCGACTATTACGACCCGAATACGGGTGCTTACCATGTGGTAGGGGCGGCTACGAATAACACTACGGCGGGTAGTTCTATCAACCTGAACGCTGCACCATACTACAAGGGCGACCAACTTATAGCAGGTAATGACTATACCAACCCCTATACGGGTTCGGTTGACCCATTGGCAAGTTATATGTGGGCGTTCAACTTTGAGGACTTATCACTCGATACGCCGGGTAACGAAGGGGCGATATTTTACGTGCTTTTCGTTAACCGTAGCTATGAAACTTACCCGACAATAGCTTACCAATACCTGTTTAGTGAGCCGTTTATGGTTCGGGAAAGCAAACGCAACTATTCACCTACCTTATACCTTGAAAGCGGCTACAATGCCAACGTAGGCGGCGATAAGAACATAGTAATAACAGGTTGGTATGATGATTACCCGACTAATAGCAGCACTTACAGCCCTGTATTTACCAAGCGTTTTGAGGGGTATATAATAGACTTTGACCCGAAAGCGGTGAATGTAGGCTACTTACAGCAGATGTACGACCAGCAGCAGGTATTTACCCAACAAAAGCGAATGAAGATGCTAAAGGTAGGCGAACTATCCACAGGCATACCCCCGTATCTGCTTGAAATGATTACAACGGGTATTTTATCCGATATGTGGACTATTGACAGGTATAGTTATATATGCTTTAACCCAAGTTCACAAACAACCCTATCCGACATATGGAAAACAAGGCGTGACGATAACAGGACGTTGCTATATGCCAATACTCCGATTATGGAAAGGTATTCGGCGCAGGCGGCAATCGTTAGCCCTACGCCTGATATGTTTGGAAGGATATTTACGGGTGAGTTTAGTTCGGAGTTCGCATAAAAAATATTACCTCAATCAAAATAAAATCTATTATCTTTGTTTAACCTTTTAAACCTTCTATCTCTTGAAACATCTATTTTTAGCTACATTAATTGTAGTTCTTTCCGTGAATAGTAGCCATGCGCAGATTAGCACGATACTAACCCGATTAACGGCGCAAAGGGCATTAACTAATACCAACATAACTACCAAGACAGGCGCACGTTCTATTACTCCGCTCAATGTGGGCTATTCCGATGACAGCATTATGGCTATCATGTACAGCCTTGCAGGTCTTACAGGTGCGGCTGGCAACCTCGATGCGGTACTTACGTTAGGTAATACCAGCGACCTTGATGTAATTATTGATAAGACAGGTGCAGAGGGTGAATTTCGGACTCTACATAGCTACAACGGGACAACCACGGAGCATGATGGTACGGGGTTAATTTCACCATATCCCGTTACGTTCATTGGCAGGGTAGGCGGCAACAACGTGCTATACCTTCGTGATGCGTTTGGTTTCTTCGGTTACATGGGTTCGGGTACATTGACCGCCAATAGAAAGGTATTGCTACCTGATGAAGGTGACGGTGTAGGGCTTGATGCTACATTAGTACTGCATACGACAGCCGACCCGATAACGGTTACTAACGGAACAAGTGTAGGAACTTATGACGAAGGTGTTATGTCCATTGACGATGGAGCGGGTAGTATATCGTCTGTTTACCCTACTTATATGGGTGCGCAGAATACATCGGGGACAGTCGTTAACAGGCTAAAGGCGTACCCGTATTATCAGGAGTACAACTATACTAATTCCATCGGTTCGGTTACCAATACCGCTAAGTTACGGTTTGACAGGACTTTTACTGGCAATGACACATCGGATATATGGTTTCCTAATTCTACGCATGACGGAGACACTTTAGCGGTTAAGGGGGATATAACCTCATTCGGCAACTTTGCTACGGCAGATTTGACGTTTACGGGTACACGGGCGCACCATTTGGATAGATACGGCGTGAGCTTTGATAGTGCGCTGATGTGGAAAATTTCAGACACCAGCGGCAATTACTTACTGAGCCTTAATGATACCACATCAGCAGCGACTTTGGCAATGTTGTACGCAACTTCAACGCCAACATCAAAACACGTAAGGTTGAATGTAAGCGGTTCTCTTAGGGTATTAATGGAACAAAGTGCCGGGGTTAACAGATTTACAGCCATAGCCCCCAATGCCAGCTTGGTAGTAGATAGTGCTATAAAGGCGGTCGGAATAAATCATTTAGCTGGCACGACCTCGGCTCCAACAATCGCAGCAGGGGCGGGAGCAGGTACTTCTCCGACCGTTTCTGTTGGCAGTGGCAGTACGGACATTTCGGGGTACGTGAACATTACCACAGGCACTACCTGCACCGCATTGGCAACCGTAGCCACAATTACATTCAATAACGCCTATGCCACTGCTCCAAAGTGCGTAATAATACAACCCGCAAATGCAGTAACAAGGGCGCTTACACCTAATGCAAAACTTGTTTATGTCAATCAGGCTGGTATCACAACAACAACCTTTGAAATAACGGCAGGGGCAACAGCCCTTTCGGATGCAACAGCTTACCAATGGTATTATTTTATAGTACAATAGACATGCGCAACCTCATATACATAATCCTTATCTTACTTACCGCTACTACGGCAACGGCGCAAAGTCCTACCCGTGGTGGCGGTAATAACCAACTGCAATCATGGTACGGTGGCTTTAAAGTTATCCGATACCTTGCACCTCCTAATACCTTCAATCCGTGGGCTACCTACGATAGTTTGGGTATGGTATGGATTGACAGTACCACTACTAAAAAACTAATGTGGCATACGGGCGTTTATCGTAGATATGTAGCATCGGAAACCTATGTAGATAGCCTGTTTGCTACGGCTGTAACGGGTGTAACGCAGCAGACTTTAGATGATAGTTGCGCCGCGATACGGGCTGATATTTCGGGCGGTTCAACAGATAGCTTTGTTTACTCAACCAAAGCATATAGGCAGAAAGGCATAGACAGCGTGAACATCACAGTAGCAACACGGGTAAAGTACACAGATACGGCAAGTATGCTATTACCCTACCAACGGACTGTAAACGCTACATCTGGTACTGTTACATCGGTAGCTACGGGCTACGGGGCAAGCGGCGGGACTATCACAACAACAGGTACTATATCAGCAGATACGGCGGCGATGGCTACACGTTCACGGGTACAAAAGGCGGTGGATAGCCTTAATATCAGCATCGGCACTAAGGGTAGCGGCACAGTTACGAATGTGGCAACGAATAACGGTACGGGTATAACAGGCGGGGCAATCACAGGTACGGGTACTATTGCGGCAGATACAACCATATTAGGAACAAGACTATGGCGGGATAAGTTAGCCGACAGTATCAATATAACAGTAGCTACAAGAGTAAAATATACCGATACTGCCTCTATGTTGCTACCATATCAGCGCACGGTGAACGCAACGAGCGGGACAGTTACAAGTGTTGCGACAAACACAGGTACAGGTATCACAGGCGGCACGATAACCACAAGTGGAACGATAGCGGCAGATACTACGGTACTTGATACAAGGGCATGGAGAGATAAGCTAAAGGACACCCTGAACGCACAAGATGCGCTACGGGTTAAATATACGGACACAGCCTCAATGTTAAGCCCGTACTTATCAGAACAACACGCATCAGTTACCTACGTGGCGATAGTAGCCGATACCACCATAAGCGCAGCCTATACGCTAACAAGTAGGGACTATAACCGCACTATCCATTGTACCAATGGCAGCAACATAGCATTAACTATACCTACGGGTTTAGGCACTACGTTTACCTGCGTGGTATTAGCGGAAGGGGCGGGAACGGTTACGCCTACGACAAGTAGCACAACATTTTACTACCAACCTACATCAACGACTAAGATTAAATCACAAGGCGGCGCAACGATACGGAGTTGGGCTACGGCAAATAGTTACTTAATCATAGGGAGTTTAGAATAATGAAACGACTTTTACTCATACTGATACTATCCCCTTTACTGTCTTTAGGGCAGATGTTCGGCACGTTGGGCTATTACTATGTGCCGGGTAGTGTTGCACCCGCTTCAAACGAATGGAATATTGAGATACAAGCATCGCAATGCGGGACAGCCGTAAGCGATACCTTTACCGTATTGGTAAGCCTACGTTCAGACAGCCTGAAACCAACGTACAAGGGCGGGTTAACTGCTTGCCTTACGGGTAATGATATACGGTTCTATACCACAGATACCAATACCCTGCTTAATTGGGCAAAGGAACGATATGACCCTGATAGCGGCATCGTGATTATGTGGGTGAAAATCTACTCTGTTTCCAACAGTAGTAATACAACATTCAAGATGGATTGCGGTAGGACTACGGACACAAGTACCTTTAAAGGTGGCGCAACAGGCACGGCATGGAAAAGTACCGTAATCGGGGCTTACTTCATGAATGATGCAACAGGGGCAAACCTTACGGATAATTCAGCAAGGGGTAACACCATGACACAGACCAACAGCCCCGCACGTTCAAACGGGCAGATAGGTTATGCTTCAGGTATGACTTCAAGTAGTAACCAATACTTTACCGCTAATATGAACGCATTAAACAGCATATCAAAGGCATCTTTGTTGTTTTTGGGTAAACGTAATGCATCTACAAGTAATGTTATTATGGGTAAGCACACAGGTGGTGAGGCGTTTGTTGGCTACGTTTATAGCGATGGTGTTATCTACTTTCAGGTAAATACAAGCGGGTCGGCGTATGGGTATGTAACTAATTCAGGTACTTCATGGCGTAACTACGCTATGGTATTTGACGGCACAACAAGCGGAAACAGCAACAGGTGTAAAATATACATTGACGGGGCTGCGCAATCATTGTCATTTGTCGGAACTATACCCGCAACCACACCCGCAACGGCAGGGGTATTCAGGATAGGTAAGGATGGGGTATTAGCCGACCAACAGACGGGGTTAACCGATATGACATTGATATACACCGATGCGGTTAGTAGTTCGTGGGTAACAACAATATACAATAATTGGAACAGCCCCGGCAACCTCGGTAGTGCGGGATTTTTACGCTTTTATCATTAGTATATGAAAATCAAGATAGGAACACCGCCAGCGATGAAAACACCTGAAACGATAACGGCTATTGTCATTATTGAGGATGGGACACCGCCATTTACCTATATGTGGGGCAATGGTACTACGCACATTGATTGTGTGCTGCCAAATGAGCCGCAAACGATTGAAGTAACAGTTACAGACCTTGACAGTAATGTAGCAACAGATAGCTTGGTAATCGCATGAAAACCATAATACTCATACTCATATTGGCTTTGTCCGGGTGCGCTGTTCACCACGACAATGACCGCTGTGTGAATGATAATAAAATCAGACACGCAAAACACTTTTCAAGATGACACACCAAACAGAGAATCAGCTTGTAAAACAAACAAAACAATTCGGTTGGGGCAATATCCTCACAGTTATATGTATGGCGGGGTGTTGCTACGCTTATGCCAATTCAAAGTACGAGCGCATAATGGATAAGTTGAGTGCCAACGAATTGAACAGCACTGTTACGAGTTCCAGCGTGGCAGACCACAACAGGCGAATTATAGACATAGAGCGTTTCAGGCAAAGCCTATCAACCTATTACGACAAGCCGAGAGGCATTAAAATAGTTATTCAGAACAATTAAAAAACAACAAGATGAACATTCACCTTTTAAAGTTTCTGCCGTTTGGCGTTTTCGCACTCTGCATGGTCGCAATCCACGTATGGAAGTGGGATTTTTTCAGTAAGGCTCTATCTGAAAAGGACAGGCCATCAGGTACCAGGTTATCCGGCTACTGGATTGTATTAACTGTCTGCTTCTGCGAGGTGTTTACCACCATGCGAACCATGAAGTTCGACATTGAGCACCTGAAATGGCTGTCATGTGTTGGGCTGGCTTATTTCGGCATACTGAAGATAGCGGAGATTGTGGCTATATGGAAAGGTGGCAGCGCGCCAAAGAGCGAGGCAACGGCGAACCCGTCGTAAGGTTATGCAATTAAACAACCAAAATATGCAAAAGATTTTATTTTTCTTCGGGGCGTGCGCTCTGCTACTGTTCTTTTGGGGCGGCTGTACTTCCTGCAACTCGACTAAGAAACTGTCACACGAGGTACGCATCACCGACAGCGTTCGGATAAAGGATAGCATACACCACAAGACCGTTATCCACCGAAAGGACAGCACCGTTATCAAAGATACCTTAGTTCGGGTTAAGTACGATCGGGCGGAATACCGTTTTCCCGCCAATAGCACGAAAGATACTGCAATCCGTAGCGGTAGGGCTACGTTACGCATATCGGTCAACAACGGGCAAGTAACGGGGCAAGCCGACTGCGATAGCTTTGATATACTTGTTACCGACCTTCGCATATTGTACCGTAATGAGCAGACCGAAAACCAACTGCTTACTAAGCAACTTCAAGATTACAAGGCAAGCCACACGGAACTAACAGTTAAGACCGAAAGTAAAAGCTGGTGGGGTAGGTTGTGGGCTACCGTTCAGCGTTACTTCGCATGGTTCGGGTTGATAGCGTTTGTGTACCTGATATGGAAGATATACAAGCGGGTTACTACGGGTAGGTAGTACCATTTCGTTGATGCTAACGATATGGTTATTTGCGTTCTGATTTTAATTTTTTCAGTTCAATTTCATACGCTTTTAATGCGCTTTCTTGCTTTATTTCATCATCGGATTTAGGGAATAACTTTTCTATTGTAGTTAAAAACACTTTATCTGAATCAGGCAATTCAATCCCTAATGCTCTTACGGCTGCGGTATCTATGTTGTTGTTTCCCATTTTATTTAGTTTTAATTGTTTTTCATTTTACATTTTCACCTCTAACTCGTTGCCTGTTCTGTTTTAGGGGGTGAGGGGTAAAGATAATTGTAGTAATAGCAACAAGCCGTTAGCGGTTCCCATCCTATAACCTTGCCTATTTCAATCCATGTATGGTAATTCCAACCGCTTTTCTTTAAGGTTTCTTCAATGTACGGGATATGCCCTTGCCGTTCAAGACCAAAACTTACTTTAAAGCCTTTTGCCTCTATTGCCTCAAATAGTTTTTCTATGCTTTCATATCTCGGTTTCTTATCCATTGCTTTCTTTTTTAAAGAGTGAGTAAAGTTGTTCGGTGGTGTATGGTTCTACTCCGTTGGGAGCGTCAAAGTCTGATAGCCAATGTTTCTTTTCTATAACATCAGGCATATAGTTGTTATTCATAGCCCACTCCGCAAACCTTACCGCCTCCATCCTACCCGCCAGCGATGCGCCGTAACGGGCGGAGGTGCGTAATTTATCCATATGTTCATTGTGCATACGGATAGACCCCTTAGACAGCCCACCGTCAACGTATTCAATGTCTTTATACTCTTGCTCAATCGCTTTCTCCACATCGTCAGGCACGAATGAGGTAACGTAGGCGGCGTATAGTTCCATCGCAAGCGGGATATTCATTACGGCTAATTCTTGTTTTTCGCTATTCTCTGATAGCCATTCGGCTGCGGTTAGTGGCATGTGGTTCTATTTAGTGGTTATCAATGTGTCGGCGTGGGGCTTCTTTTAGTTCTTCATTTTCAGGGTCAATATCATCCTCCATTAACTCTTTTAGCCGAGCAAGATATTTATCTAATGCCTCTCTGTTTTGCCAAAGTTCTTTCGCTTGTTCGTCCGACCCAAGCCATTTGTATATGCGTCCCATATTAGTATAATGCTTTTAGGTTACACCCCGCCGCAACGAGTGCTATCAGTAGTAGTCTTTTCATTTGAGTTTGGTTTTAATAATGTTCTGAATTTAATACCATTTCAAGCAGCATGGTATCTGTTTCGGGGTCGCTTTTCATACCCAACGATATGCTTTCACCGTAGCATTTGGCTTTCCATTCATCACCTTGTAGCCATACATTGCAAAAACCTGCCGATGTGATTTTCAAGCCCCTTGCTACGTCTTTATGTTCTATTCCCATAAAGAACAGTATCGGTATATTGTCTGCTATAACGTACTTAAACTTTCTCATTTTCCCCCGCCTCCCTGCGGGTTGTTATATGTGTTAATAAGTTGCATGAGTTATTTTAGGGTTCTTGTCTAAAGCCAAATGGATTATCCATTTCAGATTATCTATTGTCATTGAACATAATGCGTTGTTCACTTCTAATATCTTAATTTCTTCTGCTTCTTTAGTAGTGCAGTCAAAAACCTTATCTGTAAACGCCCTGTAAAAATCAACAGACCAACCCTCTGAATATTGTTGCGTTCTATCGCCATCTTCTGAATTGCCAGTACCCGAACCCATTGTGAGAAACAACTCCCATCCTTCATGGATTACCCCTGTTTCTTCTTTAAACTCCCGCATCATAGCACATAAAGAATTAGTGTCGCTATCCTCTATTTTACCACCAATACCATTTAGCAATCCTTTTTGCCAATCAGGTTTATTTTTAACAACAAGTGCTATTTGGCTGCTATCTTTCGAGAACATTAATCCCGCTACATACTTTTTCATAATTGTATAGTTTGTTTGATTAAGAATTTAGTTTAACCACACCCTCATTAACGAGGTCGGTTTTATTTTCCATTGATTTTAGCTATTTTGTTTGTGATTATATCCATGCACTTGCTGATACCTGCTATTGGTAATTGTTCTGTTTCAAATTGTTTTTTCAACTTACCCATTTCTGCTTTTACCTGTTTCAGATTATGCAATACAACATCTTTAGATACCTTTTCATTGTATTGTCTGCGCATAATAGACTTGAATATCTTTTCAGCAAGTGTAGGCGTAAGTTCGGTTACTATCTTAGGCTTATTTTCCATTGTCGGCGTTTTATTTAGTTTGCACCCTGCGCACCAATAGAAGATGCGCAATGTACCATACAGGGTGTTACGGCATTTGCGATGCCCAAAATGCAGCCTCTTCAAGTTTTGTTATAACTAATGAAAGCTGTCTGCTTTTCTCCGTACACTTATTTGCTATTCCTAAAGCCTCGGATAAGCAGTAGTAAAGTGATGTTTCAGGCTTAGTAGCCTCCGCTATTTCTTTCGGCTGCGCATCAGGGTCGCACTCATGTATTTTCCTTAATTGGTCTGCGAAGTCGCTACCCGTTTCCTTGAATTTGTCAACTTGTTCTTGTATCATAATATATATTTAATCCGCTACCTGCGGGTTTTACTTTTATTATCCTTTTGAATAATCTTTTGCAGCAATAATCTTTTGATATTCCGCAATCTGTGCATCGCTTAAAAAAATGAGCGCCGTTGCGAGTTTATCGTTAGCCTCAAAGAAATCAGTATCAAGGACAAACTCAACATTTCCTATACCGCCACCTGTGCGATACCCACCAAATTCATTTTCGATGTTATCGTTATTATCTTCATCGTCTGGGTCTCCATTATTTAGTAAATTCCACCTATTGCGAAGATGTGATGGTATTTTATACCAATGGCAATCACCGTCTTGACTAAAAAAATAAGTCTGTATATTTCCCATAATCTATATTAACCGTCCTTTGGCGGGGGTTTTACTTGTTATATGTTGAAGTGAAATAATCTTGTGCTGCTTCATCACGCTCACCATTTCTAATCTTAACTATCTCTTCTTCCATTGGTTTTGGATTATAATTTGGGTCGCATTTTTTAAGTGCTTCGTGAACTTCTATCACACCTGCTGTAAATGCCCCCTCTATACACTCCCGCTCGTATGGGAGAAGATATTGAAGGATTTTAGTAACCCATTTCAGTTCAGCATCAGGTAAATATTCACCTTCTGTTATTTCCTCGATGGCTGTTTGTATCGGCGTCTGTTTCATATCTTTTGCTTTATTTTCCCAGTCTGTTGCGGGGTGGTGTCGTTTCAGTAGCTTGCACACATCAACATAGTGATAGTAAGCACCATCTTCACGCATTAAGGGCTTTATATCCTTTTGTTTCAGTATAAAATCACCTATCGGTGGTTCTATTTCCTTCGTGCCATCCCCCGCTATTGGTTGGGCTTTGTCCTGTTCGTGGTTCATGTTATGTGGTTTGTGGCTCGATTAAGCCGAGTGAAATAAGATGTTCATTTACAGCAATCTTGAAACCTCCTGCACGTTCTGTTAAATCGTCGGAGTGTGCGTATAAATATCCTAACTTCCATTCCTCCGCCATGTGCTTTAGGGCTATGCGGGCAGATGATTTAAACTTATTAATAATCACATCAGGTATAAGTCCTTTTTGATATTCTATTGAAACATCTTTTAATTCGTAAAATGCTTTCGCCATCTCCTCGGCAATCTCATTAAGTCTTTCGTTGTAGGTTTTCATTTTATGATTTTATTTTGTCTGACAAGTTGGTTGTAGCACGATTTCCATGCAGTAAACTCTTTCAGGCAAGACCAACCATCTATACGCTTACTGAATGTGTAAATACCGTATCTGCTATAATTCTCCGACATGCACCTTGCATCAGGGTAAACCTTCCGTACTTCGGCTTCGTAGTTAATTTGGCTCATACTATCAGTTTTTTATCTTAAACAACAACTCCACCAAATCCCGGTTAAAGTCTTTATAATTCTTACTTGTGTACCTGAGCACCTTCCAGCCGCATATTGCAGCAAGGTTATATTTTTCGCAGTCCTTTGTGTAGCCGCCTACGGTGGTATGTCGTGACTTGCCGCTGAAAATCCCCTCATATTCACACGCCAGCATAAACTGCGGTACGGCTATATCAAACCTAAATTTCCTTTTACTGAATTTATATTCCACCTCATAATTTATGCTGTGTTTTTCAAGTACGCTTTTGATATATGCTATACCCTTTGGCTCTAAATGTGGTTTTGCCTTATTCCTTGCCACCTTTACGGCATTATCTCCCATGCTGTTGTAGTCACGTATCAAACCGTTCTTTTTCAAACGTTCTAAGTCTGTTGCTGTGAATGCGGAAAAGTTATTCGTTTTCATTCGTGACTACCTCTCTTTAAGTGAATAATTTGATACCTGTTTTCAATTTACATTTACATCATTCGATATTGCGGAGTTAATCTCATTCACTTCTATACGGTACTCAATATCCGTATGCATAAGGTCTATAACGGTTCGCTCCGAGTGTAGGCATGTGGTATGGTCTTTGCCGAAGAAAGCCGCTATGCAATGTAGCGTTAGCCCCTTCTTACGCATTATATACATGGCTATTTGCCTTGCCTTGACGATGATACGTTTACGGGATTGCCGCTTAATTTCCTCGGTAGTTAGTTTAAAGTGGCTACATACCGCATCCTGTACCCGGTTGCACATTATTTCAGGGCGGGTAATGCTTATACTCATTGCGCCCCGTTTGTGCGTTACCATACCCGCATATGCGTATGGGCTTATCTTGTGTCTTATCCGTAGTGTTTCCATCCTATATCGTTTTGCTTTTTTGTATCGCCTCAATAATGCCTGATAGGTCGGGTATCGTGCTAAATTCGTCTAATATCAGGTTCAGGTCTTTAAGGTATTCAGATGAAAGTTCTTCGTGTATCTCTTTAACTTGCTGATTTTTGTAATGGTCAAGTATCAACACATGAAGCCTACGATTTGCATTCAGGCAGTTTTTTATCGCATCCTTTAATCTTGTAGGGCATTCGGTACTAAGTAGCAACCATTTCAAATTAGTGTCGTATATCTGCCTTGTATGTTCAGACCTACGGATATCTTTCTGAAACTCTTTGCGGCGTTTCATCTTATCTTCTGGCGTTAGGTTCTTATCTTTTAGGCGCAGGTCGGACGTGAATGTGGTCATAGTTCAAATAGTTTGGATTGTTGCTTAATAACCTCGGCGGCTTTTACGTTCTTAATCATTACATCGTAGTAGCTTGTTTTCAACTCAAATGCTACGGCTTTACGGTTCATATCTATAAATGTGTACGGCTCACTACCGATACCACCAAACATAGATAAACACGTATCGCCTACATTACTCCATAAGTGCGTAGCCCTTTTAATAGTATCAAGCTGCAAAGGGCATATATGTTTTTCGTCTTTTTCTTCCCTTGCTTCAATCTTATTAAGCGTATTGCCGTAGTCTATATCCATCCATACGGGGCTGGCATATTGTTGCCATAAATCCACAGGTATATCGCATTTAACAGGGTTTGCATGTTCGCCCGGCTTACGGAATACTAACAGGTAATCAGGTATGCCGACCCTTGACATTGCAGCATCTTTTTTCACTTGCTTATGCAATAACCCCAATGCCTTTGTGCGCTGCATTTCGGTTACAGGGTCTTTCCAAATAGTAACCCTGCTATGGTATATAAATCCCGCCTTAGTCATTTCATGAATTATCATGCCCGAAAAGTCCCTTAGTCCTATATACCCTTCTTTCCCTTTCTGTATTGGCGTGTCCATGCAATGTATAGCCACATTACGCCCCGACATCATAACCCTGAATAGCTTTTTAGGTATGAATGAAAAAAACTGCATAAACTCATTGTAATCTTTGCAGTTACCCAAATCCTCTAATTCGTCAGAGTAAACGTACAATTCAGGGAACGGTGGCGACCATATACTAAACCCTATACTTTCGTCTTTCAAAGTATCTACAAGTTGCAGACTATCCCCAAGACGTATGTCGGCATATTCCGACTGATAAACTTTGTCCATGCGTTTTGTTTTTAAATGTACGGTTCATTGATAACTGCATTGCCGATTGCATATCGTTAAATGCTTTCTCTTTTTTGCGTAATGAGGTGAGTATATTACCCATTGTATCGGTAGTGATAAGCCACACGTTAACGGGGTTTACTTGCCCGAAACGCCATTCCCTTCGGATAGCCTGATACAATGCCTCAAAGCTGAAATCAGGGGCGGCAAATATCATGTTATGGCAGTTCTGAAAATTTAAACCCATTGCACCTATCTTGGTTTTTGTGATAAGCACACGAAACGCATTATTAGCAAACCCCAATAGCTTTTCTTTTTTGTATTCGGGGGTATCGTTACCTTTTACCTCGATTGAATTAGGTATCAGTTTGCGTAGTTCTTCACCTTCTACATTCTGCTTAACCCAAATGATAAAACTTTCGTCTGAATTGTTTACTATGTCGGCTACCTCATCAAGCCTTTTTATTAACGTCAAGCGTAGTTCCTGATTATGATTTGTTGCTGATATAGCGGTATTATTAAACAACTCGCCATTGTCTTTTTTGTCGGTAATTATTACCTTTTCAAAGTAGTTTAAAGGCGGCAGGTTATACCCTTCATCGGAATATCCTATGTCGCTCGGATTAGATAGCATAACAGCCCAACTACCGATAAAGTCCCAAAATAACTGCTCACAATGCCCTTTTAGTTTCCATTTAGATGTTTCCCCGCCATCGTGTACAAAGTACATGGCAAGCATTTCATTGCGGCTCATTACGTTTAAGAACTCGGCATGGTTGCCTAATTCCATCGGGTCGTTAGGGCTTGGCGTGGCGGTGCAGCAAAGTTTATACGGGGTATTGCCAAAGTTATCAATAAGCAAGTTGCGATATGCGCCCTCAAAGTTTTTGAGTATGGAACTTTCATCAAGTACAATACCTGAAAACTCATCAGCCTTTACATTTTCAAGCTGTTCATAGTTTGTGATATAAACACCTGATGATAAATCAAGTTGGTTTTCTTCAATCGGCGTTAACTCATTTACTTCAATACCGATTAATTTACCTTCCTGAATTGTCTGCGCTACCACCGCCAATGGAGCGAATATGATAACGGGCTTATTGGTGTACCGTACAACTTCATGCGCCCATGTTATTTGTTGGCGGGTCTTACCTAATCCGCAATCCTCAAACATTGCATATCTGCCTTTTTTCAGGGCAATACGGACACAATACTGCTGAAACGGGTATAACCATTCCCATTCCGTGTTGCACTCAAAGCCGCTATCTGTAAGCGTTTTAACCTTAGTTTGTAGTAGTTCTTGATAATCCATGTTAATCATTTGTGAGGTTAATAATTTGTTTAAGTTCTTCTTTTGTTACCACTACCCAATTCTTAATACCTGTTATCGGGTCGGGCTGTATAAGGCTTATATTATTTCCGTCTATCCGTATGCTTATGTTACCTATAACCACTTTAACGAATTAAGCCCCTCTATCAACTCACATCTCGTACATGGGAGCATCAATCGGGGCAGTTTCTTAATCGGCAGTACGAGTGCCACTGCAATAGTAATACATTGTTTCCATCGGTGCAAGTAAAAGCGGGAATTATTTTTCTTTAGGCGTATCATATAGCGGGTTTCTTATCGGGCAAGTATCATCATGGTCGCCGTTCCATTCACCACATTTGGGACACTCCCAATCTTCGCCATCATCTTCTTCATCGCAATGAGTGCAATAAGTTTCTTGCTCCGTGCCGCTTAAACACATGTCATCAATATCGCCTCCACAATGACAGTTCATGTAACATATCGGACATTCATGTGCCATCTTTCGTTTCAATTTAAGGTTAAAAATGTTTTAAAATGGTTGGGTTAAAATGGTGCATCTTCGTCTTGTTTATCTACTCGACCGTAATTAGGCACTATGCCTGAACGTGGGTTATCCGCTACGCTAAAATCAGTATCATTTTCACCTACCCACTTTTGGAACGCACCCGAAAATTTCACTTTCAATGCATCATCACCGACCGCCGTTTTACCGTTCCTGTGCTTCGCTATTGATATTCTCGACTCATTAAAACTTAGATGCCACGGGAATATTATCATATCTGCATCTTGCTCGATTGCTCCGCTTTCCCTTAGGTCTGCGGGGGTTGGCTCTTGTACCGATTTACTTTCTACGTTCCTATTAAGCTGTGATAGTAGTATTATCGGTATATCCAATTCCTTTGCCAATTCCTTGCAATCACCCGTAATCCCCGATATTTCCTGTTCCCTATTGTCGTTTTTGTTTCGGGTAGTTTTCATTAACTGTAAATAGTCAATAACTAATAACCCGATATTGTGTTTTTCTTTCCACTTCTTAGCCTGTGATTTTATCTTTACCCACATCCTTGTTTTGTCGGATATGCGTATCGGTAGGCTATTAAAATACTTTGTGTATTGACTTACCGATAAAAACTCACCATCGGTTAAGTTGCCTGAATAAACCTTATCAAATGGTATTTTTGTAACGGTAGATACTATTCTCTTTACAAGCTGCGTAGCCCCCATTTCTAAGCTGAATATACCAACAGGAACGCCTTTAGATAGATTAGATACCGCCGCCGACAATGCAAGGTTTAAACCTAATGCCGTCTTGCCTTTACCCGGTCTGCCGCCAATAATTATAAGGTCTGATTTCTGCCACCCGCACGTTATATCATTCAATTCGTAGATACCTGTATCTATTCCCGTAAGTGCTGATTTGTTTTTTCTCTGCACATCCAATTCACCCAACACTTTTAAGAACAAAGAACCTATTGAAGCATCGCCCGCCCCGCCTATATTTTTCATTATGGCTAATAGGTCGCTTTCAAGTTGTTCGTATAACTCAAAAACATCGGTGCTATCCTCATAAGCCGCCCCGATAACAGTACCGCATACCCGTATTAATTCACGCTGTATAAACTTTTCAACTATAAACCGTGCGTGTGATTCTGCATGTGCGCTTGAATTTACGCTCATTGTTAGCTTAGTGAGGTAGTAAGCCCCGCCAATCAATTCCAAGTCGTTAGCCTTGCTTAAAAACTCCGTAACAGTCAATAAATCAACAGGGTTGCCGGTAGCTACGCATCCACCCATTGCTTGCCATATCTTTTGGTGAGCATCCACATAGAAACAATCGGGGCTGTAAATAATCCCGCAAATGTCGTTGTAGGTTTCCCGCTCAAGTAGGCAAGCCCCTAAAACCGCTTCCTCGAAATCGGGAGCCTGTGGCGGCACTTTCCCATAAACCAAAGTTGTTAGGTCTGGTCGGCGGCGTGTTTCCCCAAAGTCTTTTTTAATGTTTAAACTCATTTGTTGTATTTTTCAGAGTTTTTATCCCACCTGATTAGCCTTAATTTAATTTCCCATGTAGTTTGCATTTCCCATTTTAGTTTTGTTCCTGATTTATTAGCTTCGCTCCAATGTCTGTAAAAATCATTTAACATATCTTTCCCGTAAGTTTCCAAATAAGGCTCAAGCGTTTTTTTAAAAGCATCTTTTTTT
>OFQV01000214.1_pt1 | contig 16607 bp, 36 predicted proteins | sample 1542971 | NCBI WGS metagenome assembly OFQV01 (sample SAMN07774229, study PRJEB24372) | wastewater metagenome | isolation source: WWTP Cannobio (Effluent) | place: Italy: Cannobio | collected 2016-01
CTCAAATAGCGAGCACATCCGCACCGAAGCTGTCGCTCTGGAGGTCGGCGATCAGCCTCTCGAACCCCTCGCGGACTGCCTTCGCATACCGGCTCGCGCTGCGATCGACGTCCTGATAAGGCTGGCCACGATGCGGCACGAGACCCTCTCGCTCGAATGCGAGCAGGTTCTCGTTGTGTTGCTGATCAGGACTCTTTCCCGTCTTGCCGTCGTCCTTGGACACTCGCAGATACTCACGAACGATCAGATCCGACATACGCACCTCCTTGGTCAACTATATCCGGGCTGAAGGCGTGGGAAATGGCGACCGAGGATCTGCGGAACATCGAACGCTCAGTAGGGCTCCTCACGCGAACGTAGACGGCTCGATTCACGATTCGCTCTCGTGTGGCTCCCGCCCCTACGATGGACGCATGGGAACACGAATCGTGAAGAAGCCGACCAACGCCGACATTGAGGAACTCCGCAGCCAACTGGACCGAGCCCGCACATCGCTCGACACAGCCCAACGGCACCTCGACATATGCAACGGCAGATCCGAAACGGCGACACCCGGATGGCTCACCGGCTACGACCCTGGCATCCTTTCCGGTATCAGCCGCAAACCGAACCGGAAACGAGACGACCGGCGGTTCAACGCGTACGACAACGCTGCCCGAGCCCAGACTGTGGTCGGGCAGCGAACCCGTGACGTTGAAACTCTCGAACGGCAGATCGCCCGTGCCGTTCGAGACGCTGCAGCGTCGTGCGACATCGGGTCGCTCGCCAAAGGTGATGCGGTACGCGACCGGTACGGATGGCACCGGGTCGTCACGGTCAACAAAGTGTCCGTGTCCGTCGAAACGGGTTACGACTGGACGGACCTGATCCGCTTTGACCGCATCATCGAAACAAGGAAACAGCCGACAGGGTAGACAACTGGGCGCCAGGAGGGGGCAGCATGAGAACTCTGGGGCAGCGTCGGCGCTGCGACGTTCGCGTACGGGCTTGAGGCGCTCCGCCCGTGACGAGATGTGGCGCTGGGACGTCCAGATAGCTGTTGCGGTCGTTTCGGGGACGCTGGCGGCTGGCATCCTGTTGTACTGGGGTGAGATCGCTTCGGTTTGGGTCGGGTTGGCCTGAGCGCCGCTAGCACCACCGCACCAAGTTGACAGCATGTCAGGTCCGGTGGGTATGATGGGTTCCAGCCGCAACGAGCGGCACTCAAACCCCGGAAAGCCCAGCATGCCGAACGCCACGAAAACCATCGACCCCGCAGTGATCGCCATGCTCGAAACGGCAACCACAGACGGACCGAACCTGACGCTCCCCCAGATGGACCGGGGAACGTACGTCCTCGTCATCAAGGTACTGACCAAGGCCGGCGGGAAATGGAACCGGAAAGCCGGTGCGATCGTGTTCCCTGCCGACGCCGCCCCCATCGTCTCCGGACTCATCGGCTCCGGTGAAGTCACCGACAACAAGCAGGCGCTGCAGGCGTACTACTCGCCGCCGGCAGTCGTCGAAGTGATCGTCGAAGCGGCCGGGCTCGAAGCGGGCATGATGGTCCTTGAGCCATCTGCCGGCGACGGAGCGATCATCAAAGCTATCGACGCCGATGTGGCGCTCAGGTTGACGATCGTCGGATATGAACTCCAAGAAGAGCCCGAACTGCCACTTCACCAGGTCACCTACGGCACAGACTTCACCCGAACCGCGCTATCCCCGATGTTCGATCGGGTGCTGATGAACCCGCCGTTCACCCGCCAACAGGACATCGCCCACGTCACCCACGCACTCAAGTGTCTGGCTCCCGGCGGACGGCTGGTAGCGGTCATGTCACCGTCGTGGCAGACCCGTGACACTAAAGCGGCGGCAGCGTTCCGTGCGCTGCTCGACGGGCAGCCCAACTGGACGGTGTCCGACCTGCCTGACGGGTCGTTCAAAGAGTCTGGGACGAACGTGTCGACTGTCTTGCTCGTCGTCGACGTCGCCTGAGCGTCGGCTACGGTCATTGCCATGCACGAGGATGAAGCCCTGCGGTTCGACGACGACGAGGATGAGTTCACCGCGGAAGAGTGGAAGGCAATCCGGGCGCTGGAACGCCTAGCCAAAAAGTGGCCGAAGACGCTCGGGCTGCACGGCGGGACAGGTTCACTGCTGGTCGTCAAGCTCGATGGGGATGGAGGTGGTTTCCCGGACTCGGACGGGGGCACGGCGATCACACATTCGGTGGTCGGAATTTCTAGCGATGGCGGCGACCCGAACTGGCGCGAACAAGGACAGCAGTGACCCCTATTCCCCGGGGCGACGGAAGCGTCCAGACGGACACCGGGCCTAAGCCCCACCACCCCATGGTCTGACGGCTAGACTTCCCGCCTATGGGCATCATCCGCAAGATTTGTCGAGTCGGGTCATACGCGATGATCGTTTGCATGGTCTTCGTTTCGGTCGGTGCTTTGGTCTTCATCGGCATCGAAATGGTATGGGCGGGCTTTGACCCGCAGCCAAGGCTCGGCGTCGGATACGACTCTGGGGTCAGGTACCCCCAGATCGCTGGCGGACTAGCTGTTGTTTTGGGTACGTCCGCGGTGGTCCACTCGGCTCTGGGCAGAGGCGGACGCCGAGACCGTCGGCTACGGTCGAACGTATGACCATCTCACGTAAGATTCCGGACGCTGTGTTCACAACTGCTGTGGTGTTGCTGCTCCTTGCAGGGATTGCCGTAGTTCCGTTCATGGGCATCGTGCTACTCCGTGTGGGTCTCGACCCTTCATGGGTCGTCGAAGGCGACCCGCCCGCTATCCGTTACGGGCTCGTCGCGATCGGGGTACTCGCTATCGCCGTGGCGCCTGTCAGTCTGTTCCGGGCGTACCGAGCGAGACCATGGCGCCAGCAGAACCCGCCATCTGACGATACGGGAGCGGCGGCAGTGAAGACGCCGAACCCACCCGGGACCATCAAACTTGTTCAATGGTCGCAGTCCAACGCAGGGGAGCGATAATGCCCGCGACAGAAACAAGGTTCGACAAGTGCACCCCTGTCGAAATGCTTGTCATCGAGACGCTAACCGCTCGGCACCGGCTCGGACACCCAAACTGGACGTTCGGACGAAACCCGACAGTCACGAGCGCTTTGCTACGCCTCAAACGGCGCGGGATCGTCGGATTCAAGTCTGGAATCATCGAAAACTCATGGCTCGTCTGGTTCACCGATGCCGGCAGGGACGCCGCACTCTCAGACACCTACGAACCACCGTCCGCGGCGGACCCGTTCCAGGTCGAGATACCCGACCCGGATACGTGAAGCGACGACGTTTGCCCGGACGATGAACGACCAACAGAGCGCAACCAAGACGGAGCCGACTTTTGGGCAGGGAACCCTCTCGATTGCACCTAGCTCTGCGTGGCGTCGAAGGTAGCGGTCCCGAACTTAGTAGATCGCCTGGCACGCCTGGGTGCCTCGATTGTTCGGGCCAGCTACTCTGAGCGTTTGCACGGCTGCTACCATCACAGGCATGGAAACTACGATCGAATCGCCGGACTCGCGAGCAAAGGGCTGCGGCCGCGACACCGAGACTGTGTACGGGCTCCTTCGGGGGCGGGGCTCGTAGGAGCCCGGTTGGTAGGGCTTGACCTGACCGGGATCGTCCTCGACGGCGCTGATCTCACTGGTGCGGATCTGACCGGCGCACGTCTCCATGGAGCAAAAATGCGGGACGCTTGTCTTGCCGACACAGTTCTGTTGCGAACTGAGATACACCGGGGTGCGCTTGATGCCGTCTTCTGGGTTCGTGCCCGTCCGGGCAGGTGAGCACGCCTCTGCGGCCGTCTTGTCGGATTGTCCGGGCGATCGGTTAGGGTCGCCGAGTATGAGAAGTCGATCTGACATGAAAGACGATGGCATGTTCGACACCGCTCGGACGATGGGCGCATTATCAGCCCGCGGATACTCATGGCGGTTATCCACAAGCAAAGTCAGGCGGCGGCTCGGGCTCCCTGAACACGTTCTCGTGATCGACGACGGCACCCGGAAACGGGTGTTCCGCGGACGCAAATTGGGTGACGTGTACTGGGACGCAACCCGACTCGTTGAAAGACGCCGTCCGACTGCCAGGGAAACACGATGGGTTGACCGGACCGTCCCGGCGCACAGACATCCGGGGTGGGAACCTGACCCGAACAAACCTTCCTGGTCGGGATTGTTCAAGATGGTCCTGTTTGTGGCCCATTGCCGTTGGCATCGGTTGAGACAGGATCTGCGGGTGTGGTTCGGGCGGGCTACAGACGATGACCGGAGATGGATCGAAATGGACCTTAGGGGACGCGAGTTCCATGCGAACGAAACTGGGAGACCCGATGACTGACCATGACATGAACCGGCGGCTGCTCCAGGCAGTGTTCAATGAGATGCGCCGCCCGAACGCTGAACGGTCCGCCCGCTGGCACGAAGAGGAACCGTGATTGCCGGATGCTGCTACAGTGTCCCGCATGAGCGACAACACGCCAGCAGGCGAGCACGGTCCCTATCCGATCGACACGGCAGAACGTGCACGTTCTGCCGTGTGCTGGTTTGACGAACGCGACAGCCTGGCGTTGGGTGCCGACTTCGTGTACGACCGCCGCACGGAGAACGAACCGGACGTTGGGAAGTCCACGGTCTTGATCGTCGACGGGCAGTTCGTCCTCAAGTCGATTGTTGCGGTTCGCACTCACGACGGGCTCACATGCGCGTTCGAGGTTGACGGCGGGCATCTTGTCCCCGCATGGGTTTGCGACACGGCATCGGACGGGAAGATCCGTTTGGGTGGTTCTGACGGGTTCGATTTCCCGTTGACCGTCTGACCCACCGGGATTGACACGCTGTCTGCCCCGTGGGTAGCTTTAGGGGGGCAGAGGGGCATCGAGCCCTACCGATACAAGGAGTCATTCATCATGGGAACCATCCCGATCACTCTCGCTTTCACCAAGACCGACGACAGTAAACCTGCCCTGATCGCAGCGACCGACGGTTACGACCGGGAGTTCTACGAAGGGACGCTCAAGGACCATAAGGGTGACCCGGTGCGCGAGTTCGTCATCGACGTGGACATGGACGCCGAGCCAGCCTCTGAGCCAACTCCGAACTTGCTTTTGAGGTTTCGGGTCCAAGGCGGAACCCTGTCGCTTACCGGCGCCTATTTCGTCGACATTTGGACGATCGAGGCGATCGAGTCAGTCGGCCCGTTCAGCGACGAGCAGGTCGTGACCCGCCGCCTCGCCTTGGACGTGGACACGGTTGCAGCAGCGTTCGGTCCGGTCCCGCTGGAAAGCGTCGTGGTCGCATGAAACAGGCAACCGTACAAGCGCCGGCTTTCACCGCCGAACAGATCGACGGGATGATCGCCGACACGATCGACCAGATCGCGGCTCTCACCGGCATCCACCCGGAATGCTACGGGGACATGGTCCGTGCCCATGTCGAGTCCACCCAAAGTCTCATCACGGCTGGCCCCGACGAGACCGAAGCAGCGAAGGCGCAGTACACGGCGACTGCTGAGGCGTTCATCCCGGTGTTCATGGACCGGCGGAACGCTGATCTGGCGGTCGGTAAGATCAAAGCACTCACCGGACGGCTACTCGGATTGAACGATGAGGCAGGTCTCCGTGTCTGAAAGCATCGTGCGTGCGTCCCGTGTGCGCAGGTGGGAACAGCAACAGCAACGTAAGGGCCGTATAGCAGCAGCCCATCAGTTGCGCACCCAAGCCCTTTCAGAACTTGAGGCGGAACGGATCGCCCGCGCCCAGGACAGGACCGCCAGAACGCAAACGCAAGCGACCCTAATGATCCTCGGGGGTCTGACGGTCTGCGGTTTCAACATCGGGATCGTGTACGGGTTCCGTATGCTCGCCGACGGAATGTTTCCGCTCCCATCCCATCCAGATTTGTCGGTCAGCGGACCTAACTGGAGTTTGGTTGTTGCCGGGTGCGCGTGTGTTCTCGGGGCATGTATGTTCGGGTGGTCCGTATGGAAGTTCATTCGGGGTACCCTCGCCGAACCCGCAAGCGGCGACCGACCGGCTACTAACATCGTCTCTGGATCGGGCACGTGATGCCTGCCGCTACAAGCGTCCCGTCTGCTGGCGCTGAGGTCATCGTCTCGTTGTCGCCGTGTTGCGGTGCGTCAGCGAAAGGCGGCGAGTCTGGGATCATCTGCCGGAACTGCTACCAACCGTGGGACGACTACGGACACGAGACCTACGAACGGGTTGCTGTTCTGTCCGACATGGGCGGGATCGACGGCCCGCCCCGCCGGCGTCCGTCGGCAGCCGACAGGCAGACTCTCTGCAACATGGGCTGAGAGCCTCCCACACGCTGCCTGCGGGACGTTGACCGACCGTCCTTGGCGTTACCGCTCAGACCGTTTCGAGGTCGCCTAGAGCATCCAAGCCCGTTTCTAGCGTCGTTGTTGTTCGGGTGCCGTCACTATCGGCCCATTCGACACGGGACGGTCGGGTGATCCTCGCGCTGGTTCCTGTCGGATGGTGATGGAACGTGACCGCTGCCATCGGCGTACCTGAGATCGTGGCGTGTCCGATGCCGACACCGCCAGTCCAAACCATCGGGCTGTCTCGAAACGCCTGCAATAGCGTCTGCCAGTCGGTTTCGTTCGCCGTTGTTCCCATACGGTCCACCGTAGCCGATCGGGGCTACTCGACGAGCAGACCGCGCTCACGGAGAACCGCTTCGATTCTCGGGGCGAGCCGCTCGATCTCCGCCTGCGTGTACGCATGCGGGTACGTGTGCCTATCCGCCACATCAGGATCATGCTGTCCTGCGGTTGCGTCCCCGTCGAGTTTCCAGACCGCCCACTGAGCTACCGCACGAGCCCACATTTCGGCTGGTTCCCGGCAGTACGACGCTAGCTTCGGGCTTGGCCATCTCCCCTCGGAAGGCGACCGCCACTCGCTCAGCGACTCGCACTGGTAAGCGGCAGCCATGAAGTCGTGGACACGATTCCCTGTGTCCTCCGGGGCGTCCTCGAAGCGGTATCGTGTGCCGCCTGCTTTCCGGGCTCTCGACTCGACCTCGGTAGCGAATTTGCCGGTAGCGATGTCGCCTTCGTAATCGAGTGCGTGCCCGACTTCGTGGGCGACACTCACCATGTTCTCGGCGCCAGACGTGGTTTTCCCGGCGACGATCCTGAACTCAGGGACCGGCTGCTCAGCGTTGTACGCGTCGACGCGGGCGTTGTACTCCGGGATCTTCGCCAGATATGCAGCGTACCCGTTGCGCATGGACGGTTTCTTCGGGCGTGCAAGCCGTTTCCCGGGGCTGAAATGCCCTGCTTTCCCTTGTTCGCCTCGCGCCCAAATGGTTCGGACTGGCTTCTCTAGGTTCACGCGAACGAGTTGCGACATCCGGTCGAAGTGAGGCTTCAAGTTCTTTCTGGCGGCGCCGGTCATGTATTCGACACGATCACCGACAGGGACGCCGGCTACAAGTCCCGGCGCGGCAGATGCTGGTGCCGGAGCGCCCGGGGTTACGGGCGCTGGCGTCGGTGGCGGAACAGGTTCCGGTGGCGCTGTAACGGGTGACGGCAACGGGTCCGGTTCGGGCGGCGCAGGTTTTGTCGCCTCAGATGAGGTGTACCGGCTCATCGCTGTGAGATGCCCGACGGCAGTTGCAGCTGCGCCACGCTTACCGCGCTTGCCATGCTGTGCGCATTTCTGGGCGGTGCTGGCCAACTCATGGCGAATACCGCATCGAGGGCATGGAGGGTTCGTCTGGCGTGCCATACCCGGGATAATGCCGCGTCCGGTGGCATTCGGTGTCCGTGCGGTTAACATCGACCTCATGGATGCACGCAGGACCGTGAAGTTCGTAGGCAAAGCCGTTGCCGTCGGAACAGCTACCGGTTGTTGGGTCGGGATGACCTACGCCAGTGCGATCGTGATGGGTGCCGGGTTCGACATGCACGCAAGGTTCCCGAACACACATCCATCTGGCACGACCGACGCCTGGTTCGTGTTCGGCGGGCTGGTCGGGCTGTGTGTCGCGTTCGCTGTCCTGTCCGCTGTGGCGAAGAAGCTGGTGTCCCCTAAGCCGACCCCGCGGCTGCGATGAGTGGTGCACCCGAGTTCGAGTACCTCCCGGCAGTTAGCGGGCTCGCCCCGTTCGGGACCGGCGCGCTCGTCGCGGCCCTCGACGGAGCAGGCATTCCAGCCCCATCGGACGTGTACCGGACCGGCGACGGTGACGTGCGTCTAGTTTGGATGCCAACCCAGTTGAGGCTCACGTCTCTCGACGTGTCCCCTGACGGGACTGTCAGCGTTGTGACCACCCGGATCGGTGACGGCCCCTCCGACATCCTGAACTATCGGACGGTTGCCGACGCCCAGAATGCCGCCGAAACGATCCGGCAAGCGGTTACCGTCTGACAGTCAGGGTTTGCCACGGGATAAGTCGCGCGTTGCGTGCGACCTTCGACTGTGCTGGCTTTACGCGGTTGAGAGCGTTGGGTCTGCCCGACCCAGAATGTTTTGTGCGGCGTTCACATCAGCGTGTCCGGTGTGCCCGCATTTCACGCAACGGAACCGGGTTCCGTGCCTGTTTTCTGCCGCGACATGTCCACACATGTTGCATGTTTGTGATGTGAACGCAGGGTTTACGAGGCCGATTGGGGTACCAGCTTCTTCCGCTTTATAGCCCGTAAAACCTCGTAATTGTGCCCATCCCGCAGCGCGTATTTCGCGGTTCAACCCGGACTTGGCTGTCTGTCCGTTCGGCAGGAACCCGCCTTCACCGTCAGGTTTCGGAGCGCACCGCGACATCATGTTCCCGATCTTGAGATCCTCGAACACGATCAACCCGCCGTCCGCACGATCGACGATCACCCTCGAAATCTGGTGGTTCCTGTTCCGGCGTTGCATGACAATCTTGCGGTGATGGCACGCGACTCGCACGGCAGCTTGTTTACGTCGGTTCGATCCTTTCTGTTTCCGTGCCAGATCCTGCTGCGCTTCCGCTAGCCTGGCTGATGCCCGTTTTAGCTCTCGCGGGTTCGGAAAGAGTGTCCCGTCGGACAGGGCAACAATCTCGGTCACACCGAGGTCAACCCCAACATTCTTAGGTGTTCGAGGGGCACGCGGACCTAATGTCGGTTCGAGAACATAGGTGACAAACATTCGGTATTTCCCTGCGACACGGCGGACGATCAACGTTCGCGGAACGCCGCGTATTCCACGCCGGGAGCCGCGGAACCGGATCTGTCCGACACCTTTCAGGTAGAGCTTTCCGACCCCATCATGTTTCCGGTCACCACCGTCGGTTTTCCAACACTTTGTATCAGGGTATTCGACCGAACTCCAGCGTGCTGACGGTTTGAACCTCGGAAACCCGGCACGTTCACCCTGTTTGACGCGACGGAAGAACGACTGGAACGCCCGATCTAAACGTGTCAACGTCCCCCGCGCAGGCACAACACCGTACCCCATGACGGGATGCTCGAAACCGGACAGCCCTTTGAACTGCTCAAACTTACTGACCGAAACACCGTTCTGAGCCCAGACACCGCGACGTTCTTCGAGAGCCGCGTTATACAGTTCACACTGCAACCGGAACAGACGACCCAGTTTCGCTTGCTGCCCGACCGTCGGCGACAACACAGCCTCAAACGTCCGGTGCATCGTCACAACCAACAGCCTAGCAGCGCAACGAGAGGGCCAAACGCGTAACTAAACTCGTGGCGGACAGTCACTCGGCGGCACGTAAAGCGGCGAGCGCCGGGTGTTTCGACAGTCCGGGCACCCGCAACAGCGTCTGCCCGCGTTCGGACGAATGATCCAGGTATGCGGCCTCGCACAAGTTTGTCGCCCGGACGAGTCGCATGTATTCGTCGAAGGTGTAGCCGGGGCCGTGCCCGTACGCGTGGATGAACCCTGACGTTGATTCGACCAGTTCCCATGTGTGGTCGGGGAACACGAGAGCGAGTACTGGCGGGATAGTCGGGTCGCCGTATTCGAGGTCGATGTCTAGCGCTGGGCGGTGGAGTTCGTCCGTGCACAGCGACGAGATCAGGTTCGCCGCATGCCCGTCGTCCGGGGTGTTCAGCGGCCCGCCGCCGACCGGACCCGGGTACACGCTTGTTTCCGGGTTCGAGTTGATCGCCATGCCTTCGGTGATCTTCCACCAGACCAGCGGGTCAAGGAACGGGTTGTACCACCGGACTCTGGCGGACGTGACGTCGAGCGTTTTCATGCACCTAATCATGTCACACGGCGGTGACAGCCTGTCGCCCGGGTGCGGCTGCTACGTTCAGGGAACCAGCCGAACAGCGAGAGGAACACTCATGCCAGGAACCCCGCCCGCAGAGCCGCCCAGTAAAGCCGGGTGGCTCTGCCTGCGTGCCGTGTCCTTGTTCGACCAGGCGTGCGCCGACCTCGAAGCCGAGATCAACGCGGAGAACATCCCGCCCGCAGACGTTCTCACAGCCCGCGACATGTGCCGCGATAAGTCCCCGCACGCCGATCATCACGTTCACGCTGGCATGCTTGACCGTGCAGTGTTCGGACAGGACAGCGACCTTGACACCGGCGACGACTGAGCCTGTGGATAAACCTGTGGACAAACCGACTGTCATCGAATCCGACACGATGATCCTGCCAACCGGCATGACACCCGCAATGTCCCGCGCGTACCGGCATTACGTGATCCACGTCAGATGGCTAGACGACGACGAATGGACCGTGTCAGGACTGATGAACGACACGTGCCTGTCCGTCGAAGATCGAACATGGTCTGAGCGGATCCCACGGAAAGACCAGCATCTGTACCGGTTCCCGTCGAGGGAGTCGGCTATGGTCGCAGCGATCGAGGAAGCCGACCGGCAGACTATCCGTGGGAAGACGTTCCGCCAAGCCCACCAACGATGGTTGCAAGACCAGGAGAACCCGACATGACCGACACAGCAGACACTCCCGAGGTTGATGAAACCGAACCCGACACTGGTGAGCCCGACAAAACCGTCGACGCAGCGTCCGACGGCCCAGACCAACCGACGCTGTCAGAAATGGCACACGCGATCGCATCGACGCTCGTAGTCGTCCTGCTCATCGCAGGAATGGTCTGGGTGTTCGTCACAGTGTTCGTGCCGACAACCGTGCACGAGCGGGCTAGTACGACAACCGAACGGGTGACAATCACCGAACCCATCATCGTCGACACTCAAGAAGTTCTTGGTGAGTTCAACGGGGTGACTTCCTACGAGGAATGCGCCGCGTCATCCGGTGACATCCTCTCGTACGTCAACGATTACGGGCGCTCCGGGACGCATTGGGCAGGCCCCGACAGCCCCGACTTCGAAGGCGTCCGCGGATGCGAGCATGGAGAGCCCCTCCGGTACAAGGGGAAAGTCCAGAAGCTGCTCGAAAGCGCTACGGGAACGTCCGCCGACCCTTCCGGGGAGGGCTGAGGGGTGGGTAGCCATCACACCATTCTCGATTCTTTCGGCCCTCCCCGGCCCCGTGAGAACCACGTCACCACGAGAAGGTAGCCGAGTACGTCCTCATCGCCGTTCTGCTTGTGGTGGCGACGTGGATGGTGGTAATCCGATAGCCCGACCGTGCGGGTGACCGTAGACGCTCCTGTGATCGTGGATGCCGCTGAGCCGTCAGGCGAGTACGGCGGGGAGGCAACCTACGGGAAATGTGTTGCTGCTGGCGGCGACATCACACGCGTCAATGTTGGACCCGGACGGTACGAGATTGTGTGGGCGGGGGCGGACGTCACAGTGGGGCTCGATGGGATCGACGGTTGCGCCAACGGGCAATCTCTCCGCGACGCCGGAACGGTCGAAACGCTGTTCGAGGAGTCCGGGGATAATTGACTAGGTGTGAGCGGCGTTACGAAACCGGTAGGCTGGACGCATGACCCAAACTGTCACGATCTCATCATTCGAAATTCAGAACTCTGCGACGCCGTTCGACGTCTTGGAGGGCGGGCCGACCGCTCACATGGTCGTCACCGGCAAAGTCGATGCTGTTGACCGGCTTCTGCGAATCACCGTGACCGCAGCGTCCGTCGAGGACGGCATGACGTGGCTCCATCTCCGGACCCCAGGGCCGGCGCTAGTTGCTGCCCAGGCGGAACACAAGCGCCGAGCAGCGGCGCTGGCTAAAGCGCAGGTGTGGACGCTTGATGAGTACACGGACGGTGGATTCGAGCCGCCGATCTCTCGGTGGATGCTCGTGCTCGACGAGTCCGACATGTCCGACGCGGACCAGGAGATGGTCGGGGTTCTCGCGTCGATTGGGAGGAAGACCGGCATCCATTTCCTTGTCGGAGCACGAGAGCCTGCGCACCTGAACAGGCAACTCCGAAACAACGCCGGTCACGTCGCCATCTGACCCCAGGCTGCTACCATGACCTCATGGAAAACAGTCCGTCATCCCCGTACGCACTCGGACGGTACCTCGAAGACACCCAACGCGTCCCCCTGCTCACAAGCGACGACGAGACACGGCTATCTCAGCTGATTTTCGCTGGGCGAGAAGCAGCGTCAATCCCCGAAGAACAGCAAGACGAAACCGTCAGACCACCGCAACAGGAATCGAAGCCGAATCCCAGTTCGTCCAAGCGAACTTCGGCTCGTCATCTCGATCGCACACAGCTACCCCGGTTCCGATGCGTTCAATGTCGGCACAAAGCTCACGCGGATGTGAACGCCGCACAAAACATTCTGGGTCGGGCAGACCCAACGCTCACAACAGCGTAAAGCCAGCAACATTGAAAGTCGCGTCCGCGCGACTTATCCCGTGGCAAACCCTAAACTGACGACACCCCCCAAGGTTGACGACCTGTCCGAAGGTCTGTAGGGTTAGCGGCAGAGGGAATGACCCCTCAGCAGACGAAAGAGCGATCCCATGCCAATCTTCGAAGCCATCATCCAATCCTGCGCAGACGACGGACGGAGCCCCATCCCGTCGTTCGTCGCCCAGATCAAGACCCGGTTCCAGATCGGCGTCGACGCCGAACACTCGGACGTCATGTTCCCTCCCCTCATCGCAGCGGCCGACGCGCTCGCAGACGCCCAGAACGAGTTCGCGGCGTTCGCCGGCACACAGCCGAATCTGTCCGGTCGGAACATGGCTTCGGCGGCGTCACAGGTCGCCAATGCAGCGGGTCAGGTTGCCATGCAAACGGATGCGCTCGCCAGGCTCCTGTTCTCGCTCCGAGGTGAGGGCGGCACCGCAGGGATCGAGTTGCAGACGTTCGCCGAGGAAGTCGCCACCGCGCTCTACAACGTCGCCGTTGCCGCCCAGAGCCCCGCAGGGTGAGCGAGGCGCTATGCCGGGTGTAGCGCCAGGAACGATCGTCACAACCGCGAGCGGACACATTCCCGTCGAGACGGTCACGGTCGGGATGCTCGCGCTCGCTGTCACCCATCCGATCGTTCGACCGGACATGCGCCCGCTCATCTCGCCCGTCTACGCTGGCAACACGTCCGCTCACCGAACTTGTGGAGGACCGGGCAGCGCAACGGGTGGGGCACACCATCTGCGGCCCGTCAGGTGACTGACGATCCGCACGTCTTCGACACGTACGAGACCTTGTACGCCGACGGACGGTTCTCCACCGGCGGGACGGTCACCGCCGATCGTGCGACCCTCCCGTTCGCTGGGCACGCCAGCGGTGATGGCAGTGTGCTGCAAGGCGCCGGGTTTGCCGTGGCCGAGCCTGCCACTGGCGTCCCGTGCTGGGAGACCGACGATCCGATACTTGTCGCTGCTTTCCGTGCGAGCTTCGGTGATCTACCCCCAACCAAAGTGCGTGCCGACGTGGGCTCACGGACGGCGGCTTTCGGCGCCAGCGTTCATCGACGGGCTGAACAGCGGAGCGTCGGCAGTCCGGGTCCGTGACCGGAAGGCGCACAGGCTGTTCAACGTCCCATCCGGCGGGATCGTCGGGTTCTGGCTGCTGTTCGGAGCGCAAGGGATCTCGATGTCGTCGTCGGCGCCGAGAGCGTCTGCGATGCGGGTCCAATGGGACCCGCGCATGTTCGACTGGCATCCACGAGACGGGGCGTTCTGGGGGATCATCCGATCGGTAACGGACACCGTGCCGGGGTTGACGTACACGCTGCAGGTTGACGGTCCGGGCACGTTCGTTGCCGGAGGTGCAATCCTCTCATCCTGCGGTTGACGTCGCTGCTGCTACGATTAGAGCCATGGAAACCCAAGGAGTGCTAATCGTCATGCCCCGAGATGTCGCCGCACGTCGGACGGCTGCGGACTTGCTCAGCACAGAGTTGGCGCTGGTGGCAAAGGTGTGTGGCGGGTCGCTTCCCAACCGGTTCGTGGTTCGTGTCCCGGGTGATGACGTCGAACAGTTCATCGAAGCGGTCAACGCTACCGGAGCGCTCGCGTATCCTGGGGACGGAAAGCCGGTGCTTGCCGCGCCGGCCGTTTCAGACTGCGGATGAACGCCCACTCGACGTCCAAGTCGCATACGTATCCGACGACCGCAAAGAACGCAGGCGCCCATTCCTGATCGCAGCGTTCGACGTGAACACCGAACGGCGACTCGGGCACCATCCGAACGCCTACGAGACAGATGTGAGTAGATGGCGCTGCGGGCACCGGGCGATCACCAGAGAGATCCGTATGACCGTTGACCTCCGAAACCCCCATCAGCCATCCCACGCCCCTGACAAGACGTACCTTGTGTTCACGTTCGACGTCGGGTCATCCGAACCGAAACTCGTTGGGTGCTACGACGACGTCATGCACGGCGAGCGGCTAGCCGCTCGGGTCGGCGCGTTCGTTAGCCCAGCGGAAATCTACGCGACCGAGAACCCGTCAGCGGTCCTCTGTGACGTAGAGGTTGAGGTTGACCTCTACGTCATTGCTGCAGCGTTCGAGCCGGTACGCATCGCCGGGAAGGCGCTCGGATGACCCGCCGGACCTTCACGGCACCGAAATCGTCATCGGTCCTGTGGAACGGGCTCCCGCTGGCGTCCTCGCTGGCGCTGCCGTCCATGGGATGCGCCCACATCTGGTCGCTGTAGCTCTCGGGCTGTTCTCGGCGTTCCGCGCGGGTGACTGGGTTCTGTCCATGCCTTACTGGCATGAGGTCGGTGACGTCCCCGGGCTCATGCGTCTGGCGTCGAAAGCTCATGCGTCGAGCCTGTCCATGTTCACCGCTGCTGTTGCCGTCTACATGGTGAGGGTCGGCGGGTTCCAGTCGTCGTTCTCTGCAGTAACGGGCGCGATCATCCTCTTGGTCTCGGCGACGGCTGGCGCCGCTCTCGGTGCCCTCATCGGGGATCTCCGGCATGCGGAAGGCCCGTCCGACGAACGCTTCTAGCCCCCGAGCGTTTGTGGCGCCCGGCTACACTCGGATCATGTCCGACACGATCACGTACATCCACGAGAAGGCTGGAACGGAAACGTTCGGGGTGCTTCAACGCCTTATTGGCGAACTTCATGCCGCTGACGCTGCGAACCCGTCCGGTGGCGAGAGCCCACGGGTTGACGCTGCCTACGACGGGATCTTCGAACTGGCTGTGCCGACCGTCTGGGCGTCCAGCGAAGACACGACCCGAACCGAGATGGTGTTGACGAACGGCGAGTGCTCTGTCCGTCTCGTCAGGAACGCAGACGACCGCTGGTCGATCGAGACGTCCATCGAGTGCGACGAGTGGGTGAAGTGGTCGCCGCCAGCCGACATCGCCGACGACGTGCAAGGCGTGATCGTCGAGTTCGGTGAGATGTGCGAGGCAGGTGAGGACTTCCCGACACCGTGGGCGATCCCAGATTCGGGGTACATGCCAGCGCCCCGGGCGGTAGATGGCGAGCCGTCAGCCCATGAGGTGATGCGGCGGGCGCTCGATGACCTGCACGCCCGGTCGGTGAAGTTCCTCGCTGACTACTACCGGATGGACGGGTTTCTCCCGCACCCTCTCGCTATCGAGCGGATGGCGAGGGTCGCGGAGGCCGTCCATTTGCTCGATGGTGATGCCAGGCGCAGCCGTCTGGTTCAGGCTGTCGTCGATGATCTGATCCCTCAGCATGCGGCACCCACCACCCAAAGTTGACAAACTGTCACAAGGGGTCTGTAAGGTGATGGATACTAACTCACCGACAGAAGGAACGCTCATGGGCTCACACGATTTCAGGGAAGTGACCTTCACTGACGCAGACATGCGCTCTGCGTACCAGGAAGTCAGCGAACGCGCCGAACGGGAAGACGGGGCAAGCGCTTACAGCGGCACGATCGCGACCACCAAAGGCGTCTACCAGTCACCATTGCACCCCATCCCGGGCCGCTAAGTCCGACTTCTTGATGACGACAGTCGCCATCGAGGAAATGCAGCACCCGAGCGGTACGACCGGAGCCGAACGGCTCGACGCCGAACGGGGCCTGTACCTGCTGGTGAACGCTGCGGGGACCGCTCACACGGACGCTGACCTCAACCGGGCTCGCTGACATGCGGTACTTCGGGCACCAGATCAAGTGGTACTTGGCCGAGTACACGGCACAGTTCGTGGACCGGTAACCCATGGCTCCCATTCTCTCAGCCGGGTGTGACAGTTTCGGGGCTCCGCCCCGAGTCGTCCGCAAGCCCACGACTTCAGTCGTGGGCTTGC
>OFQV01000216.1_pt1 | contig 16555 bp, 15 predicted proteins | sample 1542971 | NCBI WGS metagenome assembly OFQV01 (sample SAMN07774229, study PRJEB24372) | wastewater metagenome | isolation source: WWTP Cannobio (Effluent) | place: Italy: Cannobio | collected 2016-01
CCCAAGAGCGTGACGATGCCGGATGGCCGTGTGTTCACGGCCAAGCCATCGACCATGAATTGAGGGCCAGGCGATGACGTTCAGTGAGATAGCCAAGCTCATCCTGCACCAAGAGGCGCAGACCCAGCAGACCTTGATACTTCTCATGCGCACGGTAACGGCTCCCAAGACCGTCACCATGCCCGACGGCACGGTCGTGTCCACCGATGACGGCCCTCGGGCGGGCGTGACGCTCGAGGCGGTCCAGGGCCTCAAGCCGGTCTTCCGCGAGGAGGGCACCGTCACCGCCGGCAACGCCAGCCAGCTGTCGGACGGCGCCGCCGCCGTGGTGCTGAGCGCCACCGGTGACGGCCCCCGGATCACGGCAACGAACATGGTCGGCGGCGACGGCACCGGCGACTACCACTCCCGGGTTGGCGACGTGGCCGCTCGGCTCTGGACACAGCTCGGCGTCGAGGCCCGGGACGCCGACGTCGTCGAGCTCCATGACGCCAACGCCTCGGAGCTGTTGTGGGCCACCGACGTAATCGGCATCACGGCCCCAGGTGAGGCAGCCGGTGCGCTCACGGCCGGGCGGCTGGAACCGGACGGTGACCTCCCGGCGGTCAACCCCTCGGGCGGTTTGTTGGGCCGCGGTCACCCGATCGGAGCGACCGGCGTGTATCAGTTGGTGGAACTGGCCGAGCAGGTCAGCGGCCTGGCGGGTTCCCGCCAACGCCTCGGCGCCGACCTTGGGGCGCTCTTCAACTGCGGGGGCATCATTGGAGAGGACACCGCGGCTGCGGTCGGTATCGCCGTGGCAGGCGGTTGAGGCACCCGCAGCCGCCGGTCAGGCTGACCGTTGGGCCCGCAACCGCCGCCTGCGTTGTGAGTACCAGTCGGCAATCGGACGCTCCAGGCCGTAGTAGGACAGGCTTCCCAGCATCAAGCTGATCGCCAGCAACACCCCTGCCCTCATCATGAGGGGCCAGGAGTTCAGGTCCGCAATCTTCTGATGCAGCATGGCCAGTACCGCCCAGTGCCACAGATAGACACCAAATGAAACGGTGGCGATCCATGCCAGGGCGGGGGTGCGGGCCACACGCAACCACGGGGTGTCTCGGGTGGTGAACCCCAGGGCCAACACCCCCAGGCCCGACACCCACGGAAGGATCGTTGACGACAGAATCGAGGGCACCAACGCGATGCTCCCCGGGGTCAACGCCAAGTGCGTCGAGTAGGTCAGCCACAACCCGGCGATCATCAACCCGGCGATCACCCTGGGCCGCTCCAGCAACCAGGACAGCGGCCGCGGCATCGGCACCCCCAGGTGGAGGCCCGCCCGCACAACCGCCAGCATCAGGCCGATGCCGATCCAATCGAAGAACGCAAACGGCCACCGCTGAACGCTGTCGCCGACGCCCATGAACTGGTAGCCCAAAACGGAGGCACTCAGCCTGAACGCCGGACCGATGATCAGCATTGGCGCGATGGCCCACATCAACAGGCGTGCCCGCCGTTCGGGTCCGGCGGCCTTGGGTAACGCCCGGGCGCCACACAGCGCCGCCAGCGGCAGTGCGAGGTAGAACAACCACTCAATACCCAGCGTCCACATGGGCGAGAGCCCCAACGCCAGCCATTCGGCCCGCCATTCCTGAGAGAACCCCAGCACGACCAACCACTCGCCCCAGCCGTCGGGAGCGGCCAGCGAGTGAACCACCCAGACCGACACGATGACGGCGATCCAGGCGGCCGGAACCACCCTGGCGACGCGGCGACCCATAAACGAGCCAAATCGTTCCGGGCTCGAATCCGAGAGCAACGCCGCCGCCATCGGCTGGCCCAGCAAGTAGGCCGAGAGCGGAAAGAACGAGAGGCCCAACAGCACCCCGAAGACGATGATCACCCGGTTGGTCACCGTTGGGGTAACCGCCAGATACGGGCTGATCGAGTGCCCGATCACCACCGCCAGAACCGCCAGCCCGCGTATCGCATCCAGTTGTGGCTGCGGCTCCGGTCGTGCGGCCGACATCAGGGGTCGCCGGTCGACGACGATGGCGGCGGAAACCAGAAGATGGCGTTGTCGAACGTTGGTGTTCCCACACCATCGCTGGAGAAGCCCAGTTGGTCGGCGTCCACAAAGGTGGCGTCAACCACCGTGCATTGCAGACGCCCCTGGGACCGCACCAACACCTCGTCACCGTTGAACTCGACCAGCAGTCGCACATCCTCGAAGCCCAGGAGGTCGGCCGTGCGGGTCACCCCGACGCTTCGCCCGTTTTCCATCCGCTCGATGACCCAAGGACCGTCCTCCAGAGGCCGGAGCCGCCAATGATTGTTGGCGTCCTCCCATCGAAACACCACCGCTGTGCCGGGTGTGGCATCGCGAACCTGCACCTCGAAGGCCCCAGGCCCACCAAGCACCCTGGTGAGCGCTACCGCCGGGCCGGTCGGTTTCGCCTGTCCCCCGACCACGTTCCAGACACCATCGGTCTGCCAGAAGTCGGGGTTGTCCGGGCGGGTCAGCCCCTCCTGGTCTGCCCGGTTGAACCCATCGGCCTCTGCCAGCACGGGCGATGCCCGCGCTTCGGCGCTGCCGAGTCGGTCACGGGCACCGAACCAACGGTCAAACCCCACCCCCAGGGCGACGACCGCAACCACCGCCGCCGGCCAGGCCAACAGCGACATCCAGCGATGGCGGGTGTCGCTCCTCGCCGGTTGGTCAGAGCCGCTCACCGGGATGAGGCTAGCGCCCCGACGCACGCCGGGAGCGTGCCGGACCTCAGCAGGTGAGGCCGTAGTGTTGTTGCGTGACCGGTGATAAAAGTCCGCCGACCGATGCGGTTGGGTCGGACGAGGCCAACAGCCTCGACGCTTCTCCCCCGACGGGCCCGGCGAGGGCAAAGCGCCCTTCGAGCAGAACGGTGTGGGGGGTGGCCAGGTGGCCGCTGGAGACTGCGTTCGTGTTGCGTCTGGCCTTTGTGTTGGTGGCCAAGCGCGGCGACCCGCTGGCGGGCGACGAGCTCTTCTACTCCAACCAGGCGTTCGAACTCACCCGCGGCAAGTGGTACCTGTGGCCCAACACGCTGCTTCAGTCCTTCGTGGGTCACCCGACCGCCGCCCACCCGCCGCTCACCAGCACCATGCTGGCCCCGGTTGCGGGCCTGACCGGCGCCGCTCCTCTGGCCCTGCGCCTCGCCATGGTGTTGCTCGGGGTGGTGGTGGTGCTCCTGATCGGCCGCCTTGCCTTGGAGATCGCCGGCCCGCGGGCCTCCACGGCCGCCGCCGGGCTGGCCGCCGTGGCCGCACCGCTGGTGCTGAGCGATGGGTCGGTCATGTCGGAGACCCCCAGCATCGTGGTGCTGCTCGGAGCCACGTTGGTGGCGCTTCGCTTCCGTCGCGATCCCAGCGTGCGCCTGGCGGTTGCGCTCGGCGCGCTCGTCGGCCTGATGATGCTGGGACGCAGCGAGTTCGTGATCCTCGCCCCCATCGTGATGGCGGTTGGCATCCTCGGGGCGTGGCGGGCAGGACGAGCAACCATTGCGTTATCGGCCCTGACCGTCGGGGCCGCCCTGGTACTACCCGGCGCATGGGTGTTTCGCAACGCTGCCGTGTTCGCCGAGCCAACCTTCACCTCCTCCCAGGACGGTTTCACCCTCATCGGCTCGTATTGCGACGACGTCTGGGACGGCCCGGGCGTGGGGCTCTGGACCCTCGGGTGTCTTCGAGAGTTCGACCTCGACAACGACGGCACCGACGACCTCACCGAACTGCTGGGCGACACCGACCCCTACGGCGCGCTCGACGAGTCACAGGTCGCCGCCGCCTACCGCGAGCGCGCGGTGGAGTACGCCAAGGATCACCGTGGTGACCTCCCCCGGGTTGCCTCTTTTCGGGTACTGCGGATGCTCGGGTGGTACCACCCGAGCGACACGCTGCAGTACGGCACCGGCGAGGGGCGCCAGCCCTGGCTCGGTTGGATCGCCATCGTCGAGATGACCTTGCTGTTACCCCTCGCCGCCGTCGGGGCGCTCACCCTGTACCGGCGCCGGCAGCGGACGGTACTGGGCCTCCTCCTGGCGCAGATGGCCCTGGCCATCGCAATGGCGGCCATCGTGTACGGGCTCTGGAGGTTTCGTTCCACCTTCGACGTGTCGGTGCTCGTGCTGGCCGGGGTCGGTCTCGCCACCCTGGCCGAACGGTCACGTCTCGGCTGAGCTCTCCACCGTCTCGGGTTCGGCGGCCAACTGTTCGCTCAAGGTTGGGCCCGTGGCCGGCCAACGACGTCCGATCCAAGCTGCAATCGGCACTGCGGCCAAGACGCAGGCCACCACATCCAAACCCAGCCGGTACCGCGGGATGCCGAGCGATATGGCCACGGTACCGATCACGACGATCGAGAGCGTGCCGAACGGCCAGAGGGGACGACGGCCTCGCAGACGAAGCCATCCCATCACCGCCAGCGGAAGCGACGCCCACCAGAACACCATCGCAGCCCACGGTTGCCACGCGCCGCGACCTTCCACCAACGAATCGAGCCGCACGGTTTGCACCGGCCGGTAGGCCCCAACTGCCCGCCCCACCCTCGCCGCGGCAAGCATGGGGAGTTCCTTGGGGCGTTCCTTGTAATAGCGAATCGCACGCACGCCGGCGCCCGCGTCCATCTCAGCCTCACTGAATCCCGACAGTGCATTGGGCCCCACCTGCAAGAAGTCACCCGGTTGCAGCATCATGTCCGGATCACCCACCGGGCGACCATCCACCCAGATGCCCACGCCCCGCCTGCCATCGGGGAGCCTGCCCATCACTCGGGCATACTCCGCTCGGACCCCCTCCGAGGTCACCAGAGGGGTGGAGCTTGAGCGCGCCGGCCGATCGAGCGCGCGCGACAAACTCTCGTTGTTCGGGTCCAACACCTTTTCGGCGTATCCGGTCATGCCGATCGCGTCATCGACGGCCTCGGTGAGGACCACCGGCTCCTTGATGGTCTCCTCGACGGGGCACAGCGTCCAAAAGCCTCGAAGCTCGCCGTACACCACCTCGTCGCATGCACCACTCCACAGAACGCTGCCGCCACCCGGTGAGACCCCCGCGTTCCGACCCTGCCGCATGGCATTCATCGTCGACCAACCGACGAGCGGGACCACCACGATCATCAGCGCCATCACCGCCAGCCCCACCCGCCGCCCGATGCGTTCGGTGCGATGGTTGGTGATCACCAGCCCCACCAACAAGGCCAGAACCACCGCCGCACCTTCCAACCTGGTGAACGACAAAACCATCATGGCGGCGCCAAGTTGGGCGTATCGGGCCGTGGTTGGCGAGTCGAAGGCCCGCAAGGTGGCAAGCAACACCATCGGCAGCGCGACGATATAGAGCGACTCAACCGTCAACATCGATGCATTGACCCACACGGCCGGAGCCAGTGCGACCAGAAAAGCCGCCACCACGCCAACCCGCTCGTCGGCCAACCGTCGCCCAACCATGGCCACTGCCGGTATCGCCAACAATGCGATCGCGCTGGTTGCAACACGCGCCAGCATCGTCGGACGGTCGGCCAGAAACGACACCACGACCAGGATCGGAACGGCCACTTCCGCCACCCGTCGCGCCGGGTGCTTCCAACGATTCCGAAAAACCCACGCGACCGCCGCGCCGACCACCATCACGATCAGGGCCTGGACCACCAGCGGCCGCTCGCTCAGCCAGAGCACGGCGCCCATGTAGCCCACGAGTGCCGGAGGCTTTCCCACAAACGGTGCCTCGATGCCGCCGGCGAGTTCGTAGAGCGCCGGGCTGATGAAGAACTTGCCCCAACTCAACAACCGCGCCATGGAGAGCAGCCCCAACGCATCCCCAACAACCGCAAAGCAACCTGGCCGAACGGTGTCCTTGGGACATTGCGGTCGGACGACCAAAATGTCGAGCAGAACCACGGCCGCCCCCAACGCCGTGGCAATGCCCACCCAGCGTCGGAAGAACCCGCCGGTCGGCGCATCGGCGGATGATCCGGGAGGGAGGGGTGCGATCGGCAAAGTATAGGGCTGTCCATCTCCTCAAACCTCACTGCGGAGCGCCACCTGGTGAGGACCTGGCCACCTGGTGCGTCTCGGGTGTCAGAAGCGTCCAGCGACCCATGGTGCGCTACAATCGGTCGACGCCCGACGGCTACGACGGATGGAACTGAGACCTGCGATGAGTCAACGAGCCTGGATGATCGCCGGAGGCATCGTTGCTGCGATCCTGGTCTTGGGCGGGTTGATCGTCGTCCTCGGCGACGACTCCGGAAACGACGTCAACGCGCGCGATCAGGCGCAGTCCACCTCCGCCCTGTCCACACCCACCATGCCGCCGGCAACCACCACAACGGCTCCCGCACCCGCCACAACGGCTCCGACCACCGCTCCTCCCACCACTGCCGCTCCCGCTGTTGGTGAGAATCCCACACCGGCAACCGCAGGCGAGGCCGGGACGGATGCCGCATCGCCTGCGAGCGGCAACCCGCCAACGACCATCGACTCGCTGGCCGATATCAAGATCGCCCCCTGGCAGTTCGACGTGCCGGTCGAGGAGGTCCGTGCCAGGTTCGAGAAGGTTGGCGAGAGCGACGATCTGTGTGTCCCGTTGGTCGCATTGAGTTCCACCCCCGAGTTCAACGTGTTTCCAGACCTGTCAGCGGCCCAGTTCGACGAGTACTTCGCCAACTGGTTCGCCACCGCCGACCAAATCCGGCCGAGACTCAGCGATGAACTCGCAAACCAGATGGACGCTGCCCGCAAGGTCATCGAGTTCATCCAAAAGACCATCGCTGACGACGGCGGCACGGTCAACGCTCAAGCTGCCCGGATACTGCTCGATGCTCGGCCGACCGAGCTCCCAAAGGTTCTGCCGTTTTATGTGGCCGTTGCGGCTCAGTGTCCAAATCCAACATCGTGACGGTGCCTTCCCATGGGTGAGCGCCACCTCCTCGCCGCCGTCTGCATCATTGCGGCAGCGTTTGTCGGAGTGCTCACGCTGATCTCCGACGGTGGCTCCACCCCATCGGCAGCCGTCGACCAGCCGTCCACACCCAGCGAAACCAACTCGACTCAGGCCGAGGATGAAACCTTGTTGGGAGAGGACAATCCGCTGACCGCCAAGATCGCCCCGTGGCAGGTCGGCGCCTCATACGATGTCGTCCTCGCCAGGTTCGACAAGGCGGCGTCGGGGGGCACCCGCTGCGACAGCCTCGTCGCCCTCACCTCCCTTCCAGACCTCAAACTGCTCGCCACGCTCTCGCGCTCCGAGCTGGCGGAGTACTTCGTCGGGTGGCAGACCACCGCCGACCAGGTCGAGCCTCAGCTCAGCGGCCAACTCCTCAAGGAGCTCGGCGGCGCCCGTGGGACGATCGAGGCCGTGCAGGAACGGGTCGACACCTCCGGCGGGACGATCCGGTCCAGTGCGTTCGTGCAGTTTCTCTCCGACAACCAGAACCTTCTCGACGACCTGCTTCGGTTCTACGGCTCGGTGGCTCAGGAGTGTCCCGCTCCCACGCCATAGTGGGCTGCCGGTACCACGTCGACGATCTCCGCCTCAGCGTTCCGCCCTCAGCGCCAACTCGTAGACCCGTCGCTTGGGTACCCCGAACCTGCGCGCCACCTCCTTGGCGGCTCTCGACGGAGAGGTCCCCCCGGCGAGCAATTCCTCGATTGCCGCCGTCACCTCGGCGTCGCTCGCCTCGCCGGGAACCTCGGCTTCCACGATCAGCCAGCCTGCTTGCCGATCGGCGTCGATCGGCGGTTCGGCTCGCAGATCCGCGACGGTTCCAAAACTCCAATCCGACATCGGTTCCGCCACCGGTTCCGCCACCGGTTCCGCATCAGCGGTCGAGGCTCCACCCGGAGCAGCCGAGGGGTCGGCGACCCAGGCGACACTGCCTCCGGCGTCCAAGTCATCGAGAACCATGCCGATGCCACCCGGCGGCACGGCGAGCACCGAGGTCATCGATCGATCCAGGCGACCCCTGGCATCGCCGACTTCAGCGAGCACCGTAAACCTGGTGCTGTCCAGCCCCGAACCGGCCAGTGCGGCCAGCGCGCGCTCCATGCGCCGGCGATCGTCACCCTCGGGTGGCCGGCTGCTCACAGTGCGCCCGTGTTGTTGGGGACACCCCAATGAACGTCCAGCAACGACCCTTCAGCCAGCTTCAGGCGGTCTGGGACGCTTGGATGCAACTCGAGGGTGACCGGTGGTGGCCACGACCAACGGCCGACCCGGCCCGGGGACAACAGCTCAACCCGCTGCACACGCAGTGCCCCAGGCCGGCCGCGTGTCGTTCCGCGGTGGGTGACACCGGCGGTCAACACTGCGATCGGGCTCGCCAAACCAACGGTGTGCACTTGCGGGGTTCGCCCCAGCCACAGGGCCGCCGGAAGATCGCCGACCGGATCGTCATCCTCATCATCGCCACCAGCATCGTCACAGCCGAGCAGACCGGGATGGGCATGCAGCCCCCTGGCCCGCCCCACCGGACCCCCGGCCCGGCGAAACAACAGCGAGGTTCCCAGCTCGGTGGTCACCACGCCATCGGGTCGGGCCACGTCCGGGCATCCCCCGCCTGGCGGCACCGTTTGCCTAGACGTTGAAGCGGAACTCCATGACATCACCGTCCACCACCTTGTAGTCCTTGCCCTCGATGCGCAGCGTGCCCTCGTCGCGGGCCTTCGACCACGAACCGGCCTCCAACAGCACGTCCCAACCAATCGTTTCCGCTCGGATGAACCCACGCTCAAAATCGGTGTGAATCACGCCTGCCGTCTGCGGCGCGGTGAAGCCCTCTCGAAACGTCCATGCCCGGCTTTCCTTCTCGCCCGTGGTGAAGAAGGTACGGAGGCCAAGCAGTTGGTAGGCGGTATGCAGGAAGGTGGGAAGCGCTCCTTCCCCCAGCCCGAGGGCCTCGAGCATCTCGGTGCGATCCTCGGGGTCCAGCATGGCCGCTTCGGCCTCGAGCTGGATCGACAATCCGATCACCGGCGCCGTGTCTCCCAGCAACGCTCGCACGCCGGCCAGATACGTGTCCGGTTCGTCCAACTGATCCTCGCCAAGGTTCACCAACGCGATGACCGGTTTGGAGGTCAGGAGCTGCTCGGCCTTGAGCAGCGCCATCGTGTCCTCGTCCAGGCCCGCACGCCAGACGGGCGTTCCGCCGCCGAGTACATCGATGGCCGCCTCCATCGCCGCCACCTCGGGTGCCTGGGCGGGGTTCGACCGGGCCGCCTTCCGGCGTTTGTCGATGTGCTTCTCCAGCGCCTCAAGATCAGCCGTGATCAACTCGAGCTCCAGGATCTCCAGTTGCTCGGCCGGGTCGGACGATCCGGGCACGTCGGTATCCTCAAAAGCCCGCAGCACGAACACCACCGCGTCCACCTCTCGGATGTGTGCCAGAAACCTGTTGCCCAGCCCCTCGCCCTGCGACGCACCCTTCACCAGCCCCGCGATGTCGACAAACTGCACGGCGGTTGGCACCACGTTCTTGCTCTGGCTCATTTCCGCCAGCGCGTCCAGGCGGCTGTCGAGCACCTTCGCGACGCCGACGTTGGGGTCAACGGTGGCGAACGCGTATGGCGCTGCGAGGGCGCCACCACCCGCGAGGGCGTTGTACAACGATGACTTCCCGGCGTTGGGCAGTCCGACGAATCCGAAGCGTTCCATGAGGTGCGGCAGCCTACCGGAGCCATGCAAGCGGGCCGACGGGCAGCGCGACCCGCCCGGTTGACCACGCCGAACGACCGTCCTACAGCACGTCGAAGTCCAACAGTTCGAAGCTGTCGAAGCGCAGGTCGCTGGTGCCGATTCGCCGGGGCACCGTCTTGAAACACAGGTGCAGCGGCGACGGCAGGAAGCGTTGGGGCACGGTGGCGCCGACGACGCTCACGTCGGAGTTCAGCCCCACGTGGAGGGCCAACGGCGTGCGATGGTGGGCGCACACCTCTCCCACCATCGACGGCGTCAACCGCGTCTTGGCCAGCCCATCGACCTTCCGTCGCCCGCTGCGCACCAGCACCTTCATCAGCACCGCCACCTTCGCCCCGCGCCATGTCGTGGTGGTCGATACGGCCACCAGGTCGTCGGCGACATGCAGGGTGTAGGTGCTCAGCGGGCTGGCCAGGCGCCATCGGACGACGTCCAGATGCCACCACAACCGCACCCCTCGGCGCGGCGCCAGGTCGGTGTCGGCAAAGAACTCGTCCAGGCGGTCGCTGCTCAGCAGCAGTTCGTCAACCGTGTGGTGGCTGAAGGACGCCCGCTTCCACGGGGCGGGGCTGAGCACCTTGGTCGGCAGTTCCGCCTCGGTCACCACCCCGAATGCCGCCAGGGCCTCGCGGGACTGGTCGTTCATCACCCCGTAAATACCCGCCTGGTCGAAACCTTCGATCATCAGCCAGGCCTGCATGCACATGCGAAGGAAGGCACCCTCGCGCCGCGCCCCCGGGATGGACCCCACGTTGGCGATCAGCCACATGTCCACCGTGCCATCCACCGTGCGCAGCCGACGCGGCGAGCCCGCCAGGTGGCTGATCGCCTCCGACCGACGTCGTGTGAGCGTGCTGAAGGTCTCCCCAAACGGGCACTGCGTGTAGTACCACCGCAGATAGTCCAGAGTGTCGAAACGTGGCACCTCGAATGCCGCGCTCAGCAACCGACGAATCTCTTCGAGGTGCTCCTCCCGGGTGCATGGCACCGACTCGGTGACCTCCTCGCCGTCGTGCACCACCTCATCAACGTCGCGCCACCAGCCGGGCGATACCCGTAACGGGCCCGCCTCGATCATCGACCGACCCAGCGTTGTTCCCAGAAGGAGGCACCCACCGGATCAACGTTACCGGGAGGGTCCTGCAGCCCGCGGTCGTTGGCCCCACAGCTTGGGGGCGCGGCCCGGGGGCGATACCCTTGCATCATGTCGCAGCGCACCCAACGCAAGAAGAAGAACGCCCGCAAGAAGAAGGCCAACCACGGCCGCAAGCCCAACCTGGGCCGCAACTGACCGGCGGCGGGCTTGTCGGCCCGCCCGGTTTGAGCCAACTTCCTTGGCAAAAGCGCTCTCCGGAGCGCTTTTTGCGCGTTCAGGGTGTTCCTCGTTCCCGGGTTGGCGCCGGTCCTGACCCACGCAGGCCCGACCGTACATGCCGGGCTCGATGGCAAGCCGCACACCGAAGCTGCAGTTCGTCAACGTACGTGTGCCCGCTGATCGCAAACTCCGGCACGTGATCGAACTCCAGCAGATCGTGACCACCGCAGTCCACGCAACGACGGTCGCGTTCGGTGACCACCCGCTTTTGACGAGTGGTCGGGTGCCGTTGGCGACCCGATGCATTCACCGGCGTGCCGGCCGCGTCATGGATCAGTGCCCGCACGAAACCACCTGACAACGCACCGATAACGGCCGACTGAGAGATCGGGCTGCCGTCGTCCAACGTTGCCCCGTCGCCACGCACGTGGAGGACCACCTCGGCGACCAGGTCCGCTCCACCGCCGCACAACACGCTGACCAACGCATCAACCCGTTGCTGCGCCAGGGTCGGGAAAGGCGCTGTGCCCCCCAGGTCGTCCTCAATGAACTCGGGGTCGGAGACATGAGCTGCGTCACGATCTCCTCTCGACCGTCGGTGCCGCATCACCGCCGCATCGATCAGTGCCATCACCCCACCGGCCACGTCCGCCGGCAGCCGAAGCGTGCCGGTGGTCAGGCCATCGGGCTCGACCCGCCACGACAGACCCCGTGTTTCGCGGTGCCGCTCATCACGAACGTCCTCCGGTTCGTGGGCCCGCGACCAGGCCGCCACCGCCGACCCCAACGCACCGGCGGAGACGGATCGAGCCAACCCCACCAGTTCGCTCTCCGTCTCCGGCGTCGCCGTGCGCACCAGCATCCGCACCTTCGCGTACGACAGGGTGCGGTCGCTCAAGGCCGCATCAAGGACCGGCAGCCCTCGCAGCGCGCGACCGACGGCGATCCACTCTCGGGCCGTTCGCAGTGCCACATCCAGACGCTCGCTCATCCATTGGGCAGCCGAGGAACAACCCGCAACGGACCATTCGACGGTGGCGGCGAATTCGGCGGCCAGGCGGACCACCTGGTGATGGCTGTCCGATGCCCGCCAGCCCATCTCCACCAGCCGATCCCCCAACCCAACGGGCTCGACCGCAGACGGACTGACAAGTCTTAGGTTGGGACCGTGCATCGCGTCCTGAACGAGTTGAAGTGCCATGGCCGTGCCTCCCCCCGCCAAGGACGCAGCGCCTACAACGGAGTCGATGTGAGTTTGAGAGGACGGCCCGATCCGAGGCTGACGACGGCGCCCACACGACCGGCGACGGCCCTGGGCGATTTGTACTGCGAAAGGTGGGGTCACCGTAACGACGGGCAGGGACAACGAACGTCGTGGACGATGTGGGAGTCGCATAGTGTCCCCCACCGGGGGCAACCGGTCACCGCGCAAGCCAGAGGAGATTTTCGATGGACCCACAGGTACTCAACCATGCCCAGCAGGTGGCCGCCGACGTGATGTCCAACGTTTCGTCAGAGCAGTTGGATCTGCCCACGCCATGTGACAACTGGAACGTCGGGCAACTGATCGACCATCTGGTTGGCGCCCAGCACTGGGCCGCCTCGGGCATTCGAGGATCCGAGATGCGCGATGCCGCCGGTGCGTCCCAGGGCGACTTCAACGGCGCGTTCCAGGCAGCCGCCCAGGACGCGCTCGATGCGTTCAGCGAAGACGGCGCCATGGAGCGCACGGTCAACCCCGGGTTCGGCGACATGCCGGCCACGGGGCTGCTCGGCCTGGCCGTCACCGACACCATCTGCCACGCATGGGATCTGGCCACCGCCACCGGCCAGGACAACGACCTGGCACCAGAACTGTCGGCTCAGGCTCTCGCCGGCGCCCGCCATACCATCCAACCGGCATTCCGCACCGAGGACGGCTCGCTGTTCGGCCCGGAGCAGCACGCCCCCGCTGGTGCGAACAACGCCACGCAACTGGCGGCCTTCCTCGGGCGCAAGGTGTAACATCCGCCGGCCCTCACGGGGTCGGTCGCCTCACGCGCTGCGCGCTACCCGTAGTACTGCTTGAGGTCGGCGTTGACCTGTGCGTTCGCCTTCTCCAGCGCCGCTTTGGGCGTGGTGCCGGAGCGGGCAGTCGACTCGAGCGCGGTCTGCATGGCGCTGACGTATTCGGGGTAGGGGCCGATCAGTGGTCCGGGCCGCTTGGGGTCGATCAACGACAGTTGGTCGTACCCCACCTTCAAGAGCTGTCCCGCCCGATCCTCTGCCCAGAACTTCTGGATGCGGGGGTCCTTGGCAACGTCGCCGATGACCGGAAGGTATGACCCGACGAGGTGCCAGGTGACCACCTGCTCGGGTTGGGCCATGAAGCCGAGGTACCGGGCGGCCGCTGCCTGCTGTGCCTTGGGCACGCGGTTGGAGATGCCAAAGTAACCACCCGAGACGCGCACCTGGCCAGGCTCGCTGAGCCCTGGGAACGGCACCGCTGCGGGGTCCAATCCTGCGGTATCCACCGAGGACGCATCCTGGCCACCGGTGTCGAGGTTGCCTCCGAGAAATGCTTTGATGGAGGTGGACGCGGTCGAGGTCTCGATCAGCATCGACGACTTCTCCTGGGCCACGTTGAGGTACTGGTTGATCTGACCGGGCGTATCGGAGATGGGGTCGGCCAGGCCGTCGGCCACCATGTCCTGCACCCACTGCAGCGACTCGATGGCCGCAGGGTTGACCAGGTTGGCCGCCTTGGCCGGGCCCGACCGCCCATTGTCCGGAGTGACGATGTCCTCGCCGGCGCCGTTCACCCAGCAGGTGAAGAACCACGGCTCAAGCTTCAGAGCCAGGGGTTTCTCGATACCCGACTTCTTGAGGGCCTCCGCCGCTGTGCGCACCTCGGCAAGGGTCTTGGGTGCCTTGTTGACATCCAGGCCGGCTTTCCTGAAATGAGTGCGGTTGTAGAACAGGATCGGCCCGGAGATGTTGACGTAACCCGGGTAGAAGACACCATCGATCGTGTAGTAGCTGCGAACCGCAGGCTGTACCGCGTCGATGTCGAAGCCCACCTCCTCGGCGCAGGACTGAGCCGGAAGCAGCGTTCCGGTATCGACCACGGTTTGGATGGTGGTGTCCTCCAAGAACACCACCGCTGGAACGCCGGTGCCGCTCGCCGCCGCGGCGGTGTACTTGCGGAGCACCTCGTCGTAATCGGCTCCCTGGTTTTGCAGGGTCACCTTCACTTTGTCCTGGCTGTCGTTGAACGACTTGGTGATCTGTTCGAGGGCCTTGCCCGGCTCGGCACCCAGGGCGTGCCAGACGACGATGTTGGTGACCCCGGTGGCCTTGTCCAACGCTGCCATCGGGCAGGCGGGCAGATTGTCGGCCGCCACCGGTTCGCCACCCTGGGCCTCGATGGTGGGGGGCGGTCCGCATGCAACCGTCACCCCCGCCAACAATGCCGCTCCCAGCAGACCGGCTCGTGCTTTGCGGAACATGATCATCCCTTCACCGCGCCGGCGGTCAGACCACGAACGATCGCCCGTTGGAACACGATCAGCAGGGCGAAGATGGGTACGGCGGCCAGCACGGCGCCGGCCACCCCCACGTTCAGTTGCTGAACGTTCTGCGCGGCCAGCCGTTTGAGGGCGATCTGCAGCGTCTGGTGGTTCTCCTGTTCGGTGACGACCCGGGGCCAGAGGTATTGGTTCCACGATGCCAGGAACGCCAGCAGGCCGACGGATGCAACCACGGGAGCGGTCAGCGGAACCGCAATTCGGGTCATAAACCTGAAGTGGCCGTAACCGTCGAGGAACGCCGCCTCACGCAACTCGTTCGGGATACCCAGGAATCCTTGTCGCAACAGGAACGTGCCCAGCGCCGACGCAAGGAACGGGGCCACCAGGCCCTGCAGCGTGTCGATCCAGCCCCACTGGCGGATCGTCAACGAGTTGGCCACGAAGGTCACCTCGAGGGGCAGCATCAGGGTGGCGACGAACAGGATGAACAGCAGCCGCTTGAGGGGAAACCGCAGGAACACGAAGGCGTAGGCGGCCAGCACGGCCGTGATCACCTGGGTGACGGTGATGACCACCGACATGGCGAAGCTCCAGAACGTTGCCACCGACAGGTTGCCGCCGTTCCAGGCTCGGCTGAACACGTCCCACTCGGCGTCGACCGGCCACGGTGGGTTGCCGGCCCTGGCGTAGGCGGCCGGATCGGACAACGCCCGCATCAACGACATGTACAGCGGGTACAGGATCACCAGCGCCAACACGGTCAGCAGCAGGTACCAGCCCGCCTTCTTCAACTGCGCAGTGACAGGTGGGGCCTCGACGCGCGGTTGATCCGAGCCCCGACGATCGTCGGTCATCACCGCGCTGGTGGTCGCATCAGTCACGGTTCATCCCCCGTTCAAGCAGCACAAACTGTCCCAGTCCCACGACCAAGGTGATGAGAAACAGGCCGACCGCCATGACCGAGCCGGTGGTGATGTTGGTGGGGTCGAGCTTCTGGGCGATCGTGTACACCAGGGTCGACGTGCTGCCCTCCGGACCGCCGCCGGTGATGATGTCGGGGAGCGCAAACTCCTGCATGCCGAAGATGGTGAGCGCCACCACCAGAAACGTCAGCACCGGCTTGAGCGCGGGCACCGTCACCTTGAAGAATCGGCCGATGGCGCCGTAGCCATCGATCATGGCGGCCTCGGTCAACTCGTCGGGCACCGCCTGAAGCCCGGCGAGCACGATCACGAAGCTGAGGCCGAGGTTCTTCCAAACGGCCACCAACGCCAGGGCCGGCAACGCCGTGGACGGATTGGACAGCCAGTCAACCTTGAACACACCCACCGCCGGGTTAATCAGCCCGAAAAACAGCACGGCGGCGACCGCCACCGACGTGGCGATCGTCGAGGTGAAGATCGTCTGGTAGATCTTGATCCCCTTCAGGCGACGATGCGCTGCGACGGCCAGCAGCGTGCCCAGGATCAGGCCGGCGGGAACGGTCAGCAGCACAAACTGCACCGAGATCCAGAGGGCGTCAAGGAACTCAGAGGAGGTCAGCACGTCGACGTAGTGACTGAACCCCACGTTCTGGTAGGTCGCGCCTCGCTGACGACTTTCGTAGAAGCCCCACGACACCAGCCGGGCGAACGGGAAGTAGAAGAAGACACCAAAGATCACCAGCGACGGGGCCAGAAACGCGAACGCCAGGCCCGTCTCCTTCAGGTCGTATCCGAAGACACGGCGACCGTGGACGCCGCTGCTCGCTGCGGCATCGTCGCCGGGCAACACTCCCATCAGCGCCCACCTCCAACACAGCCCGACGTCACCCGCCGGATCACAGGTGGACGCCGGTCTCTGCGTCGAACAACTGTACCGAGCCGGATGTTGGGACGGCCCTGACGGTGTCGCCGTTGCGGGCGTTCACACGGCCGTCGGCCCGGAGGATCACCCGACGTCGGGTGGCACCGACCGACTCGGGGTCGTCGTGGTCGATGGGCGCATCGCTCACGAGCGTTTTCGTATCGGATGAATCGCT
>OFQV01000217.1_pt1 | contig 16456 bp, 18 predicted proteins | sample 1542971 | NCBI WGS metagenome assembly OFQV01 (sample SAMN07774229, study PRJEB24372) | wastewater metagenome | isolation source: WWTP Cannobio (Effluent) | place: Italy: Cannobio | collected 2016-01
GCTGGGCGCGAAAGCGTTTGGAGCGGTCGCCCGTCCTCCTGCAACTCCCGCACCCACAGAAAGCCTTGCCGCCACCTGACGACGCAACTCGGCTACCGCCGGGTCTTTAGTCGCCAGTTCCGCAAGCTGTTGAGCAGCTCGCTGGAGTTCGGCTTGCGTCGCGTTTTCAGGAAGCTGCTCGATGACCTTGCGGCCCATCAGGAAGTACGGGGTCGCAACCACGCCAAGCCCGGTCGCTGTCGCGGCGGCCCCTGCGGGGTTGTATAGCGCCTGAGCGCCAAGCGCCCCGAGACCGACAGCGTTCGCGGTTCCGGGGTTTCCGTAACTGTCCGGCAACAAGCGCGACGCAGACGTGGCGATCTCCTGAAGCGTGCCCTTTCCCTTGCCGGCCATATTCGACCCGAGAGCCTTGGCCGACGACCGCGCCTGGGTGTTGAGTTGACCTGGTAGGAAGATGCCGCCGCGATTACTCGCCGCCGCCGCCGCATCGTTCATCACCGAATAGACCTGCCAGCCCTTGTCGGCCTTCTTGATCAGCATTCCGGCTTGAGGGTTCGCACGCTCAATGGTTCCCATCAGGGCGCGACGGGCGTCACCGAACATGGACGCGAGCGTGGAGTTCCCCTTGCGCGCGGCTTCGGCTTGAAGGCCTCCAAGCTCGCCGTGGAGCTTCTTGACCATCTCGCCAGACGCCTCGCCAGACGATAGGCGATTTAGGCGGTCATCCATGACGCGGGTGAACAACGCGGCTTCGTCGTCCGACAAATCGACGCGGCGGGCCGCCACTTCCGCAAGGTCATTGCGCAAGGCGTCGTCCACCCGAATGCTGGGGGTCATCTTGGCAGCCTTGTCGTAGATCCCGCCCAAGGCGTCGTCTACATACTCGACCATCTCGAAACCGGGCTTGACCCCCTTCGGGATGCCCAGGCCGACCGGCTGTAGCGCCTTGAGCGCCACGCCTCGGTTAAGCTGTTCAAGCTGTCGGTCCTGAAGACCGGCCTTGGCGATGCCGACGATGGGCGCGCGGCCCAAAAGGTCTTCGGTCGCCTTGACGCCACGGCCCATGCGCTGGGGAATAGTGGTGGTGACGCCGATGTCAGCTAGGTTGGCTGCGTCCTGCTGCGATTGCGAAAGGGGCCTTGGAGCCCTAGGAGCGCCACGGCTTGCCGGAGCCAGAGCGCCACCCGCTGCGCCAAGACCCAGGATAAGCGGGTTCGTCGCTGCGGAGCTTGCGGCTCCAAGGCGCTCTTGCGCGGTCCCGCGATCCACTAGGGCATTACCCGCCGCCGTCGTGCCTGCTGTCACAGCTCCACGGAGCATGTTCACCACGCGAGGAGCTTCGGCGAAGGCGTTGGCGGTTTTTCCGAGGGGTGCGGCAGTTTGCAGCGCCATGCCGAAGCCACGGCCAAGGGCGGCGGTTTTCGGGCGGTCAGCGGCGAAGCTGTCTTCGATCTGGCGCTGATCGGCCATGTTGGATTTGAAGCTGGACGCAAGCTCTCCACCAAGCTCCATCGGGTTGCGGCCCTTAACCTTGCCGGTGACGACATCGCCAGCAGTCTTGAAGCCTGCGGCCATCTCGTCACCGACACCGAGGGTCCGGTTCACGTTCGCCATGAAGCCCGCGACCTCGCCGAAGGCGTTGCGCTTTCCCGTCCCCTTGCCGCCAGCCTTCGCCTCTAGTTCGGCCAGTCGGCGCAGGGCGGCGAGTTCTTCCCTTTGATCCATGGACTACTGCTTTCCGAACCGCTGGCGCAGGGCGGCGAGTTCCGCCTGCTCTTGGGCCGAGAGTCCACCGCCGCCCTTGGCTGGCGCAGCGGGAGCGGACGTATCGAAGGCATTGCGGGAAGGGGCTGCGGCCTGCGGCTCAAGGCCGGGCCGAGGGAGCGCGCGGGCGGAATACTCACCCCAGAAACGGTCGAAGCTCATCCCCTTGCCATTCAACGCGGAGGGTGAGCCAAGGTTTTCGGTCCACTTGCGAAGCGCCGCGCCATAGGCCGCCTGACGCCGGGCGACCCACTTCTGAGCCTCGATGACGCGCTGGTTCTGGGTGCGGGAAGAGTTGGGGCTGTACTGGAGCGTCTTGATGAACTGCACGTCGCGGTCAGACAGCGGGCCTTTGAGTTGTCCCACCTGACCCAGCGCGCCTTGGTTCCCCAAGGTGGTCATGGTTTCGAGGTTGGCGGTCTGTTCCTTGTCGGGGATCAGGCCTGCCGAAAGGAAGTTAGTGACCTTGTTCCCGATGGCCTTGCCGACCGCAGCGCGCGTTTCACCGAAAGCGCCCGTGGGAACGCCGGTATCCAGCACGTCTTGCGCGCGGAGGGCGGTCTGTTCGTTGCCGTAGCCTTCAGCCTCCGCATCCTGGGCGCTTTCAAGGCGGGCTAGGTCCTTGGCGGCGCGGCCCTTGGCGAGCGCCTTCAGCATCTCGGCGGACTGGCCTACGGAGTCGTAGCCTTTGACGCCTCCGGGCGGCTTGGTCACGACCCATTCCTGGCCGTTCCATTGGCGCTCGGAGCCATCGGCATATGTGGCGACGGGATAGGGCATTACTTAATGCTCACAGGGTTGCCGGGAGGGGGTGGAATGCCGGCGCGACCACCACCAGAGCGACCAACACGCGGGGCGCGATAACGGGCGGTCGCGGACGCCTTCACATCGGCAACCTGCCCCTGCCCCGCGACATATCCGGGGTCGATCTCAAGGTTTCCGTCTAGGCCGTAGCGATAGCCGTTGGGGGCCTTTTGGGTCGGCTCCCGCAGCGTCTTGAACTCGCCGGTCTGCTTGTTGTAGGAGGCCACGCCGCCGCCGCCCAGGTTGATGACCTGAAGCTGCTTGTCGAGTTCGCCGATGAAAGTCATCAGGGACGCGTCGTCCAGATGCGCAGCGGCCCCGGCCACGTCTTCGGGGCTCATGCCGAGCTGTTGCAGGGCCGGGCCGACCTTCTCCTGATAGGCTTGGGCGCGCTGTTCCATGGGGATGCCCTGCATGGCGACCCCGAGCCGCTTCATGTATTCCAGCTTCTTGGCGCTTTCAGCGGCTTGGAGCTTCTGTTCGCGCTCCTGGCCCTGCTGTTGCATCTGCTGCATCCCGGCCCCGCCTTCAAGGTCGCCAGCCGCGTAGAGCGTCCCAGCGGCGGCTTCAGGGCCTCCGCGCTCCATCTGCCGACCGGCTTGGACGCGGGCTTGATCGCGGCGCATCTTCTCGCCCTGATCGTAGGCGGCGGTCTGCGCCTCAAAGGCGTTGCGGACGATGTTCATGGCCTAGAACCTCGGCTGCGGCATGGTGGTGAGGGGGCCTCGGTAGAGGCTAGGCGAGACCGCTGCGGCGTAGCTGCTGGCCTGGGTGGCGTTGCTGCCGGGGAGCGCAGGCAGGCCGCTATATCCAGGCGTGCCCCGGAAGGCGTTGAACGCGCTTTGCACACCGCCGATGGCCTGACCGAACGCCGAGGCGTTGTTGTCGGCCTGCTGTCCGTAGATGGACGACAGGTTGTTGGCGTTCGTCTGGTAGGCGTTCGACGCGTTCGCAGCGTAAGTCTGCCCGGCTTGGTTGGTGAAGTTGGTGGAGCCCTGACCCATGCCCGCGATGTTGAACAGATCGTTCGTCCGCTTGTCAGCCCGACCCGTCTGATAGCCTCGGTTGGTGTCAAACCGCGACGTTGCGAACCCACGATCAGCGTCATAGACCCCGGTTCCATAGGCGCGGTCCGACTGGAAGGCGTCAGAGTTGAAGGCGTTGGTCTTGTCGGTCTGGCCGGTGACGTAGTTGCGCCAGTTGCCGTATTCCGCCGCTGCGGTATTCTGGCCGTAGTCGATGAAGGCCTTGCCCGCCGCCCCGCTCCCCGCAATCCCCTTGGCCCCAAAGGCGGCGTTGAGGTTCCGGTTTCCGGTGTCGAGGCGGTACTGATAGTCGGGAGAGGCCTGGAAGGCGTTGATCGACACATCGGGGTTGATGTAGCCGGGACGGTCGAAAGTCGGGCGCTCGCCATAGGTCGGCTCATTGCCGATCTGCTGTTGAAGCGTCTGTTCCGCCGTCAGGGGCGCGGGTGCGTTCGGGTCAGCCGCCGGATAGGTGGGGAGCGGACGGCGGGCGCCATCGGCCTGGTAGTGGTTCTGGGCGAAGGCGATAGGGTCGGTCGCGAGCGCGTCGGTGCGGCCAGAGGCTTGAAGCTCCTGGAAGTTCGCCATCGCGTCGGGGTTTTGCTGAAGGTAGGCGTTCCAGTCGGTCTGACCCGCTTGCGATTGGCCCGTGGCCGCAGCAGCACCCGGCGCACGGCTCCCAAGCTGATAGTCCGCAAGGATCTGATCGAGCGCGGCGTATCCGCCCTCGCGGAACGGGGCCTGATCGGCGCGGGTTGTGTCGTACTGCTGGCGTTGGAGCGCAAGCGTCTGCTCGGTCGCCTGCTGTTGGGCGTCAATCTGGCGGCCAGCGGCCTTGTTAGCCTGGCTGGACGAATAGGCCGCGCCGACAAGGCCAGCGCCCGCCGAGACGGTTGCAGCCCCGGCAGAGGTGCCCAGGAAGGCGGGGATTGCAGCGACTAGCGGCATTTACATTCTCCCGCGCGCCGGGGACAGGTCCCAAGCCGAGCGCGTCAAAGTCCAGGTGCGGAGAGAGGCCCCAAGAGCCGGGGCGAAGTCGCCAGCGGGCTTGAAGCCGAAGGAAAGTGGCGGTTGAGAGCGTTTCCAGCCCTCAACCTCGTAGGTCACGACGACTTGGGCGCCGGCTGCGAAGATGGCGGCGAAGGCTTGCTTGGCGGATAGCAGAACCTCACGGCCCCAGCCCTCGGGTTTATAAAGGGTATGCAATTCGAAGACGCGACCAATCCCGTCTAGTTGCACGAATAGAAATCCGCCATTTTGGGATCGAAGCGCCGTTACGCGCGGGTGTTCGACAACCGCACGAATATCCAGATCATGGCCGAGGGTGATGTGAGGGCGCACATCCGGATCATCGGCTATCATTTCCCAGAACTGTGGGTTTCTGTCCTCAACTAGGTCAGATGCGCCCAGCGCTTTCCGGTTTGGATATGACTGACCGTTGATTTGGCAACTCCAAATTGCAGCGCCGTTTCCCGGAGCTTTCTGGTTCCCCGCTGCGCACGTATCGCGCGCACCTGTTCGTCATTTAATCGGGCGCTGGGGTTTTCCGCGCCGCGAGTTGGCGCGTTTCGGCCCCGCCCTTTCGCGTCACGATCAGCGACGTTTTCGGCGTGGGTTCCCAAGAAAAGGTGGTTCGGATTTATGCACGAAGGGGTGTCGCACCTATGACACACACAGAGATTTGGATCGGCTATCTCGCCAAATGCTTGAATATACGCGACCCTGTGGGTGAGATAGCCGCTGGGGCCGCTATAGATTCGACCATAACCTTTGTTGTTTACCCACCCCGACCACAACAAGCACCCCGTGTTGAGTTCAGGCTCTGTCTTGGACCATAGACGATCGAATATCGTAGCGTTCATCTTGAATTGTTAACACATTTTCGGGCGATTACCTAGTGCGGTCCTCTACGAGGTCCAGGCCAGCCACGCGTCGAGCATTGCCTGGGTGGGTGTTCCGTCGCGCTCGCCGTCAACGCCGATGTTGACGATGGCGTCGCGGCTGGTGAAGCCGATGACGGTCAGGTTGAACGCCTTGCGGGCGCATTGCAGGAAGGCCCCCGTGGGCGTCCCGTCCTCGTTGACGATGGTCATCCAGCGGGGAAGCCCTTGCAGGGCTCCAGCGCCCCTCCACTCGCCCACAAAAGTCATCTCAGGCGTGCGGTTGGGGGCGGCGATGGGTTGAGCGGCGATCATGGGGGCGCATTCATGGTCAGGCGGGAAAACCGGATGACGGTCGGGTCTGTCGCCTTGAGCTGCACCATCATGCCCTGTGACCTGATCGTGCCGCAGTTGTTCCACCGGGCCTTGTCGCGGTAGTCACCCAAGGCCCCAAGGGTGCGGAACCTCCAGGGGGTCCACGTCTTGCCCTTGTTGAAGGACTGGCGCATTCCCACTAGGGGGTTAGACCCCTGCCCGGTGATCGGAGCCACGCCACGGGCGCAGTCCAGCACCAGATTTCCGCAGATCGTGCTGCCCTCAGTCTGGGGATAGAAGGCCGTTGCGATGCGCTCGACTTCATCGCCGTCATCGGTCAGCTTCTCGGGCGTCATCCGCCAGAGTTGGCCGGTGTCGGTGGAGACATCGGCGCACAGCACCTTGCCCTCGACTTCGGTCCCGATTTGAGCGCGGAAGTAGTTGAAGCCGTTGCTGCGCCAGTTGCTCCAAAGCTGGTTTGAGTCGTCATAGACCCACGTCTCATCGCCCAGGTTCAGGACGTAGAAGGCGTGTTGATCCTGACGGAAGCCCCAGGCGCGCAGGTTCATGGCGCTTGAGAGGCGAATGCGCTCGGAAAGCGCGTTGTCGGAGATCACACGGGCTGAAGGCGTGAACTTGTAGACCGCGCTGTCATCCCCAACCGCGAACACCCCGTCCGCAAGGTTGACGATGGTGTCTCGCGCCCGGCAACCCACGTCTTGGGCCGATCCACCGTAAGGCTCGATGGGATTGACCGCCGTTCCCGTCAGGGCGAAGGGCTCCAGCGAGGTCTCGCCGAACACCAGCACCGTATCTCCCAGCCTCGCCAGGCCAACCGCCTTGTCAGGCTCGTATTCCGCAGACGTGAAGGTGATCGGGTCCCAAACCAGATCACCGGGAACGCGGCTGTAGAGGACTTGGGTGTCCGCCCGAATGGCGATCCAGAAGCCCCGGATGTAGAGAACCGCCGTCACCCCCGCGTCGTCGGGGAAGGCTTCTGCCGCAACCGTCGTTCCGCTGGCGAGGTATATTCCGGTCCCCGTCGCGATGCGGCATTCACTGACCCCACCAACCCCAGGACCGGCGTCGATGCTGACGATGTCCTCGCCGGCCACGGAGCCGGTGAAGGGCGTCACAGCGCCGCCGGCAGTTACTCGCGAAAGCGTCTCGCCCGATAGCACCAGGGCGTCGCCATCGAACAGCCCCGCACGCTGGAACACCGCGCGCTTTGGGCCGATGTTGACTTCTGCGAGGTCTTCGAGACCAGCCCGACCGACAAGCGCCATGGACTTGGGATCGCTGGCCGGGGTCTCCGCGAACATGTTGACGGTTTCGAGCTTGGGGAAGTCCCCCACGCGCCGGTCAGCCGCGCCATAGGCCAGCGGGATTTGGGTCATCAGTAGTAGTCAACCGCCGTCTCGCGGCGCGCATTGGCGGGCCTGCGGGACAGGGAGGAAAGGAAGCGGCCCGCCGCGATTTCGCTTTGCGGGGAAACCTGCGTTCGATTGCCGGCCAGGCGCTTGGCGAGAAGGCAGGCAAGGCCCTGGCGCCCGCGATCCGACAGGGGAGCGACGCTGGAGAGCGTCAGGCCGTCCAGCAGCACCCAGGCGGCCTTGTTGGCGTCATAGATCGAGACTTGCCGATCCTCGCCGGGCTCCACCACAATGACCATGGACAGGTCGTAGGGCGGGCGAACCTCAGTGGCGGGATCGTCGGTGATCGAGGTCGGGAGCGTGATCGTGTAGCCGTCATTGAAGACGCGCTCTTGTTCCTTGGCGGTATAGGCTGCGGTCGCGGTGTAGTCGGTCAGCGACCCGAACGTCCCGCCCGTGACCCACTCGTCATAGATGCCTTGCAGCGCGCCCATGGCCTGCGCGGCTTCGTCGCCCTCAGGCGTCACGCCAAAGCCGATCAAGCTGATTTCCAGCATGGCGTCGGTGATGATTTCAAGGCAGGTCGCCACGGGAAGTCAGAGGGGGCCTAAGCCCCCTCCTCCGTGGCTTCATCGGCAAGCTGAAGGGCCGCGATGATGTCGGCCTTCAACGTCACGTCCGTCAGATCCACACCGCGCGCGGCGGCGAGGGCCTTCAGGGCGGGGACTTTCATCCCCTCGTAACCACCCTCGGAGCCGTCATCGACTTCGAAGTGGTTATTGGTGGCGAAGCGGGGATCAGTCACCTGAACCCACTCACCCTTGACGAAATCAACGCCCCACATGCGCATGTGCTGCGGGCCGCTGAAGTTGTCGTTCGGGTCACCGATGAAGCGAGCCTTCATTACGGCACCGTGAAGAAGACTTCGACCGTGACCGTGCCTCCCGCAGAGGGCGAGGCGTCTCGGATCACCCCCTTGATCAGAAGCTGACCCTTGGGGTTGGTGGTCTGGCCGTTGACGTGCTGCCAGGCGCGCTTGCCGTAGTTGGCGATGTTCTTGATCAGCGGTTGGCGCGTGGCCGCCGTGCCCAGAACGATGCCGTCGTTCAGGCAGTCGTCGTCGGAGGTGATGTTGCCGTCAACGGCGTAGAGGCCGAAGTCGATGGTCGAGGTGGAGCCGGTGTCGTTGTCATCTATCGAATAGGACGAGCTGCCCAGGATGCGACAGTCAGCGGGGATGTAGCCGAACACGTAGTCCGACGCGGTGTCGGCCCCGGCGGTGATCTCCAGGGTGCGGCTGAACCCCTTCACATCGCCGCCCATCCCGTGGGAAAGGCGAGAATCCGTGGGCGACGAGCCAACGGCAACAACGGTTTCAAGAGCCATGATGGCTTCTCCATGCCAACGGCGGCCCGCAGGCCAACCGTTGGTTATCAGGGTGGGTGGGATTACGAGTCAGCGCCGGCGGCGCAGTAGACCGTCACAACGCCATGCTGCTTGCCGTTGAAGGCCAGCTTCTTGACGCCGCGCAGTTCCTCGATGGCGATGCCGGGGCGGAACTTGTAGTCGTTGACTTCGGTCTGCGGGGTGGGGGTCTGACCCCAGGCCACGCCGAGAGCCTGCTGGCCGCACAGGAAGTTGGGCTCAACGTCCGTGGTCGCGCTGTCACCCACGTTCACGATGTGGGGGATTTCCGGGACCTTGCGGAAGATGATGCCGTCATAGATCAGGTCCCCGCCCTGGAAGAGGGGGTTCTTGTCCATGCCGGACCCTTCGCGGGCGCGGGCGTCTCGGTTGGCCGCGACCATGACCGAATCCTCGCTGAGGTCTCGGAACGAGCGCGGGCCGCAGAACATGACGTAGTATTCGGCGCCATCTTCGGTCATGTACGGCGTGATGGCCGGGCGAGCCTGTTCCGCCATCCGCTTGGCAAGTTTAGCCGTCGCAACGGTCAGCTTGTCGTTGGTGGCGTCGAGGGTCGTCAGAGCCGCGGAGTGGTCGTTGGCCGAGATGTTCGAGCGGGTCTTGCCGAACAGCACGCGGTCAGAGTTGAGCGCGAGCCAGGCGTCCTTCTGCGCCTCAGACGCCGAGGTCCACGAAACGCCCTCGTAGCGGTCGAAGACGGTCTCAGGGACGTAGCCAGCAGCGATCTTGTAGCCGCCGTTGGTGGTGTCGTCGGTGATCTCGGCGTAGGGAACGGTCGTGTTGCCGCTCGGGATGACCTGCATCAGGGCATAGATGATGTCCATCTTGAGCGCCGTCGCTGTCCAGTTCTTCAGCAGCGGCTTGCCGGCATTGAGGAAGTTGATCTCGGTCTTGTAACTCTCCGACTTCGGAACCACGACGGCGTTGCGGTCCCAGTCGATGGTGATTGGGCAGTTGTAGTTGCCGATCTGGGTCTCACGCCCACGCAGAGCGGTGGAGCCACCCACGCCCTTGTTGGTCAGTTGGGTGATGAGCGGGATGTTGATCGTCTTGCCGGCCTCGGTTTCGAGTTCGTGCTTGACGATGATGATTTTCGTCGGGGCCTTGCCCATGTAGGCGGCAAAGCGCGAGGCGCGGACGGACTCTTCAAGATAGTCCTTGTCCCAGATTTGCTTTTCGCTTTCGGTCGCGAGAACGACTTCGGCCATGGTGGTCTAGTCCTTGAAAACGGAGTCGAACGCCACGCTTGGACCCACGGGAATCTCACCCGGCTTGATGCCGCCAGCCGCAGGAGCGGAGGCGAGGGACCTTGGAGGCGTCGGCTGTTGATGGGGGATCGGAGCCGGGGCGGTGATCGCCTGCGGCTGCTGCGGGGTCTGGGTCTGGGTCTGCCAGGCTTGGAACGCCTGGAGCAGTTCCGGCTTGCTCAGCATCTCCAACGCCTGTTCGCGCTGGTATTCCTGAACTGCGAAGCCGACAGGATCGGGATTCTGGAGCGCCCGCTGATTGAACATCGGGTCTTGGTCAGCGCGGGCGTAGGCCCACTCCAACACCGTGTTCGTCAGTTCCTCGCCATGCTGCACGACGGCCAGACGTTGCGACCAACCTAGGCGCTCGGTGTGGCGTTGGGCTTCCGCGTGGGCCTGGTATCCCTCGAAATCCTCGTAAGGGTCGGGGGCGGGCTGCTGCGGGGCTTGGCGAAGGGCCTGAAGCTCCTTGCGGATCTCCTGCAACGCCGCGACCGGAACGAAACCGGGCGGGGGCTGCTGAGCCTGGGGAGGTTCGGGCGGTTGCTCGGCCTGGGGCCCGGGAGCGGCTTCCGTCCTTGGCGCGAACTTGCCGTCAGGACCCCTCGCAGGGCCTTCCGTAGGTTCAGGCGTCGGTTCGGGAGCGGCCTCGATGACAGGCGCGGGCGCGGGTTCGTCGCCCGTGGGGGCGTCGAGAAAGTCCAGTTTGTCCATGATGATCCTCGCCCGATACGACGGCGACTCGGTTCGCCCGATCAGCGGCGGCCTGTTGCTGGATCACGCCCCAGCGTAGCGATGCGCCCGTAACCCCGGCGGCGGGTGGTCGTTAGAACGGTTGCGGCTGGCCCATCGGAGGGCCTTGCGGCGGTAGAGCTTGAGGCGGCGGCCCTTGCATCGGCTCGGGAGCCTGAGGCATGGGCGGCTGCATGGGTTGAGGCTGGGGCATGGCGGCGTCCATCGGAGCGCCCACACCCATGCTCAGGCCCATCATGATCTCGGCAGTCTTGGCGCGGTCCAGGGCGGCGGACGCTTCGTTCTTGCCAACCTCCGACTTCATCTTGTCGGCTTCGGCCATCTGGGCGGGGTTCGGCTGCTGCGCCTTGGCGGCCTCTTCCTGCTTGGCCTTGCGCTTGTCGAGGAAGGCCCGCTTGTTCTGGAGGGTGGAAAGCTCCACCATCTCGTCAAAGGTCACTTCCTGCGGGTACATCTTCGCCAGTTCGGCCAGGACCTGGAATTGCTCCTGCTGGACGTTGGCCGTGTCGGGCACGGTGTCGATGATGATGTCCACGTCGAGTTCGGCCAGACGGTTCTTGTAGCCAAGCACGGGCTCGCCGGTCGTGGGGTCGATCTGAGGCGGCCCCTCCATCGGTTGGCCGGTCTTCGGGTCGATCTGCGGTTCGCCCGTCATCGGATCAACGACAGGCTCGCCCCTCGGTTGGTTCACGCCGATGAAGTCGGGAGCCCCTTCGTCATCCGTGGTGCGGATGAACATCGGAGGCGTCCAGTATTGGCGAGCGCGGTTCCACTTCTGGCGATAGATCCGCAGCTCCCAGTCCTCGATCCCGCCGAAGACAATGGCCTGTTCCGTCATCCCCGCCTGCTGGCGGATCAGGTTGGCGCGGCCCGATTGGCTTTCGCCCGTCCGACCCAGCACGGCGGGGTTTGGCCCCATGCGCTCGATCTCAGACTTCGCTTCGGCCAGGAGTTGGCTTTCGCCCGCCGACTTGTCCGACTGATTGACGATCTGCACGCCCGAGGGCAGCACACCGTCAGGCCTCGCGGCTTCCTTGCGGACCAGATCGGCGTCCACGCCCATCATCGCGCCGGGCTCGTTCTCCTGCACAAGGTTGGTGGACAGGCGATGCAGCAGCTTGGAGCGGCGCTTGTTGATCTCATCTTGCGGCCCGCGCATGTCGCGCACGATGCCGTAGCGGTTGTTATCCCTATCGACGTAGCAGGAGATGGCCTCGATGGGGTTGCAGGGGCGGCCCTTGTCGTCCTGATAGGGGCTCTCGCCAGCCTCCAGAACGCCGCCGCCGTAGAACACGCAACGCTTCCACCCTTGCTCCTCGTGGTACATCTCTACGGTCAGCACGCGGCGCTTGCGCTTGTCGGACCACGACAGGGCGCCGTTCTCACCCTTGGGCTTGTCCTCCATCGTGTCGTCAACGGAAATGGGCGTCCCGGTGATCAGCTCGCGCTCGATCTCGTCTTTCTTGTCGGGATACTGCGCGGCGACATCATCGGCGTACTGCCACTTGGCGACGCCCATGTACTTTGCGTCCTTGAAGTCCTCGCGGCGGCTCCTGGGGTCGCGGAAGAACTCCTCATAGCGAATGAGGGCCGTGGTGATCTGGCGGTCTTCGTCCACCTCAACGATCAGCGCGGCGATGCCGGAGATCAGGTAGTCCTTAGCCCCCTTGATCTTCACGTCATCGAAGCGGTTGTGGTCCGCGATGAAGCGCAGCACCTTGGAGGCCACGTCGGCGGCGTCTTCGTCCTGCGGGTTGCGCGGGTACGCCTTCGGGTCAGTCGAGCCCTGCTTGATCACCCCCAGCGTGCCGTTGATCGCAGGGCGGATGCGGTTGAAGTAGTTGTCGGGCTGGCGACGGTCGCGCAGCTTACGACGCTCGGCAGCGGTCCACTGTCCCGGCCCGTCGTAATAGTCCTGATCAATCGCCGCCTGCTTGCGCTCCACCGTCGAAGCGTCCATCGACTCGGCGAACATGCGCTTGAGGCGCGGAAGGTCCGGCGCGTACTCGCTCTTGGGGTTCGGGGTCACGCTGTCTTCCATGAATCCCCGCCTCCCCTGTTTCTGCCCCACAGGTCGGGGGGATCGCGGCTGGGTTCAGCCGGCGTCTTGGCTCGATAAGTGCGGCGAAGGGCCTCCAGGGCGTACCTGAGGGCGTCTATGACGTGGTTGTTCTTGTCTTCGAGGACCGGAAGAATCTCGTTGGTCAGCGGGTCCTGCTTGAAGCTGAACAAGGTCAGCTCGTTGGCGGTGTGTTTGCATCGCGGGTGGACAACGATGTCGAAGGACTTCAGGAACTCGATGCCGTCTTCAACCGAGCCTTGGCCCTTGATGGCGGCCATGATCTTGAAGCCCTGCCGGCGCATGTAGCTGACCGTTTCAGGCCTGGCGCTGTCGGCGGTAATCGTCCAGTCCAGCGCGCCGGGGATGCCAGGATGCGGCGGGATATCCTCGGCGGGCTTGCCCTTGTTCTCCCAGCGTGGCTTTCCGTCTTTCCACAGTTTCTCGGGGCAGTTCCCGGCAAACAGCGCCGGTGTGTCGTCAATCTCGATCTCGACGCCGTATGCCTCTTGGTCAACGTAGAGCGTCCGGCCATCGAGGAAGCAACGCGTCAGGACGGTCGGGTCCTTTGCAAAGCCCCAGTCGGCCCCGAACCGGAACTCCGCGCCCTTCGGCGTCTCGAAATCCCTGATCTCCCAGTTACGGAACACCCGCGCCGCAGAGGCCGTCTGATAGCCACCCATCCAGACGTGCTGATACTTGTCAGGGTCGCGGCGGCGGTCGCGCTCCATGTCGGCGGCAAGAGCCGTCTCGCCGAACCACGGATTGTCGGTGTAGTTGACCTCAATGCAGATGATGTCGTTATCGTTCGCAGCGTCGGCGCTGCGCATGAAGACATCAACGGGGTCGGTTTTCTTCCGTGGGTTCCAGCTAAACCAAATCTCAGCGCCAGATACCCGAAGCGTCGGGGTGAGCAGATCGAGGGAGCGTTGGCTTAGCGACTGGGCTTCCTCAACCCACGCGATGCGGTAGCCTTCCAGGGACTTGATCGAGTCCGCCGTGTGGTTCTGCATCCCCTGGAAGATGATGATGCCCGACCGCGCGCCGTCGTCATCGAGAACGTGGATCTCGGTGTCCAGAACCTCGAAATAGTCGCCAACGCCCAGCGCCTTGATCTTGTCGGCTATGAGCTGCTTGACGGATTGGTCGAGCGACTTCTGGATTTCCCGAACGCACACCGCCCGAGTGTTGGGATCGGCTACGCATTCCTCCACTAGTAGCTCGGCGAAGAAGTGGGACTTGCCGGAACCCCGGCCCCCATGGGCTCCCTTGTACCTAGCTGGCCTTAGGAGCGGCAGGAACGCCCGTGGCGTTTGAATGCTGAGGGTCGATGACGTGGCGCTCAATCTTTCGCACCGTGGACTTCACCTCAGCGTCGATCTTCGCTTCGATGCTGCTGAGCTTGGGGTGGATGTACGGAGCAGCGGACTTCGCCATGTCCAGGCGCTCGCTGCGCTCTGCGCTCTCATCGCGCATGACCTGAAGCATGAACTCCAGCGGAGTGATGCCCTCAGCGGCGGCCTTGTCTGCGACTTCGCGGGTCTTGGCTGTTGCTGCGCCTAGCTTGCGGCCTGCGCCGGTTCGGGGGCCTCCATGGGCCATCTTGATTAACCTCGGAACGACTTGATTGTTTTCAAGTCCGACTTGCTCGGGCTGATATGGTCTCGCCCCCGCGATCAGACGCGAGGGTTACAAACGCTTTGTGTGTCGAGGCGTTGTCGGGGGGCGAAGGGGGTGGCGCGTTTCTAGGTCGCCTCTCGACCCGGCCTGTGGCGGGGTTTCCGAGGTGGGGGTTGGCGTGCACCTAGAGCGGTGCTCCGTGTTTCAGTCCGCCAGTGGCCCGAGGCTATCGACACGATAGCGCCATTGCCCATTGTCTACGCCATATTCGGACGCATCGCAAGAGGTTGTGTTTGTCGCAGGGGGTTGGCGCTAGGGATTGTGTTTGCGCAGCGATTCCATGGCGTCCTGCTGGGCTTTCATCTGCATCAATGTCGCCTCTCCAGCATCCCTGTACGGCTTGTATTGCTCGGCGTAGGTCTTGGCGGCATCAGCACCATCGCGCTCGATCTTCTCCCACACCTGGTCGAGAAGTCTGTCTTCCTCCTTGGATTTCTCCACCTCCCTGCGCACCTGTAGGGCGACCACGATGAGCCCAAGCGCCACGGGGATGGGATAGTAGGTGGCGGCAGATGCGATCAAGGCGAGGGCAAGCGCAGCGATGGCGGTCATCATGGGGTTTTCCCACGCCAGCCTGAGGATGTGTTTCACGGTTTGCATCACGCTGCCTGAAGCTCCGAAATAGGCCGCTCGATCTTCGCCGGGCGCCCGAACAAATGTACCAGCAGCAGGGCGCGGTTGCGACCCCGAAGCTCTAGAACCTGACCGATGAAGCCGGTGTACTGGCCTGACGTGACCTTAGCCTCATCACCCCTCTTCGGGGTCCACTTCCGGGGCTTGTCGGAATAGGTCCAATCGAACATGCCCTGGCTTTCCGCGTAGGCGAGCCAGTAGAGTTCGGCGACCTTAACCGGCGTTGGGCGGCGGGTTCCGTCAGCCCTGTTGGACGAGACGATGCAGCTCACACCCTCCGCTTCGTTGGCGAGGTGGATCTGATTGTCCGTCAGGTCGGCGAAGATGTAGCCGGCCAGGAGTGGGGCTTGCTTGGGTTCCCGCTCCTTGCGCGGAGAGAGGCGTTCCCAGCGGGTTTCGCGGGGCACGTAGACTTGGACCCCCAATTCCCTCAGGGAGGCCTCGGCGGTCTTCTCTCGGCGTGTAGCGGTGCGTACGCAGTACCAGGTCACTGTCTATCGCCTTTCGGGGTGGGAGGGGGTCAATGGTTGAGGTGTCCGCGCCATCCGCCGACGATGCGGCTGCAATCGCGGCATTGGCTGACGTGAACGTCGGATCGCAGCTCGCCGGGGTCGTATAGGCTGTACCAGCGCCAGCGGTGGCGACCGATCAAACACCGAAGCCAGTTCATCACCCCTCCTCCGTCTTGGGTTGAGAGGCGGACAGCATGGCGCGCCAACACACAGCGGGATTATTGACATCATCCGGATGTTCGCCCGGATGAAGTTCAACCGATGTTGCATCGAAGCCCGCCTCAAACATCGCCTCTGTCGGCTCACGGGGCACAACAGCGAAGCCAGCATCATGGATGGCTTGGAGGGCGGCTTGGGCGGCCCATTCATGCGCGTATGGCCCATCCGGAGACGCTTCAATCGCCTCGGCTATCTTGGTCTTGAGGTCTTGGGTCATTGGGGTTCCTTTGGGGAGGAATTATTTGGCCTCCCGGAACGGATGAGAGGCTTCTAGTGTCCGCGTCGGCTAGGTGGTGGGGGCGTCGCGATACGCCTTCAGCGAGATAAAGGGCTCGCCGTCTGCCGTGTGGGTGTTGACCTCAGTCTCGCCCTTGTCGTCGTCGATCCAGGTCACCGTCTGGGGCTTGCTGGGGTCTACAACGGCGCCCACAGCCACCAACAAATTCAGGTGCGCGCCAGCCAGTCGGATGCCGTTGAACAACTCGGTCAGCATCACCTCACCGCGCTCGTCAGGGAGCTTTCGGTAAAGCTCGATCAAGTCGGTGATGGTGGTGACATCGTGGCGCTTTCCAGCGTCTGCCGCCCCTGCATTCGCGCTCTCGGGCGCGGACATGGCAAGCTCCGGGACGATCAATTCCTCTTCCATCCTCTTTTCCTTCCTCATGTCAGGGGGGCTAGGCGGACAGTCGATGACGCAGCGCCATGGCGTCCCACCACGCATTGTGCTGAACCGCGCCGGGGAGAGTGGTCGGATAGCAGTCGACGTT
>OFQV01000218.1_pt1 | contig 16423 bp, 12 predicted proteins | sample 1542971 | NCBI WGS metagenome assembly OFQV01 (sample SAMN07774229, study PRJEB24372) | wastewater metagenome | isolation source: WWTP Cannobio (Effluent) | place: Italy: Cannobio | collected 2016-01
CGCACGGTGGCCGGATGAAGTCCCGCCAACGCTTGCTGAGTGCGAGAGTTTTTGTGCTTCGGTGATACCTGAGCCGGTGGCTGAGATATTCACCCCCCAGTAGGGTTTGCGAAGAACACGTTGCATTGGCACAGTGCCACAAGACGCAAGGCATAGACCGGGCGCATAACCACTACCAAGGATTGAACCATGCCACCAGAAGATGATTTAGACGGCGAAGTTATCAGCATCAATGGCGAAAGCTCCGTTGAAGATGAAGCGAAACCAGGCGCACCGGAAGACCGGGGTGATGTGGTCGAAACGCCGACCGGAGTAGATGCATCCGAGGACGACCACCAAGAGCGCAAAAGCGCCGGTATACCCAAAGCCCGCTTTGACGAAGTGAACGAAAAGCGCAAGAGCGCCGAAACCGAGCTTGAAGCGGCCAAGGCAGAGATTGCCCGACTCACCCAGGCGCCAAAGCCAGCACCGGCAAGCGCGGCAACGGTGGAGCCCGCATCCGACTTTGACGAGGACGCTAAGGAAGAAGCCTATATCGAGGCCATGCTTGAAGGCGACACCGCCAAGGCCAAGGAAATCCGCAAGGAAATCAATGCCCACTTGCGCCAGCAGGCCGCAGTGGAAGTTGAAACCCGCAGCAGCCAGCGCCAGCAGGCCGACAACTTGCAGGCCGCATCGTCCAAAGCGGTTGATGACTTCCCGTATCTGGATACCCCAGACGGCGAATTTGCGCTGGGCCTGATCGTGGCGCAGCGCAATGCCGATATTGCCCGTGGTATTGCCCCGCATATTGCCCTTGCAAAAGCAGTTGAGGCCATCGCGCCGAAGTTCGCACCGCCTGACAGTGACGCGACCCCCAGTAGGGGCTTGCCTGCTGGCAAAGCACAGGCAGATACTCGCACGCAAGGTGCAATCGAACGTGGAGCAGCGGATTCACTCCGTCAGCCCGCATCGTTGCAGGCAGGCATAGGCAATCGGGCAGATTCTGTCCGGGTGAATGTGCAGGCACTGGATGAAGACCAGTTTGCAAACCTCTCCTTGGCTGAAAAGAAACGGCTTCGGGGGGATTAAAACTTCACCGGCAGGGGCTCACCACCCCTAGCCCTTTATCAGAACTGGTGACCCTCGCCCCATGACTGGCGTTAAACGGTCTGGCTCCTTGACAGCCCAAAAAGTCATGTTTCCGCGAATGGCAGCGCATTGCCCGAATGCAAACCCTTTTTATGGAGACATGAATCATGTCATTGACCAATTTCGCCGCTCTTACGTCGGCACAAAAAGTAGTCTGGTCCCGCGATGTGTGGCAAGCCGCCCGCGACCAGATGTTTATCAAGAAGTTCACCGGCAGCGGTGACAACTCCGTGATCCAACGCATCACCGAGCTTACAAAGACCGAAAAAGGCGAACAGGTGTTGATGCACTTGGTTGCTGATTTGGTCGACGACGGCGTGATCGGGGATAACGAGCGCGAAGGCAATGAAGAAGCGATGCAGTCCTACTCGCAGACGCTGAACATTGACCTGATTACGCACTCCGTTCGCAACAAGGGCAAGCTGAGCGATCAAAAGTCGATCATCAAGTTCCGCGAAATGGGCAAGGACCGCCTGGCCTACTGGCTGGCGAACCGTGTTGACCAACTGGCATTCTTGGCACTGTCTGGTATCAGCTTTGCGTACAAGAACAACGGCGAAGCCCGCACCAGCTCACCATTCCCCAACCTGGCATTTGCTGCTGATGTGTCTGCACCGACCAACAAGCGAAGTGTGATGTGGAATGGCTCCGCCCTGGCAGTGTCGGCTACTGGTTCGATTACTTCGGCCTACATCCCCAGCTACAAGATGATTGTTGATGCCGTGGCCTACGCCAAGGAAAACTACATCAAGGGCCTGATGGATGGCGGCAAAGAGTATTACGTCATGTTTGTGGCGCCCGGTACCCTGGCTGCGCTCAAGAAGGACGCGGACTACCAGCGCGCAGTGGTGGGTGTTGCTACCAAGGCAGGCGAAACCTCGCCATGGTTCACAGGCGGCACGGTGATGATTGACGGTGTTGTGATTCACGAACACCGCTTGGTCTACACCACCAAGGGCACTGCTACCAAGTGGGGTTCCGGCAACGCGATCAACGGTACCCGCACACTGTTGTGCGGCGCCCAGGCGCTGGGTATGGCCGACATCGGCATGCCTGAGTGGAACGAAAAAGAGTTCCAGTACGGGGCGCAGCAGGGCATCAACATTGACAAGATGTTTGGCCTGCTGAAACCAAAGTTCTACAGCATCTACAACGGGTCTGTCCAAGACTTCGGGGTGCTTGCGATTGACCATTTCGCGCAATAGTATCAATCCTTCGTTTCTTTTACTCCGTGTGCAATAAGTCTTTTGTGCATGGAGTGGAAGACGAAAAGCAGCCGGAGCTTTCCGGCATTTCCCCCTGTTGTTGAAAAGGAAAAATCATGTCTATCACCAAAAACTCTGCCCGCCAAGAACTGATCGCGGCATTCGTGGACATCAATCTCGCTGACATCGCTACCGGTGTCGCGGCCAATGCACTGGATCTGCCAGTCAATGCCGTGGTTGTGTCGGGCCAACTGATTACGACCGAAGCATGGAACTCGACTACCTCTGACGTTTTGGACGTTGGCGATGTGACCAGCGCAACCCGCTACCTGACCGACGGCAACATTCGCGCCCTGGCTGCGCGCGTGGAACTGGTACCTACCGGCTACATCCATACATCGACCGAAAAGCAGTTGACTGTGACATGGACCAGCGGCGGCGGCGTTCCAACCACCGGCAAGGTGCGCCTGGAAGTTCTGTACTACGTCAAAGGCCGCGCAGCCTTCTCGCAAGGTTAATCAGGTTTCTCCTTGAGTGGTGCCCTTCGGGGCTTTTAACCCCCTACGGCTTGATCCCCGTAGGGTTTTTTGGATAACTGAGGATTCACTATGAAATTCCGATCTACCACCGGCTCTGATATTCACATTGCCCTTACCAGCGGCCACACCGCCCTGATTACGTTAGAGCCTGCCGAACTGGATAAGCTGTTTCACAAGGAAGCCATTGCCCGCGGTGCCCTGCCTGAAGGCGTAGAGCCCGAAGTTACGGCGGAAAATACAGGCTTCAACCGCAAGGATGCAATCATCGCTGCGCTGGAATCCATGCTTGACGGCGGCGATGAAGGCGACTTCAAGAACGACGGCACCCCCGATCTGCGCAAGGTCACCGCAAAGGTTGGCTTCAAGGTCGACCGCGAAGAAGTTGATGCGGCCTGGGCACAGCTTTCCAAGGTCGACTAAATGACCACGACAGAACTGCTTGCCATCTTCCGTAGTGAAGTTGCAGACGAGCAATTACCCTACCTTTGGGCCGATGCTCTGATCTACAGCTACATTGACGACGCGCAAAAGCAGTTCTGCCGCCTCACCTACGGCATACCTGATGCCCAAGCCTTCACTATCTCCCTGGTTGCAGCTACCGAGTGGTACGCCCTCGATGCAGAGATCATGGAGATTCTTGGCGCGTTTGATTCAATGGGCCGGTCTATCCCCGTGATGACCCGCGACGAGAACCTTGCGCGCAATGTCGTGTTCGACGGGCGTACCGGGTTCCCACAAGCCTTTTTCAAGGGCATGGAGAAGGGATTTCTACGCGCCTACCCAATCCCTATCGCTTCCGGCACCGTGAGCCTGGAGACACGCAGGCTACCCGCGACCGTATCAAGCGGTTCATCGTTCGAGATTGACGCACAGTACCAGCTAGGGCTTGTTGCGTGGGTGAAGCACAAAGCCTACAGCAAGCAGGATTCGGAGACTGCCGACCCCGAATTGTCCAAGCGGTACTTTGACGAGTTCAATGCCTACTGCCAGCGATCAAGGATAGAGATAGGCCGCTTGAATCGCAAGGTTGCGGTCGTCAAGTTCCGGTCGATGTAACCACCCCCACTAGGGTTTGCCCAAAGCAAGGCGCGTTTGCATGATGCCGCCATGCTTGATACCGCATCGCCCTCCAAGATCACCGCTTTTCGGGGATTGAACAACGTCACCGACTCCCTGCGGGCCGGGATGGAGTGGCTTGCGACCGCCGACAACATCAATATCACCGATACCGGGGCAATTGAAAAGCGACTTGGCTATTCCCTCGTTTCTCAGTTTGATGACATTGCAGGTGAAGTCACAAGCGCATACAACACGGTGGATTTTCAGCGCATGTATGTCGTCCAAAACCAAGCCATCAAGACCTTTGACCTTACCCCCCTGGTAACACTGACCTCATCCGACCCGGTGTACTGGGCTGAGATTAACGACCAGGTGTTCTACAACAACGGCACCGACTCAGGGATCATCCTTCCCGACAACACGGTATTGCAGTGGGCCTGGCCAATACCTGACGCGCCAACAGTTGTAGCGGGCGGTACAGCCAGTTCAAGCGCAGCCGCAGCCGGAACCTACCAATTCTGTTGCACCTACCTGATGCCCGACGGACGCGAAACGGGCGCCAGTGCAACGGTATCGGTGGACCTGGCCGAGCGTCAGATGGTCGTCATAACCCCACCACTGCGGGCAGGATATGAAACCCTGGTCTATGTGGCTCCGGCCAATTCGACCGTGTTCCAACTGCTGGGCTCCATGACGGCGCCGACCGTGCAGACCATCAACCCCGACAACTTGGGCCGCGAACTGCAAACCCAGTTCTTTGACCCGCTTCCAGCAGGCGCAACCGTGGTGCAGGAATGGAAGGGGCGCATTTACGCGGCCCAGTACATGCCATCGGTCGGTCAGACAGCCGTTTGGTTCAGTGAGCCATTGGGGTTTCACCTGTTCAACCTGAGTAGCGGCTACATCCTTGTACCAGGGCAAGTCCACATGCTGGCACCACACGAATCCGCTCTTGTCGTCGGCACCGACACCCGCCAGTTTGCCTACACAGGCGCAGCACTGAACCAAATCGCAGATTACGGCGTGGTACCAGGAAAGTCGTGGGACGTGGATGGAGACCGTCTCCTGATATGGACGACGCGCGGAATATGTTCTGCGCTTCCGTTTGTGAACCTGACAGAGAAGCAGGTATCTGTCGCGCCAGGAGCCCACGTTGCTAGTTGTGTCGTTCACTCTGGGGGCCAAAAGCGGTTCGTGGCGTCAATCCAGCAAGGCGGGGAGGCTTTTAATGCACGCTGAGCTATATCGTGCAGGTGCTATGGAGCTTGCGCTTAGCGGCCAAGTAGGCGTCGTGGGCGAGTTCAGCCGACATGAAGGTGCCGAGGTAGTGCTTCGTGCCATTTACGGTTATCTGAGCTGCCCAGTTCGTCCCGTTCTTGCTGACGCCAAGGACTCCGTGGGCGCTACCGGTTTTTGGACGTCGCTGATTCTGCATGTTCCCGGCTTGCGAAACATCCCTCAAATTACTAATTCGGTTGTTGCTTGGGTCCCCATCAATATGGTCGACGCTTTTAGTCGGCCAAAACCCAAACTCATAGAGCCACGCCAATCGGTGCCCAGCGTAGGCCCTGCCTTCCACGCCGATCTCCAGATACCCTCGGTTGTAGCTTCCGGCAACGTCTCCCGCGTGAATGTGAGTTGCGAGTCTTGCACGCCACGTAAACACCCCAGTTTCTGGGTCGTAATGAAGAATTTCACGCAGGCGCTCTGCGGTAAGATCGGTCTTAGCCATGATGTACTCCAGTTACTGATTGGTCAGAGGCCCGCCCGTGTTATCAGCACCGGTGGGCTTCGCTATTTTATCACCCGTGCCTGTTCTTGTGCTACGGGAATCACCAAATGCCTACATGAAGCCGCCCTAGCTGCGGCGGCTGTTCGCATGCCTGCAAAACACCGCAGGATTTTCAACCCTTCCGGGGCATTGACCCCCTTCAATTCCCTTTAGGAGAAACAAATGACGATTCGCTTATCAACAGGAGCCCGAAATGGACTCGCCCAAGGCATGGGCTTTGGCGGCATGTTCAACCGTGGCGTAATCCAAATCTGGAGTGGTAGCCAACCCGCAAGCGCCGACGCAGCCGCGACCGGCACGCTACTGGCTACGGTATCGACCAGTTCGGGAGCAGTGACCAACGAGGTACGTGCAACTGGCACTATCACACTGAACACGGGCGCGTCTGGCTCAATCAACACGGTAACCGTAGGCACGTTCAACATCATCCCCGATGGCGCCGTGAACTTCAACACCTCGTTGACGCAGACAGCCGCCGACCTGGCCGAGTCGATCAACCGCAACGGCATCTTTCAGGCTACTTCTGCCGGTGCCGTCGTGACGATCACCCCACGCCCAGGCGCAGGGACCACGTACAACACCCTGGCCGTGACGGCAACGCTTACTACCATCACTGCGGCCTACGCCAATATGTCGGGCGGTGTGGCTGCGGTCAATGGCTTGATCTTCGGGGAACCTGTTGCCGGGCTCATTGGCAAGGGCACCGGTCAGGTTTGGAGCTTCAATGGCGCCGTCGCTGGTACCGCTGGCTGGTATCGCCTGGTGCAGAGTGCGTCGGATGGCGGCGGGCTGCTCAGTGCTGCACCTTGGCTGCCGCGCATGGATGGATCGGTTGGTACTTCGGGCGCAGACCTGAACCTATCGAACATCGTGATCGCGGTAGGTGCGCCAACTACGATAGATACGTGGAGCTTCCAGGTTCCAGCGTCCTAAAGTGTGGAACACCGGCTCATTGAGGGCGGAGGGGAATACCTCCCTTTCGCCCGGAACTGCATAAGGCGACTGCAAGCCACGGGGCAACCCTACGGATCGCAGCGCTTTGACATTGACGGCGTTTCCATCAGTGTCCGTATTGAGCCTGGTGTCGAGTTCATCCATATCAAGGGAAGCAAAGTCACAGTCTCGCCCATGGACAGCGGGGTCGTGGAGATTTTCGCGTTCAACGAAGAGAACCCGGCCCGCCTGTTGAGTGGCATCCTGTACGAGTCGTCCTACGTGTCCAGCTACACGGCGGCTTATGCGATGCACGGCGCGAAGTACAGGGAAGTCAACTACCGGACCAACACCGCGACGGACGGCCAGCAGATCGCGGGCTTCCTGCACTTCAGCGGCAATGCCTTCAAGGGCTGGATGCCGGAAGACGCGACCGAGGCCAAGTCCTTCGAGCGGGAAATGATCGAGGACACAACGACTGACCCACCGACGCTGACGCCTGACCCGGAGCAGCTCACACTAGTTGGTAAGAAGGTGTCCACCTTCATCGTTCCAGCGTCCATCTTCACCGGCAAGTGCCGCCTGTGGGTGCAGGCCATGTACGGCGCCTGGAACAACAACGGGGAGGACTCCGGCATCTGGCCAGCGTGGACCGGATTCGAAAGCTCTGTTGCCCCGGCGCTCTACATCCCGACCGCGCTGCGCGACAAGACCGACTACGGCATCACCGACATGGGACTGCTGCTTTCGACAAATTGCGGCGTGTGGCTGAACCAGGCCACGGGCGAACACTGGCTGATCGTGCCGCCGTCAGCAACCACGGCCACGGTCTTTTACCCGCTTATCTCCAACGCATCCGGGGAGGCATGGCGCAAGCACCTGATCACCGCCAGTCCAGACACATCCAGGATACCGAACTCGACCCTACCCGCCGAGGACATCGCCCACCTTGAGGCCCACATCCTGGCCTACTGCCTGCCTGACCGGTCCTTGGCTATCAGTGTGAGCACGCCGTCGGTGTTCTCTGCAAAGGTGGCGCAATCGTTGAGCTACGGCTGGCACTGGAACTGGGCAGGCACTGAAGCGGTCATCGTGACGAACGAGTCGAAGTTCTACGGCTGGGACCCCCTCGACACCCTACGACCACTGACTCAGATCGAGTCCCAAACATCGGTGCTGGGAGTCCAAGCATCCACCAGCGAAGCAGGGGAGACGGTGTTCACCGCTACCGTAGTCACAGGCAACCCAACACGGTGGGCCATCGACCGGCGCTACTGGACGGTAGTACACCCTGATTTTGCGAGAAGCCAGATGTACAAGCTGACCGACGCTTGGGTCCACATGACTGCGGTTGACCGGGTGGTGTTCTATGCCTACTACACCGGGAACACCCGCGTCGAATGCGCAGCCAGTATCGCCAAGCAGGAATACGAAGTTGTCACGACCAGCTCCAACCCGAACTTCACATGGGCCAACCCTCTGACGCTCGGCATGTCAGACGGCAACATCGACGTTCAGACCCGGCTCGAAATGTTTCGGGTGCGGTTCTCGGTAGGCAACTACTCGACGCCCTGGATTCCGACGAGCGCAATGCAGACCAGCACTCAGCGTAAGAGCGTGACGGACAAGACGCGCAGTGACGTGTGGGCCGGTTACATCACGTACAACTACTACAGCACCACGACTATCTACTTTGACCAAGGCGATCCACCGTATGAGTCGGTGGCATTGCCGCTTCCATTGAACACGGTATCGGTAAATCAGGGCGAAATCAACGGCTGCACGGTAAGTGAACTGGTCATCGAAACAGCGCTTGTCGTCGGCGGGCTCGTCGCCGTAATACCAGCCAACGACGCTGAAGCAATCTGCATCCGATGCGGCAACCATGAGCGCGACGTTACTTCTGGCAGCATCCAGACCTACACACCGAACGGCGGCGACGCGGCGCAGTCGGGTGGCTCGTGGCACATCCGGGACTGGTGGCAGCCGGGGTACTTCACCTACAACCCGGACGGATCGCGCAACGCGGTCTATCCACAGGCCGAGAACCGATACGTCAACAGGACAAATTGGAACTTGCCAGCAAGCGGGGCCAACTACACCACGACAACCACATCCGCGACAACCCCGCCCGACCGCATCGTCTGCGACGAGGGCTACCTGTTCGCAGGCGGGCGCACGACAGACAACACCGATGCCTTCCTCCTTGCGATGACGCAGACGTTTTTGAACTACCCACTGGAGGACACCGTACCCGTCCGATTCGGCTGCTTGTCAGGGTGCGGCGCGGTAGACGAAGACAGCAGCCTCATCATCGCGCCGGACTTGGGCGTAAGCGAGGGATTCACGCCTTTACCCGACAGCACAGAACGCTACGTCATCGTCGGATGGACATAAGGATTAAAAATGGCAACCGATTCATTATTCGCAAGCGTAACCTCGCTAGTCCACTTCGATGGGACACACGGTAGCACCACAATTACCGACTTCATCGGCGGGACATGGACCGCCAGCGGCGGGCCGACTATCAGCACGACCCAGAGCAAGTGGGGTGGCTCCAGCGTCCGCATGACTGGTGCCGGTACCGTCACTGGGCCGAACCCCGCCACCGCGTTCGGTACCAACAACTTCTGTATGGAGTTCTGGGCGTGGGCAGACAGCGGGAACATCGTCAGCAGGTCGCTCTACTCTACAGGGACGGGCTCTGGGCAGTTTGAGCTGTGGATCAATTCCAACGGTGCCTTGGCCCTCTACGGTGGCGGCGGGCTGTCTATCACAGGAGGCACCAACAACCTGGTTGTGGCTGATGTCTGGAACCACATCGCGCTAACCCGCAACGGCAACGTGTGGACAATCTGGTTCAACGGCGTGTCGCAGGGCTCCCTGACGTTATCCATAACAATGTCATCCACCGTAGCGTGGGGCCTCGGTACGGCGGGTACGCTTGGCGCATGGGTCGGCTACTTTGACGACTTCCGGGTGACGGTCGGCAATGCCCGGTACACCGCGAACTTCACTGCTCCGACTGCGGCCTACGGGCACTCAGTTCTGGGTGACGGCGGCATCATGATCTGCCCCACGCCAGTAGTCACGGGCTCGGGGTCGGCAATCATTCCAACGGCTGTATGCGAAGCAGTCATGCCAGGGATGCTGGTAACTGGATATGGCGGCGCCAACGGTTCGGCTTCCATGGCCATGCCGACGGTTAGCATGGTCACGGGCGGCAATGGGGCGGCGACTATGCCAATGCCGTACACCATCAGCGTTGGCCATGCCGCAACCGGAGATGTGGCCTTCGTCGCATCCATGCCGAGCGCGCAGTCCATAGGCTACGGCGGGGCAAATGGGGCAGCGATAGCGCCGACCATGACCGCCAGCGGCACCGCGACCGTAACCGGCTGGGGCAAGGGTGCGGCGGTCTGCCCGTCGATGACGGCTACCGGCACTGGCACTGTTAGCTCCGTAGCATCAGGAAGCCCATTTGCAGGTATGCCAATGGCGCGGGTCATTGGCTACGGCGGTGCGCTGCACTCGGTTACGCTGACAGGCGGGTTCACTACCTTGGCGACGGGTACAACGGGCGCGGTCGGCAACGGTGCAGCAGTCATGCCGTTGTTCGAGGTCACCGGGACCGGGACAGCACAGAACTACGGCAACGGGCTGGCAATCATGCCTGCAATCGTTGCACTGGTGCGTGGAAACGGATACGCCACGCTGTCCGGGTTCACGCTGACCGCCATCGGCACAGCCGTGGTGACGGCGACCTACGAAGCCTACGCGCTGAACCTGAAGCACAACGCAGAAGCGCAGGACGAACTAACCCGGTACACGAATTACCCGTTTACCCATATCGTTCGGTACAAGAACAGCTACTTTGGCATCAATTCCACCGGCCTGTATTTGTTGGAGGGCACGACCGACGACGGCACAGCCATCGCGTTTGATGTGAAAACCCACAAATCGGACTTCGGATCGGACCAGAAGAAAACCATTGTGGATGCATTTTTTGGCGGTCGCATGGGGGCGGCTGCCACGATCACCCTGCATGTGGGAGAAACCAGCAGCCAAGCCTATGCCTATACAACCCCCCGCGGCTCCACTGCGCAGAACTACCGCCAGTCCTTCGGGAAGGGCATCAAGGATCGGTACTACGCCCTGGAAGCCGCTGGCTCTGGCGCGCTGACTATCGACACCATCACTCTCAATATCGCCACACTGGCGCGAAAGGTCTAAACCATGTCCGTCGAATCACTTATTGAAAGCGCCAGGAACTACGCCGATACCATCGTTTCGCAGGCGGATTCCGCGATGGAATCGACCACCAGTGCGGTCGCCGCCGTTGGGTTCATTGTTCCCGTTCCGCACCCTGTTACGTTTGGTGAAGAACCGCCACAATCCACCGACCTGACGTTACCCGAACACGCAGACATTGTTTTCGAGGTTCCGACGGAGCCTATCAATGACCTGGTGTTTCAGGACATGGACCCGGTAGACCTGACCGGCGAACCGGATGCATTCAGCGGCGACCGGCCAACCTATGAGGCGCCGGTAAAGCCGAACCAGCTAAAGGACTTCACCGAATCGCTGCAACCGCTGAACACGCAATTCGTTTTCCCAGATCCACCGGCTGAACTGATGCGACCCGACGTTATCGCGCCCGTGCTGGTGGAGCGCACCGAGCCTACCCGCATTGGCACAGTGACCATGCCAGGGTTCACGGCGGTACTACCCGTGGATGAAACACAGGTTCCAACCGACCACAAAGACCAGTTCGAGGCCGCCTACAAATCCCAAAGCACGGAAATGGTGACGGCGATTGAGGGGCAGGTAGATGCCATGCTGGCCAAGCGCAATCCGCAGTTTGCTACCCAGATGGCGGCCATTGAGGCGCAATTGACGCGCTACCTTGCTGGTGGAACTGGTTTGAACACCGCCGTGGAGAATGCCATTTACGAGCGATCCAAGACCAAGACCGATTCAGAAGCCCGTCGCATTCAAGAGGCCGCGTTGGCAGACTTTGCGGCACGGGGATTCACCATGCCAGCGGGTGCGCTGGCAGGCGCCATGCAACGAGCCCGCCAGGCTGGGGCCGACAACAACGCGCAGGCGGCGCGCGAGATTGTTGTGATGCAGGCGGAAATGGAGCAGAAGAACCTGCAATTCGCCGTGACCACATCGACCGGCCTGCGCACGGCTATGGTTCAAGCGACTCTGAGTTACCACCAGAACCTGACGACCATCAACGGCCAGGCGCTGGAATATGCCAAGTCGGTGTTGGGCGCCATCATCGAGCTTTACAACACCCAGGTTCGCATGTACAGCCAGCAGCTTGACGCCTACAAAGCGGAAGCATCGGCCTACGATGTGAAGGTGCGCGCGGCCATGGCCCAGGTGGAGCGCTACCTTGCGGAAGTGAAGGGCTTGGAGGCCATGACGCAGGTAGACCGCGCACGGGTTGACATTTACCGCGCACGCATTGACGCGCTGACCAGTTATGCCGCCGTGTACCGCGCCCAGATCGAAGCCACACAGGGCCGGGTCGGTCTGGAAAAGCTGAAACTCGACATTTTCCAAACCCATGTGCAGGCGTACACCGCCCAGGTGCAGGGCAAGAATGCCGAGTGGCAGGGCTATAACGCGGCCATTGGTGGGCAAACGGCCAAGATCAACGCCTACACCGCCGAAGTGCAAGCCTACAACGCCGAGTACCAGGGTTATAAGGTGCGGCTTGACGCACAGAACGAGTCCATGCGCTACCGGGTTGCCCACAACCAGGCCAAGGCCACGCAATACCAATCTGCCGTGACGGCATTCAAAACCGTGGTGGATGCCCGTGGCGCTGTTGCCAGTACCAAGCTGGCGGTTCAGCGGCAAGACCTTGTGGCGTTCCAAGAGGAAGTGGCGCGCGCAGTGGCAGATGCCAATGTGAAACACCAGTATTACACGGTCAAATCGAATGTTGACCTGCAAAACGAGGCCAACAGCATGCAGGCGCAGATTCAGGACGCCAACAGCCGCAGGGAATATGGCAAGGCAATCGCCCAACTTGGTACCGCCAACGCAAACATTTATTCCAGCCTTGCCAATTCGGCCATGTCGGGCATGAATACGCTGGTAGCAAGTCAGAACATTGCCAATAGCTGATGCCCCCCAGTAGGGTTTGATCTATAGGGGGCCTATCCCCAGAATGCCTCAACTTCAAAAGGTAGAGGCATGGAAACAGCAACCCAACGCACAGCCACTCAAGCCATGGGTGCCATTCCACGGTATGCAGCCGGTGGCCCCATGCGATTGAAGAAGCCCGCCAAACCCGGCGCAGCATCCGTGATGGCCACGGGCGGCGCCATCAAGGGCAAGGGCACAGGCACATCCGACGAAATCCCCATTCTGGCCAGCAACGGCGAGTACATGATTCGCGCGGCAGCCGTGGAGGAAATTGGCACCGAAGTGCTGGACGCTATCAACAAGCTGGGCGACGACAACGAGCCAGACGAGGCGATGGAGGCAAAGGACGGCAAACCCGCGATGAAGAAGGGCGGCGCGGTTCGGTGTATGGCTGGTGGGGGTCCTATTGGCACCGCACTTGAGCCGTATGTAAACCACAGGTTTTACACGCCACCACCATCGACAGCACTGGCAACGCTACCACCTGAGCCATATCGACCTAACTTCACCATGGGCGCAAACCAAGCAGCGCCAGTGCCGGAGTCGTCTGTAACGGATGTGCGCGCCAAGTACAACCCGGCCAATGGGTCACCGGAGGCGAAGGCATGGCAGGCTAGTCGGGGGCCAGCAGCAACGCCACCAGTCGCGCCAAATGCACCAGTCACACCGGCGGCAGGTCCGAGCGCCGGAAGCCGTATGACAGAGGCATTTAAACAATTCACAGGCGTAAACGGTACTGGAGCAGGATCAAAGGTGTTGGGCGCTGCTGGAAAACTTGGGGCAGGGGCACTGAATTTCGCTGGAAAACTGGCGATGCCGCTTGCAGTTGGAAATGAAGCGCTACAGGTTGGGCAAGTAGCGATGGACCCCAATTCAACGGGCAACGACATAGCCGCGCAGGCCGCACAAGGATTCGGTCGGTTGGGCGCGGCAGGCGCGGGCGCGGCGGCAGGCGCGGCACTGGGTTCAGTAGTCCCGGTAGTTGGGACCGCTATCGGCGGTTTGGCTGGCGGAGTGCTCGGGTATCTTGGTGCAGACAAAGCCATTGAAGCAGGACGTTCTGCGCTTGGAGTTGACCCGCGCGCACCGGCTACACGGGCACCATCAATACTACCTACCGCTACGCCCCCAACAGCCGCACCAATCCCAACAGCAGCAGCACCAGCCGCACCACAACCACGCCCAGGCGCACCCAACCCCGCATCAGGTTCGCCCGAAGAGGTAATGCCAAGCGGAAAGGTGAACGTCACCAAGCAGGCCAACGGGGTTATGTCGTTCAGTGGCAAGGACATTACCGGCCAACCGCAATACACCGGCAGCGCAGCCAACACCATGCAGGGCGGGGCCATGAACACCATGCAGGCCATGCCCCAGGCCGAGATAAACCGAGCCCTTACCAATCCTGATGGAAGCCGCTGGAGCGCCAATGACAACGCGATCATGGCCGCAAACATCCGTGACGGGGTGAACCCGTACCGTGGCACCAGCCGTGGCATTGCCGAAGCCGCGCAGAACGATTTACAGAATCTGGCATTGTCGCCCAATGGCACACCAGGCAAGGGCAACGCGATGAAGTTGCTGGCAATGCAGGCCGACGACAAGCGGTCGGCAGCACAGCAGCAGATCGAAAAGGACCGCAACGCCCAGACCGCGCAAGGGCAGGAACTGGACAACAAATCGAAACAGCAGGTTCTGGCCGCGCAGCAGGAATTAGCCAATGCCAAGACACCCGAGGAAGAAGCCGCAGCAGAGAAGAAATTGCGGGCGCTGCAAGGAAAGTACGGCAAAGAAACACCCGAACAGTACGCCTATGCGCCTGGTGGGCAGTCCATTGACCCGGTGACAGGACAAACCGTTACCCAGCCCGGCGTGATCTTCAACAAGGCCACGGGCGAGGTTAAGCAGCCAGGACAAACCAAGTCAATCGAAGCAGACCCACGCGCCATCGCCATCCGCGACAACAAGACCATGACCCGTGAACAAAAACTCGCGGAACTGAAAAAGATTGGATACCAATGAGCCAAGCAAACAACTTCCTAGACGGCAAAACAAAGTCGTCAGAGATTGATAGTTTTCTTGGACCCGATACACCGCCACCAGCCAGCGCAGCCCGCAAGCTGGGTGACTTGGGCCTGTCCCTTGCAAAAGGCGTAGTTGCAGTACCCGAGGCCGCAGTAGGTTTGGCCGATCTGGTGACGGGTGGACGCGCAGGTAAAGCCGCCGAGGACGTTGGCATTCGATTCAAAGATGCCAAGGATGTGCTGAGCGGGTTTCAGTCCGACGACTACAAGGCCAAGCAAGCCGAGTTCCAGAAAGCCGACGGGCTGCTGAACAAGGCCGGTGTCGCAATTTCAAACCCTTCCCTGATCGCCAACACAGTTGCCGAATCGGTGCCGTTGATGGGCGTCGGCGGCGTAGGCGCACGCGGAATCATGGCCGTGGCCCCCAAAGTTGGCGCAGTTGGCGCCGGGGCACTGGGCGAAGGCATTGCCGGCGCAGGCTCTGCCGCAGAGCAAATCCGCCAGGAAACCCCTGATGGGCTGATGACCGGCAAGCAGGCGGCGCTGGCCGGCGCGTCTGGACTCGCTACCGCAGCATTCGGCGCAGCCGGTGGCAAGATGGCATCCAAGCTGGGTATTGGTGACGTTGACACTATGATCGCCCGAGGCGCAACCGATGTTGCACAGACCGCAGCCCAGGCTAACAAGGGAATGATTCGCCGCGGTGCGGAAGGCTTCTTATCTGAGGGCGTGCTTGAAGAACTGCCGCAGTCGCTATCCGAGCAGATCCTGCAAAACGAGGCACTTGGCAAGCCATGGCAAGAGGGCTTAGACGATGCTGCTGTGATGGCGGTGTTGTCAGGCGGTGCAATGGGCGCAGGCGCCGGGGTAATGACTGGCCGGCAGGCTCAACCAGTGAGCCCGCCACCTGTTACCCCACCCGGCCCAAACCTATCCTTGGACCCAAACACCCAGCTTGCCGCCGTTCAATCCGAGGAAATGGGCACACCCAACGTAGCCCAGACCACGCCGCCCGATGGCCGCGCATTATTGGCCGCACAGCAGGAGCGGCAACGCCAGCAGCGTGAGGCGCAATTGGCCGAGCAGCGCGCGGTGACGAGTCCTGACGATGAAATCTTGGCGTCTACCGGGGTGATGAATGCAGTCACGCCACAGCAACAGACAGCAGCGGCGATTCTGGCATCGGCACCAGTTGACCAAACCGGAGCACCGGCACCCGGACCGCTGGCGCGCGCAGGACTTGCAGCGCTGGCGAACCCGGATATTCAGGCTGCACTTCCAACGACCGCCCAAGAAATCCAACCCGGTGTTGCACCCGTCACGCAGGCAGAGCAAACCTACAGCGACATCCAGCCCGGCGACATCCTGACCAAGGTAACAAAGCGCCCGTTCACCGATATGGCCATGGCCATGCGCGTACTCGCCAGAGCAGGCGAAGGGCATGAACTGGTGCGAGTCAAGACAGCGGAAGGTGTTGAAGGGCTGGTAATCCGCCCAACAGGTGCGCAACAATCCATATTGCCGGAGGATCAAAATGCCAGCGGAAACGATGGAAGTGGTGTTCAACCCATGGATTCA
>OFQV01000219.1_pt1 | contig 16213 bp, 23 predicted proteins | sample 1542971 | NCBI WGS metagenome assembly OFQV01 (sample SAMN07774229, study PRJEB24372) | wastewater metagenome | isolation source: WWTP Cannobio (Effluent) | place: Italy: Cannobio | collected 2016-01
GCAGTACACGCTATATAACTCCGACCTTTACGCGCCACTATTATATAAATCAATAGCTTATATTTGTTATGGCGTTTAAATCTCGTAGTTATGTAGTTTGAACTGTATAACTACGAAAATAATTAGTAATTTGCACCAATACTTAGCAGGAGTAACCTATGTCATTTATATTCTACATATTACAACTTCTATTCCCCACTCACTATCATGCAATGCCCATACAAGCCCCTGTAGTGCCAATAGAGAAGGTTTACCATATAGGGACTACTGTGGTATCAAAAGAAGTCTATTCTTCCCATAAAGCTTCTGTAGGGTGCTTGGCCGAGGCTTTATTCTACGAATCTCGCGGAGAGAGTAATAGAGGCAACAAACTGATAGCTCAAGTCACTATAAATAGGACAAGGTCTACACAGTTCCCAGATACAGTGTGTAAAGTGATTAAACAGAAGATTAAGGGGAGATACCAATACTCCTATCATCACCTACCTAACACTAGAAAGCATCTACTAAAGAAGAACCAAGCTACTTACAATAAGATGTACAGAATTGCAGATAAAGTGTTGACAGATAACTTCGAGAAGCGTAAGATACTCACTAAAGCACTTTACTACAAAGTATGTGATGTAGAGAGTGAGTTTTTTGATAGGCTTAAATACTTAGGTAGGGAAGATAACCATTGCTTCTTCACTATTAATAAAACAACTTAGGAGAATTGATAGATGAGCTACTACAGAGAGAGTTAAATGAGACAGAGGTTGGACAACTTCAAGTTGGTGATAAGGTCATGGTCAATGATATTAAAACTGAGATAGTAGAGATTGATGAGGGTTTTAGTGGTGGTACGATTGGCTTTTTTACAGAAGCGCCGATCTACAAACGTGGGTATGGGGAAGATTCCTATTTCTGGGGTAAACATACATCGGGTCACTATAAAGTCTACAAACTAACAGGAGAAACAACTATGAAAACTAAACAATTTACTAAAGCTGACTTGAAGACTGGCTATCGAATTATACTGGAAGATGGTGAAGTTGGTATCGTCTTTATGGACTCAGATATTACTAATCTTTCTTACTCCCGTAACTGGGTCAAGTACATTAACCACAGCAATGGTTTTGACGATCTGGCTTACTGGAATGATGACCTTAGTCCAGAAGAAGACTTTGGTGTATCTAAAGTAGTTAAGGTGGTAAAACCTTCTTGTGCTTCAGACATATTTAAGCTTGACTGTGCTGTTAAGATTATCTGGGAACGTGAAGCCCCTAAAACTAAAGAACAGATTGCTTATGATGAAGCTGTAGAGGCTACTGAGGCTGCTAGACAGGCTTATGAGTTGGCACAGAAGAAACTTGAAGCGTTGAATCCAAGTAACAAGGCTTAAGATTATGAAGAAGTATTGGACAATGATTACCAAAGGGTACGTGGAGCACTGGACTGTCCCTAATGGTGCGCGGGAGTATATTTCCAATGCACTTGATGGTGAAGCCCCTTTTGAATACGAAATAGGTGAAGATTTTATCATCCTCACTTCAGTGGGTATCACACTACCAGCAACGATATTCACTCTTGGATTTAGTAAGAATCGTGATGATGAAGATGCTGTGGGAACGTTCGGGGAGGGCAGCCTCATTGGGCTAATACCCTTATTACGTGAAGGTAAAGGCGTCTGTTTTATCAATGGTGGCGTAACATGGCGACCAGCTTTTGAATACAATGAAGCTTTAGGAATTGAAGTTCTTGTAATCAATGAAGAAGAGAATCATTGTAGTGAAAACAACTACTCTGTGGTGATTGATAATCTTACACCAGAGGAGATTCAAGAGATTCGTGAAAGTTGTGTATATTTCCGAGATGATCTTGGTGAGGTGTTAGATGGACACATTGGTCAAGTTATTAAAGGTATTCAAGGTAAGTTGTTTGTGGGTGGGATATTCGTCTGCTCGATTCCGAAGCATGTTTTCTCATACAATTTCAAATCTAAGTACTTACCACTAAATCGCGACCGTCAGAGTATCAACGAGTGGGACTTGGGTGTACAGACACAACGATTACTGGATGAAGTAGAGTCAGCACAAGGTATTGCTAAGTTAATTATAGACAAGTCGCCTGATGTGTATTATTCTAAGTTTGGTGTAGACTTACCTGTAGCAGAAGCTGTCTTTAATGACTTTGTTGAGGTGCATGGTAACAAAGTTGTGGCTGCTGATTGGATGGAAGCTGGCAGACTTACTGATGAAGGTTACGAAGATGTATTTGTAACTGGTAATGAGGCAATGACTAAGGCTATTCAGAAGTCTACAGGTTATAAAGAGTTCTTACAAACAGTTGACAAAGTGGTGGAAGAGGTTGATAATACAACCCCCCTACAACTTCTTAGGGAGTTCCAAGAAAGTTGGGGCACTTTAGCACATACAGAGACAGAGAAAGCTTTTGGCGAACTCCTAGATCTTCTTGAATCCAGAGGCGTGTCATTCGATGATTGATCCACCAAAAAGAACAGGGTATCGCTTGACTTATGATGCTCAGATGTATTATGATGATTGGAAGGAATATGGAGGCTGTAGATGCTTTCAAGGTAATGCTCCTTGTAGCTCTTGTACACACGATGGCCATCCAATATCATTAGAAGAGAATGATGAAGCTTGGGAGCTTGACTACGACATAGCAGATGCTTATAATGCGTGGAAACTTAAACAGGAGGTAGATATGAGTAGGTCTGAGATTACAGACAAAGGTGGAAGTGGGGGATGGGTAGAGGTTCTACCAACAAACTTAAATTCACTTACTGTTGGTCAAGAAGTAAAGATAAATGAAGTACAAACTCGTATTACAAAGTTGGACATGTCTCTCGATAAGAGTAATGTTATCGGATTCTTTACGGCGAGGGACATAACTGTTGATGGAAACCCAAATAACTTCTGGGGGAAGCATTCCCACTCAGATACTAAAGTTTGGGTTAAAGGTAACACACAACCAGCAGACTACACAGCTTATGTGGTGTTTAAGCAAGAGTCTACTGGGTTTGGTCGTAACACTTACAATGGTAAAGAGTACGCTTACAAGTGTTCTCGTGACGACTACACACAATGGGTTGAATACAGAGCTTTTGATGAAGATGTCTTTGCAGAAGTAAACGTAAGTGGTGTAGAGAAGAAGGTAAAGGTGGTACGTATTGAAGCTAAGGTAGATCCAAAAGCTACAAAAAGTATTGTAAGAATATTACCAAAAGAGCTTGCAATTGAAAAGAAAACGAGTAGAATAAACAACATTGTTAAGGTTACAATTAACCGAGATGATTTTTTCAGTAAAGATGATGTAAACACAGTAATTAAACATTTTAATCAACAAGAGGAAATAGGTATGAGCACAACACAACGTAAAGTAGTAGAAGTACAATTATTTGATGACGCTAAAGGTCTTCCTGTTCAGGATAGCTTAGTAGCTAAATTTGATAATGTACTTACTGAAGATGATAATGACACCACTATTCGTGAAGTCATTATGAACAATGACTTGAAGGCTACACTGAAAGCACATAATGCTAAACGTGCTAAAGTGACTAACTTAGACATTTTGGAGCGTACTGGTAACTCTGTTCCACTTCAACCAATCTTGTTGAAAGATTTACGCTGGAAAGTTATTGGTTAAGTAATAAGGGTCTGTCAGGTGGTGGTACAACCACTCTCTAATATGGGATACCCCGCCCTAAAACTGACCATAAGAAATGGAAGTCTAGCCTTTCTAACGAGAGGCTATTCTAAAGATGACTAATGGGTTCGATCCCCATCATTGGCTAAATACCGTAAACAACATACTCCATTGTGTAAGTCTTTGGTATCGGGAGCAGAGCTGGTGTCATGGCGGTAGTCATCTTTAGAATAATGTAAACAACATCCGATTAGCTCAATTGTATAGAGCAAGAGATTTCTAATCTCTAGGTTGAAGGTTAGAGTCCTTCATCGGATACCAAATACAAACTATCGGGGATATTAATATGAACATGTTGCAATTACAGGCCAATGATGAAATAACAGATGGTAGCTTGGAACTGTATTTTACAGAAGATACAGCAGCAATATCTCCATTTGGTTTCACTTTTACCCGTTACCCTTGTGGTAAATACCCACCATCAACCCACGGGTTCAGTATGTCAAAGTGGCAAGCAAAGAAATTAGCTAAATTCATTATTGAAAACCTTTAGGAGATATTACTATGTTAGATTCTAATACTCACTACCTTAATAGTTATGAACACAATCAATCTCTCTTAGAAACACAATGGGAGTTATCCCTTCCAGAGAAACAAGAAGCTGTGATTACTTACGCTTGTAAGATTATGGAAGGCTTGGTAGATTCTGAAGAGTTTGCATGGGTGTTTGCCGAATATTACGAAGACTCAGACTTCGATGGTAATATCTATGTTGATGGGTTTGAGGATGCTTTAGATAATTATAATCTTGGTCAACCACCTTCAGATGAAATTGAGTATGAGATGTTGTGGAAGATTGCTCATACATCGTTAGATGGAGCTTCTCAGATTCTCTACGATACTGAGTTTGAGGAAATCTTTGATAACTTAGGGAAGGCTATTAAGATGGTGATTGCTAATGACAATTGAGATAGTAAGTGGTGATCTGATTAAAGCTTACACTAATGGTGAAGTTGATAGTATTGCCCACTGCGTAAACTGTGCTGGAATTATGGGGTCAGGTATTGCAAAACAGATTAAAGCAGAACTTCCACTTGTTTACACCAGCTACAGAAAGCGTTGGTTGCAAGAAGTGGATAAGAAGATTCTACTTGGCACAGCTCAGAAAGTTACTGAGAACTACTTAGACAGAGATAGAGCTGTATTTAACTTGTATGCTCAGCTTGCTTATGGAGCAGATAAACGCCATGTAAACTATGGAGCTATCGGATTGTGTTTACAAAACATGAGCCAACAGATACATGAACGTAATACTGTGGTAGGATTCCCATACCTCATGTGCTGTGGATTGGCGGGAGGGGATTGGAACGTTATCTTTGAGATGATTGAGTTCTACTTTAAAGACCACACTGTGAGGATTTATAAACTATGAACAACAAACAGCGCCTAGAGATACACCAGAAAGTATTTCACAAGCTCTACACAGCTAGGCTATCGTTTAACCATGATAAAGTGTTGGACATACTTAGCTTGATAGATGCTTGGGCTTATGCTGTAAATGGGAATAATGGTGAGAGTAGTGAGTATGAGATTCAGAAGGCTCAAGATTATTATCTTGATAAACTAGATAAATTGTAAATAGGGGATTTATGTCAAGTAAAGAGAAAGAAAGTGGTGCTCGTATAAATCAAACATTCCATTGTATTGCTAATGAGTTTGACGAGTTTGACCAGTGTGGTAGTAGTGACGCTTTAAGTATTTATGAAAAACAAAGTGGAGATACAACATATTATGATGGTTTCTGTTGGTCATGTGGACAACACTTCAGTAAAGAACATGTACACAACTCAACTCTAGCAAGTGAGCTGGGTGTTGAAGATGGTGTTGTTATAAAAGCTAAGCAGTTACCAAAGGTTTCCAAAGTAGAACCATTAACAGGTGAACAGATTGGTCGATTGAAACAATCAATTGGCTTCACTAATAAACCTTATCGTGGTATCAACCCTGAAACACTACAGTTCTATGGACACATGGTAAACCGTAACAGTAAGGGTGTACCAACTGAAGTTTGGTATCCTGAAACAGAAGAAGGAAAAGTTACAGGATTTAAGATTCGCATATTGCCTAAGAAGTTTAGTAAGTTAGGTAAGACAGGTAAGTCTAGTCAGTTATCTGGTGAGTTTAGATTTAAAGCTAACGGTAAACGGATTCTGTATACGGGTGGCGAAAATGACAAATGTGCAGCTTACCAAGCTCTCCGTAAATATGACGTACATGTTGTTAGTCCCACTTGTGGTGAAGGCAGTGCAGCAAGTCAAGCGGCAAACAGTTATGAGTTCTTTGATAGATACGATGAAATATATGTTGCAATGGACAATGATTCGGCTGGAATCAAAGCCACTGAAGATATTGTAAAAGTATTACCAGCAACAAAAGTTAAGATAGTTAAGTGGAGCGACAAAGACCCACACAAGCTCTTAGAAGATGGTAAGGAAGAACAAATTAGACGAGACTTCTGGAACGCTAAGAGTTATGTCGATTCTGGTGTAAAGTCATCTACTGAAATATTAGGTGATGTTGAAGAAGTGTTGACTGCTGAAAAGATTACATTGCCACCATACATGCACCGTATGCAACGAATGATGAAACGTGCATTCAGTAAGAATGGTAGGGTTGTGAATATTCTAGGTAGTACAAGTTGCGGTAAGAGTACCCATGTAAACAACATGATTTACCATTGGATATTTGATGAAGGGTTGAAACCTCTGATTATATCTCTTGAAATGACTGCTGGTGAGTATGCTGTAGACTTATTATCGTTACACTTACAGAAGAACCTAGACTGGTTTGAAGAGGGAATGGATGCTTGGGAATACTTACAACGTGATGATGTGAAACCATTGTATGACGACTTGTTCAATGACTCAGATTATCAGGAACGATTCAGGATTGTAGATGACCGCGAAGGTAGTGCTGACTCACTCAAGCGTTTAATTGAGCGCAGTGTAAAACAATATGGATGTAACATAGTAATTATTGATGTACTAACTGATTTACTTCGTTTTCTACCAATGGATGAACAAGAAAAGTTTATGTCTTGGGAAAAGAACTTCGTTAAGTCTGGTGTAAGTATTGTGAACGTATTACATTGCCGCAAACCTGAACGAGATAAAGATGGTAAGCAACGTAAGACTACAGAGTTTGATGCTTTAGGTAGTGGTACGTTTGTTCAATCTGCACATATCAACATTGTAATCAATCGAGATAAAATGGCTGAATGTGAAATTGAGAAGAACACAACTTATGTTGACATGCCTAAATGTCGTAGGGGTATAACTGGTGAAGCTGGAGAATGGTACTATCACCCTGAGACAAGACAAGTTTATGATAAACAAGATTTCTTTGCTAATTCAACTAGAACAGAGAATCCTGATTACAAACAACCTGAAGTAGAATTACCTCCAATTCAAAATGATAGTGAGGTAGTAGAGTTAGACTATTAGTTGGAGGACTATGAAATATTTATATTGCTACGATCTTGAGATATATCCAAACTGCTTCTTGTGTTGTGTTGCAGATTTGGTTAAACGTAAGATTAGTGTGTTTGAAGTATCTACACGTAAAGACCAACGTAAAGAGATGTTTGACTACTTACGTGAAGCATACCGAAACAAGGGGTGGTTCATTGGTTTCAATAATGTAGGGTTTGACAGTCCACTTTTACATCATTTTTTAAAGAATCAAAACTTAACACCTTTGCAGTTATTCCAACATGGTGACAAGATCATTAAGTCTGGTTACACTGATAACAAATGGCAGTATGTTTTGAAAGACAAAGATGTAATCTTACAACAGATTGATTTGTTCAAGATCAACCACTTCGACAACAAAGCGAAAGCTACATCGTTAAAGATGTTAGAGTTCAATGGTAGGTCTGAGAACATACAAGAGTTACCATATGCTGTTGGTAAGTATTTGACACCAGAAGAAATGGATAACCTTGTAAAGTACAATATTCACGATGTAAAAGAAACAATGAAGTTTTACGAAGCATGTAAACCCCAGATTGAATTTAGAGATAAGCTGAGTGATGAATATGGCTTCAATGCAACAAACTGGAATGATACCAAGATTGGTGCTGAATACTTTGTGATGGAGTTGGAGAAAGCTGGCGTTCAATGTTATGATGGTAGAGGTAAACCAAGACAAACTAAACGAGCTTACATTGATTTAGTTGAATGTATTTTACCTAGTATCAAGTTTGAAAGACCAGAGTTTGCTGCTGTACTTGAATGGTTGAAGAAACAACGCATAACTGAAACCAAAGGTGTGTTTAGTGACATTCTTGAATCTGATCTAGGTGATGTTGCTAAGTACGCTAAGTTACGTGTTAGACGAGAGAAACTTAAATCAGCTCCAACTGAAAGTGAGAAAGCTGAGTTCAAGAAGCTCAAACCTTTGTGTTGGTTTGAAGAAGTTGAATTGAAAGCTAAGTTACCTAAGAAAGATGGTGGAGGTTTCAAGAAGTCACATTACTTGTGTTGGAATACTTGTGATACGCTCAATGTTCAGATAAATGAATTTGAGTATGTGTTTGGTACTGGCGGTATCCATGCTGCTATTGAAAACAGAGTAGTTGAGTCAGATGAGAAACGTGTTATTCGTTCATACGATGTAAGCTCATATTATCCAAACTTATCAATCAAGAATGGGTTTTATCCTGAACACTTGGATAAGAAGTTCTGTGAGATATATGAACACATATATAATATGCGTAAGACGTATGATAAGAAGTCTGCTGAAAATGCAATGTTGAAGTTAGCGTTAAATGGTACTTACGGTAAGAGTTCAGATCAATTTAGTCCGTTCTATGATCCAAAGTTTACAATGCAGATTACTTTGAATGGTCAGATGTTATTGGCAAAAGCGGTTGAGATGGTGTTGACTGTACCAACTGTTGAAATACTAATGTGTAATACAGATGGTTTTGAGTTTATTGTAGACCGTGAACATGAACACTTGACTGCCCAGAAATGTAAAGAATGGGAGGGGATGACAAACCTCACACTGGAAGATGTTACATACTCCAAGATGATTGTTTCTGATGTAAACAATTACCTCAGTGTAACAACGAAAGGTGATGTTAAGATGAAGGGTAAGTATGAGTGGAAAGATTTACCTGCCCATAAAAACCAATCGTGCTTGATTGTAAAGATTGCGGCTGAGAAGTATTTACTTGAAGGTGTTGACCCTGAAGAATTTATAAGAGGACATAAAGATAAGTTTGATTTCATGCTTCGCACCAAAGTTCCAAGAAGTAGTAAGTTGGTACTGGTAAACAATGAAGGTGTTGATACTCAAGTACAAAACATTTGCAGGTATTATGTTAGTGAGAAAGGTGGCGAACTTGTTAAGGTGATGCCTCCGCTTACACCAACTAAGACCGAACAGATATGGGTGAATAACTCATTGATGGATACTGTTACAATATCATCTAAAACTGATATAACCAAGTATGAGAAGAAAGGTTATGTGTTTGATAAGTTCATTGAAACTGAATGTCCAGATAGACGACTATCAATTGAATCTGGTTGGAAGTGTAAAGTTACCAATGACATGAAAGAATTCGATTGGGATATTGATTATCAGTATTACATCGAACGAGTGTGGAAGTTGGTGAACTTTGCAAATGATGAAGATTCTGAGGAAATAACAGTTGAACCAGTAGAAGAAGTTTGATACAATAGTTAACCGTTTAATTAACAAAGTAGGAGAAGGTAAATGAGTGAAACAAAGACACAATCTGGTGGCGTAGGATTCGTAGAATTACTTACAATCTTATTTATTGGGTTGAAATTAACAAATGTTATTGCTTGGAGTTGGTGGTGGGTACTGAGTCCACTATGGATTACAGCTTCAGTAGTAATTGCAATGTTATTAATAGCTTTAGCTGTGATGCTTAAGCGATAAACATTTTAAACAACGAAAGAGGAAAGTAAACATGGCTTTTGAAGTCCGTAGTACAGGTAGTAACAACAACGCAGACCGTCCACAAATCGACTGGGCTGCTATGAATAAAGAGATTGTTGAGGTAGCTGCATTACAGCAGCCAGAAACACTCATTGGTGTGATTGCAGGTTTGTATGATGTTGGTGTACAACCACAACCAGATGCCCAATACGAGTTTACTGGTACCGCAGAGGAAGAAGCTGCTGAATGTCTTAAAGATCCTACTGTGTATTTTAAGGATCTTAAGGATTACCAAGATGGTGGTAAAGTTAAACGCTATAAACTTAAGCCAGTTAAACCTGCTCAGTCTGTAGTATTGGCGATTGATTTCCCAGATGTGTTAGTTGATAAAGCTAAGTGGTTTGGTAATAGTGATCCTAAGCCGTTACGCTTATTGCTTGGTGGTGAATTTACTCCTTCTGGTGGTAAGACTATTGCAGCTAAGCCCTTAGCTCTAACATTGCGTAAGAATGACAAGACGAATAACCAATGGTCTTTCCCATTCAACCACACATTGTACAAGATGGCAGTAGCAGCTAAGCTTATTAATCAAGGTGAACCATTTGTTCCAAATGATATTGATAAGTTAGTGGGGAAAGCTTTACAGTTCAAAGCTCAAGTGTTCTTGAATGATGGTAAATATTACACTGAGAAGTGTGCATTTGCTGCAAGCTTAAGTCGTGGTCAAGTTGTACCGGAGTATGATTATAGTCTTACACACATGATTCAATTTAATGCAGAAAACTCTGCTGAAGATTTGAAGCAATTACGCGCAAGTGTTAAGAATACAATGCGCAATGCTTCTGACTTTGAAACAAGTAAGATTAAAGATCAGGTTGGTGAGGGCTTTGTTAAAGGTGATGCTCCGAAGGCAGAAGAGAAAGCTGAGCCAGCTCAAGAGAAGCCTAAAGTTGCCCCGAAAGCTAAGACTGAACCTAAGCAAGAACCAGAGGCAGGATTTGACTCGTTCGATTCGGACGTGCCGTTCTGATTTAACACTTAACAATATGGGCTACACTAAGTAGCCCTTTTAATTTAAATATTTGGAGAAATAAATATGGCTCGTCCTAAGAAATTCAAACAACCTAAACAAACATCACTTCCAGAGTCAATCAATGACCGTAAGCTGCTAGATAGTTTGTTGAACGAAGCGATTGAATACAAGAACAAGGCTAAATATTATGCAGACTTACTTAAGGGTGTTAAAGAAACATTAACAAGTGAAGACGGTAAACTTAATCTTGATCCTAAGTATGCTAACTCACTTATCAAAACTAAGTATGATTTGTTTAAAGCTGAAACAGAAGCAGCTAAGCTACAATCGTCTGTAGATGATGTGAAAGTATTAACTAATAAGTCGGAGTAAGCGCTATGGGATGGTCTGGTGGTACAGAAATATTTGATTGTGTTGCAGAAGAGTTACTAGCATTAAAGTACCAATGTTACGATGTAGATTTACCAATGTATCGGATAATGAATCTTCTCTCAGCCCTTCAAGGTAAGTTGGTAGAGAGGGACTGGGATACACAACAAGAAAGTAACTACTATGACCATCTCCAGATTGGTGATGTCCTTGGTAATACATTTGAGGAGGAAGAAATTGATGAGTAAAGTATATGCCAGAGAAACCTTTGACGGAACTTTGGTCACTAACCAGATCAAAGGCTATCCAAGACATTATTTTCAACTGAAAGCTGCATGTAAAATGATTGGAGCTATGTTCGATCAACCAAGAAAGTCTGAAGTTGTAGTTGAATATGAGCTTGTTCCTACTGGTCGTAAGTTTAATATGAAAGGTGAGTTAATTGAGTAATGAAGTAATATTGGCGGTGGACGCAGATGAGATATGTTATGAAGTAGCCTGTGCCTGTGAAGACAAAGGTATTCTTGTGACCAACACTCTCAATGATGCCCCTGCAACATTTAAAACTAGGACAGAATTAAAAAAGTTTCTTCATGGGTTGGAAGTACCAGAAGATCATTTTAAAATAGAAGATACACAAGTTGCGGAGCCATTGAAGAATGCCCTATCAACCATTAAGTCCAAGTTACTAAACTTAAAAGAGAAGTTTGAAACTGAGGACATGGAGTTGTATTTCTCTGGGAGTAATAACTTCCGATTAGATTTACCTTTACCAGAACAGTACAAGGCAAACAGAAAAGACACAGTACGACCTTTGTTGCTAACAGGTATCAAAGAATATTTAATCAAGTACCATAAAGCTATTGTTGTGGATGGTGATGAAGCAGACCAGATGATTGCACAGCGTATGTGGGATGGTTATAAATCCAAGACTAAGATTATTGCAGTAAGTCGAGATAAAGATGCGAGAGGAAATTCTGGTGCCCTCTACAACCCAGACAAAGACGAACTTTTATTTATTGATGGCTTTGGTAAATTAGAACTAGATGAGAAAGGTAGGGTGCGTGGTCTTGGTCGTGTATGGTTGTATTACCAATGGTTGATGGGAGATTGGGGTACAGATCATTTTTGCCCTCGCCAGATAGTTAAAGCTATAACAGGTAAGTCCCCTACTTTTGGTGAGAAGACTTGTTACACATACTTAACTAAAGCCACTACCGACAAAGAAGCGGTGCAGTTAGTTTATGATAAGTATGTAGAGTGGTTTGGTAAAGATGAGTTTTCATACACTGACTGGCAGGGTAACACTTTCACAGGTAACTACTTAGACGCAATGCAAATGATCTTAGACTGTGCCCGAATGAAACGGTTTGCAGGGGATGATGTTAAAGTGATTGATGTTCTTACAAAACTGGAGATTAAAATTGACTAAGAGAAAGACAACACAGAAACCTGCACCTACAATCAATTCTACAGCTCCTAAACAGGCCGTAGAGAGCGATAAGGCTGAAAGTAAGGCTAAGGTAGCCAGTAAGCCTAAGAAAGCTCCTAGCAAGCCTAGAGCACGTATCAAGAAGGTTGTACAGTTGCAAGGTATTGTCGAGCCACAGGATGTTAAGATTACAATATCTCCACCAGCCCCTGTTAGTAAAGCTATTGATGTAGATTCACGTACCATAACTTACGCCAGTGCAGGTAATGCTGTTCCATCTAAGTATGAACAGTTTAAGGCTTGGTTGGTGTTTAAGTTGTATGTAGTTACTTCGTATTTCAGAGGATATTAACTATGGTTGAGTTAGAAGAGAGTGAAGTTACTGCAACCCCTACTTCGGTGCTAATTGATACTTCAGTGATAGAGGGTTATAGTTGTTGGGTCAAAGGTCAATATGTGGCTAATCAATGGGCACCTCTGCCAATGTTTCCTAGCCTGTCTAGTGAGATCAGTTTTGAGGATTTTAAAGAGAAGTGTCGGATTCAGGTTAGTCGTACTGTGTACTCAGAGGATAAGTATCTAACATTAAAATTTTGTAAGGTGGTGTTATGATCGAACTTTTACGTCCGCAGCTTGCTAGTAGCGATGTGCCGGATATTTACACACAAGTAAGTTGGCCTAAGATTATACAACCCAAACTCGACGGGTTAGCTTGTCTGGCTGTGAATGGCGTGGCGATGTCCCGTACAATGAAGCCTATTCCCAACAAGTATGTCCAGAAGGTATTTGGTGAACTACAATTGCATGGGCTACATGGTGAGTTAATGGTTGCAGGTGATTTCAATGATGTGCAATCAGCATTAATGCGAGAATCAGGCTCCCCTGATTTCTACTATGTGGCTTATGACAAGTGGGATTCCCATAAAGAGTACACAGGTCGTTCACTGTTGGTAGGCAAAGAAGTCACAACTTTAAATAATAAACATATCGCCTTCATTGATATGTGTTTTGTTAGGTCTACCACTGAATGTGAAGCGAAGTTAGGGGAGTACATTAATCTTGGTTATGAAGGCGCAATGTTACGTGATCCCGATAGCCTTTACAAACAAGGTCGTCACACACTTAAGTCACAAGCCCTAATGAAGCTCAAGAAGTTCTTTGATGATGAAGCTGTTATCATTGGCTTTGAAGAGAAGATGCACAATGAGAACGAGAAGACTACAGATGAACGTGGCTACTCTAAGCGATCTCATAAGCAAGAGGGAATGGTTCCGGCTAACACCCTTGGTGCTCTTGTGGTTAAGTGGAAAGATGTAGAGTTTAAGATTGGTAGTGGTTACAACGATCTGCAACGACAAGAGATTTGGAATAACCGAGATAACTTGATTGGTAAGTTGGTAACATTCCGCTACCAAGAATTATCAAAATATAGTGTACCCCGTTTTCCTACGTGGAAGTGTATTCGAGAGGAGTTAAACTGATTGGCTACTCCAAGTAAAGCTGAGATAGATAAGGTACAGAAGAAGTTAGATGGGTTCCTAAAGAAGTTGAACTCTGATGGTAGCCCTAAAAGACCGATGGATGATAACCTCGCCAAAGGTCTTATGAGGGATGCAGTGAGAAAGAAGTGGATGTATTGCCCAACTAAGATGGCTTTCCTTCTCAAGAATCGTATCCCCGATATGGATAATTCTACTCGTACCAAATGGCTGCAAAGATGTGCAATATGTGGCAAGACTTTTAAAGAGCAGGAGGTGCAAGTTGACCATTTGGTTGGGGAGACGGAGTTCACTGGGTGGGGACAAGCACAGCAATACGCTTCTAGTATTCTTGATGTAACCTTTGATGACTTACAGATACTTTGTATTCCAGATCACAAGACTAAATCAAGATGTGAAGCTCTTGGTATTGATTGGAGAACTCCTGAAGGTTGGCAGCAAGGGTTACTTGAGCAAGAGTTTACTAAGATTGTTGATTCAAAAGCTAAGGGTCAGAAAGATTGGCTGTTATCTAAAGGTATCACACCTATGGGTAATGAGGAACAGAGAAAGATGCAAATACGAGGGGAACTGTTTAAATGATAGAAGAGAAGTACATTCAAGGTACTATTGAAGATGCTGCGAGGATACTACGAGAGCTAGGATCTTCCTTGAAACCTACTCTATATGTCACACGTGAAGCTGAAATCTATCTTAGGTGTATTGCCCTTCTAAGTAATAGGATAGAATTATTGGAAAATAGGATAGGGGTGAACGATAGATGAACTTAACCGTGGATATTTCAGTCCGAGACTTATTAACACAGATGCTTGAATACAATTCACTCCACAGTCTCCTCTATTTCTTGGGGGAGATTGAGAGGGCACCTGATGCTGAAGAGTGGGCAAATGCTTGCACTAAATTACTAGATAAAGGGGAAGAATAGTTGACCAACACTTTAAAGAATAACCCAGAACTAATTGATAAATTATTGATGTTAGTCCGTGGGCAAGGAATGCGTGTAGCCACAGCAGCACGACAGTTGGGGTTGAAGCCTCGCACATGTCAGGAGTTCTTTGCACAACAGAAAGAGTGGATGAAGTCGTGGTGGATTGAGAATGAAGACACTGTTGACAGTTACTTTGAGGGTTTTTCAGCAGCACTTAAAGAACACAAAGGGGCTAAGATATTATTCTTCGATATTGAAACTTCGCCGATTCTTGGTAACGTTTGGTCACTGTGGCAACAGAATGTTGGTCTTAACCAAATAGCACAAGATTGGTATGTATTATCTTGGGCAGCTAAGTGGCAACATGAAGATGAGGTAATGTATCAAGATAAGAGTAAATCTTGGGATAGTGAAGATGATAGTGAATTGTTAGAAGGTATCTGGAAACTCTTAGATGAAGCTGATATTGTAATTGGGCAGAACTCTAAGCGGTTTGATGAGAAGAAGTTAAATGCTCGTTTCATTATGAACGGGATGAAGCCTCCATCATCTTATCGCAGTATTGATACCTTAGAGATAGCTAAGCGCCATTTCGGATTCACCAGTAACAAGCTTGAATACATGAGTGATAAGTTATGTAAGCGCTACAAGAAACTTAAACATGGTAAGTTTGCAGGGTTTGAGTTGTGGAAAGAGTGCTTACGTGGCAATCCCGAAGCTTGGGATGAGATGGAAGAGTACAATATTCACGATGTGCTGGCACTGGAAGAACTGTACGATGTTATGAAGCCTTGGTATAAAGCTCACCCTAACTTGAGCTTGTATGTGAACGATGTGTCAACCACTTGTATTTGCGGTAGTGACAACTGGGAACACAGTGGCTATCATTATACTAACCTAAGTAAGTTTGATAGGTTTATTTGTACTGATTGTGGGGCAACTAAACGTGGCCGTGTAAATTTACTCACTAAAGATAAACGAGAAACAATACTAGCTAATATTATTTAGTGCTTGCATCCATAGGCAAGGAAGCGTATAATTCAGTTCTTGAAGTAATATGCAAATTAACAAATAGGAGAAATATATGAGTAAAGAAATTAAATTCCCATGTTGTGTACCCACTTCAGAGATTAAAGATGCTAAGACACTTTTAGCCCTTGTAACACTATTTGAAGCTAATGGTGCTACCGTGTATGATGGGGTTGATTGTGGAGGGGGTCACGAGTTTGATCGTGTTGACTCTTGGGATTACTTCGGTGTCTCCCTGAGAGCAGGTAGTGAGCCTTTCAGAACAGACTTCTACGATGATCTTGAAGATTATGACCAGTCAGATA
>OFQV01000221.1_pt1 | contig 16093 bp, 22 predicted proteins | sample 1542971 | NCBI WGS metagenome assembly OFQV01 (sample SAMN07774229, study PRJEB24372) | wastewater metagenome | isolation source: WWTP Cannobio (Effluent) | place: Italy: Cannobio | collected 2016-01
TGAGAGCCCCCATTGTGCTCCGACGGTTCCGCCGTTTTCAAACTCGCATAGATACGCCTTGTTGCGATGACGAATCGCCCGGTTGAACCCTTGTGTTACTACATTTCGCACAATGGCTCTTGGTGCTCGTCCGCCTACGATTGGCGCCATATCAACATCAATGCCGTCACAAACAGTCGCACAGGAAGGCCCCATCATCATGAAGCCTTCGATGGATGTGCGTTTGCCAAAGTAGTTTCGAGAATCTGTATCTACGTTTGGAAAAATTAACCCTGTGCTTGAGTTCAAGCCTGTCGGGCGACGGGACGAAAGTGTCAACGCTGACGTTCCGTCGGCAACAGTCCGGCAGTCAAGATATGCACCATTGCCCCTGATGCCGACGCCAGCGCCCACGTCGATAATCAAACCAACGGTGTCAAGTGTGTATACCATGCCACCAAATAATTCAATCGTCCCGCCTCCCATGTCGCGCAGTTCGTCGTTGGCAGCTTGAATGTCTGCGCGTGCCGTGGAGGTCGGGTAGATCCAGCGTGTTGGGGCGCTCACGCACAACACCGACCGGCTCGCATCGTCCAGCCTTGCGACGCCGTCTGCTCCCGTCTCCACCAACAGTAGCTGAGCCTCGCTCCCGTCCGGGTCAACAATACCGACGATGTCGTTGGTGACAGAGTCGTACAAGAACGGCGTGCCGGATTTTCTGTAGGCCATTTGCTTACCTCATCAAGTTGTTTGGGCGCCGGATCAGACCGTCGCGGGGTTCACGGTGCCGTAGCCCATCAGGCCGTTCATCACATCGCCAAGGCCCTGCATGTCGATCTCGCTGGCAACCTTGGCGCTGTCCACCACTGCGGGCATGGCAGCGGCTTGCTGTTGGGCCTGCGCTGCTTGCGCCTCGGCTTGCATGCGCTCTTGCACCACGTCGTCGGGCACGATGATCTTGGGGTTGATCCCGTAGGCGTTGCCCAGGTCGTCCACCACTTGCAGCGGGTCGATCTTGTGACGGGCCTCGGGCCACAACTGCGCCAACTGCATGACCGACGCAACCGTGCGGTCGATGCTCTGTGTTGCAACTGCGCGTTGTGCCTGAGCGAGCACCGAGATGAACTCGACGTTCAGGTCCAGCCCTTCCAACTCGGGAGGGGCCGGGGGCAGGATGCCGGCTTGCACGCAGCGCTCGAACGTGATGTCGATCAGCGGCGACAGCAGCTCGTTGTGCAAACGCTCCAGTACTGGGCCGAGCATGAGGAGCTTTTCCTGGTGGCGTTCTGCGACCTCGGTGGCAGTGATACCGCTGCGGGTATCGTTTGCCAGCATCAGGAACAGATCGGCGTAGTACGCGCTGCGGATGCGCTCGCGCACGTCTTGGATGTCGCCAAGCAAGTGCTGCAAGTTGAGGTTTACCTCGAACGCACTGCGCACGCCCGTGCCTTGGCCCATGCTGTCCACATAGAACACGCCGCCCGGCAAGCGCGAACGGGCAGCCTCTTTGTACTTGGTAGGTACTTGCAGAGGCGGGTTGACCTGGTAGTCGATGCCCTGCCCTTTGCGAAGCTGCTGGTGCTGCAACTGCTTGACGTCACCCAAACACTCCATGCCGGGGCTGGTGCCGTAGATGTCGTTACCGGTGACCACCCAGCGGGGGCACAGTGCAGGAAAGCGGTCAAAGCCCGATTCGCCGAGGAACTTGTCGGAGTTGTCCCGGCCCGGTTCCAGGTAGATCGAGGCAAAGCGCTTGTTCTTTCCGTCTTGCTTTTGGAAGTCGCGGTCTTTGCGTGGCTCGACCAGGTGGATTACGTCAACCCATTGGTCGTACGCGCCCTTGGCAAATAGGTTTTGCACCGTGGTCGAGCAATTCTCGCGACCAAACTGCTCGACCATCTGGCCGACTGTCATCTGGAACTCACGACACAGCGTGTTGACCTCACCCTTGTGGTTGGTCGCAACCGCGTACTCGCCGACGGTCAGGGGGTGGTTGTGGATGACGTTGTCGAAGTCGGGCATGACGATCGAGGCAGCTGTGCCGAAAAGGCCCAGCTCCTCATAGATCGTGTGCAGTGCGCGGTAGGTGTTGCTCGCCGCAAAGATCGAGCGCAGCAAGGTCGCTGTGTCGTGCAGCCAGGTCTTGACCGAGGCGAACTCCATCAGATCCTTGTCGCGGATCTCCAGGCGGAACCATGGGCGGGCCGGGCTGGTGACGCCAGACATCAAGCCAGCAGCGAGCGTGCGCGAGGCAAACACCGCCGTGTTGTCGATGATGTGGTTTGCCCGCTTGTCGCCCTTGTTGCGGTCGGTTGCGACAAAGCGCCCCGAGCGGGGCTGCTGGTACTCGCTGATCTCGCGCCAGTGGGTGATCCACGAGGAGCGCTCAGACCACAGCGCAGCCTTGCGTGCAAGTGCTCGCTGTCGGCGGTTGATCGGCGTGTCGTCCATTACTGACCCAGCAAAGAGGTTTTACCGGTTGCCACGGTGGGTACGCCCGACGGGCTGGTCAGCAGCGAACCGCCCACGATACCTGAACGCGCCTTCTTGGCGCTGTCCTTCAGGTTGGTGATGTCGGGCTGCTTGGCCTCCTGAGGCGCAGGTGGGGGTGCAGGGACGTCTGGGGCAGAACACATGGGGCGGACTCCGTTGAGGATGCCCGCATTGTGTCGGCGCCTTGGAACTACACGGACACGCCTACGCGTAGGGGTTCCATTCGAGGCATGGGTTGTCTGGTTCAGCCATAGCGCGGATGGCTCGCACCTTGGGGTAGTCGATCTGCGCCAGGATCACCGCCGTGGCCCGGTCAGGGCTTCGCCCAACACGCTCGATGATCTGGTCACGCGACTCGACCTTGATGGTCATGCCCGACAGCTCCCAGCGGGGTGCACATAGCTCCTTGGCAAGTTCAGGGTCGGGCGGCAAGGCGATACCGTTGTCGGCGTTTGGGTCAAGCAGCTCGCGGAACTGCCACCACAACTGACTGCGCAGGTTGAAAAACGACAGGCGCCCAGAGCGGTCCATCGCGTTGGCCTTCTCGGCGACGTTGATGCCGTGCACGTCTTGGCCTGCGTTGACCAGGATGTCGTAAGGGCTGGCGCCCACACCGATCACGTCGAGCATGATGGGTGCGTGGTCGCGGCGCTCGGCGATCACCAGGCCTGCAACCGTGTTGCCGTCTGGGGTCTCCTTGCCCGGGTGGATCTTGAGCTTGTCAAACCACAGGTCCGTCTCGGGTGTCTTGTGCCGAGTTGCCAACGTGGTGTTGTCGCGTCCGCCTCGGGCCACGTCCACACCCATCGCCAGCATCTCACCGCGTGGTGTGCGCTCTTTCCAGCGTGCTTGGGCGATCTCGACCCACTTGGTCGGGATGAGCTGGAACGGGTCGTCCTCCATGCCGGCCTCGAAGTCGCCAAGCAGCATCTGGCTGCGCAGTGGCTCGGGCATGGCCTGCAACTGCGCCATGTAGCCCGTTGAGACCAGGAACGGGTTGTCGGTGATGCGCGAGGGGATGAATGTTCGCGACTCGGGCTTGATGATCTCCTCGGGGCGATAGTCAAGCGGGTCGAAGTCGTAGCAGCGCTCGTCGTGAACGATCACGAACGGGGCGCCGTTGTCGTCCAAGATCCAGACGTCTTTGCCCGTCTTGGGGTCAACGTAGACGTAGCGCAGCTTACCCGGCTCGGTCGGGTAGAGCGCGTGCTTCTTGTCAAGCCACGGGGCGAAGAAGTCGATAACCCATCGGCCTTCGGCAGTGGTCGGCGGGTTGAACGTCAGCAGCGTGCGCGTGCGCTGGCCGGGGCGCGTGGTGCGCACCCAGCCCTTGACGAAGCGCACCTGCTGCTCGAGGAAGTTGGCCGCCTCGTCGATGACCAGCAGGTCCTTGGGCCGGCCTTGGTACTTGGTTTCGTCGCCCAGGTTGGGCATCGAGTTGAATTCGATCTGGCGGTCCTCGTCCTCGTCACGGTAGACAGGCGGGTTGCCGTTGATCAGTTGCCGACTGCCCAGGATCTCGGCCAGGCGGTCGATGATGCCCTTGAGCTGCGGGCCCTCGCGGCGGAACATCTGCGCCCGATGGTGCTGCGTCGTGGCCATGCCGATGGCCAGGTCCGTCTTGCCCCCACCCGCTGCCCCGCCAAAGCCGATCACGTCGGCCTCGGAGGTGTACGCCATGGTCTGTGGACCAGGTAGTGGAACCCACCGTCTCTCCTCGATGTCCTGGATCACCAGTGCGTCGAGCTCTTCGCGCTCTGCGGGGGTGAGGTAGCGCTGCAGGTCACGGACTTGGTTAGGAGTCATTTGGCTGCCTTGTTTGCGCACTGCTCGCGTTGCGTCGCCCAGCGGCAGTTGTCAGGTTCGTAGTGCCCGTTCACGTCGATCCGATCAAGCGTCTTGCCTTCCGGGCGAGAGCCCATGTCTGCGAGGAAGTTCTCGAACAACAACCAACGAGCGCACACCATGATCCCCCGGCCCCCGTAGCGGTGGTACGCGTGGAAGTCTTCGCGGGTGCAGCGCTGGATCATGCACAGCCAGGATGTGTAGGTCCGGCTCTTTCCAGCTTTCAGCTTATGGCCGTGAACTGTTTTCGTTTCGCGTATGCGGTCTTTCGCGTAGCACCCACAGGACTGCGTGTGGCCGGATCTCAGCTTCTTGCCGACGACCACGCGCTGTGCACCGCAGGCGCATACGCAGTTCCACATCGCTGCGCGGTCGGGGGCTCGGCCGGCGTGGGACAGAACGGTCAGGCGGCCGAACGTCTGTCCGGCGATGTCGAGAATTTTAGGCATGTGTCCATTGTCGGGGCCTCAGCCTTCGACACGGACACGCTCATGCCAGGTCTCCGAAGCTGTCGGCGTCGTCCTTGCGCTGCTGGGCCATGGCCAGGAGCTGCGCCACGCGGGCGGCCTTGGCGGTCTCGTCAACGGCCTTGATCGGCCCCCCATCTGCACCAGTGACCTCGGTGCGGTCCGAATAGACCTTCTTGCGCCGACCTTTGAGGAAAAGGCTCAGGAGCGCGTCGGAGTGCTTGCGGGTAGTCAAGGGTATGGGCTGGCCTCGTTCGTCGAGCACAGGGCGAAACGACTCGTCTCCTGCCTCATCGACGATGCGTTCGTACACGTAGCACAGCCGGCCTTTGTCGATCACGGGCTCCTCGTAGCCCACAACGGCGCGTCGGAAGGCCTCCTGCTCGGCGCGGTCAATGCCGGCCTCCATGGCTTCTTCGAACGCCGCTGCAAAGTCCTGATCGGCCTGACGACGATGCCAAGCGACCGTACGACTCACCCCAGCAGCCCGGCACGCGTGGGCGATGACAGGGACGTGGCGCAAGGCCTCCAGGAAGACCTCGGTCCAGTCGTAGGGTTTTTGGTGGATGTAGGACATAGCAACGAGTGTAAATGCTTTATCGCCGTTTGATGGACACGGCAGCGATCGACTGCCCTCGGCGCTCGCCCGTCAGGATCTTCCAGATACAACCCTTGGTGACGTCCATCTTGTCGGCGATGCACTGCAAGGACAGGCCAGCGGCGCGAAGCTCGAACACCAGGTCCACCTCGGCGTCTGTGAGCTTGGCGCCGGGATGCGACTCGCCGATCAGTCGGCCCGACTCGTTTTTGTAAACGCGCTGCATGTCGATCCCTTTCTGCAAACTTTGCGTAAAAGTTAGCTTCCATACGAACGTGCAAAATTTTGCGTGTTCGAGCCAGAAACGTCCTTCCAGTTGAACACGCAAAAAATTACGCATTCCCTTCCTTGAAACCCCCGTTCCTTACCCTTGAACCCTTGGTGCCAATAGGCTAACCAAGGGTTTCAAGGGTGCTTTGGGAACTACGCAAAACCCTCAATTCCCTTATCAAGGGTACTTTCAAGGGTACCAAGGGTGTCCGCCTGATCGCTTTTTGTTGCCTGTTTCGCACCGCCGAACACGTAATTTTTTGCATGTTCAGCGCAACGCGTAAAACTTTGCGCATTCATATCAGCACACCCCCAAGGTCGAGCCGTCCTCGTCGTCCATGAAAAACGGTGTCCCCTCGTCGTTCAAGAGGTCACGCAAGGCCGATCTGGCAGCCCCTCGCGTGTTCCCTTTGGGGTCCGACTCCATGCCCTTGAGTTCCATGATTCGACGCGCCGCCTCCTTGACCACCGCGTCGACCTCGATACCTGCTGTCTGGCTCTTGGCGATCTCCATGATCACGTCGTACACCACCCGTTGATTGCGCCCGAGCTTCTTAGACGCTATGCCCCCAACTGGTATGGCTGCCTCGACCACAACGCAAGACGTGATCGGGTCCATGTCCTCGTCAACGCCAAGCTGCACCACGTCAAGATCAAAGCCCCACTCAAGCCCGTCCTCCCCGTCCTTGCTCTTGGTCAGGCGCAGGCTTCGGCCAAGCTCAGTGCGAGCGACTTCGATCTCACTGTCACACGCCGCCCGAAGACCGGACCACCCCCGGGCGCCCTTTGTGGCGTCCTTGCCGCTGTGGTGGATAAGCAAGACCATCGCGCCCGTGTTCTCGTGGATGCGCTTGCAGTAGCCCAGGGCCTTGCCCACGTCCTCCCCGGCGTTCTCGTTCGCACCCGGGGTTGTCTGGGCGAAGGTGTCGATGATGATCAGATCGGCCCCGCCCGCAGCCTTGATGCCCTTGGCAACGTCCGCCGCGTCTTGCTTATCGAGCAAGTTGGGTGCCGCGTTGAGCACGGTCATCGGGATGGTGGAGAGATCGACCTTGTTGTGCTGGGCGTAGGCTGCCAAGCGCTTGCGAAAGCCGTCAGCGCCTTCGGCTGCGATGTACGCGACCTTGCCCTGCCGGACCTTGCGACCGCGCCACTCAAAGCCCCCGGCCACGGCCATACCCATGTCGAGCACCACAAAGGACTTGCCCGACCCACTGGCGCCGTAGACCACGCCGAGCGCAGCCTTGGGGATCACGCCCTTGATGATCCACGGCAGTGCCTCGGTCGAGCTGAAGCTATGCACGGGCTCAAAGACAAAGCGCGGGGGAGTGTCAGGCGCCTCGTTCTTTGTGTCCGCGACCAGGGCCTCGAACTCATCCGCACTGGCCGGGGCGTTGAGGTTGATGCCCGCCCCGCTCTTGTTTGCTAGTTGGACCAAGCTGCGCGCGGTGACGATAGGGCCGTTGCCTCGGTCAAAGCTGCGCCAGCGGTCCCAGCCATATTCTCGTGTGGTGTACTTGGATGATCTTTGGCTCCACTCGTCCCACAACTCGAACCCTTCGCCATCGGTCTCGTGGTGCAAGCCCATGCCAACCTGTATCCACTGGTCGTAGTCGAGATCGTTGGGCAAAGCACCCAAAGCTCGGCGCAGGTCGTGCTCGCTCAGGCCGAGTTTGTTGTGGTTGCTGGTGGGCGCACTGGTCTCGCGCTCGATGTCACGAGAAAAGCGCTGTGAGAAAAGCGCCAGCACGGGACCGTCAACCGGGGCGACGGTGCCCTCATTGCCAAGCATTTGGCAAACAGGCAGCACGTTACCGGTGAAGGTGACGAACCCCTTGGTGCTGAACGTCTCCATGCCGAAGGGCCAGCCCTTGTTTGACTTTCGATCGCCGAGTTGTCCGCGAAAGAAGGCGCGCACGCCCTTACCGCTGGGCGACAGCTCGGCGTAGGTGGTGCCAAGCAGCGCGAAGACCTCGGGAAAGACCTCACCGTCTTGCACGCAGTTGTCAAAATCCAAGGCGACGATGCCAAAGTCGGAGAGGGTCGCAAAGCCGACGCCGTCAAAGCCCCGGCGCGCAGCGGCAGCCCGAGCGGATTGAAAGTCGGTTAGCTGCCTGCGGTCCTCGGGCGTGCCGTGCTCACCCCAGCGGCGCCCGCCTGCGGTGTAGTAGGGGACCTTTCGGGGCTTACCACCTGGGTTGTCGTTTGGTTCAAAGCGCCAGATAACCCATGCAGGGAGGTCGCGCAGCTCGTGGGGCGCTTCGATTGGCGCCAGGTGGGTGATGTCGATCGCGCTCACAAGATGCCTTTCTCGACAGCCCACTGCCGTGCCGCTTTGACGTTGTTGCGAGACCCAAGGAGGGGCGGGAGACGATCGCCGGTTTCTTTGGTAGCAAGGCGCAACCAATCGGCTTCGAGTTCAAACGCCATGTCCTGCAAGCGTCGCTCCTCTTTGATGAGCGCGCCGAGGAACGGCGTGAAGGCTTTGCCGTTTACCAAGGCCTGCACCTTATCGACAGCATCCGCTGCGTCGTACAAGGCATCGGCTGCTCGGATCACATCGGCAGCGGTTATGTTTGCGTTCTTTCGGAACTTGGTCATGGCGCTGACCTTTCTGCTCAAAAGCAAAAACCCCAGGGGAAGGTGCGGTGTCGCCAAACACCCCCGCCGAATACGGGGTCGCACCTTCTCCTGGGGCTACTCGGTTAATCGTGTTTGGCTCTACGAGTTTAGCACACAGTAAAGCTCAACAAACCACACACCGCGATTGCAAGAATCGCTCAGAGAAAACAACCTCCCCGCGCAAGCGGGCAAGCATGGTGTACTCGCACGTCCACCCCTCGGCATCGTGACGCACAAGCGTGATCACGTTGCCACTGGGCAACATCAGGCGAAGGCCTAGGCGTAGGGTCATGGCTTGACCTTTCGCATGGCTGCGTCGATACCGTGGGCTCGCACCTGGTCGGCTGAATATGCGTGGGCGTAGTCTGTATAGCCCCATTGATCCTTGCCGTCCTCAAACAAAAGTTCAGGCTCCGACAACTCTGGCAGCTCACCCACTGGCGCGGCAGTCTTTGTGACAGATGTAAACGACTCGGCGACATTGATGTCGTCGACTTGTTCGGCAGTCGGCAGGGCGAGGGCTTGGCGGGCGATCTGTCCGATACGGTCCAGTGCAGCCGATGCGTCAACCGAGTGATTGGTTGTGTCGTCAATGTGGGATATGGCCTGCAACACCTCGCGCAGCTTTTGGTTTTCAGTCATGGGTTGCTCCTGTTGCGCACATGTATTCGTATTTGGGGACCGGCTTGACAAAAGCGGTTGCCCCCGCGCCTTTCTGAACGTAGTAGGCTTTGTGGGTAACGGGGTCGCACAAGATTGAGTCGTCTGCCTGTCGGTACTGATCGCAACCAGTCAGCATCACGACGAACATTGCAGCGATCAGCGTTTGCTCACGCGTCATGACTGCCCCTTTGCGCGAAGGGCTGCGATGATGGCGGCGGCTGGATCGTCTGTGTAGACGGTCGCCTCGGTGCGCTCTTTTGGCTTACCCATGTAGAAGCCAACAACACGCCAGCCAATATCAGCGTCACCTTGGCCTGTTGGAATTTCAAACGGCTCCAGCTTCCAAGAGTTGTCGCGCAAGGCGTCAAGCAAGTCGGTGCTAGTCGAGGCTTCGCACAACGGCGTTAGCTCAGTTAAATGACCGTCATCACGACTCTGAAGAAGATGGGCGGCGTGGGCTACTGCCTGCTCTTTCGTATCAAAGTAGACGTACTTTGGCCTTCTAAACCCGGTGTCACGCATACGCCACGCAACCGCCGGCCCTGTCAGCCCCACCTCTTGCGGGGATGTGTAGAGCGGCTTCGACGTGTACCCAAGCTCACCCATGTCTTTCTCGCTAAACCATTCCCCCAGCTCCGGCTCGTTTGGTAGGCTTACCAGCCACGCAACCGGCTCTTGCGCAGGCGCGGGGGCAGGCGCGTTGTTGTGTTTGTTGCTCATATCAAATTCTCCTGTGCGTCACCTTCAAGGCCAAGGGCGCCGGTTGTCAGTCGGTTTGTTTTTTGCTCCTCCGCCTCACGCCGTTTGATGGCGTCGAGGTGGCCACGTATTGATTCAGTCGACCGCTGATACCCCTCTCGGGCAAGAGCCCGCTTAATGAGTTCCTTGCCGTGGCCGAGTGCTCGCTGCTCAAGAATGATGGCGAGCTCGGCGGGCTGTAGCGCTTTGCCGTGCCATCTACCCAACATGGGCACCTCCGCGTGCAGCGATGGTTGAATGTTGTCGGGCGTCAAGGGCGCTCATCATTTGCCTCCCTTTTCGCGAAGGGCTGCGATGATGGCGCGGGCAAAGTCTTCGGCGTGTCTTTCGCGTATCGCTTCCTCATTGCACCAATGATCGCCAACGGTTGACATGTGCTTTTGGGCGATTGCCTCAATCTCCTCATCCGTCAGCCCCACCTCTTGCGCAGGCGCGGGGGCTGGGGTGGCGGCGAGCATGGCTTCCCATTGCAGTGCGGCGATTTCCTCAGCGGGCCGTAGGTTTTCGGTTCTGGCGCGAAGTACTAATGCGCCATCGAGCCAACGCGCCTGTGCTTTGCGCTTCAATCCCGCGTCCAGCATCTCTTTTGTGGGCTCAATCGGAACCAGCTTCCATCCTTGCGGCACAGCAGGCGCATCAACTTTTCCCTCGTTGCTCATACGTCATCCCTTCCGTTTGCCACCATCAAAGCGGCGATAAAAATGCCGGCGCCCATGCCAGCGTAAAACACAGCGATCAAGGCCCAGGTCATAGGTCAAGCTCCAACTGTTTGGGGTCCACAATCGGGAACTCGCTGACGACAGCGCGCTCCCCCAAGCACTTTTGCGCATAGCTGCACGAGCGGCACGCCTCGCACAGATCAGTGCGCACCAGCTTGGGCAGGCGCCCTTTGCTGGCCTTGTGCATCTGCGCACTCACGGCCTCGATCTGCCCGGCCCGCTCGGCACTGATCTCGCGGTGAGCACCGCTGTACTGGTGCAGCATGCCAACTGACGTGCCCACCCGGCCCGCCATGAGTTCATGCTCGTTCGTGGTTGCTGCTCGCATCCACGCCTTCAATGCGTTGATCGTTTTCATCCTGTAGCTCACTGTTTAGATGGCAGAACTTTAGCACGGTGTAAAGCCCTTGCAACCTTTGCTACACATTTAGTAGGCTACTTTCCCCATGAGAACCGTTTTTGATCAGCGCGTGGCATACCTGGTCGAGCACGGCGGACTGTGGGACGACCCGACGAGAGAGTTGTACCGCTACAGTCGGACAAACCGAAAACTGATCGTCATCTGCATCGCCTTGACGGTCGTTCAAATCCTCCAAGCGGTCTGGATGCGGTAACACCCTCGCAACAGATCGCCAGAGAAACCCGGCAAAATAGTCGGGTTTCTTTTGCTTTTGCGTTTTAGCATGTGCTACAGTTGCTACATCGCAAACGCAAAAGGAGAACGCAAGATGACCACCGCCCGCACCACTCAGATCATTTTCGAGAACGCCGATTACTTCCTGGCGCACCTCGACAACGGCGGCGTTCGCGTCGGCATGTTCGAGATTTGCGCCGTCGATTTCCCGGCCAGCCACCAGTGCTACGCGGATGCTGTTGCCTTGACTCCAGAAACAATCGAGGCGTTCTGCGATCAGCAGGTTGCCGAAGGGCGCTTCGTCGTCACCGCCTAACCCAACCCCCGCCGCCCATTGCGGCGAACATTTACCCCCAACCAACCCGAAAGGAGATTGCAAGATGATCACATCGGTCAGCAACGCACTACCCACGATGGTCTCGGCCACGGTCGCGGCGGCTATGGTGGGCGTAAGTCCGTGCACGATTGCCAAGTACGTTCACACCCACCAATTTCCGAAACCCAGATGGATCGGCAACCGCACGCTGTACCCCGTTGACAAGATCAACGAATGGTTGATGTCAGACAAGCGCTTTTTGAGCAATCGCCCAACTGGCGAGGATCACCCCAACTGCAAATGGCCCAAGGAGTTTGTCGCCCAGGCCATCACGTTGTCGGCAAAAGGCGCTTCGATCAACGACATCGCTACCCGTTTGAAAGTACCAAAGTCAACGGTGCACAAATGGGTGAACGGAGCCCGCCGAAGCCAAAACCCTGACGACTTAAAAGTCCGGGCGAAGGCCGCAGCAAAGTCCACCAGAGCCAAGAAGATTTAACCACCAACCAACCCGAAAGGAAAAACCGTGATCCAAATTACTTTGAACTTCGCCACTGTCGAGGCTGCACGCAAGGCCCTCAACGAGATCCCTGAGTCGCTGCTGATCGGCGCGCTGCCCACGCCCAAGACGGAGGTCGTCAAGTCCACCGTGGAGGTCGTCAAGGAGCGCGCCCCAAAGCCGGCCAAGGCTGTGGAAGAAGCGCCCGCACCTGCCCCCGCAGTGGAACCCCCTGCCCCTACCGCGCCTATTGCCAAGGCGGTCGAGGAGACCAAGGCGGACGCTGCGCCAGAGATTGACTACCCCACCCTGCAAAAGGCGGTCTTCGCTTTGGCCGGCAAGTCCCGCGAAGCGGCCAAGGCTGTCGCCGAGCAGTTCGGTGTCGAGAACTTCAAGAGCATGCCTAGGGAAATGTGGGCGAAGGCTCACGACGCTGTGCAGGCCAAGATCGCTGAATTGGAGAGCGCATGACCTCAGCACACTCAACCTGGTCCGCCTCGGGCTTTGAACAGAAAATGCTTTGTCCGGGCAGCCACGTCTTGCAGCAAGGCAAGCCGCGCAGATCCAGCCAGTACGCAGCGGAAGGGACAGCGGCGCACCAAGTGCTCACCTGGGCACTGCAAGAGTCCCGCCCCGCAGCTGCTTACATCGGGCGCGTGATCGAAGCGGACGGCTTTACGTTCACCGTAGACGAGGACATGGCAGGCCATGTGCAAGTCTGTATCGACTACGTGACCGACGCAGCCGGCGACGAGGGCGTCATCTTCGCCGACATCCGCGTCAATTACAGCCAGTACCTCGACACCCCCGAGCTGGAGGCGTGGGGCACCGCCGACGTGATCATCGCTCGCGGCGACGAGCTGATCGTGATCGATTTCAAATACGGGATGGGCGTCGAGGTCAGCGCCGAGCGCAACCCGCAGATGTCGCTCTACGCCCTCGGCGCGCTTCAGGCTTACCAGGGTCTCGTTTCCGACTTCGAGCGCGTGCGCATGGTGATCAGCCAGCCCCGCATCAAAAAAGCGGCCAGCGAGTTCGACATCTCGGTCGAGGAGTTGGAGACATGGGGTCGCAGCACAGCGCGCTCGGCGGTGAACACTTGTCGCAACGCGATGGCCGTCGATCGCACGCAGGTGACAAGCGAGGTGTCTTGGGATCAGGTCTATCTGCGCCCCGGCGAAAAGCAGTGCAAGTTCTGCTCTGCCAAGGCTGAGTGCCCGGCGTTGCGTGCGGAGGTTGCCGGCACCGTCTTCGAAGCACTGCCAGCAAGTCCGGATGAGTTCGCTGAACTTAATCCCGCTCCTCTTTCGGAAGACCCCCGCTACGACAGCGCCGAATGGCTCGCCGCCTGCTTGTCCAAGGTCGATCTGATCGAGGACTGGTGCAAAGCCATCCGCGCCGAGACCGAGCGCCGCCTGCTCGCGGGTGAGTCTGTGCCCGGATACAAGCTGGTGCCCGGCAAGAAGGGCGCACGCCAGTGGGAGAGCGATGAGCAAGCCAAGGAAGTCCTCAAGTCTATCCGCCTACGGGACGATCAGATGTACGACTTCAGCGTCAAGAGCCCCGCACAGATCGCCAAGCTCGGCCCCGCTTTGGATAAGAACGGAGCGATCAAGCCGATCAAAGATGGCGATCCCAAGCCGGTTATCGGCCCGCGCCAGTGGCCTCGCGTTGCGGCAATCATCAAGCAGTCGCAAGGCAAACCCCACGTCGCGCCAGCGGATGACCCGCGCCCAGCGTTGGAGATCAAACCCGTGGTTGATGACTTTGAATCGCTTGCCTAACGCTTTAGCACACGCTACAATCTACCCGTACCAATTGCTCAACTAAAGGAACCTACACATGAGCACTGCAAATCAGCCTATCGGTCGCCTGCTTCTCAAAGACGCACGCGGCGCTTTCCTCAACGTCTTCGAGGCAACCACCGTCAACGGCGAGGGCAAGCCCCGTTTCTCGGCCACACCGATCATCGGCCCTGATCACCCGCAGCTCGGCGAGATCAAAAAGAAGATCGAAGCCGTTGCCCGCGACAAGTGGAAAGACAAGGCCCCGGCCATCCTCGCCAGCCTGTACAAGACCGGCAAGGTCGCGCTGCACGAAGGTGACGAAAAGCCTCAGTACGACGGCTTCCCTGGCAACTTCTTCATCAACGCCGCTGCGCAGGAAAACGCACCGCCCACCGTGATCGACCGTGACCGCGCTCCCCTGAGCCAGCGGTCGGGCCGCATCTACGCTGGCGCGTACTACAACTTCTCGCTGGAGTTCTGGGCACAGGACAACGCCTATGGCAAGCGCGTGAACTGCACCCTGCGCGGTATCCAGTTCTTCAAGGATGGCGACAGCTTCAGCGCAGGCCGCCCTGCCGACGCTGACGAGTTCGAGGACGTTGCCGAAGGTGCTGACGCCTCCGACTTCGCGTAAGCCCGCAGCCCCTTCGGGGGCTGTGTGGTGGTTGGCTTGTTGCCTCTGGGGGTTCCCGGGGGAGCGCACAACAGGCCAACCACCACACAGCGGGAGCCTCGGAAACCCTCCTTAGCCGGGTATGGCAACCACCTGGCAGCAAGCCCCAGCACGCAAACTGCACGGCCCCGATCGTGTAACACCTTGCAGCAAGCGCAAATCCGTCGAGGCTTAAAGTCATAGCGGTCATGCCGGGGAACGGTCCACCTAATTTTTGAAAGCGATTGAGATGACGATTCTGTGGTTTGACTGTGAAACGTACAGCGAGTGCGACCTCAAAGCGCACGGCACTCATCGCTACGCCGAGCACCCCAGCACCGAGATCACCGTCGCGCAGTGGGCCATAGACGACGGCGAGCCACAGGTGTGGGACTGCACCTACCTCAAGTACCCCACCGGCTACGACATCAACGCCCTGCTGACGGACCCCCGCGTCACCGTCATAGCCCACAACTCGATGTTTGACCGCACCCTGCTGCGCCACTGCTGGGGCATCGACGTCCCCGTCGAGCGTTGGCAAGACACCATGGTCAAGGCCATGTCGCACGGTCTGCCCGGCAGTCTCGACAAGATCGGGCAGATCGTCGGTTTGGCAGACGACCAAGCCAAGGACAAGCGCGGGCGCGAGCTGATCCAGTTGTTCTGCAAACCCCGGCCAAAAGGCCACGCACTGCGAAGGGCTACCCGTGAGACACACCCCAAAGAGTGGGCCGAGTTCCTTGAATACTCCCGGCAAGACATCGTCGCCATGCGTGCGATCGACGCACGCCTGCCAAACTGGAACTACAGAAGCGGGCACCCAGAACTTGGGATTTGGCACCTTGACCAACGAATCAACGACCGAGGGGTTGCGGTCGATGTACCTCTGGCCGTTGCTGCCATTGATGCCGTGGCGCGGGAGCAAAAGCGACTGAAGGCCGAAGTGACCGAAGCCACCGACGGCTTGGTCACCAACGCCAGCCAACGCGACAACCTGCTGGCATTCATCTGCGCCGAGTACGGCGTTGATCTGCCTGACCTCAAGGCCGACACGCTGCGCCGCCGCATCGAAGACCCCGACTTGCCCGAAGGCGTCAAGCTCTTGCTGTCGATCCGCTTGGAGGCGACCAAGACCAGTACAGCCAAGTACAAGGCCTTGGTCAACGCGGTAAGCACTGACGGCAGACTGCGCAACACCTTGCAGTTTGCCGGCGCCCAGCGCACGGCGCGATGGGCCGGGCGCATCTTCCAGCCCCAAAATTTAATGCGCCCCGACATGGAGCAAGGCGACATCGACCAGGGTATCGACGCCCTCAAGGCCAACTGTGCCGACCTGTTTTTCGACAACGTCATGCGACTGACCGCCAACACGGTGCGCGGTTGCATCGTGGCGCCTGCCGACAAGAAACTGGTGATCGCCGACTTGTCCAACATCGAAGGCCGGGGACTGGCTTACCTCGCGGGGGAGCGCTGGAAGCTCAAGGCGTTCGCCGAGTTCGACGCAGGCATCGGCGCCGACCTCTACATCCGCGCCTATGCTGCCGCGTTTGGCATCTCCCCCGAGGAGGTGACCAAGAAGATGCGCCAGATCGGTAAGGTCATGGAGCTGGGCCTTGGGTATGAGGGCGGCGTCGCTGCGTTCCTGACCTTTGCCGCTGTCTACAACATGGATCTGGAAGAACTCGCCGCTGCTGTCTACGCCTCGACCAGTCGTGAGGCGATGGAAAACGCCCTAGGCATGTGGCAATGGGCAACCAAGAAAAAGCGCACGCTCGGACTGCCTGAGAATA
>OFQV01000222.1_pt1 | contig 16091 bp, 31 predicted proteins | sample 1542971 | NCBI WGS metagenome assembly OFQV01 (sample SAMN07774229, study PRJEB24372) | wastewater metagenome | isolation source: WWTP Cannobio (Effluent) | place: Italy: Cannobio | collected 2016-01
ATTTTTGGATTTGCGATCGGAACGAATTTGTTCACGTAACCGGTGGCGATTCCACCCACTGCCAGCCCTGCGGCATCGGGTAACGATTTTTTGATGTTGAACTTCATATGTTTGGTTTTTTGTTGTGCTGGTGATTACCTGGTTTTGCGTTTGTAGCCGGCGATGGCTTTTTTCCGCTTGGCTGCTTTTTCGCGCTTCAGCTTGGTGATGGCAGATTCTGCCTTTTTGATCCTGGCGTCTATCGCCTTAGTTGCCTTTTTTACGGCAGCCTGGAATTTCTTTAAGCCACTGGCGCCGGAACTTTTTCTGGCTTTGGCTTTAGCTTTTGGTTTTCTTCTTAATGTGGCCATGTTTTTATGGTGGTTTTGTTTTTACTTGAAAATGAAGTATGCGCCTGCAGCTGCAGCGAGCAGATAAAGTCCTGTGTTTGAAGATCCGCCGGTTGCGGTTTCTGATGGTTGGTCGGTTGTGGTTTGCGACTGGCTGGTTGCGTTGTCGGTTTTGGTGCCGCTATCGCCGCCGGTGGTGCTTTTAATCACGTCCACAACTTTGTCGATAATATCTGTGACCATGTTTCCGGCATCTGGTGCAGATCCGTCGCCAGCTCCTGCGCCCTCTCCTTCTGTTACTATGCCGCCGTCGTCTTTTGTCAGACCTTTAAACAGGGCAATCAGTGGAGCTGCCAGGGCCAGAAGTGTTCCGACGGTGGCCAGTGTTACTTCGCCGATACCGTCAACGGTTCTGATCTGTTGGGTTTTCTGACCGAACAGGGCTTTTCTTTTTACGCCGATTTCAATACTCTTGTCAAGTTCTGACCAGGATCCGCCGGCTTTTTCCCAGGTCTGTCTGGCTGCAGCTTTGTTGCTTGCCAGTTTAGTGGCCCAGCCGCGGAAGTTTACGGCAATCAGTGTACGGTATGCCCGGCGCGGCCCTGCCAGTATGATTGATTTTCCAGTCTGGCTTTTAAGCTTGTTCTGGATCTTTGATGCTGTTTTTACGATGCCGGTGTTTTTGGCTGCCGTCTGGATCTGCGACGCCTTTTTTATGATACCGGTGTTTTTTGCAGCTGTCTGGATCTTAGCTGCCTTTTTTACTACGCCGGTGCTTTTTACTTTGTCCTGAACCTTTGATGCTGCCTTCTTTACTGTTGCCCTGGCTTTCTTTAAAAAACCGATGGGAGCATCGCCCAGCATGACGGTGCCGCCGATATTACCAGGCTTGCAGTTCGTGCAGCCGATTCCTGAAAGTGTACTGATTTGCATAGGATAGTCTTTTTTATGGGTGAAGTTTTTCTGGCTGTTGAAAGCGTTCCAGACCGCGTCGATTATGATTCCGGATTCAGTCACGATATACACGTGCTGCGGTGTCGGATCTGAGCTGTACGATGTGTAGCGGAAACGGTATGGAATGCCCAGGTTCGATAAGATCCCGGCTGTAAACAAACTGTATGATTTACAGTCGCCTGTGCCTTCAGCGACAAAACGCCCGGGCAGTTTAATGTCCTGGTAGCCTTCGCGATCGCGTTTGTACTTGATCTCTTTTTTAAGAAAATCCCAAATTTTCCGCGCCGTTTCAAGCTCAGATACGCCTTTAAAGTGTTGTGATATTTCTCGCGTCTGCCTGACTGCGCGCGGTAAATTGGAATGCAATACAGTGATTATGTTCTGATTGATACCGGACATGTATTCCAGTTCAGTCTTTCCGGTTGGCCTGGGCAATATGTGAATAGCATCTGCCCTACGCATTTTTAAGGATGTTATTTTTTTCTACCAGTACATTTTCAAAAGCAATCCGGCCCACCGATGTACCGATGGATCCAGTAATTGAAATTTTGGGAATCTGGCCGTTGGATAACAGCTGAACGACCTGATTGAAGACCTCTATTTTGTCCAGGTCAATTTTTACGTCGATCACTGCAGCTTTAAAAGCAGGAATCACAAACGACTGGCTGACCTGGTAGGATCCGATTCTAATTTGATTTGCGTAAATACTGCCGCTGACGTTTTGAACTGTGGCGGATGTTTCAGTAGGATTTTTGATCCTTAGGGATAAAATTCCCTTTTGAAGATTGAATCCGGCAGGCTCAAACGTCAGCTTTTCTGCCAGATCAGTCGCGGATCGGTACAGAATAAAAGCGAGCGCAGCAAGCAGGATAATAGGCATTCAGCAGTAATTATGCACAAAGGTTCGTGATAGTTAAAATGCTGATTTGAACTATATTAGACTAATAAAGACGACCGTAAAGCAATGAATAAAAAAAGACCGGTTGCCCGGTCTTTTTTCTTACACAGAATACTAATGAAACACACAATTTTTATTCAGGTCTTCCCAGATGAATGTAAATTTTTTGAAGCTCCAGTGGTGTAAAGATCTGTTTTCTGGGATTCAGTTGCAGGTCTGGAACCTTCAGAAGCCATTTTCGAAGCGTTGGCCATGTCACCTGGTACTCATTTTTAAGATCTTTTTTCGATTTGCAGATCAGCGCCATGTTTTAAATGTTGTTCGAATATAATCTTTGTTTAACGAAATGCAAAAAAGCGGGTACAAAACGGAAAGAAATTCGGTGGATAACCCGGATTACAGCAGCGGTGTTTTCGATTATCGGCTATTTTTGGCTATAGGGGGGGGCTATTTTTCCGCTTTTGGTTCGGCGATGTGACACGGCGGTCAAAATCAGCAATTTAGTTGAGCAGAAATGTGTCATTTTTATGTTTTTTGCTCCGGTCGATGTGTCACTAAAAAAAAATTGAATCGCTGAAACTCCGCAGTATGCTTAACGATGCGCAACGAATGACACATAAATGACACATTGAGCACTTACTAAAACATTGATTTTCTTATACTTATATTATTTAGTGTCACATCGCCGAACCAATGTGAAAAAAAGAGGCCCCCCCTATTAAGGTATAATGACCTATAATTAGGACGATTTATGATTGTGGAAAAGTTTGTTCAATATTTTGCGAATTAAGTTCCACAATGTTTGTTTTACTGAACAATGCATATATTGCATTTGCAATTTTTGAAGTTTTAATTCGTTAATATTGTAAACCCAATTTAATACATACACCAACAGTTATGAAACCAAACAGCCCAAACTACTCAGATCTTGTAGTTTTTTTGTATCACGATGAAGAAAGATTTTTAGCGCACTCTCCGCAGCTGAATATCCTCGGATTCGGAAATACAGAGGATGCTGCAAAAGCTGATTTCGACAAAGCTATCAAAACATTTATCAGCTTCCATACTTACTATGGAAACCTTAAAGAAGTTTTGAAACAGTTAGGATTCACACAGAACGATAATCAAACTGAATCACCGCAATGTGTTCAGGTTCCAAATAGTGTACTGAGCCATAATTACAACGGTAAATTTTCAATTAATAAGTATAATCTCCAGACGGCACAATGAACGAAGCGTTACCAGGTTGCAGAATAGATACGATGCGTGATTTTTTAAAATCACTGGGTATGGACATTGATGAAATGTTTTCAGATTCTGATCACGAAGTATGGACGGATAAAGACCATGTAAAAATGGTTAGAATTCCATTACAGGAAGATCCGATGTATTTTCAAAATGTGGTAGCAATAGTAGAAATGCAGCTAAAGATGTACTTACACGATATACCCTATTATAAAAAGATAATTGAAGATCGGTACAGCCCTGAAGGACAAGGCAACAGTTAAACGAGAAAGCCCGGGATCACTCCCGGGCTTTTCGCATTTTAACCCTAAACAACACACAATATCTATACTGGCGGCATCCGGCTATTTGCATAGATCTGCCCTTTTTCTATATTTACGCACCGGCTCACGAATGCAGCTGGCGGATCCTTCACAATCATTCCACGCACCTTGCGCTTATTTTCGTCTGACTTGCGGATCTCTGAATCCAGGATCATAGTAATTTCTTCTACAGTCATACCCTTTTTGAAGTACAGGAATGTTATTTTATAGTGTAGGTTCATAGGTCTTCTGTTATGTTTGCGCCGGTATCTTCTTCTGTGTCAAAAAGAGATAACTGCATTTTGTTTCTGTTTGGTTGGTTTGGTCTATCTGGGTGCATAAGCTCTGGTGGAAACTTTGAGTAATCATACTGCCAGTAGTGAAGTAAATATTTCGACCAGTATGTTGTATTATTAATCTTAATCATACGTCCTCCACAATTTTTGCAATATGTTGCGCCAGCTTTGCAATTATGCGCCAGTTCTTCACATGTAGGGTTTACACATACCTTAATCATTTTGCTATAAATTTAAAGTATCGTTTTTCTGAATCTCTGCGCTCGTTGTGGTCTTTGTTGTAGTTCTTCAGATTGTCGTTGAAGTTGCAATAGTTCTTTAGCCACTCACTGAACTTCTTCTGCTTAAAGTTTGGGTTGCTCCAGTCCGGAAAGTCCTTCACAAACGATTCGAACAGCTCTGTCTTCACATAGTCAAAGCCGCACTTCGGATCAAAGTTTTCAATCCATTCGATAAAATCTTCGTTTGTCTGCTCGATCAGCTTGCGTCTGTTCAGGTTAATCTGCTCCGGCTCATTCAGCTTGCAGCCGTTTTTGAAGTACATTTGTACACATTCGGCCATAAAAGCATAGTACCGGCAGTAGTCTTCATTCGACCAGTCGCGAAAAAACCAGTGTTTAAATTCCTGTTCAGGGCCATGCGCTTTGCTGAAGTGGCTGGAAAATTCGAATTCCAGAAAGCGATCTGTGTCTGAATCCCCTGAAAGCTTTACGGTCTTATTGCTTGTCAGAATCATTTTAGACTTGATTTTAAACGGATGCAGACCTTTTTTATTCACGTCCACCCCTTCCGTCACGTCGTTGTAAACGCAATCGACGTCGAAGTTTCTTCGAAGATCATTTAAAACTACCAGCTTTGTATCCAGGGCACAGGCCGAATATTTGAACTTTTCCTTTGGATCAAAGTCCTTTGCGTTAATCTCTACATATGTTTTGATGGCCGGATCCTCACTGTTCGAAGACAACATGCCACCCACCAGGCGGCACCATAATGTCTTACCGGTTCTGCCGTTTGCTTCGTTTCCCTGGCTTATGGTACTGTCGGTTAAGATCAGCGCCTTCAGCTTGTATTCGTAGAAGTCGTGCGAATAGTAGCCGGCTGCAATGCACAGATCCCGGAAGCGGTTGTCTTTTTGCCCGGATACAAGCCAGAAGAACTTACGTACATAGTTCAGATCTTCGTTTTTCTTCGGTGCCTGGTAATCGCGCTTAATGATCTCATTTTCCCACACATAGCCCTTCAGGAAGCTATACGGCAAAAATTCCACCTTCAGGGCAGTGATCTTCATAAAGCCGTTTTGAAAGTATATGAACTTTTCTTTTATGGTGTCTTTGTTGAAGTCTATCGGCTCTTTGGGTTTGAGAATGTAAAGCTTCTGAACATTGAAGTATGAAGACACGCCGGCCAGTACTTTCTTTTTGATCTGCTTAATCACGTCCACGCCCCACTTTTCGTTCAGGTTAAGCGGCAGCGCGTCTATGTAGTCGAAGATAAAGTCCATCATATCAGTGATGCTGCACTGCTTTATAATTCGGTCGTTTACGATCTGCACAAAGATGCTGCTGTCTTCTATGTCGTATCTTCTGAAATTTGAATGATACAGCAGCTCGCACATGATCAGATGGTCAATCTTCAGATCTTTGAAGTTCTGTTCACCATCGGTCATAATATACCAGAAGATGAAATTCGCCTGGGTGTCTGCCTGGCTCTGCTGCGGCTGAACCTTTTTGATCGCTTCGCGCGGTTCTATCAATTTAGGTTCACTCATTTTTTGCCCAGAAATACTTCAATGATCCAGAACATAAGTGTGTAACCCATCCAGAAGCCGACAAACACGGCGGCCCATGAAATGTCCAGAACCGGCTTTGTTTCTGACATGTAAACCGATACAGTCTGTATGCCCGATAATACGGCGCCCGGAAATATGTATTTAATTAGTTTGTTCATCTTCTTCTATTGATTGAAATGGACCTGCAGGACCTATGCCGCCTATCATTGAAAAAAGGATAAAACAAACAACTAAAAGACCTTTACCCTGTATATCCCATTTTGATATATTAAAGGTGCTCCAAATAAAAGCACCACATATATAGAATATGACAGCAAAGAAAACCGTGTATTTTATGTATCTTTTCATATTCAGTCCATTTGATGAAGTGAAGGATCTATTTCTTCTAACATAATCGCGAAGCGGCTTTTTGCTGCATTTAAGGCTTTATCGGCCCATCTTTCTGCAGATTCAGGTTCTATGCAATTTGTGGCGCTTGCAACTGCGCACCAGGCTTTTATCCATATATCAATGGCTGTTTGTTTAGGTTGGTTCATATGTTGTCTTTTAATTTTTGGTTTGCGATTGAGTAATGCCGTTCGGCTTCTTTGTGCTGATCGTTTTTATACCAGGATACCAGCGAAGATCCTGTCTGTTGTTGTTCTCTGCCTTTGCGGAAGCGGCGGTCGCCCTCTGCTGCTATCAGCAGCGGAAACACGTCTACTATGGCTTCCTGAAGGTATTCAATGTTGTCGGCCCTGTTGTTGATGGCTTCTTGCCAGGCATTCAGCTGCAGAACCTTATCCGGGTTCCTGGCTTTGTATTCTTCCAGGCGGCTCTGCTCTTTGGCAATGTTCAGCATTTCAGCTTCGCACTTGTCTGCGCAGATCCGGATCAGGTTCGCAAGCTTTATGCCCGGGTTGGTGATCATAGCAAATTAAGTACACCGTCAATTAAGTGGCCCTGCAATTTATCTTTGTCGATTTCTGATAGTTCGATTTTACCGGATGCACATTCGTCTACTATCATAATTTGCAAATAGTCTACAATACGAATCAGCTGCTTATTGCAGACCAAATACATATCATAATCGCCGCCCATTTCCAGAAATATGGTGCTTTTGCCGACTTGTATTAGTTCACCGGCTTTGAAGCCGTTTTCTATAAAAGCTATCATAATCAATTCAGTATTAATCCCGACTTGCTTTCCGGCTTTGGTTCGTCCTGGTGATCAGTGACCATGCGATCAATCACCGGCGTAGATCCGCACGTCAGATCCAGAAGCCATTCGTTTTGTTCTTCGCCTTCTTTTACCCAGCTGAACTTTTTCAGATTGAAATGTGGGCACTGACTTGTGCATGCAGCCGGCACCAGCTGTATGCCCCTGAATTTGTCTTGTACCGGTGTAGCCTGTTGAAATGGGCACATTTGCACAGCTCCGTCGGCCATAAGTACCTGGACGCCGTTCTGCTCTTTAATGGTGTATGTTTTTGCTTTCATCGTATTGATTTAATGTTGATTCTATATTATCCTGTGTAAATGCGCCTAATAAAAAAAGCGTATGGAAACTTTCAAAACCTACTTTAATCCACCAGTGATCTGCTATTCCTGCAGCTTCACTGCCTAAAAAGTCGATATATCCGGTATCAGTATTTTTCTTCAGGCTTTCGATTGCAGACCTTAAACAATGGTCTTCGTAATCGTTCTTTATAAGAATTGTGACTTCGTGCCTCATTAGTCCTTAGATTTAATGCCGGCGGTTAAGATTGCATAATAGCCCTGGTCTGTTGGCTCTTTGGCAATGGGGCAAAGTGCTTTGGTCAGACCAAGCGGCTCAGTGATGAACAGCACGATTTTGCTTGAATTAAAGCAAAGACGGCCATCGTCTTTGTAAGCTTTCAGGCTGAATCCGCCTTCAGGTACTATTTTAAAGTACCAGTCGCCGTCGTTTTCTTCGTCTTCAGCGAATTCTACCAGATCGCCTTCCTTCAGTTTGAGGGCTTGCACTGCAGCTTTGTTGAATGCGATAAGACCATTGGCTGAAAAGGCAATGGATGGTTTTGCAGATCTGCCAGCTGCGCCGGCATTATCTGGGTTGTAAATTTTAAGTTTCATTGTATTTTGTTAATTAATTGTCGTGTAGTTTGGATCTTCTTATCGAAGTAAATGGCCAGCAGCTCGCTTTTGTTGCTGTCGATGCATGCTTTCATATTAAGTTCAAGTTTCTGCCGGTACAGATCCAGGGCAGTTTTTAGCATGTACTTCTGATCGGCGTCAAAAACCGAATAGATCTGAAGCCCGGCGTTTTGGATGGCTTCATTAAAGGCAGCATGCTGCGCGCTTGTTTCCAGCTTTATATCAATTAGCATCGTCGTTGATTAGGTTTAGGAGTTTGTCAGTTTTGGTTTTGATTGACCCCATGGCCTTTAATGATGCGATGTTGTCATTTCCGATTATGCTTTCTGGTAATAATTCTTGAAGATGTTTCAAAGATTTTGTGGTAACGCGATTCATCCACATTATTTCTTCCTCAGTAAGTTTAATTGTATAGCTCATAATTAATTGATATTGAACATGTTTTCTACTTCACAGCCGGCTGCATCGGCGATCACTTGCATTTCAAGCAGTCGCAAAGAGGTGATTCCGTGTAGTTTATTATACCAGACGGCCCTGCTCCACTGGCATTTCTCTTTAATTTGGTGCCTTATATCGTTTGCCTGGTCGATTGGCAGCTTTACCCACCAAAGTTTAAACGCTTCGTTCTGAGCGTTTAAAGTCTTAATTTCACTTTTAATGGTGGCTTTTGGTTCGTTTATTGTTTGCATTTATATAACGGTGTTGTATATTTATGACGCAAACATAAGTCGGAAGTTTCATACGAAACGAAAGTTCAGTCCTGAACTTATCCACACTATTATGGAAGTAGATGTATTTGAGCGAATTAAAAGGATTGTCGAAACTCGAAAGATTCCGATGGTTAAACTGATTAAAGCTGTAGGCCTTTCTGAGCAAGGGTATTACAAGATGGCCAGGACAAAAAGCATGAAGATGTCTACACTATCTAATATATTGAGCTTTCTCAGGATAAACGAAAGTGATTTCTTTTCCAGTGACTTTGCTGAAATGATTCACCAGCCTTCTGATAAATTGGAAGTAAACGACTTAAAAACAACGTATTCGCACAGCAAAGACACGCGCACCGCTCTTATAGAAAAGGATTTGATTATGATGGAAACACTAATCAAAAGTATAAGAGAAACACTAAACCATTAACGGTTCATTCCAGTTGTATATACAATTTGCTTTTAAAAGCATAAGTGCCTGGCATGTTAGAAAAGGCCCGAAAGCCTAATATTAATTATAAGACAAACAATTAATAGCCGGCTATCAGTACCAGTCACTTACAAATCAATTCACAGTCAACTTATATATACAACATGAAAAAGATCGCAATTCCATCCGTCCAGTATCCCAGCCAGAAGCCCACACGATCCAGTCAACGGATGTACAGAGTATATTTAGGCGAAGGCAAACTGAACACGTTTAAGTCCAATAAAGAAGCCCTTGCGTTTGTGGCCGAAACGAATCGGCAGCTGAACGGATTTCTTCACCAGGTAAACATGCACTATGCAGATCTGTTCAGTATGTACCGGCACTGCTGGTTTTACTTCCTGGACAAAGCTAAAGGCGTTAACCGGCTGCCGATTGAAAACCAGATAAAATGCAGCTTTGAAATTGTAGACAGCAGCCTGAACCGGTGCATTCACAATACCACCGGCACGAACGGCAATACCTTTGCGTTCAGTTTTTTGTACAGTGCTCTGGATCAGCTGCAGAATATTGCCCAGAACCTGAAGCAGATCCTGCTTATTCGGAACGAACTTGTAAACCGTTATAAAATAGATATTACCATCGTACAGCTGAAGGAACTGTCCGCCCGGATAGACGGATACGGACGAACGGAAACCCGGGTATAAAAAAAGCCCTGGTGCAATCCAGGGCTAACTTAATCTACTACAGATTAAGGGGGTTTAGAATCCGATACCGGTTTTGTCGTTGTCTTTGGCGAAAATACCAATTAACAAAGCACCTAAGCCCCACAATGCGCGGCCCCAGTCTTTGTTTGAAACGCCTTCGATGATCAGCGGAAGGCCACCAATGCAGCCGGCTCCTGTTGTTTTCCAGTTTTTGAACATAATATTATGGTTTTTGGTTTTGTTTTTTATCCCATCCGTGTTTCTCATTCTCGCGCCTGTTCTGCTGAATCTTAAAATACAGCTGTATGCCCAGTCCGGAAATGGCTGTAATAGCTCCTATCCAAAGGTTCATATCTGCCACGGTAAATGTTGTGGCCAAAAAAGTGATCACGGCGGCGTCGCCTGGCTGTATGTTTGGATTGAATGTCATATTTCTGATGCATAAATTGAAAACATATTAGATTCAAAATCTTGATTTGCCGGCGTATTGGGTGATTCCCATGCATTATATGAATACAGATACTTCCGTGTGGTCTGGTTAAGAGTTCCGGGTATGCTCATAACTTCGAAATGTTCTTCACCCCATACAGCCAAATAAATATCAGAACCAGCTGTGACTGAAAATACACAGGGTATTTTTATCCAGGCAAAAGTGCTATCGTAAACGCCGGAAGCACTTGCAATAAGTGTATCAAATGTTGTCAATGTTGCAGAAAACGCGGCAACCGATATATTTGAATTCGGAACGTATGCAGTACGCGTATACACATTTACAAAATTATAAGTACGCGATTCTGCTGCAGTGAATCTGGTTCCAATATATTCAGATCCAGAATAAATGCTGCCATTTGTTCCTATCTGATCATAGCCTAAAATACCAGGCACAGGCGGTCCACTGGCAAAACCACTGTTGCGCAGCCCCTTTAAGCGTCCTATGGTGTTTTCATTCTGCACTTTTCTTAGCGAATGCGAGCTGCACCATATTTTTAATCTGGGCAGTTGTGAGTTCTTTGGTAAAAGGTTCCGGATCCAGGACACGTGAATGTGCATACTGGGTGTTTTCAGCAGTAATGGTCACTGTTGCCATCATTGCCACAAAATCATACGATATGTGTGTGATGGTGATCAGTGGATCTTTGACCTTCAGGTCTTTTTCAATCCGGTATCTTCCTGTGAGTTGTATTGTTTCCATATTATGCTGTAATTAAGGCCCTGGCGTCGAAAATATATATAGCGCCTTTACTTGTATTGCCTTTGCTCAATATTGAGATATACTCGTAATTTTCGCTAAAATGACAGTTAATAGTGTTCCCTGGTGTGGTAGATCCAAAAACGTAACCAGAACCACCATTGACAATAATACGTACTCCGGTAATTGGATCTGTGTTGGCCGTTCCAAAATTTGGATTACCAAACATTAAAACAAATTCCTGTAAACTAATACAATAAAAGCTTTCATAAAGAACCGATTGAACCGTAACCGAAAACGTAAGCGCATTATCAATGTGACCGTTCCAATCAACGCCGCTGGCAATAGTTTGTCTATAGTAACCTATACCAGTTAATTTATCAATACCGATAGCGTTAACATTATTAGCAGCGCCCCAGGCTTGAATTCCGTTAACGTCAACAAATCTAGTCTTTGAAGTAACGCCGCCAACAGTTAAAGCAGTTTTAAGCTGCCAGAAGTAGTTTGCCCCTATTGAATAATCCAGTTCAGCAATAACTTCCGGTGAAGCTGGTCGAGTGTAATTAAAATAGCCATTTTGGTTTCGCCAGCCTTCATCACCTGTTCTGTAGCTGGTATATTCTGTAGATATGGGCCATTGCAATAATACGCCAGACGGACTGGATCCACCAGGTATGCCATTCTGTAAACCTTTGGATCCTATGGAATTCATTAGATATAAACTTTTCTTCTGACGTGTAAAAGTGAAGTACCGGCGCCTGCAGTGTCAAAACGAACGCGATATGGAGTTGTGTCGATTTCTCCTTCAAGTCCGCTGTTGTTCAAGGATTCGTTTTCCGCCAATGGTTCACCATTGATATACACAGGGTTTGTTCCGCGGTTTGTGAATACGATTGCATTCAGACGCTCGTTTGTGTCCAGCTGCTTATCTTCAGCTACAAATTCCGATTGTATTATATATTTTCTCATGAATGCTTATTTAAAAAAAAGGTATGCCAGGCCAGCTGCCAGGATAAAGGATCCAATGGTGCCGCCAGGTGATTTCAATATTTTGACTGTCTGTGCCAGTAGCGAGCTGACGCGGCTCAGGGCCACCGCTTTGCCATCCGGCATCTGCATGCTGGTGTCTTTACCGAAGCCGGCGTTTGCATTATAAAAAGCGTTCACAGCTTTGGTGGTGTCTTTGAAGTCGTTTATGTCTTTGGCGCCGTACCTGGTGCGAATGATCTCCGGGTAAAGTTTAAACTGCCTGAGCATGTATGCGGCCACTACCTGAGCTGCTATGTCCGGACGGTTTAACAGATCCGGATTATTCACCAGGTCTAAACCGGTAAGCTTTGCATAATACGAATAGTTATCTTTGAATGTGAGCTGATTAAAACCACGGCCCCGATATTTGTATCCGTCGATCGGGCCATCGTTTCCGTACCGGCCACCATACACAAAATTGAAAAAGTGCACCGGGTTAGCCTTCAGCTCATTCAGCTTTGCATCTGAAAGCGTTCTGGTCTTTGAAAATATTTCGCGGATCCTGGCGTTGGAAGTTTTGGAATAGTCTTTTTCAGACTGCGGAATGAATCCGGATTCTTTGGCAATGATTGCCATAATCCCGGCAATGGATACCGGATTTATGATCCCTGCCTGTTTGAGTGCCTGAACTACGATATTGATGTTCGCCTGTTTGCTCATTTTTTGACAAAGCCGGTCGGTAGTTTACTTGTAATGGTCAAAAGTGTAGCCAGTTCGTCTTTATTAAAGATGCCGTCGCGCAGGAATGTGTACAGATCTTTCTGGTATAGCTTATTAAACCAGAATGCCAGGAATGCAATCTGTGTTTTATACTTCATCAGACGGAAAACTGCATATATGCTTTCTTCGTCGTCGTTGAATGTGCCCTTTGCATCGTATATGCGTTTGGCGTATGTGCGCATATTTTCTTCAGTCATCAGGTACACATTGTAACCGGTGCCGGCTTGCTTCAGGTAGTTCGGATTCCAGTAGTCTTTACTTACTTCAGCGTTTTCAGTCTGGCTCTGAAGTTTGGCCGCGTCTTTTTCTTCCCGGGTGTCCATAAGGTTCAGGCTTTGCAGCAATGGCTTTAATACCAGATAGTAACTGGCAACGGCAACAATGCCATAAACAACGATCGGATTACTGGTGGCGCGCTTCAGGCTCATACTTACAGATTTGAAATGGCTTCTTCTTCGGTTTTGTGCTCAGTGGTAATTTTCCACTGGTGTGCTTTCGGTTCGTGCTTTTGTGCATACTCGAAGCTTTCAGAATTGCATACGCACTGTTCACCGGTAACGCTGTTTTTCAGTATGTACCAGGTTCCAGGATCCTGTTTTGCTTTTGCCGGTGTTTTGGCTTTTGGTTTTTTATTGGTGGGCATGTTACAGTGATTTTAATTTGTCGATTGCGATTTTGTAAACCATTGGGCTTTTTTCTGCCAGATCCGCCAGGCGTTCCAGGTTGTCGATAAACTGGTTGTCTACTTTCTGGATGCGGTTAATGGCAGATACCAGGCGTTCTTTGTAGTCGGCCGGGCCGGTGATGTGCGGCTGCTCCGGAAAGCCGGCGATTGGTGCACCCTGGTTGCCCAGAAGTCCGGCGATCATGGGCATGTACTTTTCTAAACTGTCGCCGTTCTTCAGCTCGTTGATCTGATCCTGAAGCTTGCGCATTTCTTCTTTGTGCTCAAATTCTTTGCGAAGTGCATCCATTTTAGCTTCATACTCCCGGGCAATGGCGGCGCGCAGAACGTCTTCTCGCATGTCTGCCATTCCGGATACGCCTTTTGCGTTTTCGTCTGTCAGTTTAATACTGAAGCGCAGATCGCCCTGGGTGTTTCCGCCGGCACCTTTTTGTTTTGTGGTTTTGGCAGATAAAACAACGGTGATCAGACCAGTAAGCTGTTCAAGGGTGTCGCGCAGACGGTGCACAGCTTCGTCCACTGTGCAGTCTTCGTCGTCCTGAGCGTCCAGGATGGTTTTGCCGTCGCTGTCCAGTACGCGGTAATATGGCAGCTTATTTACTGCCATCTTTTGAAAAATCAGTTCTTTGTCCTTTAAGTATGCCATGAGCTTGGATTATTGAAAGTAAACCCGGAAGGGTATCGCGTTTGCACTGGAAATGGTTGCAGCTCCGTTGAAAACGACGCCACTGGATCCCCAGTCTATATTTTTGTAGTCCACAAAAGTGGATTTGTTTCCGTTTAGGGCCTTGCACAAATTAGCAAGGGGTGTGGTCTGTATAATGTTGTTGCAGTTGTCTTTGATGATTAAAAAACCTTTTGCCAGCTCTGCCTGTGGTGTATCCTTCAGCGGCTGAGTAGGTGCAAAAAGAAGCTGTCCGGTGCTCAGAAGCTCGATGCCCAGGATCCTGGCAGCGTTTAATTCCTCGTCGTAGTCGAATGTGACTACTTTGTTCCGGGCATAGGTTTTTATGCCTGAAGCCTGGTAGTCTATTGTGACCACTTTTGATCTTACGCCACGGCCATCGGTAAAGTCAGCGGTGGTGCCGTTCCGGATAAATTTCTGGAAGAAGGCACCTACGCTGGCCGATGGAGAAATAACAATTTTAGTTTTGCAGACTTGCATTTTGTTGATTACTTGATGTAACGGTACAGAAGTTCGCATACCCAGCTTTCGCCGCTGTTGAGCGAAGTGGTGGCCATAACTTCAATGTATGATCTGGTGAGGTTCATCCTCAGATCGTCGAATACGGCGATAAAACCGCCATTGAGCGAACGAACGGTATCATATACCGGCATGCGCTGAACCAGTTCCACGTTCTGTGCATCTACCAGGGTAAACGACAAAGAAGGAACGGCTGCTGCTGCTATAACGGTACGCTGTGCCGGTGAAAGCGCCAGCTGCGTTGCTGAATAACCAATTATGCCATAAACAACGATGTTGTTTTTGCTGATGTCCGGAATGTCGTCAAAGAAGTATCTTTGACCGACTGCCGGCGTTGCTGTGATTCTGGCTTCTGCCAGGACTGAACGGTGTATGATCGCGTTTTGCATGGTTTGTTGTTTTTGAAAAAAGCCACCAGGATCACGAATGATCCTGGGGCCTTATGCTCATGGTTTTGGTTTTTAAGCAGAGAAGCTTCCGCAGTTTTGCAGCAGATAGCCTTTGATCAGCAAGCAGGCGTAGTTCACCTCAGAAGCTTCAGCGAAGTCGGAAGTAAATCCGGCTGGCAAAGTGATCTGAGGAACGATGTCCTGAGTACCGGTGATGACCATTTCGTCAACTTCCCAGTAGCCGAACAGTCCGTTTGGAAGACTGTCGTTGGCCTGACGTGCGTACGTTGGACCAGTGATCAGTCCGGTCTGGCTTCCTTCCTGTGCATCACCGATGCGCATGAAGTTGTGAGTGCTCAGGTTCGGAATGAAGGTCTTTTTGTTCACGGTGAAGCTGAAAGAACTGTTATACAGTGCCCACATGTTGTCGTCGCCGGAAGTTCCGTCGAATACAAAACTGTTCGGGTACGTGTACAGTTTTTTGTTCACTATCTGGTTTACAGACGGTGAAGCTGCAGCAACTTTCGCAACGCGAAGGCCGATGTGCGTGATCACGAATGCGTCGTTCAGGTTCAGACGTATCTCTGATGCCAGGACAGTGCCCTGGTTAGCAGGTACGTAAAAACGAACGGTTGACTGAGCAGCCAGTGCGACTTCGCAGCGCAGGTCTGAATTTGAAATGGCATCGAATGCGACTTCACGGCCTAAAGCCTGTGAAGCTTTAGCCTGGATGAGTTTTTTCTTGGTGGTTTGGTCCATAACTTTTGTATTTATTTCGTTTGAGTTTGGCGTACTGTTTTAGTAGTAGCGTTCGTTTGCGTCGCCTTCTGTTCCGGAAAGCATGGTGCTGTCTACAGCGTCCAGGTCGTCGATCACAACTTCACCGATGATGGTGTTGTCTACTGCGCCGATGCCAAAACCTGATGCCAGGTTAGCAGCGCCTACAGCGATCATGCCTTTGCCGATGTTGCCGGCGATACCTTTCTGACCAGCGAGCAATAAGCCCACTACCAGTGGCACGGCAGCTTTAATTTTTGGATTTGCGATCGGAACGAATTTGTTCACGTAACCGGTGGCGATTCCACCCACTGCCAGCCCTGCGGCATC
>OFQV01000223.1_pt1 | contig 15975 bp, 23 predicted proteins | sample 1542971 | NCBI WGS metagenome assembly OFQV01 (sample SAMN07774229, study PRJEB24372) | wastewater metagenome | isolation source: WWTP Cannobio (Effluent) | place: Italy: Cannobio | collected 2016-01
GCCACCCCAGAGACATCCCCCCAAGGAGCCTGAATCTTGTCCCTTGAACGCAAGGATGTTCGAGCCAAGCTCGATCCAGATATGCACGCCAAGCTCAAAGCCATCTGTGATGTAGACGGCATCGACATGGGCGTATTCATTGAAAACCTGCTGGTTCCGGTGATTGAAAAGCGAGTCCATGACGCAATGGTGCTTGCGACCGAACTCCAGCGCCAGGGAATAACCGGGAACAAACGGGAATGACCGGGATTACACAGGAGTGCAGCATGAGCAACATCAAATCAGCACCTTGCCTTGCCCGGATCGTGGCGCCGGGAGAGTCGGAAAACTCATGGATTGTTCAGGTACTCCGACGAGCAAATCCGAGAGGCGACACCCTTCCCGATGGCAAGCCAACATTGGTGAGCGGTAATTCGTGGATTTGCGAATCGCTGATGGCAAGCCCATTCCGGTCGCTCGGAGGTTTTCCGCCGAATCGGTATGCGTCTATCGGGGACCGCTACCTGCGCCCACTCCCGGGCATCGAAGACCCCACGCAGGTCGACGAGCGCATCCCTGAATCGGAGGCAGCATGAAAACCCCATACCACCAGACCCCCGGCGCCAGCCAAGGAAATGCCTTCACGCGACATCTTGACGGCGGGCCTTCGATCTTTGCGACCAAGCAGGAGATCGGCCACCAAGCCCGCAAGCTCGGGCGCATGAGCGCCGACGGCGTTGCAAACGTGCAGGCAAGTAACGACCGGCTCAACAAGATCATCAAGCCTGTGCGGGCGGCCCGCAGTACAAAGCAGCAGATCACGTATTCAAGGGCGGGGGTGCGGTGATGGAGTACGGCGAATTCATCGCGTCCAAAGCAAGGGCGCATGTTGTGACCGGCTTTGACCCGGTTGCCATCAAGCCGCATCTGTTCGACTTCCAGCGGGCGATTGTCGAATGGGCCTGCAAACGGGGCCGCGCTGCGATCTTTGCTGACACCGGCCTTGGCAAGACCGCCATGCAATCTGAATGGGCGCGCCAGGTTGCCGGGTTCACTGGTGGCCGCGTGTTGATTCTGGCGCCGCTTTGCGTGGCACAGCAGACCGTCGAGGAAGAGGCCAGATTCGGAACGACGATCAAGTATTGCCGCGACGAGTCGCAGACCGAAGGCGACATCATCATCACGAATTACGAGATGGTCGAGCACTTCGACATTGCATCGTATGCCGGTGTCGTGCTCGATGAATCCTCGATTCTCAAGAGCCACGATTCCAAGACGCGCGCCAAGATCATCGAACTGTTCCGCGACACGCCGTACAAGTTGTCATGCACGGCAACCCCAAGCCCGAATGACCACATGGAGCTTGGCAACCAGGCCGAATTCCTGGGGGTGATGACGGCGACGGAAATGCTGGCAATGTTCTTTGTTCACGATGGCGGAGACACCAGCCAATGGAGACTCAAAGGTCACGGCAAGACGCGGTTTTGGGAATGGATGGCGAAGTGGTCTGTCTGCGTCCGTAACCCTGCCGACCTTGGATTCAACGGTGACGCCTATATCCTGCCAGGCCTGCAGCTTCACGAGCATGTCATCGAGTCGCCAGAGGCATTGCCGGGCCAGTTGTTCGCAGGGCTTGCGCAAACCCTGACAGAGCGCCGGGACGCGAAGCGCCAGAGCCTTCAGGAGCGCGTGAAGTTGGCTTCCGATCTGGTGAATGGACACGACCGGCCCGCCATCGTCTGGTGCCACCTGAATGACGAATCAAAAGCTCTGGCCGCTGCCATTCCCGATGCCATCGAGGTAACCGGCTCGATGTCCGCCGACGAAAAAGAGCGGGCAATCATGGCGTTCACGCATGGCGACAAGCGCGTCATCGTGTCCAAGGCATCTATCTGCGGATGGGGGATGAACTGGCAGCACTGCCATGACATGGTATTTGCCGGGCTGGATGACTCATTCGAGTCGTATTACCAGGCCGTGCGCCGCTGCTTTCGCTTCGGCCAGAAACACATCGTTGACGTGCATCTGGTGTCGGCTGAATCAGAGGGTGCCGTCAAGGCGAATCTTGAGCGCAAGCAACTACAGGCCAATGACATGGCCGATTCGATGGTTGTCCACATGCGCGAACTCACGAAACAAACGATCAAGGGGGCAGTTATGGAAAAGGCGGATTACGTGCGCGATGTAGCAACCGGCGAAGGATGGACGCTGCACCTTGGGGATTGCGTCGAGGTGGCCCGTGAACTTCCGGACAACAGCATCGACTATTCGGTGTTCAGCCCGCCGTTTGCCAGCCTCTACACGTACAGCAACAGCGACCGCGACATGGGCAACTGCAAGACCACCAGCGAGTTTTACGAGCACTTCCGCTTTCTGGTGCGCGAGTTGTACAGAGTCATCAAGCCAGGCCGGCTGCTGTCGTTCCACGCGATGGACCTGCAGACCAGCAAATTCCGCGATGGCGTTATCGGGCTTCATGACTTCACCGGAGAACTGACCCGTATGTTCACCGAGGAAGGGTGGATTTATCACAGCAAGGTCACGATATGGAAGGACCCGGTTACGGCCATGCAGCGCACCAAGGCGCTCGGACTGCTGCACAAGACCATCCGCAAGGATTCGAGCATGTCGCGTCAGGGTATCGCTGATTACCTTGTGACGGTGCGCAAGCCGGGCGAGAACGCAGAGCCTATCAGCCACACGCATGAGACGTTCCCGGTGCAGAAATGGCAGAACTACGCCAGCCCGGTATGGATGGACATCAACCCGTCGCGGACCCTGCAATTCAAGACGGCCAGGGAGTCCGACGACGAGCGCCACATCTGCCCGCTGCAGCTTGACGTGATCGAGCGCGCCATGGAGTTGTGGAGCAATCCCGGCGATCTGGTTTTCTCGCCATTCACCGGCATCGGGTCGGAGGGCTACGTGTCCATCGAAATGGGGCGCAGGTTCGTCGGGTCTGAACTCAAGCGCAGTTACTTCGACCTGGCCTGCCGGAACCTGCTGGAGGCCAGAGAGCACAAGGAAACCGGCCTGTTCCATGCCGAGGAACTTGCCGCATGAACGTCACCCACTACCGCAAGCAGCAGGACGCCGAGCCAAAGCGCGGCAGGCCCCGCCTGTACGACGACGAGCAGCGCAAGCAGCGGCACCGGGAGGCGGCTCTGGCGGCGTACCACAAGAGCGGCAGGACGACGCGGGCATCGCGGGAGCCTTGCTATTTCTACACGATGGGGGAGGCGCAGCGTGGCTAATCAGTGGCTCAGGCTGTGGCATGACATGCCCACCGATCCGAAGTGGCGGACCATTGCGAAGGCAAGCGGGCAGCGCATTGGCGACGTGATGGCCGTCTATTGTCACCTGCTTGTTTGCGCATCGAACGCAACCGAACGCGGGCGAACGCAATCATTCTGTTCGGAAGATGTTGCAAGTTCGCTCGACATGGAAACCGAGCAAGTGCAGCAAATCATCGATGCGATGCAAGGCCGGGTTTTGGAGTCCGACACGCTCATGGGATGGGAAAAACGGCAGGTTGCGCGCGAAGACGGTGCATCAGAGCGCGCAAAAGCATGGCGAGAGGCCAAAAAACAGGCCAAAACACCAGAACCGAACGCAACCGAACGCAACCGAACGCAGGCCGAACGCAAACAAACGCCAGACAAGATAAGACTAGATAAAGATAAGAATACAAATACCGTCGATCAGCCTGACGGCTTCGACACGTTTTGGTCGGCATACCCGAAGAAGGTCGGCAAGCCCGCTGCGCTGAAAGCATTCCGGTCGGCAAAGATCAACGGCCATCTGCCGGAAGTGCTGGCCGACATTGGCGACAAGGCGCAGACGGACGCATGGACGAAGGACGGCGGGCAGTTCATCCCGAACCCGGCGACCTACCTGAACCAGCGGCGATGGGAGGACGAGAAACCCCACTCGCCCGACATTTTCGCGGGGGCCATCTGATGCGCGGCCACGAAAAAATCATCGCAATGCGTAAGGCTGGAAGCCGCCCGGCGATTGTTTTCTTGAACGACTTCCCCTGCAAAACTGACTGGTTCGAGTTCGGCGAACACGCCACGGTCGATGTCTCTGGCGATCAGCCGGAATGGCTTGACCTGCGGTTTCTGGTCGGCTTGAAGGTGAGCATTACGGGCGGCAACGAAAAGCGCGCCAAGCGGTTCATGGAGGCTTGCAAGGCGGCTGGCGCTGTGACGGTAGGTGCCGGTGTGTCGGCGCATGTCAGCGGCGGCAGGTATGAGCCTGGGTGGTCCGAAATCTGGCACCAGCCATCGGACAAAAAGGAGGCTGCGTAATGGCCGAGATTCTGACGGACGAAATCGACTTTTCCGAGTACCTGCGCGAGACGGATGCGAAGGCGAATGTCAAGCCGGCATCGGTCTGGATGGCCGAACTGATTGAGCGGATCAAGAACCCGGACCGCACGAAGAAGGTCTATCTGCCGTGGGAAAAGGCGAAAGAAGTTTTCACCTTCCGCCCGGCAGAGGTCACGCTTTGGGCCGGCCAGAACGGGCACGGCAAGACGCAGGTTGTCAGCCAGGTAGCGCTGTCGCTGATGGGTCAGGGTGAGAAGGTTGTCGTCGCCAGTTTCGAAATGAAGCCGGCGACCACGTTGCAGCGGTTCGCCCGGATGTACGCAGGCGAGAACCCATTCAGCCCGGCATTCCAAAGCGATGAAGGCGTGGCGGCTGTGATCGACCTATACCGAGAGTTCGGTGAATGGTCGGACGGCAAGCTGTGGCTGTACGACCAGACGGGCACCGTCGAGGCATCCCGCGTGATCGGCATGGCCCGGTACTGCGCTAAGGAACTCGGGGTAACGCATGTCGTGATCGACTCGCTGATGAAGTGCGTGCAGGGTGAGGATGACTACAACGGGCAGAAGGCTTTCGTTGACGACCTGACGGCACTCGCCCGCGACAACCAGATCCACATCCACCTGATTCACCACACCCGCAAGCCGCAGAACGAAAACCACGTACCGGACAAATACGACAACAAGGGCAGCGGCGCAATCACCGATCTGGTTGACAACGTGATGATGGTCTGGCGCAACAAGGGCAAAGAGGATGAGTGGAAAAAGAAGGGCACATCCTCGAACCGCCAGACAGAACCAGATGCCTCGATCCTGTGCCGCAAGCAAAGGAATGGGGAGGACGAGCCGACCATCGGCCTGTGGTTCGACCGCGAAAGCCAGCAGTACAAGGGGCAGCCGGAAGACGCGCTGATGGCGTTCTACAACTGGCCGCACCGTCCATCGTGACTCGCGAAACCATCGTTCAACACATCCTCATGATGAAGCAATTCGACCCCGACTACGCCCGAGCGGCGCTGATCGAATACGACAAGATGCTGCCATGGCTCGGCCTGATGGCGGCCGTGCGGGAGGCGATGAAGTGATGCAGACGACATTGCACCCGAAAGCCTGCCGCCAGTGCAAACGCGAGTTCACGCCAGCCCGTCCGATGCAGGCCGTGTGCTCGCCAATCTGTGCCCAGCGCAAGGCTCGCGCCGACCGGCAATTGCAGGAGAGAGCTGAGCGGGAACTGACCCGCAAGCGCCGGGAAGCGATCAAGACCATTGCCGACCGGATAGCAGAGGCGCAGGCCGCATGCAACGCCTACATTCGCGCCCGAGACGCCGGCAAGCCCTGCATCTGCTGTGGCAAGCCGATGGAGCCGCAGAAGGCGGGCGGTTCGATGGACGCCGGGCATTTTCGGAGTCGGTCATCGGCCCCGCAACTGCGGTTCGACGAGGACAACATTTTCGGCCAGCGCAAGAACTGCAACCGACCAGGCGGGACGACATACGCGGCATTCCGTGCCGGCGTGGTCGAGCGCATCGGGGAGGAACGAACGGCCGCCGTCGAGGCTGCGAACCACTCGCACAAGTGGACCCACGAAGAACTGATCGAGATCCGCGCGCGGTACATCGCCAAGCGCAAGGCGCTGGAGGCCGCAGCATGAGCATCATCCACGTCATATCCGTATCCGGCGGCAAAGACAGTGCCGCCACGGCCATCTATGCGCTGGAGACGCAGCAGCTGGAATCGCTGCGATTCGTATTCGCCGATACCGGCAATGAACACGAATCGACGTACGAGTATCTGGACTACATGGCCGATCGCCTGGGCATTGAGATCGTGACTATTAAGGCCGACTTCACGGCCGACATGGAGCGCAAGCGGCGCTACATCTTGGAGAAGTGGCCCGGCAAGGGTGTGCCACAGGCGGACTGCGAACGAGCCGCAACTGCAATGGCTCCAACCGGCAACCCGTATCTAGACCTGTGCCTGATGAAAGGCCGGTTCCCTGCAACGAAGTCGGCATTCTGCACCCAGGAACTCAAGACGCTGCCGCTGGTTGAGTGGCAGATGGGGTTGATAGAGCGCGGCGAGTGCGAGGCCGTCTGGTCTTGGCAGGGCGTGAGGATGGACGAGAGCCAATCACGCCGGCGTCGGTTGCACATTAGCGGCCACCTGTGCCGATCGTTCGAAGATATGGGCGGCGGCCTGTATACCTACCGGCCGATCCTGCGCTGGACTGCCGGCGATGCGTTCGAGGCCGCCAGCCTGTATGGATTGAAGCCAAACCCGCTTTACACCATGGGCATGACCCGTGTGGGCTGCATGCCCTGCATAAACGCCGGAAAGGACGAGGTTCTGGAGATCAGCAAGCGGTTCCCGCAGCACATCGACCGGATCGAGGAATGGGAGCGGCTGGTGGCGTTGACCAGCAAGCGGCTGGAGTCGAGCTTCTTTCCGGACCCGACCCGTGACGCTCACCTGAACAAGCGCGGGATCCGCAAAGTTGTCGAGTGGTCCAAGACCCGGCGCGGCGGCGTCCTGATGGACTTCATCCGCATCAACGAGGAACCCAAGGCGTGCGAGAGCGCGTATGGGTTGTGCGAATGATCCAAGTCCGCTGCATCAACCCCCAGCAGGCCCATGCCGCCGTGACTGCCCAGCTCTGGCCCGCCATCAAGGGCCGATTGCTTGCCGGTGGCCGTCCACTGACGGTAGAGGTCAAAGAGGAAAAGCGCAGCGACGCAGAAAACCGCCTGTTGCACGCCTTGCTGGGTCACATCAGCAAAACGCAGGAGTGGGCCGGCAAGAAACGCGACATCGAGACATGGAAGCGCTTGCTGACCGCCGCATGGTGCCGGGCAATCGGGGAACAGGTGGAGTTACTGCCCGCGCTCGATGGGCATGGCGTGGACATCGTGTTTCGCAGGACATCGCAACTGACCCGAAAGGAATGCGCGGACCTGATCGAGTTCATCTTTGCATGGGCGGCAGAGCACGGCATCGAGTTTCCAGAGCATCGCCGAGAGGCGATTGATTTGGAGACCGGGGAAATCATGGGGGTTGCATGACCTCCCGCTACGAGCGAATAGGCAAGACCATCACCGGCAAAGACGCCGACCGCATGTGTCTCAAGAAGAAGCAGTTCGACACCAGAACAGCGGCCAGGGACTTTGCCATCAGGGGCCAGAAGCGATACCAGAACGCCCCGATGACCGCCTACAAGTGCGCCATCTGCGGCAAGTGGCACAACAGCCAATTGAACAACATCGAGGGCAACATGGCCCGGCGCCGTGTCATGCAAAGGGGTGTCAAGTGAATGCAGGAATCAACACAACACCGCGCATCGGGGCACTGCGGTTCGTGCGCAAGTCCATGGACGCCGAGTTGATCCCCATTGGGGCGACCATCAAAACCCCGCTGGGCATGCTGGCCATTGTGGAGGGGTATCGCGGCTATAGCAGGGGGCACCGGGTCTGGCTGGTGTGCCGGTACTGCAAGCCGCGCAACAAGGCTTTTGACGTGGTGCAGGTATTGCCTGAACTGGTGGAGGTCATTCGTGGGTAGACCATCCAAGCTGACGGACGCCCAATGGTCCGAGATCCAGCGCCGATTGCTTGCCGGCGAGAAACAAGCGGCATTGGCGCGCGAGTTCGGCATATCAAAAGCCACGCTAGGCGAACGAGTTTCCAAACGGACGGAAACGATCCGTACTGTGGCGAAAGACATCGTAAGGGCTGAAATAGCCTTACACAAGCTCCCTGTTTCCGAACAATTTCTGGCCGTGACGCTGGCCGAGGAACTCAAAGCCATATCGGGGCACCTTGCAGGCGCGGCCCGGTTCAGTGCTGCGACATCGCACCGGCTGGCCGGCATCGCGAATGCCAAGGTTCAGGAGGTTGACGACGCCGAGCCGACAGAGAAATCCGAATTGGCGCTCAAGAGCCTGGCCGTGCTGCAGCGCATGGCGAACGATGCCAGCGTGATCCCGTTGAACCTGCTGGCCGCCAACAAGGCGCTGGTGGAGCGCAACAACGCGCCGAGTGAGGATGAAGGCGGCCCGGCATCCGGCGTGCTGATCGTCCCCGGCGTGATCGATAACCCGTCCGCATGGACGCAACTGGTGCAGAAGAAATGAAGGGCAAGCCGTGCGCCCTTGAGCACGGCAACAGGAGAGAGCAAATGACACATCGGTTTATCGGAACCAAAGAGGTAGTTGCATGGCCGCAGCAAAAGGATGGCGCTGATGGGTACGGCGTCAAATACGCGGATGGCTACACATCGTGGTCGCCAAGAGCGGCATTTGAGGATTCATACCGGACAAGTGAGCCAGGCATGGAGCAGGCGCTGAACTACGGCGATGCACTGCACTATCTCAAACTGGGCAAGAAAGTGGCCCGCGCCGGATGGAATGGGAAAGGCATGTTCATCTTCTTGGTGAGTGGTTCGACTTTCAAAGTCAATCGCCCGCCGCTTCTTGGCATCTATCCAGAAGGTACTGAAATCCAGTACCGGGCGCATGTCGACATAAAAAACGTTGATGGATCAATTGCTACATGGGTTCCGTCTCAAGGCGATCATCTTGCCGAAGACTGGATGGTGCTTTCTGACTGACGACCCGAAACCCACGCCACCTCTGACCGAGCGCGACAAGATGCTGGCCGACTACTACGCGCAGCAGCTGCGCAAGCGCATCGAGCTGGCCCGGGTGCGCTCGCCTGCTGGTCTGGCGCGGTTGTTCCCGGGACTGCGCAAGAAGTGACAACGGTATGGGCGCCCCATCCCGGCAGCCAGGTCCAATTCCTGACTTGCCCCATCTTCGAATGCCTGCTGGAGGGAACGCGGGGCGGTGGGAAGACCGCTGCGCTGCTGATGTCGTTTGCCCAATACGTGGGGTGCGGATTCGGCCAGGCGTGGCGTGGCGTCCTGTTCCGGGAGACTTACCCACAGCTTGCCGACGTGGCCACCAAGAGCAAGCAGTGGTTTCGCCTGTTCTTCCCGGGTGCCAAGTTCAATGAGTCGACATACACGTGGAAATTCCCGGATGGCGAGGAATTGCTCCTGCGCCAGGGCGTCAAAGAGGACGATTACTGGGACTATCACGGTCACGAATACCCGTGGCTTGGATTCGAGGAACTGACCAACTGGCGATCCCTGGCGTTCTACGAAATGATGCACAGCTGCTGCCGGTCGAGCCAGCCGGGCATGCCGCGCATGGTGCGGGCCACGACGAACCCCTACGGCCGGGGCCATGCCGCGGTCAAGGAGCGGTTCCAGCTGGGCACTGGTGGCGTGGCGCCCGGGACCATCATCAAGGACACATCAGGCCGGGAGCGCACGCACGTTCACAGCGACATCATGGAGAACATCACGCTCCTGGCCAGCGATCCGGATTACATGGCCACTTTGGACGGCATCAAGGACGCGAACCGCAAGAAGGCATGGCGGTACGGGTCATGGGACATCAACGTAGGCGCATTCCTGGCCGATGCGTGGGATCCTGAGAAACACATCGTCAAGCCCTTTCCGATCCCGGCGAACTGGAATATCTGGATGGCGATGGACTGGGGCTACGCCAAGCCCTACGCGATCGGCTGGTTTGCCAAGGACCCCGAGGGCAAAACCTATATGTGGCGCGAACTCTACGGCATCGCCACCGACGACGACGGCAAGTTCATGGCCAACACCGGCACCAAGGAAACCCCGGACAAGGTGGCAAAGCGGATCATTGCCCGGGAAGCGCACGACGAGCGGGTCGGCTACGACATCAGCCTGCGGATCACCGGGCCGGATGCATTCGCTCGCGGTGGCAGCCAGTACGGCACCCAGATCACGCACGCGCAGACCATGCGCCGGCACGGCCTCAAGTTCCGGCCGTGGTGGGCAGGGCCCGGCAGCCGCAAGGCCGGGGCGCTGCTGGTCAAGCAGACCTTGGAGCAGGACGAGCTGGCCTTCTTCGACACCTGCGTGCACGCGATCCGCACGGTCCCGACGCTGAACCCGGACCCGGACGACCCTGATGACGTGGCAACGGACGAGGAAGATCACGCCTTCGACATGCTCAAGGCGGCATTGATGCGACGGACGGGCACGCCACCGGGCGAGGAGGAATCATTTTCTGGCGATTACAACGCTGGCGGGGCGCATATTCAGCCCGACGGCAGCCACCGAATCGACAGGATCCAGCGATGAACCCACCAATCACCGACGCCACGGCAAGCGAGGGCGCGCCCAGCGCCGCGGGCATTGTTGCCGACCATCTGCAGGGCGCGACCGCCAAAGATGACCCGCTGGTCAAAGTGTGGATGGACCGCATCAAGGCCGCTGAAAAGCACTGGGGCCGGTTCCACCAGCGTGTGAGGTACAACCGGGATCTGGTGCAGGGGATCGACATCACTGGCGATGTCCGCACGCCGCACTACAACAAGAAGCGGGCGAACCTGATCAAGTCGACGTTGTCGGTGGTCCTGTCCAAGGTCTACGCCAAGAACCCGGAAATATCGGCCGAGCCATCGAACAAAGCCAAGAACCTGCGCCTGTTCTGCGAGACGGTATCGGGAGTGACCCAGCGCATGCTGGAGGATGCCAAGCTCAAGAACAAGGCCAAACGTGCTGTACGGGCGGCCATGACGTGCTCACACGGCATCGTCAAGGTGATGTACCAGCGCGACATCGAGATCGACCCGATCATCAAGGACCGCATCGAGGACACGCAGGACAACATCAAGCACATCGAAAGCCTGCTGGCGCAGATCGAGGGGGAGGATTCCCAGCGGTACGACCTGGAGGCCAAGAAGCGCGAACTTGAAATGGCCATCGAAGGTCTGCAGGCCAAGAAGGAAGTTGTTGCTTCCGAGGGCCTGAAAGTCGACATGACGCGCACCGACCGCCTTCTGCTGGATCCGGCCATCGACGACATTCTGGACTACGAACAGTCGGCCTGGATCATCGAGAAAATCCCCAAGCGCCGATCCGAGGCCATGGGGTTGTTTCCTGATTACGACCTGTCGCATGCGTCCACGTTCAAGGTGGGCGAGTACGACATTGCGGCGGACAAGGCACGTCCCTACAGCCGGGACAACAAGGCCAGCGGCGACGGTGATGACCCGCTGGTGCTGATCTATGAGGCGTGGTCCAAGACCGACAACATGATTTACACGATGGTGGCCGGCTGCAACAGCCAGTTCGCCCGCGCGCCTTACTCGCCGACCTACACCGGTGAGCGCTGGTGGCCGTATTTCATCCTGCCATGGGGCGTGGTCGACGGCCAGGTGGTCAGCCAGTCACTGGTGGATGATCTGGAGAAGCTGGAGGTCGAGCACAACGAGACGCGGGACAAGTTCGCCGAGGTGCGGCGCAACATCCGGCCGCACATGATCATCAGCGCGGATGTGAAAGACAAGCAAATCACCCGCAAAATGCATCCAGAAATTGGGGAAATGGTGGTGATCGACACCGGCGGCCAGCCGATCAAGGATTTTGCGCTGGAGGGCACGCAGCTCAAGATCGACCCGGCCGTGTACGACACATCGCCCATTGCATACGATTGGGACCAGACCAGCGGACTGCAGGAAGCGGCCCGGTCCGTGATCACCAAGGCCAAGACCGCCACCGAGGCGAGCATCAGCGATCAGAGCCTGGGCGCCAGGGTGGGCGAGTTCCGCGATTCCGTCGAAGATTGGCTCACTGAGATTGCGCAGTACAGCGCTGAACTGTGCCTGCTGGCCATGACCGAGCCGATGGTTGCGCAGATCATGGGCGAGGCTGAGCCGGTGGACCCCAATGCCATCGGGCAAGCGGTATTGAGCGGCCAACCGCCGCCAGAGCCGGTCAAGCCCTACGAGTGGCCGGCAGAGCGCACGCCCGAAACCGTGTTCCAACTGGTGCAGATGAAGATCCGCGCCGGGTCGACCGCTGCACCGAACAAGCTGGAAATGCAGGAGACGTGGACCCGGGCCCTGCCACTGCTGCAGCAGATGATCCAGACCATCATGCAAGTCGAGGCGATGGGTGGAGACGGAACGCCATACCGCGAACTGGTCAAGGAGACGGCGGCCAGGTTCGACGAGTCGCTGGACGTTGACCGGTTCCTGCCTCCCAAGCCGATGCAGCCAGCCATTCCCCAGATTCCCGGCCAGATGCCGGGCATGCCTATGCCGGGGGGCATCCCCGGTCAACCAACCCTGCAATAGCCACCATGAGAACCATTGACGACCACAAGGTCAACCCAGCGAACGACACCCTGAACATCGCAGTCGAGGACGAGCCCGGTGCTGGCGGCGCCAATCACCTTTACACCGTGACCGGCTTCAACACCGAGAAGAATCCGAGCGAGCCATTCACCGACCGCTACGGCCAGCCCGCCACGCACACGACCATCCTTTTCCAGAACGGCCCAATCGCAGAGGCTGGCGTCAACGGGCTGACGCATGAAGTCCTGCTGGCAATCGTGGCCGACCGGCTGCGCAGTTTCCAGAAGGGTCCGTATGCCTGCAAGGCGAATGCCTGCGCACTGACCCATATCGAGGAAGCCCAGCACTGGCTGCAGCAGCGCACCATCGAGCGCATGCGCCGCGGCGTCGAAGGCACGCACACCGTCTGACCAACAACCTCTGACCCTGCACTGAGGCAACCATGATCTACCGCAAACACAAATACCTGCACCCCGAGCCGGGCGACACCAGCGGAACCGGCACCGCACCAGCAGCCGAAACCCCGACGACCGAGCCGCCGGCATCCACCGTCGTCGAGACGCCTGCGCCGAGCACGCCGGAGCCAAAGGCCACCGAACGGTCGGACAAGCCAGCGGACAAGCCTGTCGAGACATCGACCAAGATCGGATCCCTGCTGGACAACATCGGCAAGCCCGAAGGCGAGCCAGCGGCCAAGGCGCCCGAGCCGGCAAAGCCTGTCGATCCTGCGGCAAAGCCCAAGCCCGAGGCCCTGGACGAGACGCCACCGGAGGGCACGAACGAGCGCAACAAGCAGCGCTGGACCGAACTGGTCGAACGCGCCAAGGCAGTGCCCGACCTTGAGCGCCGCGCCACCGAGGCAGAGACGCAATTGACATCGGTGCGCCAGATGGTGGCCGAATCGGGCCTGGGCCAGGACGAGTTCGCCGGCATGCTGCAGATCGGGCGCATGGTCAAGTCGAGCAACCCGGAGGACCTGAAAACCGCCATGTCCGAACTGGACGTGCTGCGATCGGACATCGCGGCCCGGCTGGGTGTGGACGCGCCTGGAATCGATCTGCTGGCCAAGCATCCGGACCTTGCGGCCGATGTCGACAGCATGGCGATCTCGCGCGAGCGTGCGCTGGAGATTGTCAAGCTGCGCGATGGCCAGGCCCGTCAGCAGCAGACCCAGCAGCAGACGCAGGAAATGACGGAGTTCCAGAACACTGTACGCAATGCCGCGGTGCAGATGGATGCAACGCTGGCGCAGCGGGCAAGCACGCCAGGCCATGCCGCGAAGGTCGAGTTCATCAAGAGCCAATTGAGCGACCCGGCCAAGATGCAGAAGTTCGTCACCACCTACCGGCCCGACCAGTGGCAGTCGGTTGTCCTGACGATGTACGACGCCTACACCCCGCCGGCACCTCCCGCACCAGCAGCCCCGCAGCCATTGCGCTCTGGCATTGTGGCCAATGGCGTACGTCAAGCGAGCAATCGACCTGTGACATCGCTCGATGCGGTCAGCAACGCATGGGATCTGGCCGGGCTGTAGTCCGATCACTTTCTGGCACTGCGAGTGTTGACACGCGCAAATAATGCGCTCGCAGTTGCCAAATTGATGCCGTAACCGGGAGTCGCGCCCCGGGCTTTTTGACAGCAGCAACACGCAAGGAATACCGCATGTACGTGGGAGCCGCGACCCACAGCCCCAGCAGGGCATGACCAGATTGATGCACGTCGGGTTCGTCACCGACAGGTCAGGCCCTGCGAATGCCTCAAGTCGAACGGGAGCGTCGGCAAGCGTGAAAGGAGTTTTCAAACACTTTTCATGGAGGCCATCATGCCTATTTCCGCACCCGACTTGGCAATCGTTGCCACTCTCTCTATCGCAGACTACCTGCGCAACCAGCCGATTGACCAGATCGGCACCATGCACCCGCTCATGGCCAAGATGATGGCCAAACGCAAGAAGCTCAACCCCGGCGTGAACCAGAAGGTCAACATCCGCAAGGGCTACGGTTCGAACTTTTCATGGAGCAAGGGCGAGGCGACCCGATCCTTCACCAAGCGCGATACCGTTGAACAGGCCACTTTCGAGTGGTACACCGGCCTGGACGGCATGTATCTGCCATGGGACAACCTGTTTGCTGCCGGCGTCGAGGTCAACCCGGACCCTGCAAGCAAGGGCAAGCTGATCCCGACCAACAACGAGAAGGCGATCATCCAGAACATGCTGGCCGAGCAGATGGAAGCGTTCGAGCTGGGCTTCAAGGAAAAGCTCGACATCGAAATCCATCGCGACGGATCGAGCGGAGCTGACGCCATCGTGGGCCTGGACGCTGCGATTTCCCGCACTCCCGCGGTTGGTGTGTATGGCGGCCTGGACCCGGCGACCAAGACCTACTGGCGCAACTACTACCTGAATGCAGTTGCCACGGTCAACCTGCTGGCGACGATGGAAGCGATGTGGCGCGCGTGCATCCGCAACGGTGGCGCTCCTGACTTCATCCTGGCCGGATCGACCGCGATTGACGCCTACCGCTCGACCCTGACGCTGACGCAGAACACCGATGCGGGCAAGCCCAAGACCATCGACGGCGGTGTCGGCACTGGTGGCAGCACTGGCCTGTTCTACAAGGGCGTCGAGATCATCTGGGATCCGGTGTTCTCGGCCCTGGACACGCTGGAGGCTCCTGCAGCCGGCATCCTGTGGGAAAAGCGGATGTATTTCATCAACTGCAGCCACCTGATGTACGAGGACGACGGCATGGAGATTTACTCTCCCGCCTCTCCGAACAACATCCGCGCCACCTACGTGTCGGTGGATGTGCGCGCACGGCTCAAGGCCACGCGCCGCAACGCGCACGGTCTGATCATCGTCGCGTAACCCGAAGCGGGGCCGGGAGACTGGCCCCGCACTTCTTTGACCCCTGCTACGAGAAAGCAAATCATGAAACACCTTGTCCCCTTGATGAATGTCAGCGTGCATCGTGACATCACGACCACGATTCCAGTCTCTGTCCCGGCGCATGAGATCCCAATTCTGGAGGCCATCCACGGCCGCGACAACGTTTTCCCCGGCGCGGAACAAGGCGAAACCGCCCTGGATTCATCGACGGAATACGACCGCCTGACCCGCAAGTTCGGCGAGGAAGTCGTGCGCGAAGCCTACGGGGCGGCGGCATTTGGCGACATCCGCCGGGCTGTCGAGGCCGCAGCCACTGGCACGCAGGATGACGACGACACCAGCATCAAGCTCGAAGGCCCGGACTCCAAGCCAGAGCCAAAAGAGCCAGCAGCGGCCAAGCGCGGGCGCAAAGCGGCAACGACCGAGTAAGGCCAGGCCGTGCCGCTGATCATTGCTGACCGCGTGCTGGAGTCCAGCACAACCACCGGGACGGGTGTGTTCACGCTCGCCGGTGCGTCCCTGGGCTTTCGCGCGTTCGCGTCGGTGTGCGCGGTGGCCGATACGGTCTGGTACTACATCGAGGGCGTCAATTCCTT
>OFQV01000224.1_pt1 | contig 15957 bp, 16 predicted proteins | sample 1542971 | NCBI WGS metagenome assembly OFQV01 (sample SAMN07774229, study PRJEB24372) | wastewater metagenome | isolation source: WWTP Cannobio (Effluent) | place: Italy: Cannobio | collected 2016-01
TGAGTAGCCTTAACATTCTGACTGTTCGTGCTAGCAGCGGAGATGTAGTGATAGTTGCTAGAACCACTTGCGATACTGAATGATGTGCCTGTATGACCAATAAAGTTGCCACCAGTTGGTAGAGCTGCAACAACATCCACTTGCATCTCAGAACCACTGATCGCATTGTCCAAGAGCTGTACAGCAGTTTGAATTGCGGCAAGCTTTGTATCAATAGTCGTAAGCACTCCGGACATCGTAGTTGCAGTAGTCTGCAATGTGTCCTGCTTTGCTGATGTTGCAAGAGCTGCTGTGTCAGCAGTAGCTAAGGTAACTGGGAGTGGATTAGCACTGGACACATCCCCACTGTTGGTCCCATCAGCACCAATCGTGATTTTAGTTCGAGGGAATAGAATTCCGCCGATCTCATCAGCGGCAAACGTGCTTCCGCCCGAGCCTGGGTTACTAATAAAATTATCGGCCATTTGGTTGTTCCCTTCGTGTTGTGAGTTCTTTTCTTAATTCTCTAATTTCAAATTTTAAGTCCATAATGCTGTTCGATAAATCTTGGCGAAAGATCGAGACTTCTTTTTCTGTTTGGGTGAGTCGTGTTTGTAGGATTGCTAGAGTTTTGGCTGTGTCTGTGTAGGACAAAAAGACCATAGCGACTAAGCTGACGATGGCTAGTACATTTGATATATTAAACCTTTTGTCCCATTGCCAGACAGTGGAGTCTTGTGGGTCTATCATGATATTGTAAATCCAGGAGGAGGATTGTTATTATAATCCGCTGGGAGTACAGAACAAGTGATAAAAGTTTTCCAATTATTGGACAAATAACGCAATCTGCCATGATCCCATTCATTTGCCCAATTATTAGCTTCTGGACTAGAGTCTCGATATAAGTCGTGACCCGGCCACACCATGAGATCAGCATTGTCACGATCATCAGCAACACTGGTGCTATTCAGAATCAATCTAGCTTCAAAGTACTGAATAAAACCTTTATAGTTTCTCCATTCTTGGTATTGTTTTGTGATTCGATACGGGAATCCGTGCGCAGTCACATCAGAAATCGTAAATGCCGGAGATCCACCAGTTGCACCAGAATTGGGACAAAGCATGGATTCTCCACCACCATTGTTTGCTTCACTTCGCACATCAGTATTTGGATTTTGATTTTCAAATTCTTCTTGTCCTGGTTGAGCAAAGGTCCTATGCCACGACATTTTATAGTCCCCAATAGGATTATCAGTTCGTCCTAGAAGTTCCCACGTATTCTCTTGTTTTAGAGCATAAGTATTGAAGTTCCGCATCTGAACACGAGTATTTGTAACTAAACTTATATTTCTATCAGATTGAGCAGAAATACCAATCACATACCATGCTTGGATACTAATGCCCTCTGTGTCGTAGGCAATACCTCCAGGAGAATTATTATTGACATTTAGATAACCCCCCGTGTAAGGGCAATTGGCATAGCTATTATGAATTCCTTGATTTACGAAAGCATATCGCTCAGGATTTTTTGGTCCATTGTCGTTTGAAGTATTACTTGCATTGCGAAGATGATGGGCACTGTCATTAGCAAGACCCATCGCCGCTGTAATTGCTGCAACTGTATTTTCACTGCCGCCACCCGGAGCTGGTGGCGGTGGAGGTGGAGTTGGATTTGTTACCCAAGGACCATAGGGAACGCTAGTTGCAATAAGATCTGTCTCACCTGTCTTCTGAATAGTCTCCGCATAAACTACGCTTTGACCCGATAGAACATTCGTACTTGGACACGTGGCTTGGTTTCCAATAACTACTTTAGGATCGCTTTCTGAGATATACCACTCCCCAGCTACGGGATTCCAGCCCGTGTCATAGACACCAATGACTCGAGTCATAGTAGTACCAATGTACTTGTCTGGACTCGTGATGATGGGCCGTACCTGGACCGCTGGAGGAGCTGGCGGTGGGGGAGGCGGGGGCGGTGGTGGTGGCGGTGGTGGTGTTGGGGTTGGGGCAGGAGGAGTTGGAAGATCGTAAGGAGGAGGAGTAGCATTTAGCTGCGCCGTTGAGATCGTTCCACCATCGTAGTTATAGCAGTAGTCATAAGTGCCTGTCTTGTTAATGTCAACGTTTGTTGCGGCAAGACGAAGCCATGTCCCATCGTCTGGAACAACTCTAAATGAACTCTGCATGAATGTTTCACCAGTATTCCAGTCCGAAGATACATTAGCGCAGACTTGAATATTAGCTCGATCGTCAGCAAGAGTTGGATCTACCAGTTGTTTGCTAACTTGAATTTGAATGGCATACGCATCAACGCCAGCATTAGCCACATTACCAATCATAGAAGAGTTGTTGTAATGCCGAAGAACGCAATGAGGATCTTCTCTAAAGAGATCCATGAGGACACTATAGCCACCAACCTCTTGAGCAGCAGTGTCTCTTTGAACAACTGTATATCCTACACCAGTACTGGGATCGATGTCCGTGTTAAGACCACGTTTATCGTACCAATCCGCTGTGTACCAATCTGTTTTGGAATCACAGAAACTAACGGCAGACCATGATGTAAACGGAGATACAGATTTGTGCTGTACCATGTACCGAAGAACAAGCTTTGAGTTCGGAGCAGCACTATAGACGATCTCTGATCCATCAGTATCAGCGACAGGAGCCACATTAACAATCATGTTATGTGACGTACCGCCACCAGTATAATTCGGATTTACAAAGCCACCACACCAACGATAACCAGCCTGTGCAGTAGGAAATACTTCCGTACCCATGAGGGGGATCTCGTCATTGAACTCCAGCATCTCGTTCACAAAGAAGTTGTTTGATGCTGGAGGGGGAGGAGGCGGAGGAGTGGGAGCAGGGGTGGGATAGCTATTTCCCCCAGCACCTAATAGAAGCATACTTGGAGGTCTTGTAGTGACTGCTGCAACAATATTGACTGGGAAATTGGAGCTAGTAACTCCACCAGCAACAGCAGTGATGTTTGTTGTTCCCACAGCGACCGGAGTAACCGTAGCCGTTGTAGTACCCAAAGCTCCTGTTGCACCACTAACAGCGCTGATTGTAGCTACACCAGTAGCCGAGCTGTCCATCGTGATTGATGCTTCCTGATCCCAAGGAGCAGCAGCATCATCTAGTAGAGTAATGGTAACTGGCATTGTGTTACCAAGATAAGCAGTATTGTAGTTATTAGATACTACTACAGATGTGAGGGTTCTTGTGACGACAGCCGTGGAAGTGGGCTTGTACGTTGTACGTACAGTACCCACTTCTCCCATCCATCCACCAATACCAATACTATTTCCGACTGCACTCTCATAAACAGTATCCCCATCAACGGGGCGAACTTCAATATGCCAGCCCGTGCTATCAACAGCACCTGACATCTTAATTTCCCACCCAATCCCGTTTGGATTCAGGGCAATAGCATGAGTCCAGCCCGTAAGCCCGCCGGAGTAGTCCAGAGTACCTAAAGTGCCCGCATTCACATTGAACCAAGCGTTGGCACTCTTTGAGTACGTGGGACTGTATAGATTAATCAACACCCAGTTAGTGGTGTTGTGAATTGCGATTGCTGAAACACAAACAGTTCCAGCGCCAGTACTAAGATCGATTGTGGCGACTCTATTAGTACCAGTATTCAGTGCAGTAAGATTCTGGTATCCAAGCAGTCCTGCGGGGACTGGAATACGTGCAGTAGCACTCAAATTGACCAGATTCCACTGGTTCATATTTGCGCTATGCAGGATATAATTATATCTTGATGCCATTGTCTTCCTGTTAAAAAGGGAGGGGCTGTTTAGGCCCCTAGAAAATTAACTGCCGAGAGTTTCGCCCGGACCAGCAACGAAGTACTTGATTACAACGAAGCCAGTACCACCAGCGGTACTTGATCCCACAGTGTACGTACTAAGAACTGTCTTGTCCGAATCTAGTTTAGTTCCGATGCTAGCGCCCGCAGATACGCCAGGATGTACCTGACCTACTTTAGTCGTTGCCATAGTGAACGCAGCCAGAATTGCAGACGTACTTCCGGACCAACCAAGAACAAAAGAACCCGTATTAGTAGTGGCATCCACATTCTGATTCACCGTAACTTCGACGATAACGGAGTCTTTTGGTAGAACGCATTTTGCAGTGGAACTATCTGCTCGAGCGATTTCAACAATCTTAGTGAGAAGTTTCCGAGGTTTTGGATAACTTTGAGTAACAGCCATGACTATCTCCTATATAGGAACCCCCGAAGGGGCTCCTGGTTGTCATTTATCAAGCGCCGGGAGTGCCAAAGAGGGCACGTGGGTCAGTCCAGCCGAAGCCGTACCGTGAACGTGCTTTGTATTTTGCATTCTCAGTGTCAAAGTCATTGTCCATGCCGAAGCTGTCAGCATCGCGTTGGAAGTGCTTCATACCATGTGGAACATTGGTGCGGATGAACCATGCATCAGTGTCCGTGAGGTAATGGCTAACAACGATGCCACCAGGGAACATGCCCATTTCTTTGATTGCGTTGATGTCATTGAGGTCCGTACCAACGCGGCCAACAGTTTTCAGAATCCGTGCAGCTTCAAACTCAAGCTGGTAAGGGATAATGAGAGTCTTTGGCTTGACAGCGATCTTGAGACCACGGTCATTGGTGAAGCCCTGAATGTCAATTGCGGCTTGCTCGAGTGAGGCTTCTGAGAGGTCAGCAGCAGTACTGAGGATGTTACTCCAAGTACCACCAGCTATATTGGGATGGTTGCTGACCAGAAGGGCCAGACCATCACCACCAGTAGGACCACCAGTAAAGGCTTGGTTGTACACGTTCGCAGCAACGATCTCTTTGGTTTGACGCATTGAGAAAGCGAGGCCTTGGGCTTTCCGTGAGGCGACCATATCATACAGGTCGTCATCGAAAGCTTCACGTGTGACAATGAAGCCCAGAGCGTACACTACCCAGCTATACCGAGTAATGAAGCCCTGCCGTTCTGAGTCATAGCTGATCGATTCGCCCTGGGGCTTCTCGACAGCAAGACCAAAACCTGAGTATCCTACATCCTCTTCAAAGGCACGCTTTGTAGTGTATGTATCGAAGAGCTTTGTGTATTCCACAGGAAACTCATCATAAGCCTTTCCGTACCAAGCATTAATACCGGGCCAGAGAGACTTGGCGAAACTTGCAGTAGTAATAATTCCACCTGCCATGTCTTATTCTCCTCTAGACGCCAGCGACGCCAGTACCGGACGCGAGCTGATGATTGTTGATTTTTACAAGCCAGCGGGTATATGCGGTGCCGCCAGACGGAAACTCATTGTCTGCACGCTGCACAACTTCCATTAGTTTGAGTACTGCTGTTGCCGAGGTAGCATGTGTAGTTGAGTCCAGTTGCATAGCGCTCTGACCTGTGGTAGTGCTACCAGAGCCCACAATGACATCAGCGTTAAGGCCAATGTCAGGCATCTCTAGAGGATCAGTATCGCCGTCTTCTTGAACTTCAAAGAGAACGTTAGGATCGTCCACGACCATCAGAACACGCCGAGTTGAACCAACACGATAAGGTGCTGCATTGAGGTTTGAGAAGTCCGGTTCAACACCAACCACGACGCCGATCACAGGATCAGCAGCAGCAGCTTGAGCTACTGTGCGGAAACCCTCTGAATCACCAGTCGTAGAGAGCTTAACCAGATCCCCAACGAAGATTGCAGTGCTGTCACCAGTAACGGTAACGTACTTAGATACTTTACCATTCCAAGAGGCACCACTAAGATAGCGCACGGGCCGAAAGCCATTAATGCGACTTGTATTTGCCATTGTTATTTCTCCATTAAATTAATAGTGCCCGGAGGAACTTTATTCGGTTTTGTCCCCGATAGAGATAGATCCACTGAGCCCATATTCGTTTTTGTCTTTGTACTTCATGGCCTCTTGAGTTTCTCGGACTTGCTTGAGTTTGGCGTTTTGATCTTCTTTGTACCAATCTTCTCGGATTCGCATTAAGAAAGCTTTCTTACCACCACCCACAGAGACTAGAGCCTTGGCTCCCTCTACAGCGGGTTCATTAAGTCTTCGATGACTATTGAGGTTAATTGCGGAATTGTCAACGAACTCGTATCCTGCTGCTTCACAAATTGCAACACGATCGTCTTCGTCGTTTACGTACCTGTATACATATCCAGGTTCTTTAGTTACCCCAGCGAGGCGATTTCGCAATCCTACCGGCTGTCGGGTTACTCGGCCACTCGGCGCACGTTTTGATTCGTTCATTATAGATCTCCTAAGTCACGAAGTTCTTTGTAGTAGTCTTCTACTTTCTTATAGACACTGGGGAGCTGTTCCACCATGCGCCTTGCAATTTTTTGCTGCATCTCGGACGGATGATACGAAGATCCCCGACTTCCTGTTGGTGCAGCAGAGCTACCTGATAGAGCAGGAGCGTTCTCTTTGTTCTTGTTACGAAAGGCGTCTGGAAAGAGTTCTCGAATCTCTTTGCTCATAGTCTTCATAACTTCTTCAGCAGATTTGCCTTCTTGGGCGCTTACACGGCCAATTCCATCTGCGATTGCTGCCATCTTCTTGTTCGTTGTGTACCAAGTATTTTCTGCTAACCAAGCATCGAGTTTAGCCTGAGCTTCTACATCGACGGGTTGTGCAGTCTTGACTTCTGGTAATTTGGGCTCCTCTAGGTTATCCATGCGCTCTTGGATGTCCTCTGCCAGAAGGGCATCGCCTTCCTCTAGAGCACTTCGCTTGGCGCGTTTTAGATCCGAGAGAGCTCTCTTGTACTCGTTCTCAGCAACCTTCTTGTGGTGCTCAGAGAAGTCCTTTAGAACTTGTTTCAGTTCTCCGACTTCTTTCTGGAGGACTTTACGTCCTCGGGACTCGAGTTCAATCTTTTCAAACAAGGGTGCACGTGCAACAAAGATCTCAGCGCTGACCCACTTAGTGGGATCGCCTTGATACTCTTCTGATGGTTTCCAGCCCATTTCGCGGGCTTGGTCCTCTACACTTAGAGGAGCATCAGGGGTATCTGGTTTATTCTCATCCATTGGGGTCTTCCCTCTTGGTGATAACGCAATTGATGTCTTCATCGGCCATGATGATGTACTTTTCGCCATCATCTGGATCAACTTTTGAAGCCCCCGCGTATTTCGCGAAGCCCACACGATCTCCTACTTGGACAGGACAATCTCCTAGGGGGAGGTATGCCTCTTTCATATATGCGTGAAATGCCGTTGGTCCTAGTGCTACAACGACACCTGTGGTCATTGCTGCTTCGTCCATTCTCTTTTGTTCAGACTCTGGAATCGCTAGTCCAATTCTACGCATGTGCGCATAGGATGGATCTTCTGTTTCTACTTTGTCCGGCTTGACAAGTACTTTATAAGTTACTGGAATAATCAATTAGAGTTCTCCTCTGATAAGTCTACGTCCAACATGTCCACAAGTGCTTGGATATAACCACAATGGAATCTGTCCATTAGGGGGCTTTCTCCTGCCACACGCGCGAGCTCTTCTTTAAGCTCCGCAATGCGGTAACGCATGTGTTGTCTTACTTTTTGGGTGACTTCGCTTTGTTCCCACTCGGTGAAGTCTTCTGCTGTTGTTGTTTTAATCTATGTTGCTCCTCGGACTGCCGAGATTTTTGCACGTGCTCAGTCTCTTTCTGTTGCACTTTCTGTGCACTATCTACCATAAAGATCTTCTGCTTGTGCTCGGCGATTTGCCTATCCAAATTCGCTTGTGCGGCTTTTGATTGAAGATTGATGTTTGCTTCGTGTTCTTTCATCTTCAGTTGCGACTCCGCACTGCGCTCTTCCATAGCCATCTTGCGCTGCATTTCTTCAGCCTTGAGGCCATGCTTCTCTTGCTCGGCTTTCATCTTCATCTCCATTTCCATTTGCTTAGGATCTGGAGGGGGAGGTGGGATCTGAGCTTGACCAGTTTCAACCATACCAGGGATTAGTTCTTCCCAGTTTGGTTGTTCTTGTGCTTCTAGGATACGACTCAGGACCTTGATGGGGTCCAGCATCGTTGGGAACATGGACATGAGTTCCATAAGTCCCTGGGCCTTCAAGAGCCTCTCAGTGCCACTAACGGCAGTAGGATCAGCTCCTGGGCAGATGTCATAAGCTACGCTGTCAAAGTCTTCTGGATTGACAGCCTCATCAAGAACCGCAACCATTGTTTGGCTATCAAGGTACTTGTTATTGAGCTTGTAGATCTTCTTGAACTCAGAACTTAGGGACCTGTACACGCGCTTATAGATAGCCGTGAAGACCTTCATTCCCTGTTCGATTGTCGCCATAGTGGTCGTTGCGGGGGTGTTCTGCCCGGGCATCTTGCCAACAAAGATCTCTGCGACGGAGGCTAATTCCTTACCTGAGGTGATTAGGGACCCAAGGAGCTGAAACAATACATTCGAGGGTTCTTTGGTGGGCAGGGGTACAATCTGTTTACGTAGGTCATCGCCCATCGCATTGATGGACTTCCACTCACCGGGCTTCAGTACCTGCTCCCCTTTGGGGATCCGAATACCTTTTCCGATAAAACCACTCTGTAGATTCGAGAGCGTTCCAGCGTCCACAAGCTGATTAATAATCGTATTTACGCTATCATTCAGAGGACCGAGTAGGTGCCCAAAGCCCAGATCATAGATTGCGCTATGGGGATTTGGAATGAATCCGTACTTCGTGTACGCTGTGTGAGCGTTGATACGAATGACTTTCTCGTTCCGTTGGACGAGATCATCATCAAAGAAACGGGGGTAGATTGCCAGCACAGTACCAGTACTCTTGTGGAATACGACTGTAACTGGCACATCTGGATACCCTCTTTTGAAGTCAGAAATCCAGCATTCTTGTTCGACTAGGAAGTGCGGAAGAGCTTCGTCTGATTCCGTAATTCCGTAGTCCTCGTTGTCTTCGTAGTCCGAGATTGTCGGAGAAGGAATATCAACGTCCAAATACGCTTCACTGTTAACACGATCGTTTAGTTCCCGATCGTACAGATAAATGTTCTCAGAGATCCTTTGTGCGTTGTTGATGCAGTCCGCGAAGTAATTGATTGTGAGTTCTCGGGGATCAACCAGCTTAGAACACACCTTATCCTTGGTGTAGTCATAGAAGGTCTTCTTGAACATCGTGCCCATGATGGCTACCAAGAGGAGCAATCTATCCATGTCCTCTTCCCATCCATCCATGTCGTGCATGATCTGCCAGGACATGAATTTAGCCACTTTCTGAGCCTTCTCGAGCTTCGCTCCGTCCTCATCCTTACCAATCACGATGGGCTTGACAACCTTACCATCTGATGGTACAAGAGTAGGATACGATCTCGCACTGAACTGCATAGCAGCCACAGAGACCAGGGGATACTTGATGTTGGAGGCATTGGGCCAGGGGTAGTTCTTGAGCTCGCTGACTTGAGCTGCAAGCTTGAGCCACTCTTCTACACTATCTCGCCAATCAGCGCCAGTAGCGCGATCTAACTCATAATCCTCTTTGCATTGAAGACCAATCTTGGTTAGGGTCTCTTTGTCGAGATCCTGAGCAAGATTCTTCTTAATACCCAGTGGTTCTGTTTCCATTTAGTATCCTGTTGTCCGATTGCGGCCGTAGCTGTTGTGCTCTGTATAAAGTAGTTCGTGTTCTTCCTCTTGTAGCTCTCTGTTAGTTGGAGCCTCTAGAACTTCGTCCAAGAGAAGACCCAAGTAAGCAAAAGCATCCGCCATGTCGTCGTTTCTAGAACGCGGGAACTGAGTTAATTCTTCTTCAAGTGCAGGATACCAGTCCTCTTCTTTGTCAAAGTAAACAGTCTTGGCTCTCATACGGCCCTGCATGGACCTGCCCCTAGTGGGCTTATCTTTGTTCATGTGGGACATTTCCTTGATGAACGGAAACTCTCCCCTGCGAATCATCTCTTCTCTTAGGAACGGGCCAATGGCCTGCGAGACTTGCATCTTCTCGATCCCGATTACTTCTGGAGTATAGATCTTGTTCAGGACGAAGATTGTATCAATGATCTCTCGAGCATCCAGGCGTTCTTTGATGCAGTCCACAATGTGGATCTTCCTTTCCTCATCAACGCCAGCAATCAAGAACGCACTATAATCCGCCTTTTCGTCCTGTGAGATCGCTAGATCCACTGTGACATAGAAGCGCATGATGCGTTTTTTGTGCTCTTCCTCGAGCTTCTGGAAGTCCTGTTTCCTGTAGTACGCACTACCTTCATCAATTGGATAGTTCAGGTACTCCTGGGAGTACAGGTCCAGAAGACCAATCCTGGCATACTCCTCGCGCTTCTCAACAAAGAAGTCCTTATTGAATCTCTCGGGCCAGAGGAACTTCGTGAAGTCCTTGTTATGTGCTTTGTACTTAACGCCCTTCCACATACTCTTGCGAGTACTGTAGATCTTGAGATCCTCTATGACTGTTGTTTTGTCGCTCATGGAGGGCATGAGAGACTCCAGGAAGCTATTAATGTGCAAGATCGTACCCCAGTACCTAATCTTGCCTCCGGGGCGTAGAAGAGGGATGAGAGCCGCATAAACCCACCTACTGAGCTTCTCCCTGCGGTCCTTATTCATTACTAATTCGTCGTTTTCCATGTCATCCATGATGATCAGGTCCGGACGAGTACCATCCCAGAGCATGCCTCGGAGAGATCCTTCGGCTCCTTTAGCTACGATCCTGCACTGATGTCCGTCTTGGAATTCAACGATAACGTCGGACTCAGTGTCCTTAGCGAACTTGACCCCCTTGTCGTCTTGTTTAAGGAGGAAGAAAGGGCCAATATCAGGATTGTCTTGGAGCTCTTGTTTGATCGCATTCACGAACATGATTGCCTGGGTTTCTGTGTCCGAGACAATCACGACGTACTTCGCGTTACGAAAAAGAACCATCGAGAGAGTGTAAGCAATCGTGCCCGCTGTACTCTTCGCATGTCCCCTAGGCGCGGAGATTGCTACGCACTTTAAATCACTACAAGCGTACTCCCAGAGTTCTTTGTGGAATTGGGGAATCGCTGTTGCTTGATCGAACCTCTTAGCTAGAATACTACCAACAAAGCCCTCAATTATAGTTGAGGTAAGTTTTATCACAGTAGGAGGCGGGCGTGTGAGTAGTCCCTAATCGCTACAGACGTTAATGAGTCATAGGTCTCATTGGCAGCAATTGCGAACTGTGGGTCTGTGGCATTGTATGCCTTAGTCGTACTCCAGTGAATAACAGCACAAACGCTTGCTGAACTTCCAAGATAAGCATTAAATTTCTGAACTGTAACTTGCGAACGCACAAGGGAAGATGTTCCAGAAGAACGCGAAGTTCCGAACTCACCAATGTATAGTGGTTTGTTAAGAGCTGCTGCTGCGGCTAGTTCTTGAGCATGGCGACCCTGAACACCAGTATTTCCGTTGTAGTCGTACTCGTACTCATGGGATGAGATGAGGTCCATAGTGGAGGCACTGTGGACATCTTGATATCCAGCAGTTCCAGAATGGAAGGATTTCCACGAACCAATACATCCAGAACCTACTAGATGGTTAGGATCTTTGAGTTTAATACGAGCACTTACGGATGTCAGCCAAGTCTTGCATTCCGCCTGGGACATATCCCCACCGGAACCCTGACCCATTTCATTGCAGCACTCCCACCATGCGATGGCAGTACTGTTCTTATGCCGATCTACCCTGTAGTCAATCCAGGTATACGTATTGGCTGGATTCTGATACCATGCACGATTCGCTGTGTAGTTGATACCGCAATGTCCAGCGCCTTCAAAGAGAACTGGAATAATGAATATTCCAACTTCTTCTGCCGCAGAGACACAGTTGTCCATGTCCGTAGCATTACTGTGCGGGAAGAACCACACACGCACGGCCATGTTCCCATCTTGCCGGAGTCCTGAGAAATAGGTTACCATTTCGGCACGAGTATGTGCACCAAGGGGGCTCTGGCAACCAGTAAGACCGAAGTTATTCGTGCCAACTAAGTACAGCGGACTCCCCTGATACATCAAGATAGGGCCATCTCGAGTTACGAAGTCCCCTGGACCAGCAGGAGGGGGGGCCGGAGTAGGGGCAGGAGGTGGAGTTGGAGCGGGAGTATTAGCAATATACCTCCCCCCTAAAGCGACTAGTCTACTCATTAGTTCACTTCCTGATAGCCATGATCAGTACTTCCAGTTTCTAGATGAGCACCAAAAACATAATACCCATTATCAGCAACACCAAGATAGTTAACATTATGTGTAGAACTAGGGTACAGAAAGCACTGTATGACAGTATACGTTCCTGCCCCTCTAGTTCCTTTTGCTACCATTCTCCACCACCCCGAACCTTCGTTTGTAACAGCCACAGTTCTAGAAGTCCATGATCCCGGAGAACCGAACTCAACATAGGTTCCATCACTTAAATTAACAATTGCTCCTACAGCTCCAGTAGCAAAATCACTCATAAGTAAACCAGCGTATGTACGTTCGGCTGCTTTAGCATAAATAGATCCAACGAATGGGCCATTTGCTGTGACTCCATCCAATTGGTACATTCCGTGCTCACCAGTAGTGGCTGTTTCAGTGAGTTTATCCGCATTCATCCCACCAAATGGGTCCGTGACTGCGTTAGCAGTTACAGAGGCGCGTACTTTTGTCCAAGCGGCATCATCGAACCTTTGGGTCTTCGTTAGAAGATTATAGTTCGTAATGGCTTTCCTGGGCGTAAGAATGCCCGCGTAGCGGGTAAGAATCATTAGGTGAAGTCCCCAGTAGCAATGACAGCTACGCCAGCGGCAGTAGTGATTTGCCAAGCTCCTGCTGCACTTCGTAGGCCTAGTGGGATAACGTATGTTCCAATGCCACCACCAACGTTATTTGGAAGAATTGTAATAGCACTTCCAGCACCATCCTTAATCTGTACCTGTGAGGTAGCAGCAGTGCTAACAACACAAATAACGAGCTCTAAGAGGTCCCCAGTAGCACCAGTGGCACCAAGAGATTGAGTAGTTGCGGAAGCTGCAACAGTCTCGTACTCATTGCCAGCAGTCACGACTTCGACAGGATCTGTGCTCTCTACGGCAGTTTCAATGGCCGCAAGGTGACCTACGGAGGTCTCTACTGCGGTCTCGATCTGACTTAGATGAGTGATCTCTGTGGCTTGATTGGCTGCTGTAGAAGCACCTGTGGGGAGTACACTAAGATCAATATTATGATGTGTAGTATGTACCCCAGCCGTGTCTGTACTCTTAAAAACGACAGCAGTTTCGGTACTGTCTAGAACTTCATAATTATTTGCCATTTATCGGTTCTCTTATTTGGGTTTAATTTCAGAAACTGGCTTAGGTTTTGCTTCAAATTCTGTTCTAGCAGACAGAATAGCTGCCTCGTCTTTTGGTTGTCGTTTCTCTTCGATGATGATTACTTTATCGCCCGCCTCGTCTCGTTTGACAGAAGCAGCATCAAGTCCTTTCAGAGCTACTAGCCAATTATCTCTGGGATTAACTCCATCAGTAGCGGCCTGGACTGTAAGTCCAACGATTTGAGAGAGCTCTTTGCACTGAAGATCATCGAACCAGCCGTGGCCGGTGAAGTGTGTGACAGTAAGACCATCGGCACTGATCTCACGAGAGAGATTACGAGAGCCTTGGGGATCATTTAATAGAACTGCGACTTCTTCATTCACACGATCCGCATCTGCTGCTGTGCAAAGAAGAACTACTGAATTGGTCATAGCGTGACTCCTGATTTAACGGCACATAGGGCTCGACAGGCAGCGATTTGGGCATCGGTCATGGCGGTGGTGCTGCCGCGCATGATCATCTGGTAGAGATACATATTTGACGGACCAAGCGCCCCACTGCTTGCCCCGATCGTGACTCCACCGGGAAGAGTCGTGCCGGCATTGCCGGTCGTGTAGGTAGTGGAATTGATAGCCAAACGGCTGGACGCACCTTGATGCAGTTCTGTTATTACACCGTTTGTGCCGACCGCAAGATTGGTATTGAGAGCTACCGTTGATCCTGAATTAAGTGCAAGTGTTGGGGTACTTGTTGCCTGCATCAAAACACAGGTATTTGATGCACTGCCGCCAAAAATTTGCTCACCATTCGTCCACGCCACTTGCTGAATCGCACTGATGCGATCAATCGGCTGCGCGATCGTGAAGGTGCTGCGCAGGTAGTCGTCCACACCATCGAATTCGAGGTAACGGACGCCGGATACTTCGCGGAAGGTTGGGCGGGAGGCGGAGGTTGTTTGCGTCGCATGGTTCCCGGCAATCGTCTGCACGATTGCGCTCGTCAGCGCGAACGATTCGCCGACGAGGCCACCGACAACGTAGACCGTCGGGCTTGCCGTCAATGTCGCCGCAATCGTATATGTCGTCCTCGTGCCGGTCGTTACCCCAAGCGTGTGCGTGATACCACCGAAATCAAAATAAACGGTCTTACCGGCCGAGTTGGCCGATATGGTGATCTCCCACCGATAGGACGTCCCGATGACCGCGGCCGTCGCCGCAAATGTCACCCCGTATGTGCCATTTACGGTACACGTGCAAGTCGCGAGCGAAGCGCTTGCGACCACCGTACCGTTCGCGTTAGCAGTGACACCACCAGCCAATCCAGAGAAGAAATTCGCCCCGCGCGCCAGGCCGAGCCGCTTGTCGAGAATCAGGCCGACGGACTGCCCCGTTGCCGTCACGGGCGTTTCGCCGGTCCGCTCCTGGAACATCGTCGACAGATCGCTCGGGTCGTACCAAGCCCCGGTAGCAGTAGGAGCAGAGCTGAACATACGAGAGACCTCAGTCTCTTCGTATCCCGGGAATGGGAGTCCTGCGGCAGCGTAACACACTTTTCTAAGTAGCGTTATTTGAGTATCCGTTAGAGCTGTCGGACCGCCGCGCATGATCAACTGGTGGAGGAATAAGTTGCCCGGGTTGGCAGACAAATCACTAGCACCAATCGTGATTCCACCAGGTAGATCCGTACCGGCATTACCAACCGTATACGCGATGTTGTTGACAGCAAGGCGCGATGTCGCTCCTTCGTGCTTCTCCGTTACTACCCCATTAATACCAACTGGAAGATCGCCTACTGAAAACGTAGCCGTACCACTGTATTGTGCAAATCTTGGCGACGTACCAGTTTGATATAGCGATCCAGCAGCATTAGTTGCACCACCAAACAATCTATCATCAGGCGTTGACGTAACTTGCCGAATCGCGCTGATCCGATCAATCGGCTGCGCAATCGTGAACGTCGCGCGGAGGTAGTCATCCACACCATCAAACTCTAGGTAACGTAATCCGCCAACATCTCGGAAGATGGGGCGGGAGGCGCCGGTCGCTTGGTAGGCGTGGTTGCCTGGGAGGTGTTTTACCGAGATATCACGGACGGTGATCGTGTGCCCGAGGATCGTACTGTTGACGTCGATCTGGAAGTTGGTGTTGGTGGTGCACTGCAACCGGTAGGTATTGACCCCGGAACCGAGCGCCACTCGGGTGGCTCCGGCGTTGACAGCACCGCTAGCGCCGGTGGCGGCGGTTCTATTGATCGTGATCTCGTACCACTCACCGACGACGAGCGTCGCCTGGAAGATTCCACCGCTGGACCCGCCAAGGTTGTTGGTAAGGGTGCAGGCCCCCGCCATAACATCGATATCGGCGTAAAGCAATGACCATCCAGTCACGTCTCCGGTAGCGAAATCGTTATTTACAAGTTCTTCGATGCCTCGCACAAGACCAAAACGTTTGTCTAAGATCAACCCGACGCTTTGCCCAGTCGCTGTCACCGGGTATGTCCCGTCCCAAACACCAAATATCGTCGAAAGATCCGACGGGTCGTACCAAGCGCCCACAATGCTTCCAGCAAAGAGGGTTCTAATCTTTTGGGCAGTAGTTCTCCTGGTGTTCTCATTCAGAGGTAACCCAGGAAATAGAAGACTAGGACCCATTATGTGCCGTAGGTGTAACGAACGCCCTCACCGCTTACAGTACTATC
>OFQV01000227.1_pt1 | contig 15817 bp, 19 predicted proteins | sample 1542971 | NCBI WGS metagenome assembly OFQV01 (sample SAMN07774229, study PRJEB24372) | wastewater metagenome | isolation source: WWTP Cannobio (Effluent) | place: Italy: Cannobio | collected 2016-01
TTGGGATCTATCAAGCCGCCTACAGCCGTTTCCGCTTGAGCGAGCGGATGGCCCACCAGGGATCGGGCCGCGCCAGTTAAGGGCGAAAGAAGCATTTGAGGGATAGAAAGAACGGCTTTGCCGGTGTTGAGCAAACCCTCGATTGGACCCTGCTGGCTGCGTCCAGCAACAGATGTAAGATTCGCAACGCCCTCATTGAACGCGCCGCCGATCTCGTTCGGGATGTCAGTAACGGCATCCGACAATTTAGGCCGCTGTGCAGGTGACTGGCTACTAGCCGTCTTAAACGAAGATGCGATCTCATCGACGGTCGAGTTCTGCTGTTCAGGTGATAGCTTGAGAAAGCTATCGTCAACAGTAACCTTTCTGCCGTCGATGTTCAGCGTCGGCATTTATTCGACACTCCACTTCACGCCGGATGATGTCACGCTTCCGCCTGTTGACTGTGGCTGCGCTGACGTGGGAGAGGATGACCCCGCCCCCCTCGATTTAGCTTGGGCGCGCAACATGCCAGCCTTCACCACGTCGCGGAGGTCATTCAGGCCAGCCTCAAAGTCCTTATCGTTCTGCGCGCGGTCGAGGCGAGCCATCGCGTTCGTTGCCTTAGCGCCCTCCGCTTCGGTAATAGCGCCGCCGCCGCGCAGTGAATTGAATGCCTCGAGGAAGGTCTTGCCCTTCAACTGATCGAGGGCCGTTACAAACCCGCGCTGTGAAGTGCCGGGAATGCCAGGTATCGTTCCAAGCGCTCCAGTGCCCCAACCACGGCCCGGATGGTTACGCACATCCTCAATCGCCTTGAGCGTTTGGCCTGCCGTAGACATAATTTGTGGAAGCGCCACCTGACCCTTGGCTGTTTCCTCTCCAAGAACCTTCTCGCGCTCTGCACCGGCCAAATCCTTTTGAATCGGAGCGCCGATTGGTTGGCGCGTCTGAGGATCGATCAACTGAATATGCGTGCCGAGGTCTACGCGAATTGGGTCTTTCGATATTTTGAATCCATCAGGCAATTTGGTTTGGATGGCCTGCCCGGTCTTGGTTGTCTGCACCATTGCAGGCTCACCATTCGCGCCGACGCCATAGACTGGATTGAGGGACGCGCCACCCGCACCGGGACCACTCCACTCACCGGAAATAACGTATGCGCGCCCTTCTGGAGAGGCCGGGTCGATGCCCTGAGACTGAAGCAGCTTTATGCGCTGCGAAGCCTTCTCTACAGGGCCTTCGTTGGCGCGCGCCGCAGCCTGAGACTGAAGACCGAACGAACGATCCGCATTACCCTGCGCCCGCTTCGACTCTTCCTGTCGGAATGCAAAGTCGCGGGAATCGCGCTCGCCCTGCGTCTGCTGGTTTTTGATCTGCACGCCAAGGTTAGCGAGCGACATATCACCAGACGAGAGCAAAACACTCGGGTCCAGCGTCCCGCCCTGACCAAGCTGCGACAGGGCCCGCTGCCTCACGGCTTCTTGCCGCGAGTCATTGTAGGTCTTCCCGAGATTGCCGAGGATCGAGAAGTCAACCTGAGGAACGGTCAGTTCAGCCATTTAGATTGCTCGCGTTCCGTTTGCCAACTGCTGTGCAGGAGAAAGCGCGGCTCCTGCGCCGCCACCAAGGAAGCCCGTACCGAGCTTTGCCAGATTCAATCCAAGGCCCCACAGATTGCCGGAGCCTGCCATCTCAGCATTCGCGGCCTGTGTTTCTTGTCCGTTGATTCCGTTGGTCACGCCGGTTGCGAGGTTCACGCGGCTGTTCGCGTCATTGGTAAACACGCCAGCCTTTGCCGTATCGATGCCAGCGCCGCCAGTCACGCCCGCAACTTCAGGATTAATCAGCCCAGCAAGTTTGCTCTGCCAGTTGCCGTATTCCTGATTTGCCATGTTGCCCGCACGGTCACTCAGCGCAGCAAGCGTATTGCCGCCAGAGAGCGAGCCTGTTGCTGCCGCTGCGCGGTTTGTCTGGTCAAGTGCCTGATCGACGGCGTACTGATAGCCGGGGCCAGCCTGGAACGCGCCAGTGGCCCTCGCATTGCCGTCAGCACCATTTACACCAAGGCTGTCGAGATAAAGGTTTGTGCCGGTTCCGTACTTGGATGAAAGGTCACCGAACTTCCCGGCAGCGCCACCAAGCGCATCAAGCGCGCCGGTCTTGCCGGAGTCGAGATAGCCCATGCCTTCGGTTTTCGTCGCGGCAAGGCGAGCCTGATTTGCGGATGCGGCTTCTTTGGCCGAGTCACCCGTAAAAATATCGAACAAACCCATGATATGTCCTTAAGTGTACGGCCCGGCGGATGGCGTGAAATTACTTGTCCAGCGGGACGTTCCGACGCTGAGACGAAATTCGTCAATCATTGCAGAGAATCCTGACCCCGCATCGCCCGTTCGACCAATCGTGAATGGCCGCGAGCTTGAGTTCACGGATGCCAGAGTTTTCGTCGTGTCTTCTTGCGCCCCGTTTATAAAGAGACGGAATGATGTCCCTGATTTTGTCAGGGCGAAGTGATTCCAATTTGATGTGCCAGCAAAGCCCGTCGTACTCGAAAGGCTAATTTGTGAGCTAGCCCCTGCATCGATAACGTTGATTCCCAAGACACCAGCCCCACTAAAGCGCGTGATTGCAAACGATGTTGATATTGCGGTGCCAGAGCTATCAATTTGCCCACACAGACCATATCCCGTGGAGCCAATGCCGTTGTTGTTCAGCCAGAAATCAACCGCGAAATCTTGCGTGCCGATATTGAAATCAGAGTGCGCTGGCGTCGTGATATAGCCAGCAGCACCGAGCATGGATGACGGGCCGAACTTGGCTGCTGCCGTGCTTGTCGTTGCGCTAGATGGCGTCCATGTATGAGCCGAGCCGCCTAAGTTCGCATCGGTGAACGTCGTTCCGCCGTTGCTGCCGTCCATGTGCAGCAGGATCTTTGTAAAGCTGTCGTTCCCCGGTGTGCCCTGCCCTGCGATCAGGCCAAGTGCAAACCGGCTCATGCAATCAAACTTCCGACCAAGTCCCACTCATTTGTGGCGACCTTGATTAGCGTTCCGCCAGCGTGTTGCCCCGCAGCGGACTTGTACCCAGCCAGAGAATTAATCGTGACGCCTGCGCCCTGCGCCCAAGTAAGTTTTCCCGCGCCGCCCTGCTTCCAGTCGATTTGAGATCCGACCGGAATCGCCACAGACGAATTTGGGGGAACGGTTGCAGTTATTGCCGACCCATTCGTAAATGTTAGATACTTGCCTGGATCAGCGAGAACGAGCGTATAGGTTGTTCCGGTCTGCGCATTGATCGTTCGTGTAATGTCAGACTTGAGCGCAATTGCATCGGTGATCGCGTCGAAATCAACGTCGGATAGAGGCTGCAACCCCTCCAGAAACTTGAACTTCTCAAACCAGATCACATTGCAGCGACCGGAAGAATCAACAAGCGGCTGCTGAATGGTCGGGAGCGTTACCTTCGTCACGCCGCCCTCAACTCCGCTGACATCTCGCCACCGATCAGCCCGAAGTGGACCGGATCAGACATCGCAACCTTCCAGATGCGGCCCTGAGAACCGGACACGCCGCACTGATTGACGCGTATGCGTGTCAGACCAACTGACTGACGGCCCAGCTTGCGAATGCGCGGCGTTGACCATGTTTCGCCGCCGTCATCGCTCCATGAAATCTCGACCTTTGGGTCGGTCGCGATAGGATCAAGCCCTTCCGCATTACCGACGCCAACCGAGAAATCAAACCATGCCGTAGCCACCCGAACGCGGGCCGGGAACTTCTGCACTGGCGATGACCACACTTCGCAAACGAGCGGGTCGCTGACTTCATCCTGAGCCGTATTGATGATCTGTTGGACGTTGCCTGTTTCGGTATCGCCGCAGAGCCATTTGGAGAACGCGTAGTAGGTATTAGAAATGCGGCTGCGCTCGCCAAGGTACTTCTTACGCTCGTGCCACTTCTCGTTATTTGCGTTAAACACCCACGTCCATGTATCTGATGACAGCTCAATGAATGCATGGCCGCGTGAGATGTAGGAACACATCTCAAGGTCTGTTTTGTCAGAAACGCTCTCAATCAATCCGTCGAGATCGGGCGATGAGATTTTTGTCGGCGTGTAGCCATCAAGACGATACACCGCGTTATCGTCGCCAACCCAGAACACGCCCTTTGAGAACCCGTCCTGAAAGCCTGTAATTGCGTAAGGACCGGCCAAACCACGCGGGATAACCTCGGAGCGCCCGAACGGGAACGGCGATAGAGCCTGATCGGTCCAGACCTCGATGCTCTGGTTGCCGCACAGCAGCAGCTTGGAACCCCAGGTAACGCCGCGCACCAGCCCGTCAGGCTTGGCTTCAGCCTTACCGAAGGAGAGAGCGTTGACAGTTACCGCGTTCAGATCGGTTGCAAAGCACCGTCCGTCACCAATCGTAAACACCAGATAGCCGTCAAGCGACGTGACCGAATTAGGCGCAGGCAGATCTGAGTCAAACCCGCTGGTCGTGGCCGATGGTGTGAACGTGTAGATATTGCCATCAGGGTCAACGAACACCTTGTCAGGCGTGGCCGCGTTGTTTCGGGCAAAGAAACCCTTCTTTGTGCCGTTCAATGCTCCGACGTTAGTTGATGCCCCGCCAGAACTTGAGAACTTCTCAAGCTGAGAGCCGAACGCTGCGTAAAGCGTGCCAGATACCTCAAGGAAGCCTCTACAGCCGCTTCTTGCAGTAGTCCCGAAGTTGACCAGCCCCGGTGAGCGATGGCGCACAGCAGGCGCTCTGCCGCCCTCACCCATAGGCTCCGCAAAGCAGTTAATCAGCCGTCCAGATCCTTCTGACGGCCTCATGCCGGGAGAGGTTGTGACTGGAAAACTGATCGCTACCATTTAGAAGTATTCACCGACTTGAGCCTGATACGTCGGCTTGCCAGCGGTCAGGCGGCGTAGCGTTGCCTCGTCCCGCAGTTTGGCATCGTCATTCACAGGAGAGCCGAAGTCAGGCCCGCCCATGTTCGCCAGCAGATTCGCCAGCGGAATAAACAGTGCAACGTCGATAGCGTCGTCATCATCGATGTACGCAATCTCGTCAGCCGAAAGCTGGGAGATGAGCGGATCAACGAGGCCGTCCATCGTGTTGTAATCTTCAGTGCTGGGAGCCTCGCCCGGCTCTAGCGCACCAATCGACGCAAGCGCCCTGTAGATCAGTTGCCTCCGCGTCTTCGTGGTATCGACCATGCCAAGCCCTCAAAAGAAAAAAGAGCGGGAGCAATTAAGCCCCCGCCCTGTTGGTTGTTAGTCGTCGCCAAGCGGCACGAACGAAACCGACACGGTGCCGGTCACATCGATGTAGGACGTGGCGTCAATGGTTGCCGCAGTACCCGACCAGTTCAGATAGAGGTCAATCGGGGTGGCCGTGCCATTGAGAGCAGTCGTCTTTGCGCCATCGACCAGCGTGCCCGCTCCAGTACCGCCGGAGTTGGTAATCGAGCCAGTCTTGGTGCCGATGTCCTGCTCAGTGGTCGTCAGGGTGCCGTCACGCGCGGTTGAAGCCGCAACCGTGCCGATACCCCAGACATACACCGCGTCACCAGCGGCGGTCGTGAGGGCAGAGCCTTCAACCGTCGCTGTGTAGTCCTGACGGCAACCAAGGAACGAGAAAGCACCTTCGACAAAGTCAAAGAGCTTCAGCGTGCCATAGGAACCGGATGCAGCGCCGTCCGTCACCGGAACGCGCGCCTTGGTCAGCGTGAAGTCGATACGGGCAACGCCGTTATCTTTCACGATGGTTGCGGTCACGCGCCCCGAGGTCGGAGCATTCAGTGCGCCATAATCGGCAAGGTCCACATTCGTGCGACCCGGAAGAGGAGTTGAATTAGCCACCATTGTGATGACCCTCCCTTACGCGTCAGCAGGAGCGGAGAAGAAGCCGTTGAGAACGCCCCACTGCGTGAGGTCGGAGTTGCTGTCCTTCTGGAAGATTTTGGCAACGCCGTAGCACATCTTCACGCCAGCGCCCTTGATCCACTGATAGTCAGTCTGATCGCGGAACGTCGGGACAGGCATCTTCGCCCAAGGCATCGCCAGGGCCGACTGGCCAGCGAAGAACACCGGAGCAACTCGCGAACCGCCGTTACCGCCAGTCTTCAGGTTTCCGTCAATGCTGGAAGTCCAGATGCTATCGACGAACGAGTCGATCTCGGGGACTTCGCGGATGATAACGCCATCCCACTCCAGATCGCCCGCCTGGAAGATGATGTTATCCTTGGAGCGCGGAAGCGCGTTCTGGTGTGCCGTGCCCAGCGAGGTCTTCAGATCGCGGAAGCAGGTCGAGCCAGCAAATGCCACGAAATAATCGTAGCCGTCCTTGGTCTTGTAGGGACGGATGCGAGGATTCGCGAGCTTGGCAACACGCTTGAGAAGCGACACGGATGCCGACGTGAACTTGTCGTCGGTCGAGTCGATCTTGGCAAGGTCGGTCGCGTGAACGCCCGAGTAGTTGCCGACGGCATTGCCGTACAGCACGCGGTCCGAGTTATCGACGGCCCATGCGTTAAGCTGCGCAGTGGTTGCAGCCGCATAGGTGATGCCGTTAACGCGCTGTCCGTTGGCCGAACCCAACCCGGCAGGAGCCGACTCGGAGGGCACCGAGGCAAACGCCTCAATGATTTCGTCGCGCTGGAGTTCCTTACCCCAATCGGACAGCATCGGCTTGGCTTCACCGAAGATGTCAGCCGAGTCCTTCTGTTCGTCGGCGTCGGTCGTGGCAACCGCGTGACGCGCCCAATCAACCCAGGCGCGCATACCGTAGTTGTTGATCGCCTCTTCGTTGCCGGTCAGGGTGCCGGACGATTTCGCCGTGCCCTTGAGCGAGGTAACAATCGGAATGTTGACCTGCTCGCCGCCCTTCTTGTTGTCGTAGATGGTGCGGATGATCGAGGTCATGCTCGAACCCATGTAGGGCGAGAACATATTTTCGCGGATGTACTCCTTGATCAGTTCCTTGCGGTACTGAACAAGTTTGTTATTGGCCTGTGGAGTGGTGGCAGTCATTGGTTTGATCCTTCCAATGCGCCGCCCAACAAAAAACCCGCCTCAATGGGCGGGTGCTTTCATGCAATGTTGTGTCGGGCTATCGGCGCAAAGCAGATTGCAACAAACCCGCATCGCTCTCGTCCTCATCGCCGCTAAGTGCTGCGGCTGACGTGGCGCGATTGAGTGATGGCGGGAGCGGCGTCACTGTCGAAGGACGGGTCTGGGCCGTACCACGGATGCGCTCTAGAACCTTCGCCTGATAAGTAGGGTCTTTCAACCGTTCCTCGATCTGGCGCTCTACAAAAGCGTCCGGGTCGTCTCCAATCGTGCTGAAGATGGTCTGTTTCTTGTGCCACTTCATGATGTCCCCGTAAGGATCAATCGATGACATGGCCCGCTGATAGACGGCGGCAGCTTCAGGATCGCGCGAACGCAACCCCTGATCCAGCGCCTCGTAAGCGGCCTTGACCTTCTCAGCCCCATACTCGCGGATCGCATCACGTTGGGAGTAGTATTCCCGCAGTTGGCTGATCTCGCCCTTGATGGGTTCGATGGCCTGCTGGTTGCGATAATCGACAAAGGCGTCCGGGTTCTCGTAAAGATCGGGAACTGCCGGCTTGGGTTCATTCTGCTTCTGGAGAGCCAGCATTTGACGGCGCAGATCGTCTACCTCATTACGGTAGCGCTGCGCCTCTTCGCTTGCTGCCCGCCTCGCATCCGCTTCTTCCTTGAGACGCCAAGGCGGTATGCCCTGATTGGTGTCTTTCGGCTGTTCGGTCGCTGGCGTTTCGGGCTGCGCTTGTGCAGCCGTCTCGGCTTCCTGCTCTGCAACTGTTTTCGGAGCAAACCGTCCGCGCTCATCACGCGGCGTCGTTTCTGCTACCTCGGCAACGTCCTCAACTTGAGGAGTTTCAACCTGAGTTACTTCGCCTTCTTCTACAGAATCCCAAATGTCTTGATCGTTATCGGCCATAAGCCTATCCGTCCTTTTCCGTGTCGTGGAATTACGATTTCACCAATAACGCTTGGCGCTGCGTGGTCGTCATTGTCCGCTGTATCGTCGCGGTCTTACGATTGGTCAGATGCAACGAAGCTGCGGTCCTGCGCCTTGTCGTGCGCGTCCTGCAACATCTTCAGCGGCGCAAGGCTTGCGTCTTGCGTATCCTTCTCAGCCTTCGCGTACTTTGCAGCCGCGCTGGCTTCCTTGTCTCGTGTGCTGGCGATTGAGTCGGCAATCTGCAACTCAGGCGGCAACTCGAATGCTTGTGGCTTGCCGGGTTGCGGCGCTGCAGTCTGATGCGCCTTGGAGACGTTCAGCATTGTTTCCGATTGCGTCTTCTCGACCTTGGCCTTCGCGTCTTCCATGGCGATCTGCTGTGCAGGCCCCGGCTGCTGTGCCTTCTCGATGTAGCCCAGGAGCTTCTTCTTGGTCCTGCCATCGATACCCGGCGACAACTCGATAAGCACCTGTGGAGGAACCTGAGCGCCGCTGGAGGCCATTGCAATCAGCGCGTCGTAGGTATCGGCCATCATGTTAATGCTGTCCGGGCCTTCATCGATAATCACGTCAACATCGAGCGAGCCGATGGCGTTGACGATGTTCGGATGGCCCGTACTCGGATCGATCTGAAGCCCGTTGATCTGGATGAACTGAGCCAGCCCGTCATCATCGGTCACGCGGATGTATCGTTCCGCTGTCCAATGATGCTGGATTGCATTCAGCACCGCGCGGTAAACACGGACTTTCCAGCCCTTGAAGCCCTGAATGTATGGACCAAGCTCGGCAATTCCCGCCTGCTGGAGAAGCGAGATGGCGCGGCCAGACTGCTGCTCGCTGCCCTGCCCCAGCAATTGCGGGTTAGGCCCGAAGCCCTCGATCTCTTGCTTTGAATCAACCAGCAGCTTAGACCAGCCAGCGAAGTCGAACGACTGATCGTCGGCCTTCACCTCGCCGCCCGGATTGACGATGATCACGCCGTCAGTGCGTGCCCACTCCTTGCGGGCCGTCTCCACATCCTTCACCGCAGCATTGCTCATGATGAGCCTGCGCGATGCCAGAATGTGATTGAGCTTGGCTTCCTTGAAGTTGATGCTGTCCTGCGACGACTTCATGTTGCGAACAAAGCCGTAGCGGTCGCCGTCATGATCGACCGAGCCTGAGTACATGATGTACTTGCATTCGGTCTTATTCTTCTCGTCCATCAGGTAGGACTTGCCTTCCATCAGGATGGCAGACCCCGTAAAGATGGAATAGCACCACTCGCCCTTGTGCTTGTACCAGAGATCGACAAGGCGAATATGCTTGCGGTCCGAGTTGAACCACTTGTTCTCGTTGTCAGGGTTGGTGCTGAGTTCCGTATCGTTATCGATTGACTGCTCGATCTCCTCGGCCTTGTCGGGGAACATCTCCTTGGCAAGGTCGATGTCCATCCACTTGCCAACGCCCATATAGCGAGCGTCCGAGAAGTCAGCACGCTTGGAGCGTGGGTCGTAGAAGAACGATTCCGGCTCGACAATATCCAACTCAATGTCGCGGTCGTTCTGGTCCTCGCTGTCTCCCTGAACCAGGTTAATCTCTAGCCCGCCAATGCCCTCGATAGCACCGTCTCTGGCAATCTCAGCGCTCTTGGGCTTCCATTCCTGCGAGTCTAGCGCATAGCGGATAACTGCGGTCGCGATGTCCGCGCCCTGATCCTGCTGCGGCGTGCGAGGGAATGCTTTCGGGTCTTGACGCAATCGCTCCAGCAACCCGACCACGCCGTCAATCTTCCGGCCAATGCGGTTAACCGTCGAGATAGGCTGTTTGCGCTTCTTGAGGATCTTGATCTGGGCATCTGTCCACTGCGCTCCGTGGTAATAGCGCCGCGCGTCCTTCTGCTCCTCGATCTCGTCACGCTTGTTGGACAGGTATTCGGTGTATGACTTCTTGAGCTTGCCAATATCCCAATACTCAGCCGCGTCCGGTTGGCCTTGCGAAGATGTAATCGATCCGCTTGGCGACCCGGCAGAGTAGTCAGGCGTCACGCAGCCATCCAACCATTTTCGTCATCGTCATCATCCTCAATGGCGGAATATCCGCTCTGATCCTGTTTCGGTTCCGGCTTCTTCGGTGCATCGCCAGACATCATCGTGTCGAGCAACTGACCAACGAGGCCAATCGCATCAACCTGATCGTCGTGCTTGCCCGCTGGGAAGCTCAGTAGCTCGCTTCTAAAGTCCGCGTACCATTTCGCGTTGATGGGCACGTAAAGCCCCTCCAGCGCCATCCTTCCGCGAATGGACTGCGCTCTAACCGCCTTGTCGCCGCGCGTTGGGAACGGCTGGCGATAAACAAATGCCTGGCGCTCTCGTTGGCGTCGATCAAGAAACGGGCCAACACCGGATTTGATCTGGCCCTGCTCTTCAGCCCAGCCCATTGGCTTCCACTCAAGAACAAGATCGCAGAACGCCTCAATCCATTCGTCCGACGCGGCTTGCTTGCGCCATAGATCGAGGAGGTACATCCGCCCCTCGGGATCAAGGCCGACAACAGCGTGGACGGTGTAATCGCCGCCGTCCGCTGTCACCGCATAGTCACTGCCGCCGTAGACGCGCATCGTGTCGAGCGGCGGAGCCTTGGTGTAAGGCTTCAGCCACTCGGACTTGAAGTAATCGCCATCTTCCGGGGCTGGCCGCTGCTGGTAGAGCGCGGACCAATAGCGCGGCTGCGAATTGCGCCTGATACGCTCCAGCGCCTGCACCGGGTACGCCTCAGGCCACAATGCCTCGCCAGCATCGTTCAGCGCCGGGAGCTCAACAACCTCCCACTTATCGCCGCCCGCCGCCTGTTGGGCCAGCAATTGGCCGCACAGGTCATCCTCATGCATGCGGTGATTAATGACGACAATCGCCGCACCGGGCATCAAGCGGTTGTATGCCGTTCCCGTATACCAATCCCACACGTTCTTGCGCGTGAGTTCCGACTGCGCTTCCTTCATCGTGGCGTAAGGATCGTCAATCAGCAGCAGATCGCCGCCACGTCCCAGAATGTTGCCTTCCACGCCGATGGCGTAGAACATTCCGCCTTCCGACGTGTGCCACTTGCCCTTGGCCTGGCTGTCCTCTGCAAGCCGCGTGTCGAATATGGCGCGATACTCTGCGCTGCCGATGATGTTCCGAACGTCGCGACCGAAGTCCGCCGCAAGGCCCTCAGTTGCTGACACGGATAGAAACTGCTTATGCGGCTGGCGACCCAGCAACCACGCAGGCAGACGCTTACTCGCCAGTTCCGATTTGCCGTGCCTCGGCGGGACCAGCAACATCAGGCGGTCAACCTCGCCGCGCTCAACGCGCTCTAGCTGCTCCGCAATGATCTTGTGGTGTTTCGCCGTGCGATAACGCGGATACGTGTACTCAGTGAACGCTATCAGGCTGTTCGCCGCGTCCATCCTCGTCAGAAGTTCCCTCGCTGCCATTTCTGGCGTTACGGAGGAGTTCGACCAGTTCTTCGCGGCTATAGTCTGCTGGACCATTCTTTACCGTGTGGTTCACGTCACTCTGCGTCAGATCGGGCAGAGTTTTCTTCAGCAGGCCAAGCGCTGCTGTTACCTGCGTTGGTTTCAACTCAAGGTCATTAAGGACATGATTTTCCAGCCGATTAATCAGCTGACTTGTTTTGATCTTCGCCCTGGTTTCGTCGTCATGGCGAATCTTGCGAATGCGCGCGGCCATCCATCAATCCTTTGAAGGGTATCAAGATATCCGAAGAGTCTTTCCCCCTGAAGCAGACCAGATATCGCGTTTCTCTATCCGCGCGATTTTTGCTTATCGGCCTAGGCAGGTGACTGGCTTCACCAAACGCGCTGAATGACAGCGCGCCTGATACCGTAGGTATCCAGCCATAATATGTAGAGGACATGATAAGTGTGGGACTTTAACGGAGGACGTTAGAAATGGCCTCTTCGGATAACTTGCCTTGCTCAACCCAGCGATTGGTTTTGAGGTCTCGAGCAATGCCGGCGGCAACTCTCTCATCGCGAAAGCCGTCATAAAATGTGGGCGTCTCTCCGCGCATGACTTTCAGAAGAGATGGACTCCGATCGCGATTTCTCGTGTATTCACCGCGGTCGGTTCGATAAACCCGGAAAAGCTTCAAAGCCACAATAAGAAGGCTGATTGCTACGGGCGCGAGCGCTAATATTGCGGCACCCTTGAGCACGTCCAGAAATACAGAGTCGGCGTTCATGAAAGTGTCTTTCATTAAGAATCGAGCCGAATCTTCAATAGATAGCTGATTCTCGGAAATCGACCAAGAGGGCCTAGCACATAATCTGTGGGCCGCGATAGTGGTTCCGGAGCCGGTAAGCACGACGCGGCCATCAGGTATTCGACCTAAACAATCCCCAATGACTGCAGCTCACGTAATGCCCGATGCAATCAATCTTGATGGTGTATTTGGAGTTAGGCACAGGGCGGCTCAATGTGTTCATCGGTGGAGAAATGATCTGGTTTATTCAGCAAAGACGGCAGAAGGCGCTCATCCGGCGCTTCATACACATCCCCACTGAGTTCGGTGTCGCATGGAAGGAAGTCTGATGGCGGGCGCTCAATCACGCCAGCCTACCTTTGTCCGCATTCCATGACAGCGCCTTCTCTGCGGCTGACCGAAAATCTCGCTTTTCGCGAGTGAGGCGGCCAAGCTCGGTCCAATCCAAATGCGTCATGCTCGCGCCCTTGGCCTTGATAGCGTCGCGGGCGCTATCGTTTTCTATGATGGCCACGAATAGCGACGGGATTGATTGCTTCGCGTTCGTAAACGCTGGCATTGTCCAACTCACTCCCCTTGGCCGATGTTCTGGCCGATGTTGGCCTTCTGCGATCTTTGTTGAACAGGCTCCCGAGCATCAACACCCCTCAAAAGCACGTCTAGCCCACCAAGTCAGATAGGGGACTCTGAGTAATTGAGGTGGCTTCGGCAGGAAGGATGCTGATGCTCGGAACTGATGACTCCACCTCAGCGGACTTAAAGGAGGTGATACGCATGTCACGCATTGGTCGTAGCGCCGTTACCGGTCGCTTCACCACGGTCAAGACGGCGGTTAGCAAGCCTAACACCCACGTCGTCGAGACTGTCAAAAAACCGAAGGGCAAATAAGCCTTGAAGTTCAGCGGGTGTCCGGCTCAACCCCGGCCCCGCTGTTTTCTTACGCGATTCGCGCAGGAAAAGATTCTGTTATTTTTTCTTCTTAGTCGTTTGCTTCGGTGTCTTGGCCTTCTTGCCTTTAATTTCCTCGTGCGGCTTAGGCTTCATACGCACGAGCGCACCCATTAGACGCTTCGTTTCGTCCATCCCATCAGATGAAGAATGGCATCCACCCTGGTACACTTAAATTCTTCGCGTTTAATGTCACCGTCGATACCATCAACGAGAATTACGAGAAAATTCGCGCATTGGGTTCGAGTACACAGCATCTCGTCAATCTGATCGTTGAAGAGCGGCCTGCCGAACCTCTTCCATCCGACGATACGCCGCCTCTGCGACCTCCCAAGGAAGGCTGAAGTCGGGATCGTAACCGGCAACTATTTCGCCGCCCGCCTTCGCCATTTCAGGCGTTACGACAATCTCCAAATCTCGATCTTTAATCGCGTCCATGACGCGCTCCTTTCCGTGGAGCGCATCTACATACTGACCGGCCTGTCACGCAGGCTCAAACTAGGAATATATCCGCTTTTGTAAAGTATATAAATGCGTCCATCAGGCAATGTGCGAATTACGCGCAAAGCTCCCGACCCTACATCTGTTATGGCGAAATCTGCCACACTCGCCACACGCCGTCAAGGATTATTTTCGCCTCTACCACACATTTAGTCCTCGTTCGCTTTTTGTCTTTCTAAATGTTGATAATTCTGCGACTTTATTCCTATTTTGCCGCACAAGGGCCGCTAACCTATTGGCTTCAATCCAGATTTGAATCATTACATCCCGATACCTGCGACGCGCCGTTTCGTCAGAACGTCCCAAGCGCAGCCCGATCTGCTTGAAAGACACATCGAAAGAGCGCCACCAGACCAGCTTGCGGTCACTTTTGGTCAGGCAGCGCACCCAATCGAGCGCCGTGAGCATGTCGCCAACGTCGAAGTGCGTTGGCCGAAAGCGCGGCATGGAGACCTCAGTGTAACCGTAGGCCTCCTCTCGAAGCTGAAGAACCTCCGGCCATGCTGAGCGCCCTGACCCGAACTTGCGCTCAGGGTCCGGCAGAACGCGCAACGTCTTGAATGCGCGCATCAGACGACGCTCAACGTCAGTAATCAGAATCTCATCAGCGAATGCTTGCTGCTTACGTCCTGATCTTGCCATGTGATGCTTGCCCCGTGTGTTGCAGAGAAGATGCGTACAATGAGAGTGCCCCGCTCATTGCTAGTTCACGTACTGAGTTTCATAACATCGCCTCCTGCTTTGCGGGCTTTGGCATTTCCACCAATAGCGAGGGCCGTGCCAGCGCCTCAGAGATTCGCGCCAGCGCTGTTTCAAAGTATGCCGACTCTCTCTCTATCCCGACGAACGAAAGCCCGCGAGTGACCGCAGCAACGCCTGTCGTGCCGCTTCCCATGAACGGATCACAAATCAACTGCGCGTCTTGTGGCAGTTGGTCGAGCGCCCATGACATGACACCAACAGGCTTTTGTGTAGGATGCTCGCGAACATCGGATCCTTTGCGGATCATGCCGTTCCATAGCCATTCAATGCGACGGACAGCCTTTGGCATGTTTGTCCACGCAAGCTCACAATCGGCAAAATCGTTGGAGCCGTTCTTCTTGTCCCAAACGAGCCAGCAGGACGAAGGCGGCAGATCGTAATAGTTGCCACCAAAAATAATCTGATGGCGGCTGATGTCCCGCAGCATTTGGATAACCCATGCTGGTGGCGGCTCTTTATCCCAATCAAAGGAACCGTAGTCCTTCGGGGTAGCCAGCTTGCCGCGCGAAGCCACCTTGGCCGAGCTTTCGCCAATCCCATAAGGCGGGTCGGTCACAACAGCATCCACCTTACCAAGCGTCGGCAATATCTCGCGGCAATCCCCGAGATAGAGCGTAACGTTGTCCGATAGTCTCTCTATGCGCCCCATTTTCCCACTCAGTTTCGATGTTGCGTTAGCGGGAAGTGCCCGCTTTCTGCGGTCTTCCCTGCTCAATCAAAATTACATTCAGAACAATACCCAGGCTTCGCAAACCCATGAGGACATACACTCATACCGACGACGGCCCGATCCCGGCCTTCAACTGCGCGACTAACTCGGCCAGACCATCCCCGATTTTCTTCTGTGTCTCTGGGGATGGCTTGGACGCCTCGCGCTCTGCCGCCTGATCTGCTGCGCGCTTGTTCCAAGCCTCCTGATAGCGAACTCGATACATGTGGCTTTCGCACTCCGATTTCACCTCTGCGACCGCAGGTAGCCATTTAATTTTGCTCGGTAAGCCCGTGCGCGGGTCCGTCACAGTCTCAATCACCGAATCCGGATACTCCGACAGGATCGCCGTCACTGCCGCCACATAAATCTCTGGGTCGTTCGCATCCTGCTTCCGGTAGCAGCCGAACATCATCCCGGCCCTCAACGAGGCGAAGCCCGGTTGGCCGTGGTCCGAACGATATTCCTGCGTCTGCTTGTCGCTTGGCGACACTTGCAAGGCTTTCAGATTTTCCAATTGCCACCTCTGCTGGTTGATCGTTGAACCGCTCCTGATGCAGAAACGTCGCGGGGTTGAGCCATGGCCGGTCTGGCGGCTTTGTCCGCTTGTATCGGTGCAGCCCGTCCATGATCGGCAGCCACGGCAC
>OFQV01000228.1_pt1 | contig 15802 bp, 26 predicted proteins | sample 1542971 | NCBI WGS metagenome assembly OFQV01 (sample SAMN07774229, study PRJEB24372) | wastewater metagenome | isolation source: WWTP Cannobio (Effluent) | place: Italy: Cannobio | collected 2016-01
CCTACTGATGTTCCAGGGCCGCATTATGAAGGCGACCTGTTCGACGTAATCGACTACCCGTGGGATTTGCTCATTGCACACCCGCCATGTACGCACTTGGCGGTAAGTGGTTCGCGCCACTTTGAAGCAAAACGCAATGATGGAAGACAACAAGCCGCTGTCTCGTTCTTCATGCAGATAGTCCGTCGCTCTGCCCACATTCAGAAGGTTGCTATCGAAAACCCGGTTTGCATCATGTCCAGCCTGTACAGGAAACCAGATCAAATAATCCAGCCGTGGCAATTCGGGCATGGCGAAACAAAGGCGACTTGCCTGTGGTTGAAAGGGCTTCCTCTGTTGCAGCCGACGAATATCGTGGAAGGCCGTGAAAACCGCATTCACCGGATGCCGCCTTCGCCTGACAGGTGGAAGGAGCGCAGCAAAACATTCCAGGGAATTGCTGATGCTATGGCTAAACAGTGGGGCGCTGCTGCTCAGATGGAGATTGCGGCATGAGGATCACGCTAACTGGCGAAACCGCAAAGAAAGCCGCCTGTCGTCATGTATTGGCCGCGCCTGAAGGCTACATCGTGGATATAAAGCCTGCCACTCGCTCACTTGAACAGAACGATCTGATGTGGGCGCTGCTTGCTGACTTGGCAAATCAAACCGACTGGCACGGCATCAAGCTATCGGCTGACGAGTTCAAAGACTTGCTATCGGCTGGACTCGTCAAAGCAAAGGTTGTCCCGAATCTAACCGGCGACGGTTTCGTGATTCTCGGACAACGCACAAGCAAGATGACAAAACGCCAGATGGGCGACTTGTTGGATTTGATCTATGCGTTTGGCACTGAACGCGGGGTGAAATTCAGCGAACCGGAAAGGTGGGCGGCGTGAACACCTGCAAAGTCTGCCGCATCAAGTTTGAGCCATCACGCCCGATGCAGGTTGTGTGCGGGCCACTCTGCGCCAACCAATACGCATGGCGCGAGAAGTCGAAGGCGGAAATGATCGCGCATCGGGAAGATCGCAAGACGATCAAGCTGAAACTGGACAAGCTGAAAACGCTTTCGCAGCTACTCCGCGAGGCCCAGGTGGTTTTTAACGCATGGGTGCGGGAACGCGACAAATCGCTTCCCTGCGTTTCCTGCGGGCGTTTCCATAGCGGGGCATACGACGCAGGCCATTATCGCAGTGTAGGCGCTGCCAGTGGCCTTAGATTCGATCCTATGAATGTTCATAGACAGTGTGTGCCGTGCAATCAGCACAAAAGCGGCAACGTACTGGAATACCGCCTCGGGTTGATTCAGCGAATCGGGCTGGCAGAAGTCGAAAGAATAGAAGGCCCATTGCCGGAAGTGAAATGGACGAAAGAGCAAGCGCGGGAAATCAAGGAAACCTACAAACGTAAGCTAAAGGAGATGAAAAATGAACTTTGAAACAAAAAAATATTTGCAGCTAACTGACTTTGAAACAAAGGTTCTAATTGAGGTTGTAGAAAACGCACTTAACACATTGGAGTCTGGTGCATTTCAAAGTTATTTGAACTCGAAAACTATAGATAAGTTTTGTATTAATTTGTTGAGCGTTCTTAGAAATGGATGATGTTCAAAGAACATGCCTTATTGAGGCAATGATGCTTCTCGAGATTGCTTTTATGGATGGCGGGCGAGCTGACTGGAAAAACGATCCTGTTTTTCATGGGGCATCGGATTTCGACTTGGCTGCAATGGCTCACGGACTTGTTCAGTTTGCGTTTAGTGGTCATGCAAACAGCGATTATAAAAACGGGAAAATTCTTGTCTCAAAAATCGCCGCTGCTCTCGCTATTGAAGACGCCAAAGACAGCGCAAGGGGAATGTAATGGAGACTGAACGCGATCCACATGGCGACGAGGCCGACCGTGCTTCGTACTTCATAGAATCCGTGATTGACGACCACGTAAAAGAAGCGATGCGGAAATGCGCAGACATCCCGCCAGGCAATCCAGGTTCGTGCGACTTCTGCGGCGAGGAATCAGGCCGTCTGGTCGCCGGTGCTTGCGGCTTCTGCCGTGACCGCTACAAACTTCCATAGGGGAAACTATGCTTATCAATGAAGTCGAAGCACTGGTTATCCTTCTGGAAGATTGGGCCAAGTGGCAATCGACCTATCAACCAAAGACGGGATTCAAATCCAGATCAGCCGGATTCGTGGCGCTAGGGTTATCCTCTTTTGACGATATGTGCGAGGAATCCGACCGCACTATCATGGGCGCACTGGATACCGCAATAGATGATCTGGAACCGGCACAAGGCGCAGCGATCCGGCGTCGTTATGGCGTCTGCTCAGTGTTCAGGTTTCCGCGCAACAACTACGAAGCCACGTTGATTCTTGCCCATGAACGCCTGGTCATCATCTGTAAGCGAAAGGGGATTGTGCTGTGATTAACTTTGAGAAGGAAGAACAATGAGCGGAGCACAACAAAAACTTAACCATGTCGCAATATCGCAGGCGCTTAAAGACAATCAGGATACGTTCTTACTTCGGATGGAGCTTATATCTGCAATGGCCGCCGAGTTAAAGGCAAAATACGATGCCATGGTAAGCGCAGGATTCACGGCAGAACAGGCAATTGAACTATGCAAAGCCAAAGCGTTATGATTTGCAACTTGCGTTCCGCATAATCCGGTGCTACTCTATCCGTGCGGCGGATTCGTTCGCCCACAAAAAGCCCGTAGCCCACAAGGTAGCGGGCTTTTGCGTTTCACCCTTGAGGCTTGCACAAGGGAAGTGCCGATGACGACCGGCAAACATCTGGTTATCAGGCAGCGGGAAACTATGGCGGCTCGCGGAATAAATCGCGCCATCGTAAAAACGCAACATTTCCAGTTGCTACGTCGTGCAGGACAGTGCGAACACTATGCGGAGCGTGGAACTAGCTCGCCGGAGAACGTAACCGGAAGTATTCAAAGCGTTTCATTCATCTCCCTCCGACCGCAGCGACCAGTGCGAAAGCATAGCCGGATGGTCGCAACCTTCTCCCAATGAAAGGAACTTGGAGTGACCGCTAAAAATATGGGGCGGCCCTCTAAATATCGCCCTGAATTCGTTGAACAGGCAAAGAAGCTAGGAAAGCTAGGGGCTACAGACCTTGAGATTGCTGATTTCTTCGGCATCAGGGTTAGAACGCTGTTTAACTGGAAGAACGAACACGAAGAGTTTTTTCACGCCCTAAATGAATCAAAGGCAATCCCCGACGAACGGGTAGAAAGAAGCCTTTACCATAGGGCTATCGGGTACGAGCATACCGAAGTAGATATACGGGTTATCGACAAGCAGATCGTCAAGACAAAGATTCGCAAGTATTACCCGCCAGACACAACCGCATGTATCTTCTGGCTGAAGAATCGCCAACCTTCTAATTGGCGAGCAGCACCGGAACAGGAAGACGACGAAAACGCACCGACGCCGGTAAAGGTTGAAATCACGGTAAAGGATGCGCGAATCCGGCCAGATGAATCCGACGCTTAACATTCCACAAGCGCGGTTCCTGTCTATGGATAGAAAGTTCCGCGCATTCGTTGCTGGATTTGGAAGCGGTAAGACTTGGGTAGGATCATCAGGGCTTTGCAGTCACGCATGGGAATGGCCTGGTGTAAATTCCGGTTACTTTGCGCCTACCTATGGACAGATCAGGGATATTTTCTACCCGACGATTGACGAGGTTGCTTACTCGTTCGGGCTTACGACGAAGATTCACGAATCAAACAAAGAGGTAACGCTTTTCTCCGGTAGAAAGTGCAGAGGAACAATCCTTTGCAGGTCTATGGAAAAGCCTGGTGATATTGTCGGCTTCAAGATTGGCAAGGCGCTGATTGACGAGCTCGACGTAATGAAGACGGACAAGGCTGCAACAGCATGGCGCAAGATTATTGCTCGACTTCGTTACAAGAAAGACGGATTAAACAATGGTGTTGATGTAACCACGACGCCAGAGGGTTTCAGGTTCGTCTATCAACAGTTTGTTAAATCAGTCAGGGATAAGCCTGAACTATCCAATCTGTACGGGATGGTACAGGCAAGCACATACGATAACGAGGCGAATCTACCTGAAGACTATATAGATTCACTGAGGGCAAGCTATCCGCCTCAGTTGATTGGCGCGTATCTCAGGGGCGAATTTACTAACCTGACCTCGGGAAGTGTTTATCCTAGTTTCGACAGGGCGCTTTCTCATACAGACGAGATAGAGCGACCGCATGAAGTTCTGCACGTTGGGATGGACTTTAACGTATTGAACATGACCGGAATCATCAGCGTTATTCGTGATGGAAATCCATACACGGTTGCAGAACTGACGGGCGTAAGGGATACGCCAGCAATAACCAAGATTCTTGAGGAACGCTATCAAGAGGCTGGTCATCAGATCATTATCTACCCTGACGCTTCGGGGCAGAACACAAGTTCCAAGAATGCCAGCGAATCAGACTTGAGCATATTGAGGCAGGCAGGATTTATCGTCAGGGTCGATACGCACAATCCAGCGGTCAGGGACAGGGTTCTATCTACTAATGCAATGCTGCTGAATGATAAAGGCGACCGTAGATGGAAGATAAATACGGATCGTTGCCCAAAACTAACCGAATCACTGGAACAGCAAGCATATGACGATGCCGGAGAACCTGACAAGAAAACAGGATTCGACCACACGAACGATGCGGCTGGTTATTTCATCGTGAATCGTTACCCGATACAAAAGCGGCTTGCCGTCGTTACACAACTGAGAATCTGAGTATGGAAAAAACAGTCCGAAGCGAGTCCGAAGCAATCTCGGCAATGGGTACGCAATGGCCGATGATTCTGGCGCTATTGTCCGGCACTTCAGCAATGCGGAAAGGCACTACGAAATACCTACCGCAATGGCCTAACGAACAGGCAGAGAGCTACGCATCACGGTTAGCAACTGCAACGCTATACCCTGCGTTTTCCCGCACCGTTGAGGTAATGGCATCAAAACCTTTTTCAAAGCCCGTAGCGATTGACGAAGGTACGCCACCGCGCATCGTTGAATGGTTGGATGATGTTGATTTGTCCGGGCGTAATCTCCACGCTTTCTCTGCTGATGTGATGCTTGACTGCATCAGTTACGGGCTATCCGGAGTCCTAGTGGATTATCCGCAAGCATCGCAGGTTCGAACTCGCGCCGATGAAATGGTGACTGGCGTCCGTCCTTACTTCGCACACTACAAACCGCAATCCATTCTCGGCTGGAAATCAACCAAACGTAACGGGATGGAAGTCTTAGCCCAAGTTCGGCTATTGGAATCGGTCGAAGAGGATGATGGGGAGTTCGGAACTAAACAAGTTGAACAGGTGCGAGTCCTTGAGCCTGGTCTATGGTTTGTCTATCGCAAGCTAGGCGATAACTGGGTTGTCTATGAAGAAGGCACAACCACACTAAGCGAAATCCCGTTCGTGTTCTTCTACGGTATCCGCAAGTCTTTCGGTATCGGTGTCGCTCCGCTGTTGGAGCTGGCATTCCAGAACGTAGAACACTGGCAGTCATTGTCAGATCAGCAAACCATCCTCCATGTGGCGCGGGTTCCTATCCTCGTCACGGTGGGCGCTGATAATACTTCCATTACAGTAGGGGCATCGTCTGCTGTAGGGCTTCCGGTTGGCGCTGATATGCGCTTTGTAGAACATTCTGGCCAGGCTATCGAAGCAGGGCGTAAGTCTCTGCTAGACCTTGAAGAACGTATGCGTCAGACGGGCGCGGAACTTCTCGTTCTGAAGCCTGGAGACATTACCGCTACCCAAGTCACAAGCGAGAACGAGGCGAACCGATGCACTTTGCAAAAGATCGTGGAAGTGTTCGAGGATTGTCTAGACCAATGTCTGCAATATATGGCTGATTGGGTTGGCGAGCCTGAAGGCGGTTCAGTTTCTCTCTTCACTGACTTCGGCGCGGCAACTCTCGGAGAAGCATCTGCTGAACTTCTGTTGAAGGCGAACCAATCCGGCAAGCTGTCAGACGAAACCATGTTCGATGAGTGGAAACGTCGCGGCATCATCTCTCCGGAGAATGAATGGAACGACGAACAGGAACGGATTCAAGAGCAGGGCATGGCGCTCGGAATGGCTGAAGATGAAACGCAACCGACGCAACCGATTGAGCCGGTCGAGCCTGTTACGAACGATAACCAGGATTCAGCTAATGAGATGGAATCGGTTACTAACGCGCTTTCGGAACTCGGCAGCAAGGTTGAAGCCCTATCCGCACAGGTAGCAGAGCCACAAGTGGCAGAGATTGATCTATCGTCTATAGAAGCTCAGATCGCTTCCCTTGCCGCCGCTGTTGCTCAATTGGCCGCACGTCCCGAAGCCACTTTGCAACAAGCGCAACCTGCTCCGATCGTCGTCATGGACAACCAAGGCAACATCAAGAAACAAATCACCCTCGTTTATGGCGCAGATGGGAAACCTTCTGGGGCCACTGTCGAAACCTCGCTCCAGTAAGGACTAATCATGCAAACAACTCAACTGTTTTCCTCGCGCATCACCACCGGCGCTAGTTCTGCCATTTCCCTGAATAGTTCCGACTTCACCGCGCAGGCATCCGGAAAAGTATCTGCCACTACCGGCGCGGCTACGGTCAAGATTCAGGTCAGCAACGACAACGCGAACTGGATCGACCTTGGTACGATTAGCCTTACACTTGGAACGGCAGTAACGTCTGATGGGCTTGCAGCGTTTGCCAAATGGGCATGGGTACGAGCTAACGTCACTGCGATTAGCGGAACCGATGCAGAAGTCACGGTCACGGTAAATCAAGCATGACAGTCTCACTCGTCGCCAATATTGCGCGGCCAATCTCAAGCGCAATCTCTACTGCGTTCTCGGCTGATAGCTATGGGGTGCTTTCGTCTTATGGATTGCTAGGTGCTGCGGCTAGTCCAGATGCAGTAATCGAGGCGCTATTCGCAAACAGTGAAGTCGGTGCATGGTACGACCCGAGCGACCTGACGACGATGTTTCAGGATCGTGCAGGGACGACGCCGGTCACTGCGGATGGTCAGACGGTTGGCAAGATACTGGACAAGTCAGGGCGAGGAAACCACGCCGTCGCACCATCCGACGCAGCCCGCCCGCTATACAAGACAGGGGGAGGTCTGCACTGGATTCAGTTCGATGGCATTGATGATTCTCTTGTAACCAGTTCTTTCGCATGGGGAACTAATAAATCGACGGTAGTTGTTGGAGTTCTGAATAACAACTCTTCTGCATTTGGACTACCATTTGTATTTGGTTCTGATCCTATTGTCGACGCTGGTGCATTTGGCTCTTATGTAAATATTGCAGCAAATGGAGATTATGCAATTGCTGCAAAAGGATCGTCGCACTGTTATCTAAAAACGGATGGTGCGTCAATTCCAAGAACGGATGTGGCAACATTTACATATGATCTTTCAGAAACCATATATTCGGATTCGTTAAAGCTAAGGATTAACGCAGCAAGCGCATCATTAACTTTTGTTGCAGGTGGAAATCTTGGTGGTGGTGATTTCGGAACGTATCCTATAAATATTGGACGGCGCGGCGATAATTCGTCTTTCCTTGTCGGTAATATTTACTCGGTGGTCATTCGTGGCGCTCTCAGCACGACGCAGGAAATATCTGATACTGAAACTTGGATTGCAGATAAGACAGGGGTAACGCTATGAGCATGGTCGCAATTATCCCAGTCGCCAATATCCTGACGGCAAACGACACGCTGAACAACACCGCGAATACTCCAGGCAAGAAGTCGCACGGCCCGAACAACTTCTCGGTTCCAGCTTATATCGGCGCAGCGGCAACGCACGGCGCTCTGCACTCTTGGAGCGATCCTGAGTTCGAGGCTGACGTAAAGGCCATCCCTAACGTAGTGTGGGAAATCTCTGAAGGCGATCCGGTCACTAGGACGCAAGCACTCATCACCGCACAAGGCGCGAAGTGGGGCGCTCAAGCACCGCAGTTGCCGGATACCGGAACCGTCACTGCTGGCGATCTGTACCGCTACGACAATCTCCTGTGGTCGGTTATTCAGACGTTCAATCGCACGACCTACAATCAGCCACCTAGCACCTATCCGGCGCTGATTAGAACAGTTCATGAACCTGGAGTTATCACCGCATGGAAGCAGCCAATCGACCAATATGACGCCTACAAGCTAGTAAATCCGTTCAACGGAAAACCCGACCAATGTACGCATGAAGGATTCACTTGGAAGGTAACTCTCGGCGATGGGTCTGGTAACAATGTCTGGGAGCCTGGTGTTTATGGCTGGACTAAGGTTTAACTTTATTTAAGGAAAGAAAATGCCTAAAAGTACCGACGCATGTAACAAGATTCTCAATCTGATGTACTGCTGACCTGGTTGCATCGCTTACGGGTTCTGGCGACCTTGACGCAAATAACACTGCTTTGATGGATATAGCGGCAGAGATTCGCGGCTATGGAGAAATGACACCAGAGGGCATTAGTGATGCTGTTTGGAAGTACATGATCGGTTCAAGCGAGGCGCAAGAACTTCTAGCCGCGGCTGGTGCTGCTGGTGATCCGCTTCTAGGCTCTGTAGAAGGTGCGCTAACCCTCCGTGATGTTCTAAGGATCATGCTTGCAGCTTTGGCTGGAACGAGCGAAAGGGTTGGAAACTCCATCACCTTTACCTCTCCGGTTGATAATGTAACGGTGCGCATTAGCGGAAGTTTCGACGCAGACAACAACCGCACAGGGGTTGTCATAGATGGCGACTGAGCAGGGCTGGTATTACGAATGGTTCGCTAATAACTGGTTCCCGTCTGTCTGGTTTGCGCCTTCTGATGAGGAAGACGTTCCACCAGATGAAAGACGGCCAACAGGCGGTGGCACTGATTCGCACGTTCCGGTAAATCTTAAAGAATCGCACAGACTAACCAAAGAGCGCAACGAGGAACGCAACCGGCTAGAAGCCGAACGGATTGCAGAGATTGAGCGCGAAGCATCCGAAGTATTGGCGCGGATTTCCAGAGTTAATGAGCCGGAACCGTCTGAGCCTGTCGTCATTCCGATACCGGAATCAATCGAACCGGAACAGGTTGCACAGGTTGAACCGCTTGCTCCGGTCAATGATCTGGTTTCAGAAGTAAGAAATAAGTTATCAACTTCTGATAATAAGTTACTAATCACTAATCAAATTAGTAGCAATATTCCTTCGCGTGACGACAACGATACAATCGCGCTACTTCTCATCCTTGCGGAAATAGACTAATGCCAACCGTAAATGAATCATTGCAGACGGCGGCAATCGACCATTCGCATGACCTCATTCGTTACCAGAACCAGGTCGTTTATAAGGTCATCGCGCTACTGAACCGCACGGACAAGGATTTGTTTGAGCAGATCAACGCGGCATTGCTCAGACTGCCACCGGAAGCCTTTACCGTTGAACGCCTGGATTCAATGCTTGCCTCGGTTCGCCAGATCAACGCGGCGGCATATCAGAAGATTCGCCACGAACTGCAAGCCGAACTTGCCGACCTTGTGGCGTATGAATCGAACTATCAGCAGCAGCTATTCCAGAACACATTGCCCGTCACGCTGGAAGTCGCCTCTGTTCCCGTTGCCCAAGCGGTCACAGCAGCCGTCGCAAGGCCATTCCAAGGGCGACTACTGGCCGAATGGATGCAAGGGCTTGAGGCAGACAAGGCCGCGAAGATTCGGGACGCTATCCGCATCGGATACGTTGAAGGGCAGACCGTTGCAGAAATGGTGCAGCGCATCAAAGGAACGAAGGCGCGGCAGTATCAGGACGGGATTATCGAGATCACGCGCCGGAATGCCGAAACGGTAGTACGGACTGCAATTAGCCACACGGCAAACCATACTAGGCAAAAGTTCGCAGAAGCCAATAGCGATCTGGTCAAAGGCGTTAAATGGGTTTCGACCCTTGACGCTAGAACATCCGAGATTTGCCAAGCTAGGGACGGAGAAGTATATCCGGTAAATTCCGGCCCACGACCGCCAGCGCATCCGAACTGCCGTTCCACAACGACCTATGTGCTAAAGTCATTCAAGGAACTAGGCGTTAATCTTCAGGAGTTTTCTGAATCAACCCGCGCAAGTATGGACGGTCAAGTACCTGCCAAGATGACTTACAATGAATGGCTGAAATCGAAATCAGGAACCGCAGAAGGTCGCGCATTTCAGGATAAGGTTCTAGGCCCGACCAAGGGCAAGCTGTTCAGAGCAGGGATGCCGGTTGATCGTTTTGTGAATCGTGCCGGTGACAGATTGACGCTAGACGAACTGCGGAAACGTGATGCGGAATACTTCAGGAAGGCGGGAATATAATGCAAATGTCTGATTTGGCTGAAAACTTGTTGAGTGCTGAAGCATTGGATTTTGTTAAGGAAATCGAGTCTGTATGTCAGAAGCACGGTTTTTCGCTTACCGTGTCTGGCGATGACAATTTCCAGATTTGGTCGCTAGAAGATGGCATGCCTTCGCTTTACGCACCTTCAATCGAAGAAGTAAATTACGTTCCTCATCGTGATTAAGATCGTTGCCGACAACGCCAAATCATCCAAGCCAAAGCGTGCCAGGCTATCATCTGTCGCCAAGTATTGCCCTGCATGCCAGTCGAACACGTGGATTCTGGTCAATATCGGCCCGGCCAATGTCATCGCCGGAACCAGGCCGGCAAGGATGCGGTGCTGTGTCCATTGCTTGAGCCAAGGAAAGGTAACTACTTGGTAGTTGCAAACCGCATAGTTAAGTGATAGATTAACGCCGTGGCGGATTCGTTCGCCTAAAGATTACCAAAAGCCTCGCACCTTAACGGGTGGCGGGGCTTTTCTTCGTCCATCGTAAGGCGATGGAAGCAACAACGGCCAAGCCGTAAATCACTCCCAAGGGGAAACCATGTCAGACACGAACGACCAAGCCACAGTCGCGCCCGAAGTTCAGGCGCTCATTGATTCCGCAGTCGCGGGATTGAAGAACAAGAATTCGGAAATACTCGGCTCGCTGAAGGCGACCAAGGAACAACTTGCACGGTTTGAAGGCATCGACCCCGACGCCATGAAATCGCTACTCGCCAAGTTCTCCGAAGACGAAGACGCCGCGCTTATCAAGTCGGGAAAGATTGACGAGGTTATCAACAAGCGCACCGAGCGCATGAAGGCAGGTTACGAGGCCGAAACGCAAGCCGAACGCACCGCACGCGAAGCAGCAGAAACGCGGGTCAAGGCATTCAGCAAGCGGGTACTCGAAAACAGCATTCGTGCCGAAGCTGGAACGGCGGGCTTGTATCACTTTGCCGTTGAGGATGCGCTTTACCGTGCGGGTTCGATGTTCGTCATTGACGACAACGGAAACCCTGTCGCGGCAGAAGGTGTTCTAGGCAAAGACGGCAAGCCGCTAACGCTCAAGGAGTGGTTCGGCGACATGAAGAACAAAGCGCCGCATTGGTTCCAGGCAAACGCCTCGGGATCAGGCGCGAACGGAAACAGCCAGGGCAAGGGTTCTGCAAAACAGATCACCCGCGCCGAATTCGACGCACTCAGCCCGAAAGAGCGAATGAGCGTGTCGAAGTCTGGAATCGAAATCATCTAATTAGGAGCCAATCATGGCAAACACCCTCACCAATCTGATCCCTGAAATCTACGAATCGCTGGACGTTGTTTCTCGCGAACTGGTCGGCATGATTCCCGCCGTCACCATGGACGCCGCAGCCGAACGCGCCGCCAAAGACCAGACCATCCGTACTTTCGTCGCACCTGCTGCCTCCGCTGGCGACATCACGCCCGCCGCGACCACGCCTGATGACGGCAACCAGACCATCGGTTCCGTGACTCTGGCAATCACCAAGGCCCGCCGTGTTCCGATTCGCTGGAACGGCGAAGAAGAACTTTCGATGGCTAATTCGTTTGGTGCCGGCAACATTCGCGCCAATCAGATTCAACAGGCCATTCGCACCCTGGTCAATGAAATGGAATCCGACCTCTGCGGTTTGCATCTGTACGCTTCCCGCGCTGCCGGTGCTGCTGCTACCGTTCCGTTCGCTACCGCTGGCGACTACACCGCCGCTTCGCTGTCGCGCAAAATCCTTGTGGACAACGGCGCTCCGGTTTCCGACCTGCAACTGGTCATCGACACCGCTGCGGGTGCGAACCTGCGCGGCAAACAAGCCGGCTACGATGCCTCCAACGCCAATGATTCGATCCTGCGCCAAGGCGTGTTGCTCGACATCAACGGCATGATGGTTCGTGAATCCGGCCAGACCAAGTTCCATACTGCCGGTTCGTTCTCGGCTGGTACGCTGACCTCCGCAGTCCGTGCGGTTGGCTCGACCTCGCTCGTGACTACCGCCGATTACACAGCTGGCCTCGCTGCCGGTGATGTGATTACGCTGGCTCACGAATCTGGCGCACACAAGTACGTCATCACTGCCGTTGCTGCTGGTTCCATCACCATCGCCGCACCGGGTCTTAAGACCGCTACCGCTGCGACTGGTACTGTGGCAATTACGATGGTTGCTTCGACCACTCGCTCGATGTGCTTTGCGAAGTCGGCTATCGTGCTTGCTCAACGCCTTCCGGCTCTGCCGAATGGTGGCGACTTGGCGGTTGATCGTACTACGGTCACTGACCCGCGTTCCGGCCTGTCGTTTGAAGTGGCGATGTATCCGCAGTATCGCCAAATGCAGTACGAAATCAGTTGCGCTTGGGGCGTCAAGGTCGTGAAGACCGAACACGTCGCCCTGTTGCTCGGCTGATAACTGAATGGGGCTGGCTTCGGCTGGCCCCAATTCTGAAAGGCTGCAATGGCTCTGATAGTTGAAGACGGCACCGGATTGGAAACGGCTGAATCTTATGTCTCCGTTGCCGATGCTGGAACGTATTGCACGGCACACAACCTGACCGCATGGACAGGCGCTGATGCACTGAAAGAAGCCGCACTCCGTAACGCAACGCAGTACATTGATACGACCTACAATTTCCGTTCGGCCAAGTCATACCAATACCAGGCGCTAGAATTCCCGCGCCAATTGTGGGATTGGGACATCGACCCGCTAATGACCCGTTTGCGTTCTGCTACGGTGGAACTTGCGGTCAAGGCGCTGACAGAAAACCTGTTCGCCGATGTTGAACCATCCGTGGTTACGATGGTAAAGGTTGGCCCGATCACCAAGCAGACCAAGCCTGTCGATACCGGAGGCCAAAAGCGGTACGCCAATGTGGATGCGTTGCTGCGCCAATTGACTACAGGTCTAGGTGGAGTTGCGGTGGTTCGCGCATGACCTTCTATTCGGAAATGGCTGAAGTTGCCGACGACATCATCACTGAGTTCGGGCAAGCAGTTACCCTGAAAGTATCTTCTGGTACCACATACGATCCGGAAACCGGCGCAAGCACTGTTACCTATGCCGACCAGACCGGACAAGGTTGCGTCATCGAATTCGACAAGAAGTTGATTGACGGCACGAAGGTACGGATCGGCGACAAGGTTGTTCTGTTGTCTCCTTCTGGAATCACTGAGCCGAAAGACGGCGACCAGTTGGTTATCGGTTCGGATACATGGCAGGTTGTTCCGCCTGTGATTGTGACCGCGCCGGCTGGAGTTGCTGTGCTGTACGAGGTACAGGTAAGAAAATGACCTTCGCGCTCGATCTGTCGAAGGCGATTGAGAAGGCGAAAGACCACGCGGAACTGGTCGCCCGCAAGATCACGCTTGAACTTTTCAGCAATGTGATTCTGAAATCTCCGGTGGATACCGGACGATTCCGCGCCAACTGGAATTGTTCAATTGGCTCTGCTGACAAATCGACCAGCGCAGCAACGGACAAAGAAGGTTCCGGCGCTATCGGAAGGATGCGGGCAGAGGTGACTAAATTCACGCTGAATGGGCAAAGCATATTTTTGTCCAACTCGCTTCCGTATGCAGAGCGCCTTGAAAACGGATGGTCAGATCAAGCGCCGCATGGAATGGTTCGCCTATCGGTAATGGAGGTTCAAAACCATGTCCGATAAAACAATCCGCGCCGCGCTTGAAGGTCGTCTAGCTACATGGGCGGCTACGCAATCGCTGACGGTGCAGTATCAGAACGCGCCTATCTCGCAACCGTCAGGAACCTACCTCCGTGCCTGGTACATGCCAGCAACGCGAGGAAGCAAAGACCTTGCCGGCATTCATGTGCTTTACCTTGGCATCTTTCAGATTGATGTCGTCGGCGTTGAGAACGTCGGCACCGGAGCAGTAGCGACGATTGTTGAGAACATCGCCGCGCAATTCCCCAATAACCTTTCTATCGCCAAGTCAGGCTTGACGATCAAAGTCATCGCACCGCCATCGCCAAAAACGGGCGAATACGAACCGGGCCGCTATGTGGTCAAGGTTTCGATTCCATACCGCTGCGACACCATTTAGCCCCGCAAGGGGTTTTTTAATGCCCATTTGGGCAACTACTTGAAAGGCCCAAATCATGAGTGTACAACTTCCTAACGGCACTACGTTTGCCATTGCCACTGCTTACGGCGCGTCCAAGAACATGACCGCCGTATCGAACCTTAATCCAGGAGTCGCCACGCTGGAAGTCTCGCACGGCATCGCGACCGGCGACTTCTTTGAAGTCACTTCCGGCTGGTCGCGCCTGACGAACAAGATCGTCAAGGCTGGCACTGTCGCCACCAACGACGTTCCTCTGCTTGGAATTGATACGTCCAACACCTCCATCTATCCGGCGCTCGGCGGCACGGGTACGGTGCGAGAGATCACTACCTGGACGCAGCTTGCGCAGGTGCTTTCGTCGCAATCAGATGGTGGCGAACAGCAGTTTGTGACCTATCAGTTCCTTGAGTCGGACGCTGAAAAGCGCATCCCGACTACCAAGAGCGCAGGTGGCCTCACCTTGTCGATTGCTGACGACCAGACGCAACCTGGCTGGATCGCCGCTGCTGCTGCAAACGACGACCGCTTGCAACGTGCTATCAAGGCAACTCTGCCTAATGGTTCGGTGCTGGTCTATAACGCGTATGTGTCGCTGAACAAGACGCCGACCATGAGCATCAATGAAATCATGGCCTGCGAATGTACCCTCTCCTTCCTGGCCGAGCCGGTGCGTTACTGATGTTCAAAATCAAGGCTAATCCGACCTTCCCGGCAACGGTCAAAATCCGTGCGCCGGGTGGTGAGGTGCAAGAACTTCCGGTGGTGTTCAAGCATATGCGGAAAGACGACGTTAAGGGATTCTTCGAGAAAGCCTCGGAGAATAACCGTAGCGACGTGGATTGCATTCTTGACCTAGTTGAATCGTGGGAAGCAGACATGAAACTGTCTGCTGAATCGGTTGGCGAGTTGATCCAGAACTATCCTACTTCTGCCCATGCAATCTTCGCCTGCTACATGCAGGAATTGATTGACGCCCGCTTGGGAAACTGAGGGCGCTTTCCCGAAAGTTCTACGAGGATCAACCGACCGACGCTGAGTTAGCTGCGGTTGGTTTGAAACGCTCCGATTTCGGGGAAGCGGACGCCGTGGAAGCATGGCCGGAAAACTGGCCTGTATTGCGTCTATTTGACGCGATGCGTACTCAGTGGAGGGTAGGGTTCAGCGGAGCGTATGGAATGGACTACAACACGCTTCCTGTCGTTATGGACATGCTTTCCATTGATGACAGGCAATGGGTGTTTGAAGGATTGCGCGTGATGGAAGACGAAGCGTTGAAAGAAATGCACAAGGATAAATAATGGCTGACAATATTCCCCTGATTGTCGAGGTACAGACAAAAGGCGTAAAGCAAGCCGCATCCGATCTGC
>OFQV01000229.1_pt1 | contig 15783 bp, 16 predicted proteins | sample 1542971 | NCBI WGS metagenome assembly OFQV01 (sample SAMN07774229, study PRJEB24372) | wastewater metagenome | isolation source: WWTP Cannobio (Effluent) | place: Italy: Cannobio | collected 2016-01
AGAAGGGGCGCCGGGAGGAACTCGCAGCGCGTGTGGGTGAAACCTTCAACGCATCCCACCACGTCGCCCGACAGGGCGATTGCTTGGAGTTTCTCGCCGACTGTCCAAGCGGGGTGTTTGACGTCGTCCTGAGCGACCCTCCATACGGCATGGGGGCTGATACCTTCGGCGGGCGGGAGGGTCGAGTTGAGGGTGCGCACTTCTACGACGACAGCTATGAGAGCTGGGCTCTCCTGATGAAGAATGCCATCCCGGAACTGTACCGTGTCACCAAGCCTGATGCGCACGTCTACCTCTTCTGTGACCTGGGCAATTTCGCAGAGCTGAAACTCCTGCTTGAAGACGAAGGGTTCCGGGTCTTCCGCACGCCCCTCATCTGGTACAAGCCCGGTGGTTCCCGTGCCCCTTGGCCTGAGCATGGCCCGCAGCGGAAGTACGAAATCATCCTCTTCGCCGTGAAGGGGGATAAGAAAGTGACCAAGATCTACGGCGACGTCATCACTGCCAACGCCGACCCGCAGATGGATCATCCGGCCCAGAAGCCCGTCGCCCTGTACGAAGACCTGCTCAAGCGCTCCGTCAACCCGGGCGAACAGGTCTTGGATTTCTGCGCTGGTTCCGGCCCGATCTTCCCCGCAGCCCACACCTTCCAGTGCGCAGCTACTGGAGTGGAAGCCGATCCCGCAGCCTTTGCAATGTGCCTCGAACGCCTGAAGGAGTTGTCATGAATCATGAAGCCTACCTCGTGGATACGGAAACCACGGATAAGAAGGACGGTGAGTGCATCGAACTCGCCTGTTATGCCCTCACCCCCTCTTGTGAACTCGGCGAAGGTTTTGCCTTGCGTTACAAGCCCAGCAAGCCTATGGCCTGGGGCGCTATGGCCACCCACCATATCTTGCCGCACGAACTCGAGGCTTGCCCACCACACACCCAGGCGCGGAAGGACCTGCCTGCCATGACCTACATGGTCGGGCATAATATCGACTTCGACTGGAAAGTCTTGGGCGAACCCCCTGTCAAGCGCATCTGCACCCTCGCCCTGGCTCGTTACGTCTGGCCCAAGCTGGATTCGCACAGCCTCTCTGCTGTCCTGTACTACGTCTCCCAGGATAAAGAGGGTGCCCGTGAAATGCTGCGTGGTGCCCACTCCGCTCACGTTGACGTTCACATTAACCAGATTGTCCTCCGCCACATCATCGAGCAGACGAAGGTCAAGAACATCCAGGAGCTGTGGGAGTTGAGTGAACTCGCTCGCATTCCCACAGTCATGCCCTTTGGTAAGTACCGTGATGAGCCAATCTCTCGTGTGGATAAGGGCTACGCCCTGTGGTACTCCAAACAGCCTGATACTGACCCCTACATCCTGATCGCCTTCCGAAAGGCAGGTTTGCTGAAATGAACATTCCCCACGTCTTAATGGGTTCAGGCCCAACGTCTGCTTCCATCATGATCGTGGGGGAATTCTGGTCCCCTGAAGATGAGGTGACCAGAGAACCCTTCAGCGGAAGTGATGGCCGCGAACTGGATCGTATGCTTCTCGAAGCGGGCATCCACCGCTCCGAGTGCTACACCACCAACGTCGTTAATGCTCGCCCTCCCTACAACGAGCTTGAGAAGTGGATGCCCCTGAAGAAGACGGACATCAAGCCAAACTTCCTCCCCCTTAACGGCAGGTACGTTGATCCCGTTGTCGTCGCGGGGTACAATTCCCTTCTAAAGGAGATCGCGCTGATCAAACCCAAGATCATCATCGCGATGGGTAACCTTGCTTGCTGGGCTCTGACTGGCGAATCCTCCGCCCTCAAGTGGCGCGGTTCCATGCTCTCCTACTCCGGCGCGAAGCTCCTCCCAACACTATCCCCTCGCATGGTGATGTATAACTGGGAGTGGCGCGCTGACGTCGTGACGGACCTGCGTCGTGCTCGTCGTTGGCTGGCGGAAGATACTCAAGCCCCGAAGTGGAACATCCTAATCCGCCCTTCCTTCGAAGCTGCCCAATCTACCCTCAACCTCATCTTGCTTCTCCTCGCCGAGGAAGTTACCTGGATTGACTGCGACTTGGAAACCCGGGCGGGCCACATCGCCTGCTGCGGCTTGTCGTGGTCTGCAACCAGCGCCATCTGCATCCCCATGATGTGCGTGGAGAATCGTGACGGCTATTGGTCCCTTGAAGAAGAAGCTGTTCTCGTCCACTTGATCTATCTGATCTTAACGCACGGCAACGCCAGGGTGCGGGGACAGAACTTCTCCTACGACATGCAGTACATCCACCGTCACTGGCATTTCCTCCCCCGCTGTGACCAGGACACCATGCTGTCCCAGCACACACTGTTTGCTGGACGTCGCAAGTCATTGGACTACCAGGCCTCCCTCTACTGCGACCACTACGTGTATTGGAAGGATGATGGCAAGACCTGGGTGAAGGGTGTGGATGAAGACCAGCTCTGGCGGTATAACGCAATCGACTGCTTCCGCACACGCGAGGTTGGTGAGGTTGAAGCTGACACCATCATCAGCCTCAAGCTCGACGACGTGGAAGCTTTCCAGCAACGCTTCCTGAAGACCGTGGTCAACACAATGCTGCGGGGCGTCCGCATCGACACGAATGAGCGCAAGCGTTTTGCCAACACACTCGAAATCGAGATTGCCAAGCGTGCTCGTTTCTTCTCCGACCTGCTGGGCCACCCCCTCAACCCAAAGTCCCCCAAGCAGATGCAGCAATTGTTCTTCGACGACCTGCGTCAACCGAAGATCTACAAGCGGACAAAGGACCGCATGTCCCCAACCCTGGATGATGATGCCCTCACCAAGCTCGGTGATCGTGAACCCATCCTACGGCCTTTAATCAAATCCATCAAGGAGTACCGTTCACTCGGCGTCTTCCTCTCCACGTTCGTCCTCGCCCCGCTGGATGTGGATGGTCGTATGCGCTGCTCCTACAACGTAGCAGGCACTGAAACCTACCGTCTTGCCTCAAGCGAGAACGCCTTCGGTTCCGGCACGAACTTACAAAACGTCCCCAAGGGTACCAAGGCAAAAGACCCCGACGAGCTAACCCTCCCCAACGTACGCAGCCTGTTCATCCCGGATGAGGGCTTCGAGTTCTTCGACATGGACTTGGACCGTGCTGACTTGCAAGTCGTGGTGTGGGAGGCTGATGACTCAGACCTTAAGGAAGTTCTGCGTAAGGGTATCGACATGCACTTATTCAACGCATGTGATATCTTCGGGATCAAGGGTATCCCTCCGGAGGAACTCATCGAGTCCCACCCCAATTACTCCGAGCGTCGTGCAAGCATCACCGAGGTAAGGCGGCAGCTTGCAAAAGCTGGTTGCCATGCGGTAAACTACTTTTGCCAAGCGCGTACCCTGGCCACTCACCTGGGCGGGTCTGTCCACGAAGCTCAACACTTCATTGACTCCTGGCTGGGCGCTCACCCTGGTATCAAGCAATGGCACACCCGCACGGAGAACCAACTCCGCAAGCACCGCTTTGTCGAGAACAAGTTCGGCTACCGCCGTTACTACTTCGACCGAGTGGAGGGCCTCTTACCCGAAGCCCTGGCATGGACCCCCCAGTCCACTGTTGCTTGCGTAATCAACCGTGCCTGGGTGAACATCGACGAGCAACTCCCTGAGTGCCAAGTCCTCCTCCAAGTCCACGACTCCCTCGCAGGCCAATACCCTGTGCATAAGCGTGACATGGTGCTGGCTCGCATGAAGGAACTCTCCACCATAACCATCCCGTATGATGACCCTCTGGTCATTCCTGTCGGGATCAAAACCTCCACACGCTCGTGGGGACACTGCAGTTAAGGAAAGATAATGGCGCGTAAACTAGAGGACTGGTTAGAGGCCTTCGTGACTTACGCTTCCACTACGGAATCCCCGAAACAGATGCACTTCTGGTCGGGGGTTTCCGCCATTGCGGGAGCTTTGCGCCGTAAGGTGTGGTTCGATCAGATCAAATTCAAGTGGTACCCCTCCTTCTACATCGTCTTCGTCGCACCGCCCGGCATCGTGGCTAAGTCCACCACAGTCGACATTGCGATGGACCTGTTGAAGGAAGTTCCCGGAATTAAGTTCGGACCCGACAACGCAACCTGGCAGGAGGTTCCGGCCTCCTTCGAGGCTGCGTTTGAGATGTACGAGTACAACGCGGAGTGGCATCCCATGTCAGCCGTAACGTATCTCGCTTCGGAACTCGGTAACCTGATCGACTTCCGCAACCAGGAAATGATTAACCTTCTCATCACCTTGTGGGACGGGAGAAAGAGCTATGAGAAACGCACGAAGGGTTCGGGTAACAATATGGTCCAGGCACCCTGGATCAACATCATCGGTTGCACCACCCCTCAGTGGATTGCTACGAACTTACCAGCAATCGCGATTGGTGGCGGGTTCACCTCCCGCTGTGTCTTCATCTACGCGGATAAGAAAGAGCGCTTCATCCCCTACCTCGATGAGGTTACTCCTGGGGATGAGGAAGCCTTGCGGGACCACCTCATCCATGACCTGGCCCACATCTCAGCCAACCTCGTTGGACCCTACGCCCTTGACCCCAAGGCCCGCGAGTGGGGGCATGTGTTCTACCACGACCTCTGGAACAACCGTCCAATCACCCTTAAGGACGACCACTTCGACGGGTACATCGCGCGGAAACAAACCCACCTCCATAAGACAGCTATGGTTATCGCTGCGGCTCGCCGTGATGAACGCATCATTAAGCTGGAGGATATGGAGACAGCATCCGTAATGTTGACCACGGCGGAAGGCCACCTCAACAACGTGTTCAAACGCGTGGGGGAGAGTGAAGAAGCCTCCATGATGGATCGGGTTATCCGATATGTGCAGGAACGTGGTTCTGTGGACTATGACCACGTATACCGCATGGTGTACTCCCAATGCCCGGACTTCCGTGACTTTGAGGGCCTACTCAACGGCATCATTCGTGCCGGGTTTGTGGAACTCCAGGCCAAGGCAACGGGGGGCTTTACCATCAAGGCGAAGAACGTACTATGACCCGGGAAAATCAAAATAATAAACCCCGGGGATTAGTCCATCGCCTCATCACCCAGGAGCTAGGCTACTGCTGCCCCTGGGCTTTCTTCTACGCCTTCCGCAGGACCGCTATGATAGCCCTCCGCCTGGGGGTGGAAACCCGTTCCATCAGAAAGTGGAAAGCCCGCGTGAAAGCGGGCGAGGTTACCTGTGAAGGTTGTCCTGGGTGCATGAAGCAAGCGGTGATCCTGCACCGCAAGAAGTCTCAGTGACGACGGTTTGCTCCCTTCAACTTCTCGAAGGTGCGCAAACCACCCAGCCCCAACATGCCGCCGAGCAGAGTCAGCAATGTCTCCATGTCGAGTTCGGGAAACTTAACGGGATGACCAGCTAGGGCAGCCAGCCATTCCGCAATCGGGGCGATCACGAACTGCACGGCGAACCCTGTGCCACAGACCCAGCCGACGAACGGACGCCAGCCAGCCACGAACATATTGGGGTTCGCAGCCTCTACCTTGTTCGTTTCAATTTGCCCCTGGATCACCATCACGGCCATTGCGATTTCCTGCTTCTCTTGCTCCGACTTGTTCGGGAAGAAGCGATCCAGCACATTGCTAGCCAGTGAGGCGATCCCATCAATCGCAGCGAGACTCATGATATACCTCCTTAAGGGTAAAATATCGTGTTGCCACTCCGGGGTGGTACGATTTGAACGTGACACCATCCTTTGGTTGCAGACGGATGCTCCAGGTATAGACCGAACTCCTCCTTCAGGCGTTTACGGTTCTTCAAACACCAGTCGTCCAACGCACCGTCAGGATCATAAAGATCGAGCGCTTCCCCCGTCATATGCTTCGAACGGACAGCAGCCTTCGGGGTGGCTGCGTTGATAACAGGCGGTCGCCAACCCGAGGACACCGGAGTCTTGGTCACGGGGTGACACTCGATCTCCACCTTATCCCTTTCCATCGCAGCAACCAGGGCGTTGACTGCGACAAGGGTACGCGCAACATTGGCTTTGATCGCCGGGGTCAGGTCTTGGGGATACAACCGATCCCGACCCCGGTAGTACATTTCAGTGGTGATAGTAGTCATCAAGCGTACTCGTAAATCACGATAGATCCACAGAATCCGGAGTCTCTGGCCAAACCGCTAGTTGAAGCACAAACACAGCCCCGGTCAGATACCCCCATGGTCGTGGGGCTGATCGTTTCCTTAAGTTGCGGGTAAAACGTCGCGTAGGCCGAAACCATCTTGAAAAATGCTATCTCAGGGCTATGCACAGGTGATGTGTCCACGTCCATGTGTCGTTCCATTTCAAAGCTCATGACGGCCAGTTAATCCCCGCGCCTCTGCCGCTCGATGCGCAGGAGGTTGGGTTAAGTCGCAGAGATGACGAACGCAAGCAACTCTTCATACCGAACGCCGTAGCGGTTGCCAGCGGAAAGCGTTTTTTCTGTCCATGCGTCTTTGACCAAGGCCTTGATCGGCTGGCCGTCAGGACTAAGCATTTCCGAATCGCGGTATTGCGCTGGGTGCTCGACAAACTCGTCTTCCCACTCGTCATAGCAAAGCAGCGCGTAAGCAAACGGGTTGAGCCCTTCGGCCTCAAATGCCGCCTTGACGTCTTGAGCAATGACGCCAAAGTGGGTCCGGGCTGCATCACCCTTTTCCGCAACAGCATCATCAACTTCCAGCCGCCTTTCGCTTCGGACAGCGTCAGGTTGACGGTGCTGAACGCGTCGGCCAAGGTGCGAACCGCAGCGGTCAGGTTGTCCACGTCGCGGCGCGCCAGCGCGTCGATGCGGTCGTCGATGTCGTTGTTCAGGAGGAAGGTGATCTCTTCAGGGCGCAGGCCGCTGCCGGGCTTGCGTTGGTCCACCAGGCGGCCGATGCCGATGGTCCAGAACCCGAGGTGGTCCTGGTAGGCGTGAGGGACCGAGCCCTCCTCTTGTCGCAACTGCGTGGCCAGGTTCATCGCGGAGCCTTTCGTCAACGGGCGACCAAGTGGTCGATGATCCAGGAGCCTGCAGCCCCCACGGACGCAAATGCACCGCCCACCCACATCATCACGCGCCACCCGCCTTTGGCCTCGCTCAACTTGTCGAGCACCAGGTCCAGCTTCTGGTCGATGTTGGTCTGCCGCTGCTTGACCTCGGCCACCTGCAGCTTGAGCGCGTCGACCGCACCTTTTATTTCACCGAACTCAACAGGATCAATCATGATGGAATTGGTGCGGTCGAGGCGCGCGGCCAGTCGGTCGAGTTGGTGGTAGACATCGGGGTCCATGCGTACAGCGGGGTGGGGTATGCACGCATGGTATCGGGCGTGACGGATTACACGGACACAGGGGGATTTAGGACAGGAACTGCACCAACTCCAGCCAACGCTAACGGACCAACCATTCTTCTACTCGTTCGGAAATGTCACGCATCTTTAACCACCGACCATCTACAGGCTGACCCTTGCGAGTTCGCAGCTTGCCAACCAACCCAACGCACCCCCACTCGGGGCGCTGGCTACGCGAGGTGTAGGCGACATCGGGGTCATAAGATGGATTCAGCGTGCGGTGCCCGTTTTCATCCAAAATATAGCTGCCAAAGTCGTCGCGCAGATACTTGCCTGCCCACTTGTTCCACGAGGCATCTCCCACCACAGACGGGTTGCCAGAGATCACACCAATGACCTGCTCACCTGACTCGGCCTTCTTGATCTTGCTACCTACTAGCGAAACCGAGAAACCGCGACGATCCTCGTTTTCAGGATTGCCATCGGACCATTCAAAGTATTCAGCATAGTCAGCACCACCACCATTCCAAGCGCCATCACAGTACCCAGAACCATTCCCGCTAAGTTGGAACTCAACGTCCCCGGTCCCGCTGGAGTAGGCGTTGAGAAAGTTCCAGCCGCTACCCGGTGCTGATGAGGCTTCCCATCGCACAAGATTACCGTTAGTTGTGCTGGTGTTTCTGACCCGCTCGACATAGTTCTCTGTTCGATTTTCTACGAGATCAAAACGATAGGATGGCGCAGCATCTCCAACGCCGATGTACCGTGTCGCTTTATCCACCACCAAAGCATCCCCCATCGCGGGGATGTTTAGGCGCAAGCTCCCGCTCACATTTTTGATTTCAACGTCATCGCCAGAGCCGTTTGAGTTTCTTAACGTGACACCAGAGGTCACGCCTTTTGACTCGAACATGGCGATGTTCAGCGCTGGGCTTCCCGTTACCGCTTCAAAATGGTGGTGAGCACCCGGTATCGACCGTCCGCCACCATAGCTAACGTTCCCGGTCTTGCGTTCGACCTGATATGGCGTATACGCGCCAAGCGTATCGCCTGCCATCTGGTACTTTTGGATAATAAAATTCGACAGTTCCTCATCGGTATATCCAGCTCCCGCCAGGTTTCCGTTGCCCCATTGCCAGTTGGCCTCGCCGTCCACCATCGTCGCGTAGTAGGCCCGGCGATTGTCCTGCGCAGTGCGTGACAGATCACCAACCGCTGCCAAATTCATGTCGTTGCTGACGCAGAATGCAGGGGCCCACGCGGCGCGTAGCCATTGAGTGTTACCGTCGTGTTGACCAGGAGATGTGGTCTGCGGTGTGAACGTCCAGACCCGGTACATCGCGCCGTCATAGGCTGTCGGGTAGACGTTGGGTGCCTGCGTGTCACCCCTGCTGTAATCCAGGACAACAATGGGCTTGGTGACTCCGGTGAAGTCCGGCCATGTCGAAGGCGTGCGAGTCTTAACACCGTAGTTGATGTCGTAATCCACCACGATCTGCCCACCACCTGCGGCATCTACGGCAGTGATAGCGGCTTGCAACGCAGTCTTGTTGTCTGCGTTGGTTTTGTCAGCCGCTGCACCGTAGTCTTTGGCGTTTACGATTTGACGCATCTTGCTCTGCACAGTCGCGGCGACTGCGCCGGTGCCAGATTGGAGAAACCCAACCATCCCTGCGCCTGATGTGCTGGCTAGGTCAGACTTGCTTGCCCCCAACAAGTAGACAAAATCGTTAACATCTTGTAGCCACGAACTGACGATTTTTGTGACACCGTCGATAAAAGTAGTGTTTGTCATATTAATCTCTCACAGTAGGATCAAATGCTGGATTCACAAACCCGGCAATCACACAACCCGACGTAGCGTAACCGGAAATCGCTGATTGCCCCTTTGGAGTACATAAGGGAACAAATGTCGGGGTAGGCATCGGTTGGCTCCAAGGCGGGGTCATATCATCAGGGACGTTCCGCACAAAGTCCTGAGGATGCCGAGGTTCCCAGTGTTCTGGGCATACCCAATACCCTTGCCAGTGTTTTTTCATGGTGGAACCTTTACGCTTCCTCCCACACTGGTAACACTGTACGTTCCAATCCCCTAGCTGGAGAAAGTCTGCACGTCCCATATCACTTCTCCTCTTTGTTCATTTCGTGCAGCAAGGGGCCGATCAACGGAATGTAGCGATCGGCGTTCTTGTTCTGCGTGAGGATATCATCCCATACTTTGAACGGGGGCGCAATAGTCCCGGCGATGGTTTGAATAGGCTTCCCTTCGCGAGCCTGGTCCACCACATACTGTGACCAGCCCATTGTCTTCAGGAAGTTCTCAGGCACATCACTCAGCTCAAACTCATCCTCCTTCCCCAGCAACCAGTTCCGAATCGCTTCGGTCGTGGCACCGGCAGTCCCCAGTGTAACCACGAGCTTGGTCAGGTTAGTGGCACCTTTACGCACGTTGCCCTTCGCCACCTCCTGCAGCGCGTCACGGCGAACAAGATCCATCTGCTTGAGCATATAGGTCTTGAGCATGTACATGACGCGGCCATTGGGGTTGTCCAGGTACTTCTTCGGCACCTCCAGCTTGGAGATCGGCTGGAATCGGGACAACTCCGCAAAGAGGTAGAGGCGAACTTCCGGGGTAAGTTCCCCTGCCTTAAGCCCCTCCACGAGCTTGCCAAAGTCTGGGCCAAAGGCTTCCCCATAGCGGGCGTAAAGATCCCCCACACCTTTAGGCGACGCGACTTGGCGGGTAGCTTTATTAAGCGCCGTGTTGATAACCACGGTCTTACCGAACTGGTCCACCGCAGAGAACCCCGTGACCTTAAAGATCTTGTCGAGGAACTTCGCCGTGGAAACCTCATGCCCGGCAATCTTCACAGGCTCTACGCTGCCGGAAGCCATCTCCTGGGAAATGTGATCCACCAAGCCAAGATCTTTCACCCCGGCCTTCTTCCGACCGGCGGCTATCTGCACGACTGTTTGAATCGTGGGCATCATCCCGTAAGCATAAGCTGCCATCCCGGCATCACCCAACTGCACCATGCTGGAGAATACGTTCCCAAGCAGCGCAGCGTTGGTGAGGTTCTGATACCCCTTGAGGGCAGACACGGGAGAGCGTTCCCCCGGACCAAAGCGTGATTGCAAGACTGCTCGAATATCCTCAGCCTTCTTCGCATCAAGCTTCCCTTCAGCAATACCCTTCTCCACCAGCTCCCCGATCGAGGCACCCAGGTTGAAACGACCTGTATCCGGATCCTTGACCATATCCTTCCCGAAGAAGCGAGCGCGTTCCTTCGCCTTCACCGCTTGGTTCGCATACCGCACCAGGGCATCGTCGGAGGACGCATAGAACTTGGCCATCGCTGGGGTAACCTGCTCAATCACACGGGCTTTGGCGAACCCAGGTTTCCCTGAGCCCTCACCACCGCGGCCTGCAAGATAGGCATTCACCACCTGCGAACGCTCCAGTTCATCCAGCCCTTGTCCAGAGGATTTCAAGGACTTCTTCTCCGCATCCTGCAGGGCTTTCTCCAACCCCTTTTTCTGCTGCGCGCCTAGGCTGTCAAGCAAACCTTCCAAGTCCTTCACCACACGGGGGAAGTAATTCGGCAGCGTCCCCTTGATAACACCCAGCTCCTTAAGCTCCTTCCCGCTCTCCTTCAAGAACGTCTGGACCTTGTCCCAGCTTTCCAGTGCCTTCGGATCCCCCAGAGCCTTGATGACAGCCGTCACAGAGCGGGGGTCCCCGTTCTTCAGCGCCAGATCAACCGCCTGCCCCTCAAGCTTAGGCAAACCACGCACCGCCTCTACGAAGGGGTTAATCTCCTCCAGCACCCGATGGGTTTCTGTAAGCACCCGACGCTCATGATCCACTGCCCGAAGCCAGACACGCTCATCAGCATTCTTGAGTGTGGTGGACACAAGCCCCAGGGCTTCATTCAGTTGCTTCGCAGCACCTTCCGCGGAATGACGTACAGCTGGGGATTTGGAATGGGCTAGTACACCCAAGCCGAGAAGAGCTGCTGCCCCCAAGGCGTTACCCGCTGCGCTATCTTCCTTCGACAGGAAGGTCACAGCCGCAACGCCCAGACCAACAGCCCCTACCTTAGTCAACAGATCCTGATCCACCTTACCGAACATAGCAGAACGCCCACCACCCTCACGCAGAGGGGTGACGGGAACCTCCGTAACGTGCCGGGTATTATTTTGGTGAAATACCCGGGTGTGTCCGAAATACCTCGGGTCATTGAAGTGGTTGTCATGGGACAGTTCCATGTGCTCTGGCAACTGCCATACGTGCGTAGCAGCGGAGTCTGTGTTTGCCACAACAGGACCATCGCCCGCACCATCTTCACTCTCCCACCCGTTGAGTTCGTCAGCCGTGCGTTTGGACACGCGACCAATCTGATCCAGGCCATAGTCCGAATACTCTTCATCCACCCTTTTGCCAAGTGAATAATCCCCTGTCTCCAGGCGCACTTGTTGCATCAAGGCTTTTGCGGAAACAGTATCCCCTGGCGTATTGTCCAGCACATTCTGCAGGGCATTCCGCTCAGCCTCAGCCACATCGGAGCGTTTCATCTGCTCCTCAACCAGACGCTTGGGGAACTCCGTCCGATTCTGGGGGAGGCGCTCAAGAGTCTTCAGCGTATGCTGTTCTTGTGCTAGTAGTGGGCCGAGCGCTGGCACGATGTTCTCGAGGGCATCACGACCAGCCCCACGATCTACCCCACCGAGTTGGCTTTGTGGGATACGTGGCTGGTTCGGGTTAGTCGGAGCCGGTGCCTCGAGCTGGGGCGCACCACCCTCTTGCACAGGGAAACCAACGTCGGGTTTCTTCCCCTCGGTCATAATCATGTCACCCGAGGCCCCTTGCATAACCTCCCGGCGGCGAGCCATGATCGCATCCATTTGCCCGGCAACGTCAAGGTTCTTATGCTTGCGGATCGTACGCTCAACCTCCGCTTTGGAAGCACCACGCAAGATCAAGTCATGGGCAATGTTGAAGGTCTTAATCTCTTTATCAGCTTGAGCATAACCGTCGATTACGTCCTGCCCTGTTTGGCGTGTGACAGGATTCTCCCTCCCCTCAGGCGTCTTATTGTACTTGTTGATGATATCCTCAGCTGTGGCACGAGAGGACTTCCCCGCAGCCATATCAGCATCCGGCAGAGGTTTGTTCTTCTTCAGGTAGGAGGCTAGTTTTTGCGCACCCTTTACCGTACCCTTGGCAGCAGCGCCACCGGCCACTGTGCTGACCACATCGGTAATGAAGCCTACGTCATCAGCATTAACCGCACCATTCGTCTTGTGCTCGACATACTGCCCACCCTTGTCGACGTACTTCTGCACAGCACCCATTGCACGGGCCACGTGACTTTCGCCCAGCTTTTCATCCAGCTCCTTCGCCCCGAACAATTGCTTGATCGGGTTAGCCAGATACATCTTTTGAGCGTCCTCCATAAAGAACTCCCCGCCCATCTTGGCAGCGGAGGAGATATCTTTATGAGTCCGGCCTTGCATTGCACCGCCCACGTAAGTCGCCCCTCGCACAGCCATACTACCAATGAAGGCGGGGGCACTCAGAACCATATCAGCCACGTCAATCACGTCTTTGCCGAACTTCTTCAGCCCCCGGATGCCCGCAGCGTTGGACTCCTCCTGCGTCATAGGACGTTTCCCCGCAGGTTTACCTTGAGGAACGGCTGGAGCTGGTGAGTCGATTTGATCCCACGTCAGAGCAGATGCGCTCGTACTACCACCACCAGCAGGGGCGGCGTCGATTTGATCCCAGGTCAGTTCAGGCATAGCGCCTCCTTATTTGGGGTTGTATTGCTTCACGACACCCTTGGAGTCGCGGTAGAATTTGCCGGGGATAAGTTCCCGCACCGTGGCTGGCATTGGCAAGGCGGTCTTCTCCGCACTCCCCGCACCACCATAGGACTGCTTATCCTTGCGGAACAGACGAGACTCGGACTTGATGTTATCAGCGTTCTGTTGCACTGCCCCGTAAACAGCGGACTTCATATCCACCCCGGGGTTCCGGCCCATAGCAACCTGCGCATCGGACGCAGCGTCAAGCGCATACTGTTTAACCTGGTCCTTGCTCAGTTCGGGGAACATCTGCTTCACAACTGCTTCGGCGTGGTTGCGCATAGCGGGGGGAGGCACTACGGAACCCTTACCCTTAGTACCCCCACCATCCTTCGCAAGGCGAGCCTCCCGCGTAGCGGCTTGGTCAACTCGTTGCTGCGCAATCCCGGCACGAAGGCTGGCGACCTGAGCCGCCTGCTTCCCACGATTCGCACGCTCCTGGATCTCCTGTTCCCGCAGGTCCAATTGCTTTTGTCGAGCCTCCAGCACACCACGATCCTTTGCCGTCAGCACAGCTCGGTTGAGTTGCTCAATCAGCACGGGGGAGTAGGTCTTATAAGCAGGAGGAACCTTCTCCTTCGTCATCGCCTCGTACCCTTCAATAGCCCGATCCAGTGAGGGTTGATCTTTCACCTCCCCCAGGGCGGATTGCAGCCAGTTGATCTGCTGCTGCTTTTGCCCATCATCCAGCTTCGCCTGTTCGAGGTCGAGCTTCTGCTGCCGCTCCTGACGGGTGCGTGCTTGCTCCACCTTGTCCAGCATTGTGGAGGCGAGCTTAAGCTTTCCGCTCTGCGCCAGGACGGAGGCACCGACTTCAAGGTTCCCCGCCAGGTCGAGCTTCCCTTCCGGGTTCTTTGCCGCAGCCTCCTTCATAGCCTTCGTCGCCAGGACAATTGCTGTACGGTCGTCAGCTTCATCCTGCGCCTTGCCCATCTCCATCATGGACTGCGCCTTGAGGGACTGCAGCTTGTGGGGCTGCTCTTGTGCTGCAAAGGCTGTACTCTGCTTCACCGCTGCGATGTTGGCAGCGTCCGCGAATGGTTGGTAAAAGGGGTCCATGTTATCTCCTTATCCGAGGCTCGCAACAGAACCACCACCACCGGCAGCGCCCCCGGACATAGCTTGCATGACCATCTTCTGACCAGCTTGAAGACCCTCGCTAGCACGACCAGCCCCGGCCGCCATGAGGTTGCTCCCTGTGCCATACGCGGGTGTCCCGCCCTGGGCGATGGCTGCCAACGACGACAGCTGCTGCTGGTAGAAGTTGCTACCATATTCAGACAAGCCAAGCACGGCATTCCCAGAACCAGTCAGACCTTGTTGCCCCAGTGTTCGCTGCACAGCTTCCAGTCCCGCCTTGTACATAGGCATCTCGGTAACCGAGCTCGGATCACTCATCAGATCTTGTAGCTGTAAATGCGCTTGCGAGGAGGTGTTGAGCCCCTTGCGCTCTGCGTTTTTTATAGCCTTACCGTGTTTATAGTCAGACACACCTGTGACGACTTTCATAACTTCGCCAACAACGCTCATGATTTTGGCCTTTCGATTGTAAAAGTTTCGTGTCCGGTTGGATACCATTCGCCAGTGGATACCCAGCCAAAGCGCTTCACCAAAGCTTTAACCCCGCTGGAAAGTATCGGGGCAATCAGATACTTGTGGGGAACCTTCCCCCACACGTCCTGCATGAACAGGCGAGAGGCCCTTAGTAGCCCGTGCCCAGATTCATCGGCGTAAAGGTGGACCACAGGGTATTCCGCCCGGACGTTCACCGTAAACACAACAGGGTGGTAATGGAAGATAAGGACTTCACCTTCACTCACCTGGCGCAAGGCGTAGTCGACCAGCACCTCTCGGGGAATTGGCATGTCCTCCGAGGATACCTTCTTGGCGATTACGTCGACAGCGTTCATTTGTTTACTACTGTGATGGTGGGGAGTGTGGTGTACGTGAATCGGATGAAATCACCAGGGAATACAGTTACTTGGCCGGATGTGACGCCTGTGGGGAAGTATGTCGAACCGTCACGGCTATATTCGATTATAACACCGGCCCCGCCCGCTGTGAAGTATATCTGATCACATGACACGGTATTTTGTATCGTGATAGGTGACGTCCCCGTGACAGTGATGGCATCAGCTTGTGTCCCATTAATAGCCAGATCCAGGGCAACCCAATATCCCTTCCAACGAGTGATCATCCCTGTGTCTTCATACATCGGGACATCGTATGGAGGCACTTCTGTGACGCGTTGACTCATGCTGTCCCCAATGAAATATGAGCGATCAGGTTCGTTACACGGAAGGGCACATTCTCATTGTTGCTAATATGCCAACCTCGGCGGCGGAAAGTCCCCCAATTCGGAGAAGTGGCGACCCCATCGGCCAAGCTCATGTCACGAACTGGTCCCCAATCTTTGTAGTCATTATCGGTCGTACATACCTGTACGGTTCCCGCTGAGTTTTGGTCTCCATGCACTTCGAGTTTCACGTTGTGTTTCTTGAGCCGCACCTGTTGATCCCATAGGGGGGTATAGATATCCACAGGGATGTTATAGGCTGTGTTGTCCTGATCTGTGTCCTGGTACTTTGTAAAGTCCAATTCGTACGTTTCCGTAGAGGTGCG
>OFQV01000230.1_pt1 | contig 15734 bp, 22 predicted proteins | sample 1542971 | NCBI WGS metagenome assembly OFQV01 (sample SAMN07774229, study PRJEB24372) | wastewater metagenome | isolation source: WWTP Cannobio (Effluent) | place: Italy: Cannobio | collected 2016-01
CTAGATGCAGCTCTCGCCGCAAACGATTGAACTCCTCTCCCGGACGATTCTGGGCACACAGCGGCCGATGATCGAGCCTTTTGAACACCGGCACGTCCACGCAACGACCGGCATGTCCGGGGGCCTGTCGTGCGCCGGGTATGATGTCCACATGGGCGACGAGATCAAAGGGGTGGATTGCTTCCGCAACAAACCCGAACGGCATCAAGGCTGCTGGATTCTCCCACCGCGCACCGGATGCCTCGCCGTCACTGTGGAAAAGTTCATCCTGCCTCCCGATATCTGCATGCTCTACTTCAACAAGAGCACGTTGGCGCGGCAGTTCCTGAATGCCTGCGCAACGCTGGGCGAGCCAGGCTGGGAAGGGCATCTGACGCTGGAGCTCTACAACCAATCGGACTTCCCTTTCCTTCTCACGCCCGGGCAGCCGATCGGTCAAGTGATCTTCAACGCCCTTGACCAAGACACAGCTTTCCCGTATCGTGGGAAGTATCAGGGCCAGGCTGCTGTGCCGGTCGAAGCCAAGAGGGAATGATGGCGGAAGCACCTATTCCGGGATTCACACGCTGCCCGTGCTGTGGTGGCGTTTCCATGCTACTTCGCAAGGGTGAGCCTGTGATCTGCGCGCATTGCGGAGAGGTGCGATCCCATGTCCCTAAGTGAGGCGCCTGCCCGAGGACGTGCAAGAGTTCCTCAAGGAGTTCATGTGACCAACATCCCAATTGAAGATCTTCTAAAACCTGACGGTGTTGTCCGTGCCGGTTTAAAGGAATCCCTAAAATGGGGCGACTGGGCTGACGTGTTCTGCGATGCCATCTTGGTTCGTTTGGCACAAGACCACGTTGAAGATTTAGTGTTGCAATATGGCGCTCACTTTGTTACGTTCGGAACCAATAGCAACGGGGTGCACATAAACGTCCGTTGGACGTCCGACGAAGGCTTTACCACATACTACGGCGAGAACGTGGCTGCGGCGCTGGGTAACTTGTGGATTGCACGTGCAGCATATTTCAAGGCCAAGGAGATCCCAAATGGCAAACCTAATCCTGGACATGCAGGACATCCTGAAAAAGTCGAAGTATTACCGTGGACCGGTTGACGGGAACATTACCCCGGATTTCGATGACGCGGTGAGCAATTACAAGGCCGAGCTCGGTGGCATGATCCGTCGCCCGTTCATCGGACCCGAGACGCTGAAACTCATGGGGCTCGATGCCGCACGCCTGAAAGAACTGCCGGCACCGTGGGTCAACGAGATGGGCCGCTACATGGGCATGCACGAACGGGCCGACAACAAGACCCTTTTGAGATGGCTCAAGTCCGATGGTTCGACGTTGGGCGACCCCGCTAAACTGCCGTGGTGTGGTGACGCCGTTCACACGTCCATCCGCCTGACGCTGCCGGATGAACCGTTCAGCGGGGATCTTGCCAAGAATCCCTACTGGGCGCTCAACTGGTTGCAGTTCGGCACGCCGACCCAGCCCTGTTACGGCGCAATCTTGGCGTTCGAGCGTCCGGGTGGCGGGCATGTCGGGTTTGCAGTCGGTATTGACGAGAAGGCCCGCAAGATCCGTGTCCGCGGCGGCAACCAGAAAGACATGGTGTCGGATGCCTGGCTTGACATTGCCGGGCCTTCGGTGAGACTTCGCGGATACCGCTATCCGCTGACGTTCGACCGTGCCCCGAAGCTGGTTTTGCCGAAACTGGACTCGAAAAACAACAAGTCGGTGTCAGAACTGTCTTGACAATCATTGCGTGTCCCTCATACACGTGGAACAACGGGTATGAGGGGCAGGCCTTGGACGGGTTAACGGCAACAGAAATTATCCGAGAGCTTGGTGGGGGTTTGAGTGCCCTTGTCATCCTCGCAATGGCATGGTGGATCTGGATGCAACAGCGCCGGATCAATGACCTTACCGACAAATTCATCGCACAGAACGGTGAGAACATCGCGTCGATGATCAAACTTACCACTGCCATCCGGGAACGGAGGCCAGTCGATGAATAAGTGGCTTGAAGACCTGCTTGCTCCACTCTACCGCGGACAACGGCGGTTCGCGCAGACCGACGTGCTCGTTGAGAAGCGTCAAGAAGCACGCCTGGAACTAGACGAAGCCATTGACGCATTGGCGCGGGCAAGATCAAGGAAGGCCAATGAAAATGGCGCATGAACTATACCTACTCACGGCGGTGATTGTCGCCCTGACCATGCTGACCCTTGTTGTCGGATATGCTCGGGTGCTCTTCAGCGCAAAGCGGGCGGCGTTTCACATCGCCGCCTCCACCTGCCTGGTGTTCTTTGCCTTCGCGGCGCGGGCCTGGTTCTGGGACCTCGGCGAGGTTCTCGGATATGAGAGTGGGCGCCCAATCGAGATCAACGCGATCTTCAATCTCCTGGCTATCTGGAGTGCGATGCATGGGCACTACGCCCTTTACCTGATGATCCCCGAAGCCGACAAGGCGAAACACAGGTGGAACATCTTCACGGCGTGGATGTATCCGCCATGGTTGCTCATCCATGAGGTTCGTTCCGTGTTCACAAGGTTTCGGAAATGATCAACCGTTTGCTCGTCCTGGCAGGACTGCTCGGCCTCCTGGCATTGTCCACAACGATGTGGTGGAATGCCCGAGAAGCCCTGTCAGAGGCGCGCCGGGAGATCGAAAGCCTTGAGAAGACCCGTGAGGCCGACAACCGCGCATTCAAGCGGATCATGTCCGAGCGTGACGAAATCCAGCGGCGTTACGATATGGTGACCCGTGAACTGTCGGAGATCACAGATGAGCCCTCGGTTAATTATCTTGACACTCCTGTGCCTGATTCTGTGCGCAGGTTGCTCGAACGTTGAGTCCAAGATGCCTCCGGAGGCCCTGCTTGTGAAAGCGGCGCCTCTGCCGAAGCCCCCTGTCCCAACAACCCGCGCGCTGGTGTCGCGCACCCTCTCGTCAGAGAAGGCCTACGATGAAGTGGCATCTCGGTTGAATGCACTCATTGATTGGATTTATGAAACTGCTCCTTGACAAGGCGTTATGGTATCCCGTATCGTCGGGGAAAAGAGCAGGAACACCATGTTGGATCTGGACGACATCTACCTAAAGTATGCCCAGCGGTACATCCTGATCGGGAACCCGAAACAGGCCGCGCTTGACGTTGGCGTGCCTGCGGACTCGGTCAACGAGTTCCTCCAGAACACCAAATCCCATCCGGAAGTCCTGATGCTCATTGCGCAGGCCGAGACCGAGATGCCGGATTTCGAGGATGCGACCTCGGTCAAGAAATGGATCCTGAAAGCCCTGATGAAGGAAGCAAACTTCCGGGGTCTGGGTGCGCAACAGTCCGCACGGATCACCGCGCTGAAAGCGATTGCCGAGCTCACAGGGATCGAGCCTGCCAAGAAGATCGACGTGAACGCAGGGATCCCCGGTGGCATGATTCTGTTGCCTGTCATGGATGCGGCCGCATGGGAAACCTCGGCTGCCGAGATGCAAGAAGACCTCAAGAAGCGGGCACGGGAATGACCACGATCATCTGCGACGGCAAAACGATCTACGCGGACAGCCGCGGTTACACCGGCGACAAGACACCCATCGGAATCAAACGCAAGGTTCACAAGTTTGAGTATGGCGTCTTTGCCTGCTCAAGCGTGCACCCGGGCGTGCCGGAACAACTCCTGGCGCTGCTCAAGGCACAAGGACCCTACGCCAAGGTTGATCCGACATTTGACGGGGATGCCTTGTTCCTGCAATACGATGGCACGGTGTTCTTCTACAGCAACGGTCCGGGTTGGGTGATCCTTGAACCGGGACAGGTTCATTGCATCGGATCAGGCTCGCAATATGCACTCGGTGCCTTGGCGGCTGGGGCATCCCCGGTCCAGGCGCTGGAGCTCGCAATCGGGCTCGATGTGTGGTCATCCCTGCCGATCTACGCGGAATCAATCTGATGTCCCTTATGGAACCGACCATCGCGTGGAAGCCGCTGGCCGGATCCCAGACGCTCGCACTCTCGTGCCCGTGCAATGAGATCCTTTACGAAGGTTCGCGCGGACCTGGCAAAACGGACTCGCAGCTTATCAAGTTTCGGCGTTATGTCGGGCTCGGGTATGGGCGTTACTGGCGCGGCGTCATCTTCGACCGCGAGTACAAAAACCTTGACGACTTGATCTCAAAGTCGCAACGCTGGTTCCCACAGTTCGGCGGACCCAAGGCATCATTCAAATCCTCGACCTCGGACCTCAAGTGGGTCTGGGACACCGGCGAGGAGCTCCTGTTCCGTCAGATCAAGCGGACGCAGGACTACTGGAACTACCACGGGCAAGAATTCCCCTTCATCGGGTGGAACGAGCTTGCGAAGTATCCGACGCCGGACCTCTACGAAGCAATGATGTCCTGCAACCGCTCGTCCTTCCTGCCCGAGGAAAGCACGCCGCGCCGCGATCCACGGGACACGAAGAAGCGCGGACCGAACGACCAAGGGTTTGCAACACTGGACGGCGCACCCCTGCCGGACATCCCCCTAATGACGTTCAGCACGACCAACCCTTATGGCCCGGGTCATACTTGGGTCAAACGGATGTTTATCGACCCCGCCGAGCCGGGTGTCGTGATGAAGACCACCACTGACGTTTTCAACCCTCGGACTCAGAAGCGCGAACCTGTCACCAAGACAAAGGTTCGGTTGTTCGGCTCATACAAAGAGAACCGTTACCTGTCACCCGAATACGTCGCCAGCCTGGAAGCAATCCGGGACGAGAACAAGCGCCGCGCGTGGTTGTGGGGCGACTGGGACATTGTTGCCGGGGGTGCATTCGATGACCTCTGGGACGCGCGTGTTCACGTTGTTCCGCGGTTCCGTGTGCCAAACAGTTGGCGGATCGACCGTTCGTTTGACTGGGGTTCGTCGCACCCGTTCAGCGTGGGTTGGTGGGCCGAGGCAAACGGGGAAGAAGCCGTCATGCAAGACGGAACCACGTGGGCCCCTCCGCGTGGCACCCTGATCCGCATCTGCGAGTGGTATGGTTCGGAAGAGATCGGGCGCAACGTGGGCTTGAAGATGTCCGCGAAGAACATTGCGGTTGGCATCACCGAGTATGAAAAGACTCTGCTCGCCCTTGGATGGATCGGGCAGAAGCCAGTCGCCGGTCCCGCCGACAACCAGATCCGTAACGTAACCGAAGAAGACGTTGACACCATCGAGATCAAGATGGCGAAAGAGGGTGTCCTGTGGGAAAAGTCCGACAAGTCTCCTGGCTCACGCATAAACGGTCTCCAGCTCATGCGAGATCGCCTAGAGGCATCACTTGACAACGAAGGTCCGGGCATATACGTTATGGACAATTGCCGAGCGTTCATTGGCATCATACCGACGCTGCCCCGTGACGAGGACAACCCGGATGACGTTGATACCGAGGCCGAAGAACACATCTGGGACGACACGCGTTACCGCGTCCTAGCAAGCAGCAACCGTTACGCAACGTCCATCAACGTTCACACCCCGAGGTAGTCCATGGCAAAGTCAACTATTCTGACACCGCGGGATGGACGTCAACCTTCCAAGCCTTCGGTCGCTGTTCTTCCAAACGTGTCATACATCCGACCCGAAGTCGTCAACGCCCTGCCGCGCTGGGAACTGATTGCCGATTGCCTGGACGGTGAGGATGCAATCAAGGCCAAGCTGGACAAATACCTACCTGTGCCTGACGCCGAGGCAGGTGGCACGACGACCTCTGCTCGGTATAAGAGCTACATCATGCGCGCCGTGTTCTACGGTGTCACCGCTCGCACCCTGACAGGCCTTGTCGGGCAGGTGTTCGGCCGTGATACTCTGATCACGTTGCCGGAAGGGTTGATGCAGCTGGTCGAGGACGTGGAAGGCACAGGCACGGGCCTTGAGCAACAGGCCAAGAAAGCCCTTGAGTACGTGCTGTCCTTCGGACGCGGTGGGCTCCTGGCCGACTACCCCAAGACCAATGGTACCGTGACCAAGGCCCAGATCGAGTCCGGCGAGATGCGGCCGATCATCAAGCTCTACAATCCTCGGAACATTATCAACTGGCGCACGAAGAAAGTGGGTGCAAAGACCCTGCTTTGCCTTGTCGTGCTGCGTGAGACCATCGACGTGGAGGATGACGGGTTCGAGACCAAGACGGCGGTCGCGTATCGCATTCTCAAGCTCACCCCGAAAAACGTCTACACGGTCGAGATGTATCGTGAAGATACCCAGAACGGGAAAACCGTTGTTGTCGCGCATGACGCGCCTGTCACGCCGACCAAGGCAGACGGTTCCACGTTTGACGTGATCCCGTTCACTTTCTTCGGTCCGGAAAACAACGATGCCGATATGGACGCATCGCCCCTGTATTCCATGGCCACACTGAACGTTGCGCACTATCGCAACAGTGCCGACTACGAAGATGCCTGCTTCATCGCTGGGCAGCCGACACCGGTGTTCTCGGGCCTGACCGAGGAATGGGTCAAGTCGGTTATGAACGGCAAGGTCTTCCTTGGTTCGCGCGGTGGCATCATGCTGCCCAAGGACGGGGCGGCGTCCATGTTGCAGGCACAGCCGAACATGATGCCGAAAGAGGCCATGGACATGAAGGAAGGCCAGATGCGCGCACTCGGCGCCAAGCTGGTTGAAGAGCGTTCCATCCGCCGCACGGCGACCGAGGCCACGCAAGACGAAGCCGCTCAGACGTCGATCCTGTCCAGCGCGACGAAGAACGTGACCGCAGCCTACACAAAGGCCCTCCTGTGGGCACAAGAGTTCGCTCCCAGCGCAGCAGGGGAAATCGTCTTTACGCTCAACAGTGACTTCGACCTGTCCAACATGTCGCCGCAGGAGCGCCAGCAGCTTATTGCCGAATGGCAGGCCGAGGCGATCACGTTCAGCGAGATGCGGTCGGCCTTGCGTCGCAATGGCGTTGCGACGGAAGACGATGACATTGCCATGGCGTCGATCAAAGAGAACCCGCCTGCCTCATCCTTGATGGCGCAAGCGGCTCTTGAGGCGAAAGCCGCAGGTGGTGGCGAAGAAGACAAGGGCGGCGACAATGGCGGAAATTGAGGGGGTGCACAGCGCCGGTCTCAGTGACATCCTAACTCAGCGGCAAATCTACGTTGAGCAGGCAAAAGCGTCATTGCATGACCAATACAGCATCATTACTCTCGCTGTCGTCATGGCCCTGTTGCAGGCTCTCGCTCGCAACCGGGTTACCAATTTCCAAGACGCCGACCGCGCCACCCTGTCGCGGATTGTGAACGAAGTCCTTGTTGCGTTTGACGCTGCGTCGGCGACGTATAAGGGCAACGTCATATCCTGGTTACAGCGATACACACGCGAAGAGCATTTGTTCTTCGCGGTCGCAGTTCGCGCCGCCATTGTGACCCCCGATGAAGGCATGACACCTGCGGACCTCAACCTTGAGTGGGGGCCCATCGCGGCAGGGATCCTCGGTGCAACAGGCCTGAGCCTTGAGCAGACCTTGTCCAAGCTGATTGCCGATCAAAGGATCAACATCCGACAGGCGATCCAACGTGCTCACGCTCTGAACCTTCGCACCGATTCCCTGCTTACCGCAATGGAAGGCACACCGTCGCGTCTGCGCAAGGACGGGGTCTTGACCAAGATGCGCAACTTCGCGGCGACGACTGTGGACACCCTCGTCCAGTTCGGGATGTCGATGGCTCGCAACCAGAGCATGCAGAAGTTCCTGAATTACATTGTCGGCTACACCTGGGTCTCCGTGCTGGACGCGCGAACCTCGGACATCTGCCGTTCCCTGTCCGGGCAGCGTTTCGCGTTCGGGCAAGGACCCATGCCCCCGATGCACCTGCGCTGTCGCTCGCACGTTGAACCTGTGTTCTCCCTTGAGACTGTGTTCCGTGAAGGCTTCGGTGCAGCGTTCCGCGCAGGGGAGACATACTACGAGTGGCTCAAGCGCCAACCCGAAACAATCCAGGATGACGTCCTCGGGCGGACAAAAGGATCTTTGTTTCGGAAAGGAGGCTTGACAGCCGCGCAGTTTGCTGTCACGGTCGTTGACAGAAAGTTTCAACCGCTGACCCTTGAGGAACTGCGGAAGAAGTTCCCGAATCTATTCCGTAACGCCAGAGTGTAGGAGAAGCAAAATGGCGCTGAAACGTAAACTGACCAAGGTCGAACATGACGCCCTGTCGGACGTGCTCAAGGCCGAGTACAAAGCCGAGGGCGACGCCTACATCCTGGAAGTGGATGATCCGGCATTTGCGGCGCTCAAGGCCGAGAAGGAAGAAGAGAAGCGGAAGCGCGAGAAAGCCGAAGCGGATCTCAAGGCCAAGAACGATGCCGAAGCAGAGACCGCCCGCAAGGCCGCGGAAGATGCTGCTCGGGCTGCTGGCGACGTTGCCGCGCTGGAGAAGTCCTGGAAAGACAAGCGCGATGCTGACGTGGCGGCCGAAGCTGCCAAGACCGCTGCGACGACCGCGGCTCTCCGGGCGCTCGTTGTGGACAGCGCCGCGCAGAAGATGGCCAACGACATTTCGACCGTGCCTGCCCTGATGGTCGAGAAGATCAAGAGCCGGATGAGCGTTGAAGTCGTGGACGGCGTGCCCCTGTTGCGCATCCTGTCCACAGACGGCAAGCCCTCGGCCCTGTCGGTCGCCGATCTGCAAAAAGAATTCCTTGACAACCCTGACTACAAGGCGATAATCAAGGGATCACGTTCGAGCGGCGGCGGTGCCGGCGGTTCGGGTGAAGGCGGCGGTGCCGGCCACAAGAAACTCTCCGAGATGACCGGACTTGAGGAAGTTGCGTTTGCAAAAGCGCACCCCGAAGAGTACAAGGCGATGCTCGGGAAATAAAACCCTCAAGGAGCGCATCATGGCGACCGTCCAACTTGCTGACATCTACAACCCGCTGACCTTTGCTCGCCGCGAGCAGGAAGCCCAGCTGGAGCTCAACCGCTTCATCAACTCGGGCGTTCTTGTTTCGGATGCCGAACTGCAGAACCAGATCGGTGCCGGGGGCAACATCGGCGAACTGACGAACTACAACCCGCTCGGCACCCCCGAGCCGAACTACTCGACCGACAACCCGGCCACCCTGTCGACCCCGAACAAGGTCAACACGGCGAAGATGTCGTTCCGCCTGGCCAGCCAGAACCAGTCCTGGTCGACCATGGACCTGTCCCGTGAACTCGCGTTTGTGGATCCGGTCTCTGCGATCACCAGCCGCGTCGGGCAGTACTGGGCGACCATCAACGAGCGGCGCCTGATCCGTTCGGCGCTGGGTATCCTGGCTGACAACGTTGCCAACGATGGCGGTGACATGCGCTTCTCCGTTGCGACCGACACCTCTGGTGCCGTGACCGACGCCGAGCGGATCTCGGCCGGCACCGTGCTGACCGCGAAACAGACCATGGGCGACCATGCCGGTTCCTTGTCGGCGATTGCGATGCACTCGGCGATCCACACCCGCCTCCAGCGGCAGGGTTCGATCCTTGACCACTTCGATCCGGAAACGGGCCGCCTGCTCTATTCGACCTACCTCGGTTATACCGTGCTGGTCGATGATGTGCTGCCGGCTGTCGCCGGGACGAACCGCATCACCTACACCTGCATCCTGTTCGGCATGGGTGCGTGGGGCTGGGCGAACGGCAAGGTCATGGTTCCTTCGGAAATGGCTCGCATCCCGGGTGCTGGCAACGGTGGTGGCCAGGACGTCATCCACTCGCGTCGCTCCGACCTGATCCACCCGATGGGCTTCTCGTTCACCTCCGCCAGCGTGGCTGGACAATCGGCGACCCTCGCCGAACTCCAGACTGCGACCAACTGGAACCGGGTCTGGGCGCGGAAGCACATCCCGATGGCCTTCATCCAGGTCAACGACTAATCGGACGGGGGCTTTCGGGCCCCCTCCCCCTATCCCTGAAACCGCTTGGAGAGAAGCATGTCCACGCCCGACAAAAAGCCTTGGGAAGGTGAGAAGCCCCCCGCCCCGCCGTCCGAACCCGCACGGACTCCGCCCCCGCCGCCCCCTGTGGCCAAGCCTGCACCCGCCGTTGCATCTGCCGACGCCGGTGCCGAGGGTCAGCTCCCGAATCTGGATGGCGTGAACGAAGTGGACGAGGATGCCAACCGGCAGATCCTTGACACCGTGAACGGCGACCAGGCCCCGCTGGAGCTGATCAACATGGTCTCGTCCGGCGTCCCGATGGCCGAAGCTCGGCGCATCCTTGGCCTTCGCGCTCCCGAACCGGAAACGGTCGAGGACGAAGAAGTCGAAAAGTAACTGGTTGCGCCTTCGGGCGCAATCACCACAAGCAGGTGTAGCATGGCAATCGTCGTAGAAGATGGCACTATCGTCGCGGATGCGAACAGCTATGTTACTCTTGCTGAGGTGCGGGCCTACGCCACACTTCGCGGGATCACGGTTCCGGCTGCGGATGGAGATCTGGAAAAGCATCTTCACCTTGCAATGGACTGGTTCGAGAGTGAAGATTTCCCTTCGGCGCGACTTGACGCCACCCAATCCTTGAGCTTCCCGCGTGACGCCATCGTGGTCGATGGTATCCGTTACATGGAAGGCGCGATCCCGAAGCTGGTCAAACAGATCATCTGTGAAGCGACCTGCACGTCAGTGACCATTGCTCTCCAGCCTCAATTCGCTGGATCGAGCCTCGGTCAGTTGAAGCGCAAGAAGGTCGACGTGCTGGAAAAAGAATACTTCCCATCGCAGGGCACTTCGAGCTACATGCCGATCCTGGCCAAGCTGGACGCCCTCATGGAGAAACTCCTCTACGCTGACGGGTTCCGCCTCACCGTCTTGAGGGCATGATGGCAGACTACACAGAAGAACGTGCCGATGCCGTTGCAGACATCCGGGAAGCTGGTGGCGTTTTCACGTTATCCCGTATCGGGGTTTCCGTTCCAGATCCCAACAAACCTTGGCGCACGACTGCAAACGCTGCTAACACATGCACGCCTTACGCAGTGTTGACCTATTACAGGAAGACAATCGAGTCCCAAGGCTTCACCGCGGGGTCTGAGGACACACGGGCAATCCTTCCGGGTGACATGCTCATGTTGATCGCCGCCGCAGATCCCGCACTGACTTTTGCGCCAGCACCGCGCCAGACCTTGACCGGAGTTGACGGCGAGGTCTACCGGGTCATCAACGTTGAAACAGTCGGGCCTGACGGGACACCGATCCTTTACCGTGTGCAGGTGCGCAAATGATCCTGAACGGACAAGAACAAGCGTATGACGAGATCTTCGCCCTGATCAGAACGGCGTTTGACGGCAAGCCCGTCACGCTGATCTTCCAGGACGATCTCCAGAACTTGAACGTGAACGCGACTGTGGTCAGCGTTTCGCTCCAACATGTAATGAGCCGACAAGCATCCCTCGCTGGGGAAGACGGTAAACGGAAGTGGACCAATGACGGCCTGATCTACATTCAGGCCCGGTGCCCCGCCATCGGGGGGTTGACAGCGATTAACTCCCTCGTTAAGATGAGCGTTGAATCCATCCGCGGTAAGACCACGCCCGGTGGAGTTTGGTTCCGAAACGTGGTTGGTAAAGAAGAAGCACCCAAGGACGGGAACTCACGGGCCATCATCACCGGAGAGTTCACTTATCAGGAGATCAGCTGATGGCCGACACAATCGACTCCAACGTGACCGGCGCGCGGATCGCCGAAGAAGCATCGCCGGGGGTTCTTCCCGGCAGTCCCGTCTGGGATGTTCTCGAACCGAACTCGTATGATGACTTCGGGTCCGAGATCACCACGGCGGCACGAAACCCGCTGAACCCGTCGCGCCAGCGCAAGAAAGGTTCCGTTGTGGACCTTGATGCATCGGGCGGTTTCCAACAGGACTTCACCGAGACCGGCCTGCTCAAGCTCATGCAGGGCTTCCTGTTTGCCGACGCCCACATCCCCGGCGACACCAAACCCGTCTTTGGTGCAGCTGTTCCGATCACTTCGACCACCGCCGGAACCAAGACCTATTCCGCGGCCTCGGGCCTCGGTGGGTTTGCGGCCGGCGATCTGGTCCTGATGTCCGGGTTTGCGCAAGCAGCCAACAACGGGATCAAGACCGTGGTGTCCTCGACTGCCGGCACTGTCGTCGTGTCCGAAGCTGTCGGTGCATCGGAAGCCTCGCCGCCGTCCTCGGCCCGTATCCAGAAGGTCGGGAAGAAAGCTGCCGCGGCGGATCTTGCAATCGTCATTGCCGGATCGCAAGTCACGCTGACCTCGACCACGCTGAACCTGACCACCCTCGGCCTGGTCGAAGGGTCGTGGATCTTCATCGGCTCGGAAGACAACAAGTTCGTGAACGTGAACAACCGTTGCTTCGCCCGTGCTGACGTGATCTCGGCCAACGCCATCATCTTCGGCAAGACGTCCAAGACGATGGTCGCCGAGGCTGCCGGCCCCGCTGTGGATATCCTGCTTCCCGTGTTCGTCCGCAACGAACCGAACCCGGACAACATCAAGCGGCGCACGTACCAGTTGGAGCGGACGCTCGGGCGCGATGCCAACGGTGTCATGTCCGAATACCTGATCGGCTCGATGTCCAACGAGTTCACCCTGAATCTGCAACAGGGCGAACTGATTACCGCGGACCTGGCCTTCATCGCGCAAGACAACGAGCAGCGCGATGGTCTGACCGGGGTCAAGGCGGGGACTCGTCCGTCGCTCGCAACGGAAGATGCCTACAACGCAACCTCCGATGTGCGCCGGTCGAAGATGGCCATTGTCACGCCGGGCAACCCGAACCCGTCCGCGCTGTTCGGTTACGCGACCGAGTTCAGCCTGGAGATCAACAACAACGTGAGCCCCAACAAGGCAATCGGTGTTCTTGGTGCCTTCTCGATGACTGCCGGCACGTTCGAGGTCGGCGGATCGGCCGAGGTCTACTTCTCGGACATCGCCGCTGTGCAGGCCGTTCGGAACAACGCTGACGTGACCCAGGACCTGATCCTGGTCAAGAACGGCTCGGGTTGGGTGTTCGACATCCCGCTCCTGAGCCTCGGTGACGGTCGCCTTGCGGTCGAGCAGGACCAGCCCATCAAGCTTCCGCTTGAGACCATGGCGGCTGAATCCGATCTCGGCCACACGCTGATGGTCGCCCGCTTCCCGTACCTGCCGTCCTTCGCGTAAGGGCGAGCAGATGACGGCGGGGGTCACGACTTAGGTCAACGATCCCCGCCGTTAGAATTTACCCACCCCTAATGCGATGGAGAAGCAAATGGGACTCTTTAAGACCTACGAAACGGACAAGAAGCTTGAGCTGGAAGGTGTCGTGTTCACGCCGGATTCCAACACTGCCATCACGGTCGCCCGTGGCGGTGGTGCCAACGTGCACTTCGCCAAGGCGCTGGAACGCAAGTCCAAGCCTCTGCGCCGGCAGATCGAAGCTGGGATCTTGGACCTCGAACTCGACCGCAAGATGATGGCCGAGGTCTACGCCGAAACGATCATCAAGAACTGGGAAACCCTGATCACGGTCAAGGGCAAACCGTCCTTGGTGCAGGGCATCGAAGCGAACCCGGAAGCGCCGGAAGGGACCTACAGCCACGCCCCGGACGAGCATGGTCTCGTCCCGTTCAACAAACAGAACGTGGTCTCGACCCTGCGCCTGCTGCCGGACCTCCTTGTGGACATCCAGCGCAACTCGCAGGATCTGGCCAACTTCCGGATCGCCGAGCGTAAGGAAGACGAGGGAAACTAATCGCGTTCCTCCGCTACCAACTGGAGATGGGAGCGGTCGAGGAACGGATTATTGACCAAGCTGTTCAGGCAGGTGAAGACCTGCCTGACAAGATCAAGAACGCACCAGAGCTCTTGCGTGGGCTCGTTCTTTACTACAACGCGTTCCAGGACCTTTCAAGTTGCCGTAACCTCGGCATGAGTCTTGGGCCGATACCTTGGGATGCTATCAACGGTTACTGTCTGACGTATGACATTACCGATGAACAGCGGGAGGACATGTTCTACTTTGTCAACGCAATGGATTCGGTATACAGGGCGCACGTTGACAAGGGATCAAAGACAGCGCCTGACAAGGGCGGAAAAACACGGACGAAGGGACACAAGTGATGGCGACGCTCGGGCAATTTGCAGGTAACATGCGGGCCCGAGCGAAGCGCGTCCCGTTCAACGTCAAGCAGATCAAGATGCTTGTCGGGCAGGATGTCGTAAAGGAGGTGGTCATTGCCACACCTATAGACACGGGGCAGGCCCGTTTCAACTGGAACGTTTCATTCAACCGCCCTGATTACTCGACCGACATGGACGGCTTCAAAGACTTTACCCGTCGCGGGGATTGGGCTGGCAAGTTGGCAACGTCCATGGCCGTCCTGGCACGTGTGGGCGAAAAAGATACCATTTACATCTCGAACGCTCTCCCCTATATTGAGCAATTGAACAAGGGGAAATCTCCACAGGCGTCAGCAGACTATGTCCGGCGCGCGGCGATAGTAGCAGCACGAAGGGTCGCCCGTGGAGGCGTCATAAGGTAAGTCGATGGCAACGCGCGAGATAATCGACATTATCATCCAGGAACGTGGCTCGGTCAAAGTTGTCCAGGCCATTGAAAGCGTCGGTGGTGCCGCCGACCGCACGGAGCGCCGCGTATCGCTTCTCCAGCGTGGCCTCCGTGCGTTAGGCACTGCATTTTCTGTTGCTGAGGTTATCCGTGCCGTTGACGGATATACTCGCATGGAAAATCAGCTCAAGATCCTTGGCTACTCTCAGGAGCAAGTCGCCGATGGGATGGAGAAGCTTTACAACATCGCGCAGAAGTCGCGTGCCCCTTACGAGCAGATCGTTAACCTGTATGGCAAGATGGGGCAGGCGGCAGGCGAACTCGGGAAGAACGAGGCCGAGCTCCTGCGCTTCACTGAACTCACGGGTAAGGCCCTCGCCGTTCAAGGCACGTCCGGCAACGCTGCACGTGGTGTCCTGATCCAGATCACGCAGGCAATGGGCGAAGGCATCGTCCGTGCGCAGGAATGGAACTCGATGGTCGAGAATGCTCGCCCGTTGCTCCTGGCTGCTGCACGTGGTATGGAAGAGGCTGGAGGTTCTGTCTCCAAGCTTCGCCAGATCATGCTCGACGGGCGTCTGACATCGGAGGCATTCTTTGACGCTGTGATCAAGGGCGGTGGACAACTTGACGAGCAGTTCGCTCGGACCGTTCCGACCGTCATGCAAGGCCTGACGATGATCTACAACTCGTTCCAACGGTTCTTGGGACAGAGCGGTGCCGTCGCTGGGATCAGCTACGTTCTCGGAAACGCCCTTGCATTCATTGCCGAGAACTTCGCGGTTCTTGCCAACGTCGCGCTTGTCGCGGGGGCGACGTTCGCCGCATGGTGGGGCGCCTCACGTATCCTGGCAACAGCCACGGCAATCCGTAGCGTGATCATGGCGCAGACGGCGCTCAACATTGCTCTTGGTGCGACTGGGATCTGGGCGACCGCAGCAGGCGGTGCCATCAAGCTTATGCAGTCCGCCATGTGGGGGCTCAACGCCGCCATGTATGCCAACCCTATTGGTATCGTAGTCGCGGCTGCCGTCGCGCTTGTCGGCACCATGTATATGCTCCGAGATGCAACCATCACGTATGGCAACACATCCGCGAGCCTCGGATCCATCGTGGCGGAGGTGTGGTCACGCATTGTCTCTGCCATCAGCAAGGTCTGGGACGCCATGAAGGCATTGGGGTCTGTGGCGTATTCTGCTGCATCCA
>OFQV01000233.1_pt1 | contig 15682 bp, 24 predicted proteins | sample 1542971 | NCBI WGS metagenome assembly OFQV01 (sample SAMN07774229, study PRJEB24372) | wastewater metagenome | isolation source: WWTP Cannobio (Effluent) | place: Italy: Cannobio | collected 2016-01
CGCCAGGCGATGCGGTCGGCGTCGCTCGGCGCCTCGGGGATCTGCCGGGCGATGGACTGCAGGGCGCGCACGTCGTCGTGCGACATCGCCACATCGGCGGCCATCTCGCGCAGCTCGGCAAGGGCCGCACGCTGCACCGGCTCGGGGATGGCCTTGGCGGTCTCGTCGCCGGCCCACAGATCATCGGGCAGCACCGAAGCATATGTGCCCTGGGGCGAGTACATCTGACGGGCGCCGTCGGCCTCCCGCATGGCCTTGATGCTCTCGGGCACCTCGACGGCCGGCACCTCTTCCGGCTGGCCGTAGAACGCTTGCTGGGCCCGCTCCTCCTGCGTTCTCTCGGCCTGGGGCTGCGGTGCAGGCTCGCTGCGGGGGTTGGGCGTCTCAGGCGCCCGAGGTTGCGGTGCGGGCTCAGCGGGGGCGCCGTAGAGCGTAGAAAGCGGCGAGGCAGAGCCCTGGTGGGCTGCCTGCGCCTCGACGGCCTCAACCGCCCCAGATGTGGGGGCGTCGTAGAGTGCGCTCAGGTTGGTCATTTCAGCAGCCCCTGTTGCTTGGCAACCTCGCGCATGCGGGTCAGCAACACATTGCCCATGCACTGCGCCGCGTCCGTCGCCCGTTCCGGCTGGCCGGCGTGGTGACGCATGTAGCTGAACTGCAACGCGTGGTGATCGTTCATGCCGTGCGTCGCGGTATCCAGCTCGGCGGCCATCGCGCCAGTGATCTCGCTTGCCGTCACGCTGATGGAATAGTCGTGACTCCCGCGACCACCCACCGTGATCTTGAAGAACGCGTGCGACTCGGTCCGCATCTCTGTGCAGAGGCTGTTCCAGTCGGCACAGGCAGCCTTCAGCGTGTCCAGGATCTCGTCGATCTTTGCGGCGGCCTGGATGCGCTCCACCTGCAGGCGCTCCGCGGCCTCTAGGTGGCCGACTGCCTTTGCACGGGCGGCGTCCTTCGCGTCGGCGTCGTCGGCAGTCTGGGCGGCAACGCGCGCCTTGCGGAGCATGTCGAGATCGGCCTCGGCTGCCGCGAGCTTCTGGGCCGCATCGCGAGCACCTTGCAGGGCGGCGGCGCTGGCCGGCGTCCGGGCCAGTTCGACGCCCGCAGCATGGTTGGCCTCGGTGGCTTCAGCCACCGCACGCTCAGCAAGCGCTATTTCCTGTTCAAGTTGGTCAAGCTTTGTGGTCATGGTGAAATTCACTCCGGGCGGGGGTTTTACGGAAGGCTCGCAGCCAGTCGTCAAGATCGTGCGCGTCAACACGAAGCTGGCCGGTGGGCAAGGCGTACAGCGCGCAGAACACGCCCCGCTCCACATATCGGTCGATCGTTCTGCGCGAGAGCTTCAAGCGCTCTGCTGCTTCATCCAGGGTGATCAGATCGGGCATGGTTGGTGGCGTCGTTTGTCGTGACATGACTGTATTTGTCACCAAACGCGGCACGCGCACCCCATTGAACAAAGTGAAAAACCCGGCGCTCGGCCGGATTCTCCTATCGCTCCACCTTTGCGTATCGGTCTGGTGTTTGACATCGCCGGTCACCGCGGCAGATGTGGGCGACGGTCGATCTGGGCATTTCGCGGACCTTGGCGATTTCCAGATAGCTCATCCCCTGGTCACGAAGCGCGAGCACCTCCGCGATCTCCAAATTGGTGTACTTAGCCTGCGGATGCGTTTCTCCGATCCGCAGCCCCCGTTCATTCAATGCCACGATCCGCATGCTGCGCCTCCACTTTGAAGAACTGGGGATGCCGGAGGCGCGCGTGTGCGATGGCGCCGTCGATGGCACAGCGGCGCTCCATCGAGTCGGGCGCGCCCACCTGGGACGCCTCAATCAAGGCACGGCGGACGGCCTCGGGAAGGCGTCCGGTCAGCTTCGGCGACATCATTGCTGTTCCCCCGCAAGACAGCGGCGATACGCCCGAATAAGCCGATCTCGGAGCTTGGAAGGTTTCATTCCCTGCAGGCGGTCAATCCGCTCTTCAGTTGGCACCGGATCACCGGGCGCCTGCTTGGCGCGGCACAGTTGCTCCGCCAGAGATTTGGACGCAGCCGCATCGGTTTCAAGTCGGCTTAATCGCCTCTTCAGCGTTTCAGTGGTCATGTCTTGCTCCTTCGTTGATTCGGCCGTCGCCTTCATTGCCGCTCCTCTATCGCCTTGATGCGCTGCTCAAGTTCCAGGGTTTCGATTGCCTTCCTGCGGTTCTCCACGATCCCGGATAGGGTCGCGGCTTCGCCCGGCGTCAGATCCGCGGAAGCAACGGCCTGGAGGATGGCGGCCTGTGCCTCCGCCACCCCTGCCGGGTTCTCCGTGCTGGGCAATCCAGGCAACTCCACGGCGCGCTCCCGGGCGTTCGGCATGATCTTGTCGAGCAGGAGGCGAGCGGCGGCGACGTTTCCATCCTTAGCCTGCTTCAGCACCGACTTGAGAATGGCCGAGACGTCAGCATCAGTGAGCGCTCGGAGCAATCGAGCTGAGCGGCTGGGGATCCCTTTGGGGCGTCCCGCGGGGTTACCGCTCTGCCCGGGCTGGAAGCCTGGCCTTCGTTTCTTCGGGAGGTCTGTCATTGTTTTTTCCTTGTTCGAATCAACTGGAAAAGTCTCAAAGCGCTTCACCCCTTGCTCATGAAGTCCAGAACGACGGGCGATTCATGTCGAAAGGCCCCTGCGTGCTGGTCTCCACGTACTGCATGGAGTCCTTGTCGAACCAGAAGGCTACCTTCCCCTCAAACTCGCCGTTGCGTTGCTTATCGATGACCATGATCGCGTCGGGCTTGTTCGGTTCGACAGGCTCGCCGGCCTGGGCTGCCGCCTCCTTGGCCTTGTTCCGCCACCAGATCACGACGTTGTCCACCTGATCGGTGATGGAGCCCGATCCCTTCACGTCCATCTTCCCCGGGGCCTGCGTCTCGTCGCGCCCCTTGCGGCTGTGGGCCACCAGATGGATGTGCATGCCGGTGTCGCGGGCGATGGTGCAGAGCGCGTCGATGAACAGCTTCTGGCCGGTGTAGTCGTCCTCAGCCAGACCGCACTTCATCAGGCTGTCTAGGATGAAGTGCTTGATCTTCAGCTTCTCCGCCGCGTAGCGCATGACGGCCAGGATGCGTTCTCCGGTGACTTGGCCCTGCTGGTCGTACATCCACAGCCAATCGGACCACACGTCGTGCAGCTCCAACGTCACGTCGCGGTCAGGCTGGCGACAGCCGACGCTCTGCCGGGTCATGCGGGCCAGGGTGACCACGGGGCGCATCTCGAAGCTGGCGATGCACACGCGCTCCTGCTGGCAGACGAATCCGGACGCGGCCTGCCCAAGCGCCAAGCTCTTGCCGTGGCCGTTCATGCCGCTCCACAGCGTGACCTCGCCCGGGCGGAACCGGATCAGATCGCGGGTTTTGCGCCATGGCAGCTTAGAGCCGGTGAGCTGGATGCCGTGCTCGAGGTAGTCAGCCACCTCCTGCCCGAAGGCCCCGGCCGGAATGAGTTTGTGCGCCGCCTCGGTCGAGGCCATGTATGCCCCGAAGTCGATGTTGTCGTGGATGAAGTTCGCGCCCATCACGCAGCCCTCCGCTCGACGGCATCAAAGGGCATCCACGCATCCCCCATGCCCCTGTCCCACCACATGCCGACGCTATCCGGCAGCCACTCAAGGACATAGACGTTCAAGCTTCGAACCTGGGTCTGGAGCCGCCGGCAAAGCTGCATGAGCGCATCGCTGTACCGGTCGGCCTGAATGCAGACCGATAGGCCAACCAGGGCGCGCAGATCAATCCGTCCAATCGGGGTGCGTTCGTTCATCGCCACTTCGGCGCTGACGCCCGACCACTGCCACCAGGCCACCTGCTCGTAATCGCCGAACAGGATCCACACGTCACCCGGGGGAATGTGGCCAGCCATCCGCATTTCGACTAGAGGCTTTAGAGCGTTAAGCAGCATCACAGGCACCCCCGGAACGGATCAGACGCACCAGTCGGCGCACCTCGCGAGATGCTCGGGCCGTTGCGCCCAGCCTCCCGGCGTACCCAGTTGCGCCAAGTGGCCATCCAGTCGGCTTTGGCTGCATCCTTACCGGCCTTGGAGCGCCAGTAGTCCCCGAACATCTCGCCGACTTTCCGCACGTGGTCGGCGGTCCACCCAGGGACTTCAGCCAATGCCCATTCACCCCAGGCTTTCGGAAGCTGCCAGTCAGCGGCCAGGCGTGAGCCTTTCATTGCTGATGGCTTCTTACCTGTGTCGGCAGCAGGGGGGCGGCCCCCTGCCTCCTGACGTATCTCTGACGTATCTATGACGGTTCGGCTTGCATAGCTATGCAAGGGGTGGCCTTGCATTGGTGCAAGGGGAGGGCTTGCACGAGTGCCACCCCTGGCATCGGCGCAAGGGGTGGCATGGGTGCAAGGGGTCAGACGATCAAGCCGGATCTGATAGCGACGACTTGAGCGCCCTCCTGTCTTACCAGCGGTGACACAGAGAATGCCGCTCTCAATCAGCCGGTGGACCACACGGCGCGCCTGGTCGGGAGACAGGCGAATCTTTCGCGCTACCGCAGGAATGGATGGCCAGCAGCGCCCTGCGTCGTCCGACCAGTCCGCCAATGCGAGCATCGCCAGGAGATCGGAGCCGCTGCCGGGGAATCCCTCCCAAACCATCGAGAGGATCTTGACGCTCACAGCCCGGCCCTCCTGGCTGCACGGCGGCATGCCCGGGCGTACTCGGCCGGAGTCAGGCCCGCTCGCCGAAACCCCGCCTTCAGTTGCTCGTAGGCCTGGGCTTCTGGGCAGATAGCGCGAGGTTGGCGCTTGGTTCCAAAACCTGCCTTCTTGAACGCGGCCATGATCAGCCCTCCCCGCGCAGGCGATAGATGCGCTCGCGAAGACGAAGGCCGTTGAGATGTTCCTCGCGGACGGTTCGCCAGCCAGGCTTCAGATTGGGAAGTTCGTCGCGGGCCTGTGCGATTGCTGCCCAGAAGAACGGCCGCTGTTCAGGACAAAAATCGCTGGCGGCGATGTATCCACCAGCCATTACCTGGGCCTTGATTGCGTCCAGAACTTCAGCGAGAATCTGGGCGTCGATGCTCTTTGCTGTGCCGACTTCGCCCGCCTGGCCGCGGGCGTTGTCACGTTTGGAGGATGCCATTTAAGCCACCTCCCCATTCAGAAGTGCATCAATGGCAGCGGCGTCCCACATCAAGAAGCGGTTACGGGCTTTCTGCGGGCGAACGCCGAAGTAATGCCCGTCGCGACAAACGGCGGCACGCAAGGTCTGCGGGCGCACCTTCAGGACTGCTGCGGCTTCTTCGGTGGAGTAGGTGCGCAGGATGGACGCATAGTCCATGCGCTGCGTGGTGGGGATGGTTGCGGTTTGCATCGCGGCTTCTCCGTGCGTTAATCACGGAAACCACGATATTTAGCGGCGTTGCTCGGCGAAAATCAGGCGGAATACTGGCGGGAAAGTGGCGGAAGTTTGGTGTATTCCGCCGGTAACGCCACGATTCGCTGGCGAAAAAGTGGCGGTTTAGTCGAAGTCGCCGGTCAGCAGATGCTTTGAGTCACGGGAGCGGGGCGGCAGATTGCCTGCCAGCTTGCGCACGCACCAAGACCAATCCCGCCCATCAGGACTTTGTGTGGCAATCCACCAGAGAGCGGCGCGGAATGGATTGAACTTCCCACGCCCCACCCATGCGGCCGATTTCAGCCCATTGCGCGCGGCGCGCTCAGCGTATTTGGCCCAGTTCCCGTTGTCGGGGAACATTGTCTCAAGCTGTTCTTTTGCCACCGCATCAAACAGCTCTGCAAGCTCCTGCTCGTGGTCTTTCAGCTGGCTGTCCGCCTCCTCCGGCACAGGCTCGGCGTCGGCTCGGGCGAGAACTGGTTCAGGCTTCGGAAACTCCGCCGGCAGTTCCCATCCTCTGCTCGCAGCCCACACAGCAAAATCGGCAACCCTGACGACCGTTTTCTCGCTGTTCGGCTCTCCGGCAGCGATGGGCAGATGCCCGAGCGGGGCAAGATTCGCGCAGGCTACATGCGCACGTTTGAGAAACTCCTTCAGCCGCTTCGCCCGCTCTGCGCCTTTCTTCGCATCCTCGAGCGGATACCACTCGTCTGAATCCGTGCCATCGAAATGGGGCATCGCAACGAGAAGCACCCATGCTGGAGAAGCGAAGTAAGGATGAAGCCCGACAGACATCGCACAGATCGAACCCAGCTCAAGCGCCGGTATCTCTGCAAGGTAGTCCCACTGCGGAGAAAAAATCTCCCACCCTTTGGATCTGGCCCCAATAGTTAATTCGTCATTTCTGTCCATCTGCGCTCCTTCAAGCGCCCTTCAATGGGGTGCCGCGCCAGGCGGGTGAAGGTGTCCCGCTTTTCGGTTGGCCGACCTAGGCGCGGCGGTGGTGCTCGGCTCGAGAATTACAGCTCGTCTTGGCTTCTGATGAGCAGGGTTTTTTGCAACAAAGAAGCAACCCAGTGCGCTTCTCTGGTTCGATTTGAAAGCAGCCCCCCAGTTACCAGCCTTGGCTTCATGTTGGTATCGACGGCTCCAATTACAACGCCGATGAGTTCCCCTCTATCGGCCATGGCTGCCCACTCCCGGAGGAGGCTTGCAGTGTGGAGGTGGTGAGGGGTAACGATTAATCGAGGCTTTTGGTCGGCAGCCGCGCGCATATTCTCCGGGGCATGATCTGTGCGGCTTCCGCTGTTATCTTTCGTCCTGGCCATGGTGTGAGTCCTTTTCACGTTGTGGTCAGGGCCGGGCGGGTGTTACAGCACCCGTTTGGCCCGCTTTACCTGAACCCGTCAGGCGGCGGTGGTGCTCGGTTATCGGGCTTGGCCCGTTCCATGGAGCGGAATCACATCGGCGGACATCTGCACGCCCCTGCTGATTGCGTCCAGCTTGCGCTCCCAGGATCGAAGGGCGGCGCGCTTCTCGTCCGCGTATCCATGCCGATCATAATGGACGCTCTGGACCCCGGAGATTCCGTGGCTGAGAACTTGGGCCCGGTCGTCCTTGCTGATCTTCATGCCGGCCATGATTGTTTCTACCGTGCGGCGGATGTCGCGCAGATCGAAGGGCTCGCCGCCCATCTCCTTTGAGATCGCCGCAAGGCGCTTTCCGGGCGTCTCCGGGATCATGGCGACCATCCCGCGTGCCGAGAACAGCCACAAGCCCGCCAAGTCAGGCTTTGTCCTGGATCCTTTGGAGCGTTCTTTTGCTGCGGCTTTCGCCTTCTCTATCAGTTCTTCCACTTGAGCTGCGGCGGCGGGGCCCAGTGGGAGCAGATGCTCCCGTGGTGACCTGCGCTTTCCTTTTCCGTCCCAGAGTCGCAACGTCTGCGAGGTGGGGTCATAGTCGGAGGCCTTGGCCCGGAGTAGCTGGGCCATCCGCTGGCCGCCGCAACGCAGTGCAAGCAACAGCGCCTGATCATCAAGCCCCTGTCCCAGCTTTGTCATGTACTGCTGCAACTCCTCGACAGTCAGCGTCCGCTGCCCAGCATTGACCGGTACGGCGGGAATCGCGTCCACCGGGTTGTGCGTGATGGCGAAGGGGATCAAGGAGGAGGGCAGGGACGGATCGAACGGGGCACGTTTGGCCGCGTTGTAGGCGGCATTGAGGTAGCTGCGGAGAATGCCTGACATGCGGACCTTGCCGGCTTCATGGACCTTGCGAACAGCTGCCGCGATTTCCAGGGGAGTCACATCACCGGCGGGCTTCTCTGCCATCGCAGGGAAGGTGTCTTCGACGTGGCACTTGAACGCTGACAAGGCGGACTTGGCGCTCCTTGTCTTGCCCTGTGACTTCAGCATCTCGGTGTAGCAGCCGAACAGAGCAGCAAGGGTGTAACGCTGCCGGCTTTCCGCTTCCTGCCTGGACTGCTCCGCAGCACTCGCGGCGGCGGCCTTCGCTTCAGCCTTCTGCCTGTCTTGCTCCCGGGGGTCGATCCCTTGGTCAAGCAGGGTTTGAAGGCGTCGAGCTTCAGTTCGTGCGTCGTCGATGTTCCAGGCGCGAACGTCGCCGATGGTCCGTCGGATCGTCTGGCGCTGTAGCTTGCCTTCGAAGATGAAGGCCTTAGATCCGGCTGTAGCGCGGACCGCGAGGCGCGGCGCGTCAGTGTCCCAGAGGAACGCCTGCTTGACCCCATCGGGGCAACTGAACCGGCGGATACGGTCGGGGGTGAGGCGTTCTCGTTGCATGGTTTTGGCTCCAAAACTGGCTAAATCGACGCTGTGTAGCCGCTGTGTAGCCAGATTGTACCAACATGGATAAGCATGGATCAACGCGGATAATACCTATCTACCTGAAAAAGTAGATTTTTTTGTTGGTGCAGTGTTGAACTGCGTTCATCCGAATTGCCGAAAGATGTGACTTGTAATCATCAGTTGGCGGTTCGATTCCGTCAGGGGGCACCAGAAAAATCAAAGGGTTAGGCTGATTCGAGAGGGTCGGCCTTTTCTTTTTTGTGGTCGTGTAGCCACTGTGTAGCCATTTTGCGGCAATCCAGATCAACGCGGGAACGAAAAATTTCTGCTCTGAGCTGCTGGAGACGTTGCTAGACTGTATTTTTTTACAGTCAAAAAATGTACGCCCGAGTCCAAGTCCTCCGCCGAGGAGGACGCAAGATCCCCGACCATGAGCAGTTGCGCCCTGAGCACAAGATGGTTGGCTGTCTGGAGGTCACGGGGTGCAGAGGACGCTAAGAAACAGGTCATCCACCCCATGCCCGATATCGGAGGTCAGCGCACTGCCCGCGTCGAAGCAATTGGCTGATGCGGTGTCGCCGGCCAAGAGAACGGCCTGCGCCTTCGAGTAAATCAAATTCCCGTCGCGGATCGTCATTTCGTCTCCACCGTTTGCTGTGATGGGTCGAGGCCTACGGCCTCGCCCTTTGGTTCATTCGACTGGTCGGGGTCGAGGCCGAAAATCTGAGCAGCGGCGATGAGCGCGTCACCGCGGAACGACTCGACCACACCCTTTCCATAGGGCTCGAGACGCCGATTAAGGCGCTCCCTTGCCCGCTCTTCGTCCTGGGTAAGCGGCTGATCGCTGGGCTTCATTTCACTGCCCCAGGAGCGTGGATTTGCCAAGCTGAAGCGCATTGGGATCAACGCCGCCGGGGCCGGTAAGCATGGTCCCGGACGCCCCCGCTTTTCCAGACATCAGCGCGGACGACAGCGCCCCCGCCACATCGGGGCGCTTCTGGTTGGCTCTGTTGTTGGCCTGCTCGGTGGCGTTGGCCTGGTCTTGAGCAGTGCGCAGGGACTGACGTTGTGCACTGCGCTGGTTCTGGTCGGCTTTGTTGCCGGCGTAGGCGCTGTAGGCGGTACTCGCGGCCATGGCGGCCGCAAATGCTGAAAATCCCATGATCAAACCTCCTTTGAAAACATGATGTCTTGCACTCCGTAGCCCATCCGCGGAAGAAGTGCCTCAAGTGCAGTGCCCGGCTTCGCATGCCAGATCAGCATTTGGGCGCCCTTGGCCTTTGCATGGGCTTCGGTTGCGCGGATAAGCGCCAGACCCGCGCGGGAGGCGCGGTAGTCCTTATCGATGAACAGCAAATCGTTCTGGGCATAAACGAGATCTGCGTAATGAAGGTGTCGCATCAGGAAATTGACGGAATACCCGATGAGGCGGTCACCGACATAGGCGGAGAGCGCGAAGAGGACGCCGGACGCATCCAGGGCTTGATAGCGCTCCGCATCGGGCTTCAGCACCATCATTCCCTTGTTGAGCGCAATCTCGTCCCAGTGGGCTGCGAACAGCTGCTGAGCTTGATCGAGCAGGGCACCGGCATCGACCTGCCGGACGTCGCAAGCGGGCCGACTCATTTCAGTTTTCCTTGAATGCGTGCCTGCCGGGCCAGGCGGGCCACCATGAGCACAGTGTCGGGGTGATCGCCCAAGCCCTTGGCGTCGAGGAGCTTGGCGCGGCGGGGGTCTTGCGCGATGAAGGCGCGGGCGTCCCGGACTGCCTGGGCGGCGCCATTGCCGTAGGTCTCGTTCAGGCGGGTGACAGCCTGCTCACGCCAGGCGATGCGGTCGGCGTCGCTCGGCGCCTCGGGGATCTGCCGGGCGATGGACTGCAGGGCGCGCACGTCGTCGTGCGACATCGCCACATCGGCGGCCATCTCGCGCAGCTCGGCAAGGGCCGCACGCTGCACCGGCTCGGGGATGGCCTTGGCGGTCTCGTCGCCGGCCCACAGATCATCGGGCAGCACCGAAGCATATGTGCCCTGGGGCGAGTACATCTGACGGGCGCCGTCGGCCTCCCGCATGGCCTTGATGCTCTCGGGCACCTCGACGGCCGGCACCTCTTCCGGCTGGCCGTAGAACGCTTGCTGGGCCCGCTCCTCCTGCGTTCTCTCGGCCTGGGGCTGCGGTGCAGGCTCGCTGCGGGGGTTGGGCGTCTCAGGCGCCCGAGGTTGCGGTGCGGGCTCAGCGGGGGCGCCGTAGAGCGTAGAAAGCGGCGAGGCAGAGCCCTGGTGGGCTGCCTGCGCCTCGACGGCCTCAACCGCCCCAGATGTGGGGGCGTCGTAGAGTGCGCTCAGGTTGGTCATTTCAGCAGCCCCTGTTGCTTGGCAACCTCGCGCATGCGGGTCAGCAACACATTGCCCATGCACTGCGCCGCGTCCGTCGCCCGTTCCGGCTGGCCGGCGTGGTGACGCATGTAGCTGAACTGCAACGCGTGGTGATCGTTCATGCCGTGCGTCGCGGTATCCAGCTCGGCGGCCATCGCGCCAGTGATCTCGCTTGCCGTCACGCTGATGGAATAGTCGTGACTCCCGCGACCACCCACCGTGATCTTGAAGAACGCGTGCGACTCGGTCCGCATCTCTGTGCAGAGGCTGTTCCAGTCGGCACAGGCAGCCTTCAGCGTGTCCAGGATCTCGTCGATCTTTGCGGCGGCCTGGATGCGCTCCACCTGCAGGCGCTCCGCGGCCTCTAGGTGGCCGACTGCCTTTGCACGGGCGGCGTCCTTCGCGTCGGCGTCGTCGGCAGTCTGGGCGGCAACGCGCGCCTTGCGGAGCATGTCGAGATCGGCCTCGGCTGCCGCGAGCTTCTGGGCCGCATCGCGAGCACCTTGCAGGGCGGCGGCGCTGGCCGGCGTCCGGGCCAGTTCGACGCCCGCAGCATGGTTGGCCTCGGTGGCTTCAGCCACCGCACGCTCAGCAAGCGCTATTTCCTGTTCAAGTTGGTCAAGCTTTGTGGTCATGGTGAAATTCACTCCGGGCGGGGGTTTTACGGAAGGCTCGCAGCCAGTCGTCAAGATCGTGCGCGTCAACACGAAGCTGGCCGGTGGGCAAGGCGTACAGCGCGCAGAACACGCCCCGCTCCACATATCGGTCGATCGTTCTGCGCGAGAGCTTCAAGCGCTCTGCTGCTTCATCCAGGGTGATCAGATCGGGCATGGTTGGTGGCGTCGTTTGTCGTGACATGACTGTATTTGTCACCAAACGCGGCACGCGCACCCCATTGAACAAAGTGAAAAACCCGGCGCTCGGCCGGATTCTCCTATCGCTCCACCTTTGCGTATCGGTCTGGTGTTTGACATCGCCGGTCACCGCGGCAGATGTGGGCGACGGTCGATCTGGGCATTTCGCGGACCTTGGCGATTTCCAGATAGCTCATCCCCTGGTCACGAAGCGCGAGCACCTCCGCGATCTCCAAATTGGTGTACTTAGCCTGCGGATGCGTTTCTCCGATCCGCAGCCCCCGTTCATTCAATGCCACGATCCGCATGCTGCGCCTCCACTTTGAAGAACTGGGGATGCCGGAGGCGCGCGTGTGCGATGGCGCCGTCGATGGCACAGCGGCGCTCCATCGAGTCGGGCGCGCCCACCTGGGACGCCTCAATCAAGGCACGGCGGACGGCCTCGGGAAGGCGTCCGGTCAGCTTCGGCGACATCATTGCTGTTCCCCCGCAAGACAGCGGCGATACGCCCGAATAAGCCGATCTCGGAGCTTGGAAGGTTTCATTCCCTGCAGGCGGTCAATCCGCTCTTCAGTTGGCACCGGATCACCGGGCGCCTGCTTGGCGCGGCACAGTTGCTCCGCCAGAGATTTGGACGCAGCCGCATCGGTTTCAAGTCGGCTTAATCGCCTCTTCAGCGTTTCAGTGGTCATGTCTTGCTCCTTCGTTGATTCGGCCGTCGCCTTCATTGCCGCTCCTCTATCGCCTTGATGCGCTGCTCAAGTTCCAGGGTTTCGATTGCCTTCCTGCGGTTCTCCACGATCCCGGATAGGGTCGCGGCTTCGCCCGGCGTCAGATCCGCGGAAGCAACGGCCTGGAGGATGGCGGCCTGTGCCTCCGCCACCCCTGCCGGGTTCTCCGTGCTGGGCAATCCAGGCAACTCCACGGCGCGCTCCCGGGCGTTCGGGACTAGCTTGTCGAGCACGAGGCGCGCGGCAGTGAGGTCGCCGTCCTGGGCCTGCTTGATGACGACCTCGGCAATGTTCTTGATGCCGCCCTCAAACAGCTCCAAGGCCAAGCGCGTGGTCTTGTTGATGGCGCCCTTCGGCTTGCCGCGGGGGTTGCCCGATTCGCCCGGCTTCCATGCGGCGGGAGGGGTTCGCTTGTTGGTCATGAGTGATTTCCTTGTGATTTTTCAGTGGCTCGCAGGCGCAGCACGTCCAGCCAATCGCCGATGATTTCGGGGACGACCACCGCCACCTCGAAGCCCTTGAGCTTCAGGCGGTGGGCCGCGCGGTATGCAGCAGCCTGGCCGGCGAAGTTCGCGTCGTTATCAGCGAACACGATCACCTCGCGGACGCCGGCCGGCGGCTCGAAGCTCTCAATGCCTTGGGCGCTGATGCAGGACCAGACCGGCATCTCGAACAGCTCGAACGCGGCCAAGCCCGTCTCGATGCCTTCGGCGATGCCCAGCACCTCGGAGACGGCCGTCAGGCGAATTGCAGCCCCGGGGACCGGCAAGCCCGGCATGATCTTCTTCGGGGACGCCACGGGCGCCTTGTGGCCGTCCTGCAGGTAGGTCCGATGCAAGGACACAGCCCGACCGTCCGGGGCGGTCACGGTGGCGAGCATCGCGGGGTAGGTGCCGACCGTTTCGCCGTCCTGGTGCCGAAGGGCCGAATGCACGCGGATGTTCTCGGGCAGGTCGTAGAGCTTCAGGCCACGCCCGGCCAGGTAGGCATAGGCTTCGTCCCCCCGCCGAATCGGCTTCGACTCCCTGAACACCCGGCGCAGCGCGGCGAGCTTGTCCTCGTCGCTGCGGTCGGGCTTGCCGGTCACGGGCTGCACGACACCCGCCAGCCGCTCGATCTGCAGGGCCGTCTCCTTGAAGCCCTGACCGGTGAGGCCCATTGCCAGCTTCACACCATCGCCAGCCCCACAGCCGCTGCAGTAGTAGGTGCCTCGGCCGTCCTTGTCATCGAAGCGGAAACGGTCCTTGCCCCCGCACATCGGGCAGGCGCAGTGTTTGCCCGACAGGGTTCGCTCTTCCACCCCCAGGCCCAACAGGATGCCGCGCCAGCGCCCACGTGCAACCGTGCGAACGTCAAGCCGCTCCATGGCTCACCCCGGCTTTCTCGCGAGCCTTCGCGAAGCGGATCTGCTGCGACTTGAGCCAGGACAGCAGCTCTTGCGAGGGCGCGGCCTCGACCTGGTTCAAGCCGCGCGGCCACACGTCGAACATCTCGCGGTACTTGTGCGAGACCCAGCCCGAGGAATAGCCCCGGTGACGGGCCACCGAGAGGAGTTGGCTGAACACGTGCTGCTTGCGGTCCGGGGTCGCCGGCCTCTTGCGCTTCCTGTCGAGCTTCACCAGTTCGCCGTCGGCCACCTCTACGTCGCTCTGGCGGGTCGGTGCAAAGCCGCACTTCGGGCACTCATGCACGCCAGCGGAGCGGACGAATTTGCACTTCGGGCAGGGCTTCGGCTCCGACTTCTTGCGCTCATCTTTCCTGATGCCTGCCTTGTTGGCGGCACCGTCGTCCAGTTCGAGCGGCAGGTCGTCAAACGGATGCCCGATGCGCTCCACGCTGCCCGAGTGATCCAGCAGCAACGCGTGAGCCTTTCCGGGGGCCGGGCGCAGGACGCGGCCGACCATTTGCAAAAAGCGGGTGAGGCTCTTCGTCGGGCGGGCCAGGATCATGCAGCTCGTGTCGGGCACGTCGAAGCCTTCGGACAGCAGGGAGACGTTCGACAGGAGCGTGAAGTCACCACGCTCGAAGCGGCCCAAGATTTCGGCGCGGGTATCGTCGTCCAGGTAGCAGTCGAGGTGCTCGGCGGTCACCCCGGAGGCGCGGAACTGCTCAACGATGTGCTGCGAGTGCGCTATCGAGGACGCGAAGCAAATCGTTTTGGAGCCCTTAGCCAGCTTCAACCAATGGGCGACGATATCGCCGATCAACTCCGGCTTGTCGGCAGCTTCGTCAATGTCGGCCTGCCGAAAGTCCTGCTCCCCATCGGCGGTGCGAGAGGTTTTCGCGCCGGTCATGTCCGGGCTGCTCGGCGCGTAGATTTCGAGGTCTGTCAGATGCCCCGCATCAACCAACGATTGAACCGTCGCGCCGACAATCAGATCCTCGAACAGCGGCCTATCCGCCAGATCGGGGTAAAGCTTGCCCAGCCCTCGGGCAAAGGGCGTTGCGCTCAGGCCGATGCAGGGCGCGCGGTTGTAGCGGAACAGCAGGGTGCGGTACTTCTCGCTGCCGGCGCAGGCGTGCGCCTCGTCGATGATGAACAAGGCCACGTCATCGAAGATGCAGTTGCGGGCGTGGATGGTGTCGATTGAGGCCACGACAACGCGGTGGTGCAGGCCGTGCGTGTTCTCGCCCTGGAGGATGCCCACATCCAGCCCGGCGGCCCGCAGCGCGACGGCGAACTGGTGTACCAGCTGCTTGCGGTTCGCCAGCACGACAACGCGGCCCTTGGACTTGCTCAGGGTCATTTGCGTGATGGCCGTCGCAACGCGGGTCTTGCCCCCGCCGGTCGGGAGGTAGGCCATGATGCGGCGGTGACCCGACTGAAGGGATGCCCGGATGCCATCAACGAGACGCTGCTGATATTCCCGCAAGGTGACGACCCCATCCCCAGCCAGGGAGACGGAGGCTTGGGCTTGGGTGCTGGTAATTTGGGCGAGGGTCATGCTGCACCCCCGATCCCGAGTGCAGCCTCGGCAAGCTCCACGTCAGCCTCGAAGTCCGGCTGAAAATCATTCGCCCTTGGCTTGGGGGGGTTGGGCTGGGCAGTTTGGCGCTCCGTGGGTGCGGTGTGCGCCTTTATATTTAGGATTGGATTCGGAGTCCGATTGCGATCCGATTCGGAGTCCGATTCGGACGCCTGTTTCTTCCGCCCCCACCTGATTTCATTGGCTTTTTTACCGGCGCGACTGGCCTTATTGACTGCCTCGTAGGAGGCTTCCAGTTCGTCATTCCAGTCCTCGCGCTGCCACTCGCCGTGCTTTACGATGAACAGCGGTTCAATGGACTTGCGCAGCCTCTTCCACTCTGTGGGAGAAGTTGCGGTGATGCGGGCCAGCGCAACATCGTCATCGGGCATGGGGCCGATGCGCCATAGATGCATCTTCAGCAGCAGCAGCGCCCCGCAGGCAATCGCAGGGGCCGGCATCTTGAGAACTTCGGACTGCCACGCAGGAATATCGAGCATGAGGCGCAGGGGTGGGGTGGTCTTGGCCATCACACCACCTCCTGCACAGGCTCGGCGACAAGCGCATA
>OFQV01000234.1_pt1 | contig 15663 bp, 36 predicted proteins | sample 1542971 | NCBI WGS metagenome assembly OFQV01 (sample SAMN07774229, study PRJEB24372) | wastewater metagenome | isolation source: WWTP Cannobio (Effluent) | place: Italy: Cannobio | collected 2016-01
ACCTCGGCGTACAACGGAGGCACAACCGGCAACGCATCATCGACACGAATCCAGCCGTCATCCTCTAGCAGCTTGCGCGCTTCGGCGATTGCCTCACGAGGATCGGCGATTGATGGTCGGAACGCTACCGGCCCGTCAGCAACCTTCTCGACGATGTCAAGAAGAAATGTCGTTACATCAGTAAGCCGCTCAATAACCGCTCGTGTTGCTGCGTCAGGTGACTTGCTTGCCCGTTCGACTCCGAGCGCGTAGGCGGCGCGCGTAGCAAAAACACCAGCAACACTAATGTCGTTCGTTGGGTGACAACGTGCCAGCGCCGTGCGCCAAATTTCTCGGCATTCTTCATCACTCAGCATGGCGGCTCTCCTGTTGAATCGCACTGCATTTCTGGCGTGTCCCGAAGATTCGCAATGTCATCAATTGCAATGCGGGCCTGATAGCCAATTTCAGCGCCTAGGTTTTTGGTTATCCCAACGTCGCCAAAACGAGAGACCATCACAATCTTTACCGTTGTCATCGCTGGTACGATCTCATCGATCATCAGCGCGCCGCCGGTTTTGTCGCGGCTTACACCATCCCAATGATGGAAAGATACTGGCCGCATAAGTTCACCGTAACGCTTCGACCACGTTTCTCTTTTGTGCGGCTCGTACCCCATGTCAAGCGCATTCACTGCGAGTCCCCACTACCGACCCACAGCCGACCGTCTGGCTCTGCTTCTTGTGGGTAGGCGTGTAAGTCGGCAAGCATTTCAGCGGGCGTATCAAACGGCCCGATGCCGATTTCATCGCCCGGTTGCCACGCATCCGCATGCTTCAACTCGCGCCCCTGTTTCCATTGCTTTGGCTTGCTCATTTTTTTGCCTGCTTTCTTTCGCGTTTCAGCACATCCACGCGCACCAGCGGTTGCCCCGCCTCATTCGGAGCAATGCAGTAGTCATGCCCGTTGTATTTGCAACCGCCATAGTGACGCGCGATTGATAGCTGCGTGTTCAACCACCCGTAAATTCGTTCTGGTGCATTCGGTTTATCCATACTCACCTCAAATGTGGAGCTACTAGCCGCGCCGGGAGCCACAACTTCAAGCCCGGAGGAATCTCGCGGCGTTCGCATTTCAGTAATCGTTCATTTCACGGCGGATTGCAAGCGGGTTATGATGCCATCCGCTTGTGAAGCTCGCGAACGCGCATTACATCATCCTTGCAGTACTCGCGGATGCGCTCATGTTCACCAGCCAGCCACGCGTCATACACCTGACTGCCATCAAATCCCGCCTTTCCGGGAACGCCGAATGCCTTGCAGAGCTTGTCGAGTTTGATGCGATTGCCAACGCCAGCCCACTGCGTCATCGTGTCGTAAATCGCGTCTTCCCACGGCTTCGCTTTGACAGGCCACCAGCGCGGCACGGCAATGCCTTTGATCTTGGCTTGCTGCCACATAAACCGGATGTCCCACGGTACATTGTGACCAATGATGCAAGGCGCGTCGCGATGGTCATGCGCGGCCCGTAGCGCATCGAAAACGCCCGCGAGGTCGCTAACCTCAATAGGGCCATCTTCAATCGCCCACGCCACGCAAAACACCTCGCCAAAGGTGCCATCTAACGCGGTCGCGCGGTACTGTTTTTCAGCATCAGCATCGATGTCGTCTTCGATCTTCTGGCGAGCATCAATGATGAAGGCGGTAATCTTTTCTTCATCCTTGTAGTTGGCGGGCGCGCGTACTGCGGCCTTGCGCTCCTCAGCGGATGCAGCCAGGTCAGCGCGTAGCTCGTCACCAAATCCGGGGAGCTGGCAGGGTAGGGTTTCAATGTCGAGATAGATGTTCATGGCGCGCCTCAAAATGGCAAATCATCGTCGAAATCACCGGCCTTAGCGCCTGTCGCTTTTGGCTTCTCGCTCTTGTCTGGCGCGACCTCAGACCTGCCGCCGACCAGCGTCAGCTCGTTGACGCGAACCTCTTGCGTCGTTTTCTCAACGCCTTCCTTGTCTGTCCATTTGCGTTCCGACAGTTCGCCAGAAATAGCGACTTGCTGACCTTTTTTCAGGTACGGCGAAACCGCTTCCGCACGCTTGCCGAACATTGAGCAGCGCGCCCAAATGGTTCCCTTCTTGTCGCCGTAGCCGAAATCAACCGCAGCGGAAAAGTTCGTTACCGCGTCGCCGTTCGGTAGGTATCGGGTTTCTGCGTCTTTGCCGAGCCGTGCCGTGAAGTTCCAGTTGTTCATGCTGTCGCCTTGATTGTGAGTTTTGTCTTACGTTCGCGCGATGCTGTATTCACCAGCGCCCACGCCTCTTTGTCGTCATTCTTCGCGAGCGCCTGCATCGCATCGTCGCGAACTTTGGATAGAGACTCTACGTCTTCGCTTGCCGCGACAGCGGACAGCCAATCGGCGGCGCGCTCTGCCGGTGTGGGTGACTCTTCACCTTCTGGCAAGTCTTCGCCCGCGTAGATGTAGAGTCCAAGCCCGTGCATCCCGATAGCCTTGGCGAGACAGCGCATAATCGCGGTGTTCACGGCGAACGCGTCAGGGTTATTGATTGCCGCGTTCTTATGATTCATTACCGGCAAGACACAGCTCTTCGTGTCGCCCTTGATCGACACCTGAACCGACACCATCGCAGAGCCGTCCGCAAGGTACATACAGGGCTTGCCGTCGAAAGTCATTGCAGACCAGTTCGCCGTTTGGTCGATCTTGAGAACTTCGGCCCACGCCCACGCCCATGAAAGGTATGTCAGCTTGCCTTTCTTGTCGGTGTGTTCGTTGACGTTGATTTTGAGTAGATCGCTCATATTCACCTTTCAAATATTCAAATTCGGCAGACTCGATCTGTTGCCTGCTCATGGTTGTTTCTCTTTCGCGATGGCGGCGTCAATCGCTTTTCGCCACGCTTTAGGCCAGTCGCAATCCTCTTCAATGAAATCCAAAACTTCAACGCCGTTGAACGTCATATCCTGCATGTCATTTGCGAGGTACTCCAGCCGTTCCACATCCTTCCGCATCGCCTCGATTTCGGCTTGTAGGGCGGTTATCGTTTTTTGGGAGTAGATAGGTACTTCATCTGCAAAATTGTCTTTGTACAAGGCGGCAACCACACTGTATCCAGAAACAAGGCGCTCTAATTTGGTTTTCTGGACGAATCCAACCGGCTTAACATCGCTCATGATTGCTCCATTGCGGCGCGGATGGCTTTTGTTGCGGCATCGCAGTCGCTCGACTTCGAGAAGTCAAGAATGATTCGCATTGAAAGCGCGCCGTTTGCTGCGTCCGTAGGCCTCGGAATCGTCACCGTGACAGTGCGAGTCTTCTCGCGGATGCGGTAGCGCCAAGTCGCGTTAATCCAAGGATCACCATTGAGCAGGTTCCATGCGGCATATTTGTGTTGGGTAGCACACTGCACCTCATGCGTCCCCTCCTGAGCAGCCTTAGCCGCATCACCAAATCGAACGTATGTCCAGCCGTCTGCGTCTGTTTCGCCGATGTTCATTTGGCGCTCCTTCCGTAATTCGTTAACTTCCTGCTGATTCATCGCGATTGGCGGAAAAGTTCTCACACCAGACCAGCGGATTTGTCATAAGGTCTTGGCTCATAAAGAAGTCGCGCTCACCGACCTTTTGAATAAACCCGAAGTAAGCGTTAAGCCACTTGCATTGAACGCGTCCGGTCGGGCCGCAAAGATCAAACGTGGCGGTATCAAAGCCTTCATGTTTGGCTTTTTCTTGGCATTCATAAAGCGACATACGGTCGGGCATATTTACTCCGATTTCAAATAAAGTTGACGTACTTCTTCGGCGCTCATCGCCTTACGCAGAAACAGCCGATCACGCACAGCCGCATGTTTTGCGACGGTCGCCCGATGCGCCTCTATGTGCGCAGGATCAGACAGGGCGGGCCAGCACATCAAGACAAAACATCCGATCATGGTTAGGGTGCGGGTCATACCAAACCCCTGAACACCGGCCCAAATACAGCGACCAGCAGCACGACAACAGCGAACACCAGCGCAGGCCCTTCAAGCGGGTTGCTCTCTGATTCGCGCGTCCATTTGTCCGCACGGTCGCGCTTGATGCCTTGGAAGATGTTGCGGTTCACGCTGCAATCCTTTCTTTCAGTTCATCCTGTTTCACGCCCAATTCGGTCAATGCCGCCGCTTTCACATAGCGGTCAAACGCAAACTTGTAAGCCAGCAATTCAGGCCAGCCAGCGTCAGGCTTATTGATGTCCTGAATCGCTATCAGCAATGCCTCGCCGTACGACGTATCGGCCCCTACAAGCTCGCGGAAGAACGCGACCGGGTCATCCGCCATCTGCTCAGAAATTGCGCGCTGTGCAAGCGGCAACTCGCGGGCGATGCGGGCATCATCTTCGCTGGCGATTTCGTCGCGTAGCATCTGCGCCACATCGTGACTGACTTCGTCAATAGTTACGCTGTCTCGCATCATTCGCCTCGGGCTTTCTTGAGAACATCACGAATGCGTGTCATAGTCGCCAACGGCAACGGATGACTGTAGGCGCCGCACAATTCAATAATTCGTGTTTCGGCCTCATCAAGCGCCGCATAAAGCTCTGGCGACGCTGCTATTAAGGCGGCAACATCAAGCGAGTCGTCCGCGTCATCAAAATTGATGTTTGACCCATAGACGGCCAGCGCAACAACCTTGCCGTCGCTATTGGCAACGCGCACATAGGACGTATGCGCGTATTGGTCGTTGTAGGCGGACCAAGCGCTTTGCTCATCACTTAGTGTGTTTTTTGCGCGTACGATGTTCCATGGCGTCGCTTTTAACTCGCTCATGCCTTACCCCTGATAGAAGGAAACCGCTCAAGCGGATCAACAGGATCAATGCCCATTGCGTCGAATACGCCGCGCGGTGGTGGTGCGCGCATCATCTCGGCTAGCCTCTTGGCTTGCGATGCGTCTTGGCAGTGCAGAATGCAGAAAGCCCGCGCGTATTCGTCTGTTGTAAAACTGATGTTGTCCAAATCGACGAACATCAACCAGTTGCTTTTCCGCACCTGTTCAGCAATCGCTGTGGCTACGTCTTCTACTGCGTTCATGGTGACTCCTACTCAAGACGACCGGGACGCCATTCGCCATTCGGCGTAGTGCGGTAAAACCATTCGCCGTTTACAAACTTTTCGTCGTAGTACATGGTGACTCCTGATCTGGTTAGGCGGCTACTGTCCGCGACGCTTCTTTGTGCGAACAGCGCGCTCTGACTCAATAGCCGAGCGATATTCAGGAAGCAGCGCGGCCTGTGCGCCGTGCTTTGCGTTGATCTGGCGAATCAGTTTCCGCACTGGAAAATTCTTTGGTTTCATTTCTCTCTCCATCATGCAGCGGTGCTGCGGTTGAATATCTGAATGTGTGTTGTGAGGCTGTCTCTACCTATCGTGTGGACTGGCTGCTAGTCGTCTTCTGCTGTTTCAATGACACCATCAGCCGTAAGCGCCATGAACTTGCGCCCGCAACAGCCGTATTCAGCAATCCACAGAGGCGTCAATGCGCCCATGACGTATTCGCCGCCTTTGTATCCGTAGAACACCTGACCCATAGCGTCGCGGCACATCTTCAATGCGTCTGCAACCGTGACTTTCTTTTCAATCGACGAGAAGGCAAGGTCTTCGTAGTACCCGCGATAACTATCGGGGTCTGCGATGCCGTCAATCAGCGCGTCCGCAGGCATCACCTCAAGGGCGGCAATCAGCTTGCCAAGCGTCATCTGTGTTTTTGCGCGCTCGGCTTTCCATGCCATGCTCATACCGTTCACCAGTGCTTGCAGTTGGTCCATCTCAATTACTCCTGTTTGATTCATCGAAGTCCGCCATCCCAACTGGCAGGCCCCTGACTATCTGTAGCGCTGGCTAGCGTGTCGCTTCTCCGCCTCTTGCGAGAGAGTCATAAGGCTCTTGTTCGGGTTTCGGCTAGTTACTGCTACTCGGGGCCACTTCTTCGGCTTTGCTTCAACTTCTGTGTCTGCTCTGCCGATATGAAATTGTTATCCATTGCGGGCACAAAGTCAACAACTATTTTTAGCGCCATCCTGATCGTATCTTTTCAGCAACACACGTTTGTGTGTACTCAAGAGACAGTAACCCTTACCCGTGCGCCTCCCTCCCTAGAGCTGCGCCGAAACCTTTATTCATCCGCCTTGTCCTGCTCAAGAACTATCGGAGGCCAGTCCGCTCCCTCCTGACAATCCATGCACCAACGCTTGTAAGGGTGCATTTCGCGTGTCAGCTAAGAGGCTTTCCCGGTTTTCACCGGAGGATGATGTATCCCCTTTAACGGGGCGTGCGGGTCACACGGGCAGCGAGTCACGCCGTTGGTCTTATTCTTGTGGACTGCCGTACCCAGCATCTCTACTCACGCGCACAGTGCGGCTGCTGATGAGGAAATGCAAAACGCCTTCTGCTGACCCCGCATTTGCGGCACGGAGTCATGAGAAGGCGTTCGACGTGCTTCCGCAAAAAGCAACAGGCCGAAGTGTGACATATCTGCAAATACTTTGCAAGCGCATCATGTTTCTATTGACATCAAAGCCCGAAACGGGCACACTCTCGGTCATGACAAGATTTGACTTTATCAAAAAGGCGCTACAACAAGCAGGCGGCTCTGAGGCAGTAGCTATCCATATGCAGATGAACCATCGCTCTGCGGTGCATCGCTGGATCAAACGGGGAATCCCGGCTCACCGTGCCAAGCAGTTGTGCGCAATGAAAGGCGTGACTGTGACTGCAAAACAAATGCGCCCGGACGTCTTCTGATGACCGAAGAACTACTTCTAGGCTTTCTCTGCGGCATCGCATTTGCAGCGGTCGCACTACTGGCATACGCCGAACTAGCCGATTGGCTGGACCAATGAACCCCCTGACAACAGCGGACTCCCTGGGGCTGTTGTCCCTTCCTGTTCTGACGAGCAGGCTTTTTGAAGCGCCTATTCCGGTCCTCCTAACGGGCATGGGCGTTTCAAAGAGCGGTTGCTCCTCTTCCGTGCAAAGGTCTGTGTGTGGCCGCTCTCTGTTCATAGCCTTTTTTTTAGACCCGGTTCAACTGGGTTCGCAACTGGGTTCCTAGGAGGGATCAATGCAAGTTCAGCATGAAATACCGCTTCTTGCCTCATTCGGAAAGCCGAAAGACGAGCCAACCGCATGGGTACATGAAGCAACGTTCGATCAATGCGTTATGCGCGCCTTTGAAGTGGGCCGCAGACGCTACGACTTAAAGACTATCGGCAGGCATGCGGGGATCCACCCGCCGCACGTTTCAGACGTTGCTAATGGCCGCCGTCCTTTGAAAGCCGACAAGGTGGACATCGTCTGCTGGCTGACAGGGTGCAACGCGCCTCGCCAGTGGCTTGACATGCAACGCGAGCGCATCGCCTTTGAGGCAGACGCCTACGCGAAAGAAATCGTTTTTGAGCAATTCAGAAAGGTAGCAGCATGAGCACTAAAAGCCAATGCGCAGCAATCGTGCGCACATTCAAAAACAAGTGGTTTGACACCGGTATCGCATTCGATCATCTGCGGGTGCAATCGTTGCATCGTCGCCTTTATGAAATTGAATCGCTTGGCTACACGGTACGCCGCGTCAAGCATCCAGAGATTCAGCGCGCGAAGATTTACCGCATTGAGGGGCGGGCAGCGTGACTGACAAAGAAACCATTGCCGCGCTGAATGAGCGCTTGGCTGAAAACGAAAAGTTCATCAATAGATTGCTGGAAGAAATGCGGGACATGAGTCGCGCCGCAATCGAAGCTCGCGACTATGCCTATCAAACGATAGGTGCTGTTCTTCACTGGTCAAGTGCCGCTGGCGCTAATTTCGGTGAATCGGTAACCGATGAGTTGGTAGGCGAAATTCGCGCAATGCGCAACAAGCCGTCCCTATTTACCCCAATTCAAAAGGGGAAGAAAAAGAAATGAACGGCAAGCCTTGGACGGCCTATCAGTTAGATGTGTTGAGGGCAGAGTATGCCAACACGTCTACGGAAAAAATTGCTCAAAAAATAGGACGGAAGACGAGCCTTGTAACACGTAAGGCAAATCTTTTGGGTCTTACAAAGTCACCGGATTTTGTTCGTGAAAGAGGCGAGCGGAAAGAGTTGCCGTATGGCGCGCAAATGACCTTTGCAGAAATTGCGAAGGATATGCATTGCACGGAAAAAACGGCGCAAAACTTATTCATGTCTGCCGTGGAAAAAGTTCGCGCGATGCTGGCTCGGCGCGGCTTGTCAGATCAATACGTTAAGGCGTATTTTCTATGACCCACGACCAAATCAAGCTAGTGAACCACGCGCTACACGAGCGCCTGGCTAATCGACAGCAGGCGCAGAAAGAAATAGAGTGCCTCCGCAGCAATCGCGAAGAGGACAGCCGACGCGTCTACAGCGCCATCGTCCATTCGTCCGGCATTTCGACCGGCGAGCTTGCCGAGCGCTTTCATTTGCGATGGGAAACCGCGCGCAACATCGTCCTGCAACTTGAGTCGGCAGGCGTGATCAAGCGTCACCGCGAAGGACGGGCGGTGTTTTTCACGGGGAGGGTGATTTGATTGAGCTAATCCTTCCGTGGCCTCCATCGGCCAAGCAATTCAAGTGGACGCCTGATTTGGTTTTATGGCTCACCGAAAACTATCCGGCGCGCGGCAAGGATTGGTGCGCTAGTGCATTAGGCGTTAATGAAAGCGTAATCCGCAGCAAGGCCAGCAGGCTGCAATTGAAAGCGAGAGGCGTTAGCGTCGCTTGGCAAGAAAAACAAGAACGCCACGCGGAGATTTTGCGCGGACGGAAACGCCCTGAACAGGCCGAAGTCATGAAGCGGGCAATTCATGATCGCGGACTTAGTCGGCAATCTAACGAGTTCTACCGCCAGCTAGGCGAAAAGAATGCTGCTCGCATGAAGGAAGTAGGTCATCCAAAAGGTTTCTTAGGGCACAGGCATTCAGTCGAATCAAGGGCGTTGATAGCAGAAAAATCTAACGCTTGGATCGCAACGATGACGCCCGAAAAGTGGCATGACCTGACAAGAAAGTCAACGATGACACGAGAGAAAAACGGAACGCTGTATCCAGTACGGCCTAACGCATCTTGGAAGGCTGGGTGGAAAGAAATAGGCGGTAAGCGCAAATACTTTCGCTCACTGTGGGAATCAAATTACGCGCGCTATTTGGAATGGCTCAAACAAAAAGGGCAAATAGCCGAGTGGGAGCACGAGCCAGAAACGTTCTGGTTTAACGGCATCAAACGCGGCTGCGTTAGTTACCTTCCCGACTTCCGGGTTACGGAGTTATCTGGAGCCAAGGTGTATCACGAGGTCAAGGGCTGGATGGACGCTCGTAGCGTCACGAAGATTCGGCGCATGGCGAAGTATCACCCGTCCGTCAAGCTGATTGTTATCGACGCCAAAGCATACAAGGCGCTGCAAAAAGACGTCAAAGGGCTGGTGCCGTCATGGGAGTAGCCGTAACGCGCTGCAAGGCCATTAAAGGCGGTTGCGTGCGCGTCTGCATTCAGGAGGCGCTATGACCCTCCCCGATCACTACAGCGCAGACGCGCGGGAAGCGTGATATGATTTATCGAAATCGCTTGGTGGCGAGAATGGTAGCCCGACTGAGGCAGACTGCATCGACCAGATGTCCACCAACACGAGTAATCGTGAGTCTGACTCAGCCGGGCTTTTTTATTGGCTCAATGTGCACTACTACAAACGCAATTTAGGGGACTACGCCAAAAAAGCGGGTAGGCTGTCTATGTTGCAGCACGGTTCGTACACGCTCTTGCTAGATGCGTGCTATGACCGTGAACAATTCCCGACGATGGAACAAGCGCTCGAATGGACATGGGCATCAACACCCGAAGAAATCGACGCGGTTAAATTGGTGTTGTCCCGGTTCTTCGTTTTGAGCTCTGAGGGCGTTTATATCCAAGAGCGCGTGCTCGAAGAGTTGCTGGACTATCAATCCAAAGCGGATAAAAACAAGCAAATTGCCATTGAACGCGAAACGAAACGTGCAGAAAAACGCACGAACCGTGCACCATTCGTTAACGGTTCGTCACCAGAACAGCACGAACCGCCACCTAACCATAAACCATTAACCATTAACCAAGAACCATCTATATCTTCCGCGTCCGCTTCGCGAACGGCGCCGAAGACTGTGGATAAGTCTGTTTCTGAAAAACCGTCGTCAACTGTATGGGCATCCTATGCCCTTGCCTACTCGACGCGGTACGGATCAGAGCCCCCGCGAAACGCGAAGGTAAACGCTCACTGCAAACAGCTTATCGACAGAGTAGGTGCGGAGGATGCGCCGCGACTAGCTGCGTGGTACGTGAAAAACGAAAATCTACCTTTCTACGTCTCGCGCGGTCACCCGATGGATTCGCTGGTGAAAGACTGCGAGGGAATGCTGGTGCGGATGCGAAACGGGCAGGCAATGACGACGCGAGAGGCTGTAGACGTTGACCGACGATCAGGCGATGAGATTACGATCCGCAACGCAGTGGACAAATCGCAAGGGTTAACCCGTTTGCCGATCCAAGCAGAATATCAACGACTTCCAGAGGCGCTTATATGATCCCACAAGACATCGCCAGAGCTATCAACGTAACCGCTGAACTCATGGGCGGAAGGAAGCCGACAGAGGACGCGCTAGCGGTCATGATTTCCCGTTTGAAAGAGCATCCGGAGTCGGTCATCAAATCCGTGCTTCGGTGGCTTTCCGAGAACGACAACGGCACGCTGACGCTCAAAAAGCTGGTTGAGGCTATCGCGTCGGTTGCTTCAAGTTCTGGTGCGGCCAAGACGTCAACAGGATGCAGCGCGAACGGTTGCCCGATGCGTGGCTCGATGTTCACCGATGGCAACTGGAAGTGCCGGTTTCACTTGCGGGAAATGGTAGGGCCGAAAGCCGATGCGATCACGACTGCACTGCGCCGCAACACCGAACTGTTGGACGCAATCACTGACCTGAGCAACACGACCAGCCAAAAGGCTTGGGTTGCTGGCAACAAGTTGGAATCGCTATTGGCGAAGGAAATCAGCGAAGAGATTGAGGCGAACCGCAAACGCATTGACGACTACGTGACGAACGATGCAAATCAGTCGGACGTGATGGCGAAGCTAGCTCCGATGCTGCGTAAATTGGGTGTTGCATGACCCCAATCCGCGACATCTACACCGACCAAAAGCGAGCCGAGAAAGAGCGCCAGCGCGTTATCGACAGCAAGGCTTTTTTGAAAACGCTTCCTCCGAGTAAGTGGGTTCCGAAATGCAACTCACTCTAAAACGCGAGTCTTTCGGTTTCGTCCCCTACGATGACGAGACGAAGAAAGCATGCGCAAAGGTGCCTATCGGCTCCGTGGTGACGCGCGAATGGCGCAAGGTGAGGAATGCCAAGCATCACAGGCTGCGTTTCGCTTGGGTGTCTGAAATCTTCGCGGCGATTGAGCACTTGAACTTGTTCGGCAACGCGGAATTGTTGCGGCAACACCTTACGCTAGAAACTGAGTTTGTAAACGTCATCGCCAACCCGGTAACCGGCGAAGTAACGAGAACGCCGCGATCATGGGCTTATGACTCTATGGACGAGGACGAATTCGGGCGATTGGTCGTTCAGGTGCGGGACTACTTGCTTGGCGTGTTTCTGGAGTTGTGCATAGAGCGCGGCAAGTGGGACGAGAACACGATTCTTCATTTTCAGATTAAGGCAGATCAGTGATGGATATTGCACTTTCGGCAACGCTAGGCGCGCTTCAAGGCTTGGACATGGGAATAACGCTTGTCGTGTTGGTTCTTGCGCCGCTCGGTATCGTGATGATCGGCATGGAAATTTGGACGAGTCGTCCAAGGAAGAAACGATGAACCAAGACCTACTCACCGGCATGCTCATCGGCGGCGGTCTAGCGGCAATCATTCACTATCTCAACATCGTGCTGATGGCATGGAAGATGCGCCGCGCGGCTGCGGACATCTCAAAAATGGTTGTTGAGCATGCTTTGAGGGCGGCAAAGAAATGAGCGACGCAGCCACTAAAACGTGCAGCAAGTGCGGCGAGGTTAAAGCGTTTGACGCATTTAAAAAAATTGGCATGCAATGCAAATCGTGCCTTAATGAAATGGCGCGAAAGCGTTACGAAATAAACCCAGAACGCGTTGCTGCAAACAGCAAGAAGTGGCGACAAGCAAATCCAGAGAAAGTTATTGCCAACTATCTGAAATGGGAGCAGGGCAACAGGGACAAAAGAGTTGCAAAACAGAAGGAGTGGGCTATCAAGAATAGAAGGAAACGCGCGCAACAGCAATCAAAGAGGGACGGATTGCTTCGCAAAAACTTAGCTGAGTCTTATTTGCGGAACATAGTAAGCCGTACGACCGGCATTGAGTATGCAGTAGTACCGCAAGCATTAATAGAAGTGAAGCGCAAGCACTTACAAATCTTGCGCAAATTAAAGGAAAAACCAAATGAGCAACAAAGCAAAAACCCTTGACGACCTGAATCTCGACCTGAGCAAACTTTACGACGGTGTCAGCACCGGATCGGTTGAATTGCCGGTCGCGCAAGAGCTTGCAAACATCGGCGGCAAGCTGTTCAAGATTCAGGCGCTGATGTGGGCAAAGGAAGTGTTCGCGAATGATCCGCGTCGGCAGCGGGTGGCGATTGCTGGCTGATGCACAGCCGCAACAAACCGCCCATGACCGCAGCCGAGCGCCTACACGTTGGGCGCGTCAAGCAAATGGATTGTGTGGTCTGTGACGAAAGCGGCCCTAGCGATGCGCACGAGCCAGAGCAGGGCGCATGGTGGATAGCAATTCCGCTGTGCCGCCCATGCCATACCGGGCCGGAGGGATGGCATGGAACCCGGCTTCGCTGGAAGCTGCGGAAGATGGACGAATTGAAGGCGATCAACGCCACGATTTGTGCGATTTACGGAAGCAGGAAAGCCGCTTGACATGCCCATGCTGCGAACAGCCACAACTGCACCAATACATGCTCAGGTGCGAGCGATGCCAAGCCAGAGACATCGCCCGCATGCCGGAGAGCGCAAGAAATGAGCGGCTATCCGAAAATGAACATCTGCGCGAACTCGCAAGAGAAGAATTCAGAGCGGACATGCGGAGGTTGCGCGGAATCGACGGAAATTAATCGGACGTGGATTCGCTGCGAGGCGAGAAGCGTTGAATTCAATGGCGTGTATCACTACGAAGAAACGCATCCTTGCTGGCTGCCAGGCTGCGGATCGTGGAAAGGGAAATCATGAGTAAGTGGATTGAGGCAATGATGAATGAAACACCAGTTCGCACAATTGGCGAAAACAGGCGTTTCCCTGAAAACATTGGACGAATAGTAAAGGTCGAAACCCCCCCATTGCATGCGCGGAGCTATTACGCCGATGACCTTTTGATAACTGTGCGATGGCAAAAAGACCCGTCGTGTTACGAGCACGCAGTCATGACCGAACGCGAGATTGAAGTCATCACGGCGGAGAAAAAGGCATGAAATCGCAAAAAGCAATGTGCTACGTCGTATGCGACAACCCGAACGGGTGCGTAATCATCTGTCCGCCTGAGCCGGTGCCGGTCAATTCGGTTATCGCGCTATTCGTGCTGGTGGTGTGTCTTGGTGCTACGGCTTGGTTTGTTGGAATGAAAGGCAATAAATGACGCTTCCATCGTTGCGGGTTCACGAAAAGTTCATGCTGGCGCTTGACCAGTTCCAAAAGATGCTTGCTGATCTCGACGATCCCCGCACGAAAATGGGATTCGGGAAAGCTGCGGTTACTGGTGACTACGTCGCACCAGCAGGAAGCGACACGTCACCGCCTGACGAGATTCGGGTGCGGTGCTCAAATATCGGTCTAGCTCAGTCATTCGGCACGATCATGGACAAGATGAACCCGCTGCATGCAAGAGCGGTTCGGTATCACTTCATGATTTCCAGCTATTCACTCGTTTCCGACGAATGGGAGAAGGTAGCCACTACTGAGGCGCGCTACTTCAAAACGCCTGTTCTTCAATACATCGGACTGATTCAATCCGGCGTTGACCACATCACAGAGCAACTATGAGAAAGCCAGAAGTCAAGGCGTACGTGATGGATGCGCTGCAAATCCTCAATAGGGCCAACGCTGACCGATACGTGAGCGAGGCAGAGATTGCTGATCTGACCGTACGTATCTATCAAGTGAACCGAGAAACAGCCCGCAGCGGGCTTAAATGGTGGCTCAGAAACTCGGACGCGATAGAGGTAGCCAAGATGCCACCAACGAAGCTAGCGCAACGTCTTGGATACTTGGAATCGCGCGTGTATCGTTTGCGCAAAGCGGCTTAACCCCACCATATGCGGTTAACTGGTGTTGGCAATTTTCAAAACGTAGTGGTGTAATTGCGCGGGGCAGTGTCGGCGCAGTAAGCTATTTCCTCCGATTGTCAAACAGCGCTTCGGTCTGCCCTGCAATGCGGATGTAGCTCAATGGCAGAGTTGATGTCTTCCAAACATAAGACGAGGGTTCGATTCCCTCTATCCGCTCCAGATTCGAGGAAGTAGTTAAGCCTACCGGGTAGGCGCTGAACTCCAAATCCAGTCACATGCGGTTCGACTCCGTGCGTCCTCACCATATTCAAAGGGCTCGCTACGGCGGTCCTTTCTCATTTAAGCAATGCGACTAATCAACAGGCTCCTATCTCCATTGAAGGAACGATGGCAACAGCAGGCGCGCGAGAAAGAGCGTAAGTATTGGGAACCACTGCTACAGACCACGAAGGCCAGGCTGAACGTGTGCGAGATAGTAGTGAGTGACCAGACCAAGCGAATGAACGAATACAGGGCTGAACGCGATGCCATGCGCTGATTGCGAACGTATCAACCAAGAGATACTGAGAAAGGCTAAGGAAGTAGCGGATGCGCTTCTAGCGCCGTTCAAGCCTGATGATGCTGCATTGCAACAGGATGGAACAGACCCAACCTGACCGCATCAGGGGCAGAACGCTCCAACGCATCAGGTATCGAGTCCTAGCCAACAACCCGTTGTGTGTAAGGTGCCAAGCCAAAGGCAGGATCACCATCGCAACACAGGTTGACCATATCATCGCACTGGTTAACGGCGGGTCAGACGACAAGCACGATGACAGCAACCGCGCCGGGATTTGTGACATGTGCCACATAGACAAGACCGCTGAGGACTTGGGGCGAACGCCTAAGCCTGTCATTGGATTGGATGGATGGCCGATCATTTCAAGGCCAGCCTACGGATCGTCTGAATCACTGGCCAACCCAGCGGGGCTGATGCCTAGCGCTGTACCGCTTACGATTCTATTCGGGCCACCAGCGGCGGGTAAGAGCACTCTTGGCGCAAAGATAGCGGCAGAAACAGGCGCGGTTGTATTTGATCTCGACAATTACTTTAAGCAGGGCGCGCGAACCCTTGCTGACGCCATGAGTATGCGTAATAAAGACCTAGCCAGCTTATCCCGGAAGACGGAAGGCAGCTATGTCATGTTGGTCGGCGCTCCTTCTGCTAGCGAACGTAGATGGTGGATGGACACGCTTAAGCCAAACACAACGTATCTAGTAATGTGCTCGCGAGAAACAAGCGAACGTCGGGCGCTGATGCGCGATGAGGCTAAGAGGGCAAGAACGTTGGCTGGCCTTAGTAAGTGGTGGTCGC
>OFQV01000239.1_pt1 | contig 15543 bp, 26 predicted proteins | sample 1542971 | NCBI WGS metagenome assembly OFQV01 (sample SAMN07774229, study PRJEB24372) | wastewater metagenome | isolation source: WWTP Cannobio (Effluent) | place: Italy: Cannobio | collected 2016-01
CCACAGTTGCAACTGTGGGGCTCTTCCGCGTCATCGCAGCCGCTCTTGTGATCGGTGGGACGGTGCTAGCCATGCACCCGAACTCCTGCCGTAAACACGTCCGATGAAGACTCCGAACGGGAGATGCGCTACCATAGAACAGGGGCGCATCCGTGCCCCGTGACAACCAGAAGGAGTCTGACTATGGCAGCTATCGTGATCTCCGGCGAAGGCGACCCTCGCACACCCGTCGATCTGGTTGCTGACGGTGTGTCAGCCGAACTGAACGATGCAGGAAGGCGGGTGTACGATCGGGCTGCGGCAGCAGCGCCGGACGGAGTAGACCCGGTCGAACTGCTTCTCAGCGCACGCGAGCAGGTTGCCGGCGACAGCCGTAACGACACAGGGAACATGACTGCTCTGCTCGAACTCGCTATCGGGATGTGCTCGTAACGGGCCTGCCTGTGCGTGTGGGCGGATGCGAGCCCACCGGCAAGTTTGGACACCTTGAGAGGCGGTCCCGCCCCCTACTTTGAGCGCGGCATCATCTGGGGTGAAGGACGACGAAAGCTGGCAGATATGGCATGTGCAGGATGCGGGCGGGTCAACCGACATGACCCGGGCTCTCAAGCAGGCAGGGTCTGTGCCGAGCGGATCAAAGCAGGGAAGACACGCCCAGCGGAAAGGTACTCGGACACCCCCAACGGCGGACAGACAGACTCTTTGGACGCATGGGCTCCCAATCTGGTCGGTGAGGTCGACAGGTACACCCGTACCCGCGAGCGCGCTAACAGCGCGTATGCCCGCAGGCGTGCGAACCTGAACAAATGGGCAGAAACTCAACGGGCTGCGCTCGGGATGTCCGACCACGGGAACGAAGCAGTCGCCGAAGCGCACCTCGAACGGACAGCCGCCGACACCCGCGGCTACCGCCGTACCATGTCCGACGCTGCCGCCCGCGTCACCCGGAAGGTAGTGACAGACGACTACGCCGACAACGCCGCACGTACCCTTGCAGCAGACCGCGCTGAAGCCAACGGTCACCCCCACCCCGAAACGAACATGGTGCCTGCCGGGTTCGTTGTGAACGGACAACGGACCGTCCCCGAGCCGTACACGTACCCGGTCACACCGATGCCATGGAGAACCGAACCGTTCTCCGATCTTCCCCAGCGCACCCAAGACGCCTATCTCGAAGGGATGATCGACGGACGCGAAGACCACGAACGCTGGCCCGACCCGCCCCCCGAATGGGAAGGCGAAGCCGCTGACGGATGGCGGGCAGGTCATAACCTTGCCCGGATCCAACGCGAGTTCGCGTCCGCCGCCGACTACGAAGCGAACGAGATCAGCAACGTGACCGTAGACCAGACCGGCACGGACGGGCGGACCTACCGTCGGACGTTCAACGACATCGTATTCCACGGCGACGGAACGTTCTCTGGGACGCGCACCGAAGCCGACGACCCGTCGTTCATCCGTGCCGGGAACCTCGATACCGGACCGGCGCCCCTCCCCGAGCGTGTCCAGTTCCAACGGCACCAGATCCGCTCATGGGAGTCTCCCGGCGACTTCGAAGACGCTCACGACGAAATGTTGGGGATCGGGGTACAAGTGCCGAACGTTGGACGCTGGCGATGACGTTGTCTGCTCGGACGAGTTGTCCGCCCAGTTCCCCAGAACCTTCCCGCACGTGCGATCGTCGCCCAATACGGACGATGGCGCTCCCTCGTCGAACTAGGTGAACGGCACGGCATTACCAGCTTCCGGTAGTCCGCCGGGCATCCCGGAGTGCGCGCCCTGTAGGTGGGCTATGCTCGACGGTATGGGCACACTCGCCGAGAACCGGGACATCATCGCAGCCGCCGAAGCGAACAAACGGCTAGCGCTTCAGCGGGACAGGATCATCCGTAACATCTGGCAGGCGATCGCCGGGGCCGTCTCGTTCGTGGTCATCTGGTGGCTCGACGTGCACGTCAACGACGGAATGATGTTCGGCGCGGACGCGTCCGGGGTGATGAAAGCCACTGCGGTCCTCTACGTGTTCGCTGCGGTCGTCTGGGTCGGCGCGGCTGCTTACGCGATCCGTCGAGCCGCACGGACGATCCGGGTGTTACGTCGGCGGATGAGCAGCAACGGATGGGCTGAGACCGTGGAACTCTCAGGGATACCAGCACGAATGGTCGCCCGCTAAAATGCCAGCACGACGGACGGAAGGCACAAACCGGGCTTTCGCTGGCGAGGATGGCATCCCAGTGCGGATGCTCTGAGCATCCGCACTGGGATGCGCCGACCATTTTGGTGGGGACTGTCGGCAGCGTCTAGGGTTTCGTCTATGGGAACAGGAACTGACCGGGTGCGCGTCGAAGCGTCACCCGAGGGCGCGTCAACACCGCAAGGGCCAGACACTTGGGCTGCTACGGTCACCCGTATGGGAACAACGATCACCAGCGACGCCGTGCATGCGACCGTGCTTGCGGTAGACGCCCGCACCCAAGCCGAAGCCGTTGTCGGATATCTCGCCGACTGTGCCGGGGCCGAAGACATGAGAACGGACGAGCATTTGGTTCGGGCGGTCGAAACCGTGTTCGAGTGCGCTCAGGCGATCCTCACGGGCTCTGCCGGGCAGATGATCGTAACGGGTGTCACGACCGAAGTGGAAGTGTTCCAGGCTGCCAGACTCCGTCTGACGTTGGCAATCACGAACAGGGTGCCCGACCCTGCCAGCGTGTCCACACTCGTGTGCTCCGGCGTGTACGCCGCTTACGTTGACCGGGCGTCGTCCTACCTCGCCCACAAAGGGCTCTGACGGATGCAACCCCAGCAGACAGAGGGACGGCTGCGTGTGCCGAACGCAGCTAAGTCCGGAGGCGACCAGCATGGGCACTGACATGGCACTGCTCGATCCCCATGTCATCCGGGGTGCCATAGCGCTCATCGGCGAGCCCGGACGGTGGATGCAGAACCAGATGGACGACGGGGCACGAGTATGCGCCCACGGCGCTGTACTCCGCCAGCATTGCACGCCAGGCGACGAGCATCTCTGGCGTCTGGTCATGCGAACCAAAGGGCTCGACGAGGAATGGAACGACGCCGCAGGGCGCACGTCCGCCCACATCACGGTCCGTTTGAACATGCTTGTCAATCATGTGACCGAAGCGGACATGATCGAAGCGATCGGACCGAACTGGAAAGCCGTACGCGGGTTCACCCGCCGGGTAGCAGCGTTGACTACCGCCGAGATCCATGGGCTGTCCGCCCCTGGCGACATCGAGGAGGCACGACGAGCGGTCTGTCATCGCCCTGACAACAGGTGCGAAGTGGGGCGCGCTGTCGCCGACGCCGCAGGGCACTGCTTAGGGCTGGGCAGGGAGGAGCGGGGGAACGCTTTGCGTCTCGCCCGGTGCTGCGCTGAGGCGCTCGCTTCACGCGGTGAGATCGACCAGGCGCACTACGACGTTCTCACCCGACCGTTCCGGGATATCGGCGTCACCGTCCACCGTGACGACCCAGAACTGCGGGCAGCCTGATGGGCGACGGATTCCGTCATATCGGAGCGACCCTCGAAACGTCCGACACTCAAGTTCGTATCTGGATCTGCGGGCTCACATGCGACGACGGCGACTGGGTTGATTTCCCGGAAGGGATGCCTGCCGAACTTCGTGTCGACACAGCATCCTTCGACGTGACTGGCATCACCGCCGACGGTTACAGCGGCCCTTACGACCTCGGGGCAGGCGTGTACGTCAGCAACACGCCAGAGTGCGACCCGGATAACCGGACGTGCGCAGGTGACGAGTTCTTCGAGCCTGCCTGCCGCGCCTACGACCTGTGTGGGCAGGGACTCTGGGGATGACAGGCAAAGTCCATCAAGGCCCGTGGACCGGACCGCCTGTTCAACAGCCGAAACGGCGGTCGTCCCGCGGATGGTGGGAACGAGACGACAACGAACTGCTCCACGTATGCTGCGGCGACGGGAAATGGTATCCGTCGCCGGTACCGGAACTGCAGGTCAAAGGTCCGGGTAACGCCATCCCGAAACGGTCACCGAACCGGGACCGGATCACCGCGGCTCTCGACATGCGGGGCATGTACGGCCCGGAAGTTGACGAAGCGCTCGGGGTGACCACCCCAACCGATACGACCGTCGACGCATGGGAGGCAGGGGACCTTGTGCCGTCTGAGTCGGAGATCCGGCGTCTTGCGATGTTGACCGGGATGATCCCAGCGTGGTTCTACAACGGGACGCTTCCGGTCATCGAAGGGTTCTCGTGTTGCAACATCTGACATCAGAAGTTGCAACACGTCAGCGGGAGCCTTACGCTGATGCTTTTAACGCCCAGAACCCATAGCTCTCACACATCAGGCTAGGATGAGTTCACCTGAACCTAAGGACATTTCTATGACATTGCCACGAGACGACCTCAACGAAAAGGCCGCATCCTCAGATGATCTCGGGGTAGCTGTCACCAAGTTTATCGAGAAGCTCGATTCGTACGGGCTTAACCCTGTAGTCACGTTTGACCGCAGATGGGTCATCATCGGGATACTCTCCAAATCGGTGAAGTGCACCTATCCCACGAAAGCGTACGACGTAGACGGAGCCCAGCACATCGCTGAACAAGACATCCCTACTGGGGTATGGGGGCTCGGGATTTGGGACATCAACTCGCTCTACAGCCGTGACGATGAGGTGTTCACAGATGAGCGATGGTCAACTGGCATTCAAATGGGGGCGATGAATGCAACTATGGTGACCTGTCTTAGTGACGGGCCGTCATTTGGTGAAACCGCATGGTTTGGTCTCGTGTTTGGCGAGATCGTTAGGGTTAATTCCTAAACATCTGGGTTCATCGCGGTTGGACTCCCAAACCATGCTGGTGAGCCTGCACGGTAGCAGTATAATTGCTTCTCCGGTTGCGATCTGCCAGTTCCCCTGATAACATCCGCCCATGTCTACCCAATCAGCCATAGCATCCGTCATCACCCGAGCTGTTCTCAGCCAAGTGAAAACGGGGACAATCAACATGGAGATGCCGGACGGGAGTCACCTCTCGGGTGGTCTGGGTCTTCCGGTAGCCAACCTTAAAGCTCACGATTTTGGTTTGGCTAAACGGGCTCTAACCGAAGGCTCAGCCGGGTTCGGTGCAGGTTACGTGGATGGGCAGTGGGAGACGCCCGATCTTGTTGACTTTCTCAAGATATCCGCTCGCTCAACAGACAGAAACACCACAGGTCCGATTGGGGCTGCGTTGCAACAAAGCGCTTCATCTGTTTGGGATCGCAGACCTCGACGTCGTTCTGGTGCCGTAGTAACCATGGCAGACCATTACAACCTTGGGAACGACTTCTATGAGCAATGGTTAGACCCAACAGTGAGTTACTCGTCAGGTTTGTATGACGGAGCAGACGATTTGGAAACAGCCCAGCGAGCCAAGTACAGCCGAGTTCTTGAACGAGCCAGGATCGGGACAGGCACGACTGTGCTGGAGATCGGATGCGGGTGGGGCGGCTTCGCTGAGATGGCAGTCAACAGCGGAGCCCATTACTCCGGAGTGACAATCGCCGAAGAACAGCTCGGATATACGCAAAGGCGATTGGATGGGCTCAACGAAGCCCGACACGATCTCAAGCTAGAAGACTTCTCTGACACGGATGGCAGTTACGACGCCGTCGTGTCGATCGAGATGATCGAGTCGGTTGACCACGGACGTTGGCCTGAACTGTTCAAAGTGGTAAAAGATCGTCTAGCGGAGGATGGGCGGGCTGTGTTCCAGATAATCACGATAGATGACAAACTTTGGGATACTTACAGCGACCGCAATGACTTCATCCGTGAGTATATATTCCCAGGGGGGCGACTGCCTGCCCCCAAGGTCATCTCGGATCTATCGCAACGGGCGGGGTTGAACACAGTTGATGTTCTCGATTTTGGACAGTCGTACGCCAGAACGTTAGCCGACTGGTCGGAACGATTTGACCTAGCATGGCCCAAAATCAAGTCGATGGGATTTGATGACCGCTTCTATCGCATGTGGCATTACTACCTTGCGTATTGCCAGGCAGGGTTTGAGGTTGGACGTATCTCGGTGCAGCAATGGACGTGGGAGCATGCTCGATAAACATCCTTAGATTGTTGGAGTCAGTGCCTCACGGTTCTGGCTTTGACGCGTCCGGGTGGTACCCTGTTCGTACTGTGAGGTGCGGGCGATCGTCACGCATCCAGACAGTTTGCTGCCGCTGCCGCACCCCGGGCGGGGTCCGTGAGATCGCCCGGACAGCCCATGTCCACGAAGGCGAGGATGGCTGGGCGGCTAGGCTCGAACCCGTCCATCCATCTAAGGGGTCACCGTGTTCGCACCACCATCATCCGCCGACGGGCTCACCCTCTACGGGTCATCCGACGACCTTGTCCAGATCGCAGGAGCGTTCCGCGAGGAATACCCAGTCCTCGCAACGCCGGCCCGTGTCACCTTCGACACCGGCACCGTAGTCTCCATCGAGTACGGTGCCGGAGGCATCTGGAAGATCACGCTGGTCGAATCGGGCGGCACAGAAACGCTCGACGTTTGCGACGAAGAAACCGACGGGCGGTACACCGACTATCTGGTCGTTCCCGGAGCGACGTCAGTGTCGCTCGCTCCCGGGATGCTCTCGCCGTGAACCGGGTACGGCAGGCGGCATGGACACCGACCAGACCCTGCGTATCCCAACGTTCTCGATAACCCGACCGCCGTCGAATGGTGCAGAGACCATCTCCGCGCCAGTTCGCTGGCTGCCAGCGAAGGCTCGATCGTGATGGTCACAACCATCATCAGGTCGCAGCGTCCGACCAGCGATGCTATACCTGGGCGGTCGGACGCGACGTAGTCGTGATTTTAGGTGCCGTCTGCAACGATGGGCGCCGGTCTGCTGTAACGGGCCGAAGTGGATACTGCGACGAGTGACGGCTACAATCGGAGCATGAGCGACAACGAAACACCAGCCGCACCAGGGTTCACGGTCACGACACAGGAAGCCCGCACCATCGAATGGGCGCGAGCGACACTTGTTGCAGGGCTGCGTGTCGCCCCCGACGTGCTCGTCACCCCGACAGGGCTCGTCCCGTCAACGAAAACGCCGGGGAGGATGACTCTCACGGGTCTCGCCTACACTGGCGGGATAAGCACGGAAGTGGAAGCCGAAGTGGATGCCGAGACGCTCGGAGTCGACATCCACCGGTTTTTCGCCGAGGGAGGCCGACGGCTGTGACCGCCGTCGGCGCGCTCACCGCCGAGATTGACCGATACGTCACCACCGGCAGCCTGAGCCGTTCGTGGAGCGGTCGCGCCACAGAGCCGACAGTAACAAGAAGCTCCCGGACCCATCTCTGCTGAGCCGTCGTTTCGGGGGTGCGATCCTTAAAAAGCAGGGACCCCAGGCACTTGTGCCTGGGGTCCCTGGTCTGTTGTGAGACGATTGCTGTTCGCCAGAGGGGCTAGTACGTCCTCCAAGTCGTCCCGTCCACGCTGCCTTTCGGGTTGACGACGATCTTGGCTTCGGCGCCATGGCGCCTGGACTCGGTGCGCATGACGTAGACGCGTTGCCCGTTGGAGAGACGACGGAAGCTCCGCTGGTACCACGTACCGTAGTTGGCCGATGTGCAGTAGACGCCCGCTCCGGCAGCCGATGGGAGGGTGTCACAGGTGCGAACCTTCACCCCGTGCTGCTTGAGGCCGTTACCCACTGATGTTGTGGTCTTGGTCGGAGGCGGGGCCGTCTGGCAGCCGGCGGCGCTGAAGAGGGTGAGCGCAGCCACAAGGGCTGCGCCTCCGGCTCGGTATCGTGGTTGCATGGTGTCTACCTTTCGTGGTGAAGGCGGGCATTGTACCATTCTGCGGTTTGCCCGTTTTTGGGAACATGGGGATGACGCGTCGTGGTTCGCTCCGATCTTTGCCGCTGGGGTGCCGGCCCACAACAGGGCGGCAAACGGTCAGCAAGATCAGCGATCGTGCCGTTCAACCGGACAGACGCTTCGGCGCAAAGGACTGTGGCGCTGATCGTCCGATCGAGCAGCGCACCTCCGCCGCCAACGGGGGCGGTTGCGGCGCTGACGATTCGACGGAACAAACGGGTGGTGTCCATGGCTTTGACCTTAGCCGACCTGTTTTTGCGGTGCGGGCGCCCGCCATCGAACGGAACCACGTCGAGTTGACATGCTGTCCGGCAGTCGGTAGGTTTGGTGTTCGAGGGGCAACCAGCCCTACCGACACAAGGACACGCCATGCCAAACAGCACGCCAGGGTCATCCAAGATCGACCACGACAAGGCCCTCACCTTCGAATGGGCACGACAGACCCTCGTCGCTTGCAACATGATCGAGCCCGAGACGACCGTGATCGCCCTCGACCTGACCGTGTCCTACGGACGGAACAGCGAAACAGTCACCGTCTCGGGTATCGCATATACGGACGGCACCCCGGAAGCGATCGACGCTGCTGTGTCCACCCAGTCGTTCTCCGACGAGATCGACCGTTTCACCGTCACAGGCGTCGTCAACTGACCGCCGGGGCGGCTACAGTCGGGACCATGAGCGAACCTCAAACGTCCATCCGCCCAGGATCGACCGTGATTCTCGTCCAAACGGACGGCACGGTCACAGCACTCGACGAAACAGACCCGCACCGGGCCGCGAAAGAGCACATCGGCCCGACAACGACAGTGTTCACCTGTTCTAGCCCGCCCGGAGCACCAGACGGGTTCCCTACGTTCGACGGTCCTCTCGTCGGGTTCTGCGGCGACAACGCGCACACCGAAACACCGACCGTGAACGTGAAAGCGTGGGCTCTTTACGGACGGTCGCCGATCGCGGGGCCTGTCGTGCTCGTCTACGACGACCGTCGCAAGTTCGACGAAGCGTGGCTCGGCAAGCTCGCCGGAAACATTCCGGGTCTCAACAGCACGGCTATGCGAGAGATCGCAGAAAGCCGTGGGCTCGTCTACCCCGGATGATGCGGGTAAATCCGATGCCACGCCTATCGCATGACCCTCGACATGCTGCCTGTCCCGTACTACCAGGATGAACTTGTAAGGGTTTGCCACGCCGACATGGCAGACATCCTCCCGCATCTCACAGACGTTCCGTTGTACGTCGGGTCACCGCCGTACAACGGAACGCAACCTTGGGACGGATACGGGCGCTGACACCCGGGCGACGTTGACTCGAACAGTCTGACATGGGACCGGAACACCCGCGATAACGGCATCGGCTACGACGAACACGACGACCAGATGCCATGGGCTGACTACGAAACGTGGCAGCGCAAATCGCTCCGCCTCATGTGGGATTCCCTCGCCGATGACGGTGCGATCTTCTGGAACCACAAGCCGCGGTCGGTCGGCGGACGGCTCTGGAAACCGGACTCCCTGATCGAAGCCCCGTTGGTTCTCCGTCAAGAGATCGTTTGGGCGCGAGCCGGAGCGACCAGTTTCAACGCCGCGTGCTACGCGCCGTCATCCGAGCGCCTGTACCTCATCACGAAAGACGGATGGCGGCTCGATTCGCGTGGCGCGTCATCCGTCGGCGATGTCTGGTACATCCCGCAAGAACGGTCGGCGCATCCGGCGCCGTTCCCACTCGAATTGCCTGCCCGGATTTTGCGGACTGTGAACCTGCGCTCGTTGTCGACCCGTATTGCGGGTCGGGGACGACTCTGCGTGCTGCTGTTGACGCTGGGATACGTTGCATCGGAGTTGACCGTTCCGAACGGTACTGTCGGATGGCAGCCGAACGAGTCGCCCAGCGGTGCCTGTTCCCGTCGTGAGCGACCCGACATGCTGCTACGTTCGAGCCCATGGAACTCTCAGAGATGCTCGCTACCAACCCGTACGGCTACGCGTTTGCGGCCGTCATCGGGCTAGCTGTCGGCGCTGTCGCTGCGCTCTGGAACGGGACTAGCCCGGGTGGCACTGGTTTGCGGGGCGGGCTGTTCGTCGGGGTGTCTGCTGGTTTCATCGTGGCGTTTACCGCTTTGTACGCGTTCTCGCCGCTGTTGGACGCAGTTTAGGCAACCCCTGAATCCGGTAGCGCTCATCCGCTGTGTGAACACCTCGACTGGAAACGTCCGCTCGTGCATGCAGCACACCGCCGGGATCGGCGATGGGCTCGCACATAACGGCAGGGGTAAGGCGGGCGGTCCGCGGAACGGCCCGAGATGCGTCCTTGGTCTGCTAAGGTGAGTGTCATGCCCCGCCGTCCCGACCTTTTCCCCTTCATCCCCTTCATCCCCTTCATCACTGTCCTCGCTGTCCTCGCTGGGGCCGTGTTGGTCGGTTCAGCGGCGGAAGGAACCCCCGATAGCCCCGCTATCGAAGAGCCGTGGGTGCAGATCAACGACAACAGCGACACCAGCGCGAACGGGCCGTACGGACTCTGGCGATACTGTGACACCGAAACAGGCACCGGGTTCTACTCGACCGGGTACCGCGGCGGGCTGACCCACATTCTCGACGACCCCGAATGCGTAACCGCCGAGGGTCCAACCGGAACCACTGGATGACACCATGAGCCCTACCAGCCCAGACCTCGCCACCGTCGAAGGGCTAACTGCCGCTGTCGAACAGTTCCGCTGGGAGCTACCGTCCACCGGATGGTCGCCTGGCGCGCTTATGGGACTCGTCATGGGCCACCAGCACGCGTCCGAGTACCTCCTCCGGGCGCTCGGGAACCTTTCGGCAGGGGACCTCACACAGGTTGCTCATGCGATCGAAACGTGGTGCGAGGCGACCGACGGGCATGCGACGGACCGATCGTTGAACGACGCGCTCCGCAAGTTCGCCAGCGTGTTCGAGGCGCAGGACATGCCCGGTGACCAGTGGGTTCGCTTCGTGGAAAACCTTCGACGGCTCGGGTTCGCTTTGGGGCCAGGGCAGGACGACAGCCGTCGGAGACGCATGGTCTCTGAGGCGGTGGGTCTCGCCGCAGACCCGGACACGGAAGAGGTCACCGAAGTTCTCAGGGTCCTCGCGCAAACCTCGGATCGGCAGGGTGGAGCCCTGTACCGGCAGTGGGATATGGGTGCGCCTGCCGTCCAAGGGGAAGACCCTGGGCATCGGGAAGCTGACCCGGACGTCCCGTTCGATGATCTCACAGCGTTGAACGTCCTGTGCGCCTCGATACTGGGGCAGACGGCGTGGAACGCTGTCGGAGCGCTCACGCATCTTGTCGGCGAAGGCCCGGTCCTGGCGGCGCTCAACGATCTGAGCCCTCCCGCCTGACCCGTTCGCTAGCCGAGCGAGTGGACGATGCTCAGGATGCCGACAGCGTAGGCGACGGCAGCTACGACCAGAACCCATCGGAAGAACACTGCCATAGGGATCATGGGTTTGCCTATCCCGTAGGCGACGATGCTGACGCAGGTGATGAGTCCAGCGAGTAGAAGTGCGGTGAGTGCGGTCGTGTCCATGCTGCCAACCCACCGACCGCCAGACAGGCTGTCAACTTGAGTTTGGTGTCAGACCTGAGACTCGGGCGGCTACGATGCTCGCATGAACTTCGACGAAACCCGCCGCACCCTTGCCCGACGACTGAACAGTTTCTCGTGGAAGTTCCCAGCGACCCACGCCCCAACGCTGATCTCTTCGATCGTCGAAGATGAACAGGCGTCCCGAACCAGGCTCTTGGACCGTCTCTACAGCCCCAAAGCGCACTTCGGGAAGTTCCGTGATGATGTTGCAGCGTGGGCAGAATCCACAGGCGGCGTCATCGACGACCCGGCTCTCCACGGTGACTTGGATGCGTACGCGGCAGCGTTTGCGTCGACAATCGGCCGGAGTCCCAAATACGCGTGGGCGGAACTCGTGGACCTCGCTACGACCGTCCCCCAGTTCGAAACCGAAAAAGAACGGATGATGGTCGCCTCGGGGCTGCTCACCTATCTCACCGGCACAGTCAACGGGACACCACTCGACCAGAACGCTGTGGTGCGGATACTGCGGACAGTCGCCGCAGCGTCTGACCCGTTGACCGCCGCCGACATGTGGGACACAACATCAACGTTCTCGTGTGCCCCGGACACACGGACGGACGCTGACACTGACGCAGTGTCACGGCTCGTGAACGTCGTCTTGCATCGTGATGTAGGCCCGGATGCGATCCCGGCACTGGTACACCTCGCTGGCAAACAGGTTGTGCTCCGGGCTCTCGAATCGTCGGTCCGTGTGCCAGGGTCGGATACCCGCCCAGCAGATGTCCCCTGGGGACGCCTGGCGCTGGTGTCAACTCGTATTCGGTGACCGCCGGCACGTTCGCTGTCCTGTCGGCGAGGATGCGACGTACGAGGGTGACTTGCGGTGATTGGGAACGGGTGCTCGGTAAGCCTGTCGTGACCCCGAACGGGGTGCTAGGCGGCGTGTTCCTTGACCCGCCGTACGCGTCCGATTCCGGTCACTCGATCGAGTACCGCGGGCAGACAGGCGACATCGCGGATGGTGTGCGGGAATGGGCGCTGAGCAACGGCGACAACCCGCTGCTCAGGATCGCTTTGTGTGGTTACGCCAGTGAAGGCCCCGATGTGCTCGCTGAAGCGGGATGGACAGTCCATCCGTGGAAAGCGAAAGGTGGGTACGGGTCGATGGGCGACAGCGGCGGGCGTGTTAACTCTGCCCGTGAAACGATCTGGTTTTCGCCGCATTGCCTTGATCCGGCAAACCGGCAGCCGGCCCTATTCGACGCCTAGTATGCCGCCGCGGCATCATAGGCACATGACCACTCGACACAGAACTTCGCCAGCTTCGACCGGCGGATCGTTCGCGCCCGGCAGCACAGGCACCGGCCCTGAAGTAGCCCAGTCCCGAGGGTACGGAACCGACGCATACCAGCGACAGTCGACAGCAGCGCGGAGAGCTTCAGCGCTCTCCGCCGAAGGGTTCACAGTCACGGTTGTCGGTACGCCCGCTGAACGGCAGCAGTACATGGACGAAACACGGGCAAGGCTCGGCGGGTTCGACCACCCGGACGTAGCAGCAGACGCTGGTGACACCCAGTTTGAGATGACCGAAAACTACAAGCTCGCAGGTATCCCGCGCCCGCCGCACAACCGGCGCCCGTACGTGCTCGTAAACGCCGACGAACACGTACTCGATCTGATCGGCGGACGACGCAGAGAGCAAACCGAACCGGACGAACCGACGATGAAACCCGGGAAAGTGCCGCTCGCCCACGGTGGCGTCCTCGTAATCCCGGAAGCCGACCAACTGTCTGCACACGCGATGGACGCCTTACGGCAGCCGAGAACCGAAGGTGTCGTTCGGATAGCACGGGCGCACGAAACGGCAGAGTTCCCAGCAAAATCTGGGATGATCCTGGGTGCTTCCCGCTGCGAAAAATGTGGGAAGCACCCGTGCGAATGTGCTGGCGCTTTCGGACGGATGAACCGGAACCGGCTATCTGCCGTCGTCATCTCGTCGCACATGAACGTGGACCTTGCCGAACCCGACGACAGCCCCGACGTTGACACCAACGTGGAAGCGGTCGCCTACCGGACGAACCTACAACGAGCCGAACGGCAGCGAGGGTACCCGGCAGCACGGATGTCACCCGAGGTGACTCGGGGCCGGGAGTTCCCAGAATCGCAACGGGCGATCGAATCGACGATGAACAGCCATGAACGGCACACGGTTGTTCAGGTCGCTCAGGGGCTCCAGGACATGGACGGGCACTCGACAAATAAGCCGTTGCAGGATGCCTATGTGGCTGAGGCTGTCAGAATGCGGATGGTCCGCCAGCCCGCGGGCAGGTAGGACAAGACGGGCATCCGTCGGCAGATGTAGAGTGAGCCCATGAGTACCGTCATTGTTAACCCTTTCGTCAAAGGCGACAGGATCGAGATTCCCGTAGGGACTTCCATCCATTCGGCTCACAGCGGGACTATCCGAAAGTGCATTTCGTCACGGGACGTGACAATCGTCCGTGCCCTTCCGGGACATGTCAACGTGTCAGACCCGAAGTCTCCTGTCGTGCATCTTCCCGAGATCACATGGGAGGGAACTTTCGGGCAGTGGCTGACCGTGAGGGTGACCCCAGAGTTCTGCGAAGCGACCGGGACCGGAACGCCCGCTCTCCCTGACGTCGGTTCCGTGTCGGGTGACGTCGCGTACGGTCACGGGAACGACAACAGGTACATCACGAGATAACCGATACTGCCGGGGTTACCGAGTCGCGTTGCCACCCGGGTTGGGGCTAATGGCGCATCAAGGGCTCGCGCTTGCCGCTCAAAGTCCATCCATTAACAAGCATGGGGGCTTGCTTGTGTCGGTGGCAGCGGATGAGGTGGGCAGGCTCGAAGCGGAAGCTCCTGCCGACCTCGGCCCAGGTACGGGGACTGACCGCAGACCCGCCGCCCCGAGTTGACATGCTGTCTGGCGGTCGGTAGGTTGAGGGGCATGGATTCACTTGATGCGTTCCTCAAACAGCTCTTGTCAGACACCGAAAACGGTGCGGTCAAATGGAAGGCAGTACGCGTCCATCGTGGCAAATTCGTGGTTCTTTCCGCGACCTACTCCGCACGCGCCAAGATCGGGAACCGTCGCCGCCGGGTGACGATCAAAGGTCAGCGACGGACAGGCACGACAACAAACGACGTTACGCTGTCGGTCGGAAAGCAGATCGTACTGGAAACGTTCCATGGGGAAGCCGCTGACCTCTACGAGCACCTAGTGAACGGAACGAAATCTGCGGATTTCGCGGACGTTGAGAGGAACGCTCAGAACGTGTTCGGGTAGCTCTACCGAGCCTGTCCGGCAGCGTCTTGAGCCGCCAGTTATGGCATCTCGCATAGTTCGTTCACGGTTTCGGGAAGCGTTGATCCGTGAAGGGCAACCGTCGGTTACCCTTCACTCTGGCTGGACGCCGACGGACCCTGACGAGATCGGATTCATCAGGTATCTGCAGGCGAAGTACCGGACGCGCCGCCCCGCAGGTTGACGCTCTGTCCGTCGGTCGGTCGGTAGGGTCATGTGTATGGTCACCGAGTCAACGATGAAGCCCCGACAGCCGAAACGAAGGAGACGCTCGATGCCAACGTGTCAACGTTCGTCGAGGTCGGCGATTGGGTCGACCGGGGCAAAGAGTTCCGGGTGGCAGCTAACGTGATCGTTGAGACGCCCGCAACGTAGTCGGACGCTAGCGCCCCCGAGAATGCGATTTGGGCGCCCTGCTGCCTCTCAGGCGGCTGTTTCTAGCACCCGGGGCACCAGCGCTAGGGCAGCGGCGTACGCGGCGTCAGCGGCTTCCACGACGTCAACAGCGACACAGACGTCGGCCCACGACGAAGCGATGTCACGTTCGCTGCCGTAGGACACAGCTTGCTCGTGCTCGTAGGTAGCGGCTTCCAGAGCAAACCGGGCGGTGTCGAGTTCGCTTGCCCGGTTCGCCGCGGTGATACCGGCATCAGCGTCCGTGGCTTTCGATCCAATGGTCGTGGTGGTGTCCATGCATTTAACGGTACCTGCTAGCGCCGACAGGCACCAAACCTCAGCGCCTGCTACGTTCGCGGCTGGTCGTCCCGAGATTCGGGACGACAGATC
>OFQV01000242.1_pt1 | contig 15498 bp, 16 predicted proteins | sample 1542971 | NCBI WGS metagenome assembly OFQV01 (sample SAMN07774229, study PRJEB24372) | wastewater metagenome | isolation source: WWTP Cannobio (Effluent) | place: Italy: Cannobio | collected 2016-01
CTGGTTGTAGAGCGCCGGGTTTTGCGCGTGGAGTTGTTTGGCAATGTTGACCGCGATGGCCTCGCTACGCTTTTCAGCGGCGTCGAGCAGTATCAGATTCCGCTTGTCACCGCGGTCGTCGGCCTTCGCCTTGGCGTCATCCAGCCGCGCTTGTGCATTTGCAGCCGCAGTCTTCGCAGCCAGTTCTGAAGCGTCGCGGCGTTGGGCAGCGTTCTCCTCGGTGGCGTAAACCCCCCGCATGTCGCCCATTGTCGAGCGGCGGCCGGCTTCCGCATCGCTTTGCGCGCGGGCAGCTTCGGCGGACAGCTTCTCTCCAGCGGAGATACCAATGCTATCGATGCCCTGCTGCAGCTTGAGCTTGTCGAGCATGTACGCCATGTCTTCTTTCTTGCGACCTTCTTGGCGCTGTTCCCCAGCGAGGACGGTGCCCAGTACAGCGTCTTCCCATTTGCCCGGCTTGGCCCCGGCGGTACCACGCACCACGTCGTTGATGAAGTCACGCCAGCCACTGCGCCCGCTGGCGGCGTCAAGGTGCTTCTTATCCATCTCTTCCAGCAGCGCGCGTAGGCCCGCTTCGCTCTTGTCGGCCTTGTCACCGTACAGGCTCCGGGCAGAACGCAGTGCTTCGTCGCGGTCGACATTACGCCCCCGCTTGGCTTCATTCAGCAGGTTCTCCCGCATGACACGCTCAAATTCGGATTGAGCGGGCGCGGCGGCGGCCAACCCGCCCGGGGAGACACCCCCCGTGCCGGAAGTGGCTGGATACCGATTAGCATAACTCTCTCCGTTGCCTGTGGCGGGGCGTCCGGGCCCCGCGTAGCTGACTGTATCCCGCTCAAGCCCCCGGTCTTCCTGCACGTTAAGCCGTTTCTCGACACTCTGTATCCGCGCAACAATGTCCTGCCGCTGCACGGGTGTCAAGTTCTTGTCGTCGAGTAGATTTGAAAGCGTATCCAGCTCGCGACGTAGCATCTCGTGGGTACTGCCGATACCTACCTCCGTCTGCTGCATTGCCTCGCGCTCGCTGCCTGCAGCTGCGGGTTGTGTGTAAGGTACGCCGCGTCCGTCAGGTGTACCTACGGGAGACTCAAGGGGCGCAGCCAGCGAATGCCGCTGCTCATTTCCGTGATCAGGCGCTGCGGCCGTGCTTTTCCCAAACAGTGATTCGCTGAGTTGTTCTAGGAAGGGCTTAGAACGGTTCGCTGCGCGCCGCGCTTCCGCTTCTCTCAGATACTCTTCAAGCGCACTGGGAGCTGTTGCTCTACGCATAGCGTCTTGGTACGCGGTCCCTGCTTCTAGCCCGGGGATACTCACATAGCTGTCTTCTTCTCCGTTAAACGACACAATCCCCCCGCCGGCATACTTCGTCGGCAGGTTCGTTTTCAGTTTCGTCAGCCCGCCTTCGGCGGCGCCTTGGACTTGCGCGGCAGCCTGCAACCCGCCCGGTGCCTGCGCTTGCTGTTGCTGGCTTTGGGCAGGGTGGTTCTGGGCGAACTGCTGCACAAGCTGTTGCTGCATGACCTGCTCGGCTTTCTGGCCAGCGGTCTGCGCCACGGTCGGAGGTGTCTGCCCCTGTGCCAGCGCCTGTTGTTGTTGCCAGTGCTCCGCTGCTTTGTCGACAGCCATCTTGGACAGCAGCGTCAGCAAGTCCGGCGTTACCCCTGTCTTGGGGTCCGGCGGCGCCATGGGTTTGCGCGCCATGAGGGATTGCGTTGGAGTAGGGGCGCTATTCATCATTTTCAGTTCCTCTTATGGCTGTACGGCATAGTTCAGAGCGGGCAGTGCGGTGAGCCCGTAGGTGGCCGCGGCCTTCGGTGCGTCGCGTGCGGCCAACCAGTTAGCGTAGTCGGCGTTGAGGCCGGCTTGCGTCGTGTTCTGCTGTACACCACCTGCGTTGAGCGTAGCATTGATCGCGGCCAGTCCGTAATTCTGGTTGGCGATGGCTGCGCTGGTGCCGTTGTTCGCGCTCGACACACTGGCCTGCGTCTGGTTGCCCGCATTGGCGATGCTCGCCGCGTTGCCTGCGTTGGCCGTAAACTGGCTTGCCTGATTGGTAGCACCGGTGTTCGCCAGATTGACTTGCGTGCCCAACTGCGCGTTGTTGTTGTTGGTCGCGTTCTGGTAGCCCGCATTTGCAATGGCCGCGTTGTTTTGGAATCCAGCATTCGCCAACGTGTTCTGGTTGACGGAACCTGCATTGAACTGCGTCGCGTTGTTGATCGCGCCTGCATTGCTGATGTTGGCCTGCTGCTGGAACCCGGCGTTGGTGGCGTTGACCGTATTGTTGGCGTTGGCCACGAACTGGCCTGCTTGGTTCTGGAACCCGGCGTTGGCGATCCCGACCTGATTGGCTGCAGCGGCATTGGCAAGCCCTGCCGTATTGTTGGCGTTGGCGCCGAACTGACTGGCCTGATTCTGGAACCCGGCGTTGGTAATGTTCGCCGTGTTGTTGGCGTTGGCACCGAACTGCGCGGCGGCAGACTGCAGCCCTGCGTTGGCGATACCCGCTTGGTTGCTGGCATTGGCTCCGAACTTCGCCGCTTCGTTCTGCGCTGCCTGATTGGCCAAGCTGAACTGGTTTTGCTGCCCCGAGTTGAACATGCCAACCTGATTGGACTGCTGTGCGTTCTGCAGATTTGCCGTATTGGCGGCGTTGGCCGTGAACTGACCGGCCTGATTCTGGAACCCGGCGTTAGTCAGATTGGTTTGGCTGGCCAGCTGTGCGTTCTGCATGTTGCCCGCGTTGTCCATCTGCCCCTGCGCCAACCCGTATTGCCCTTGCAGGTTCTGGTTTGCCAAGGACTGCTGCAGTCCGACTTGCGTACCGAGCCCCTGCGTTTGCAGATTTGCTCCAAGGTTAGCCGTGCCGGTTTGAATCCCGGCCTGCTGGTTGGCTGCCTGTGCACCGACACCTCGCGCCTGATCGGCGTTGTACTGTGCCTGTGCGTTGGTGTAAGCCGACTGTAAGCCTGCGGCCTGAATGTCACCCTTCTGTGCGGCCAGATTCTTCGCGGCTTCTGCATCCATGACGGCTGTGCGGGAACCACCGAACGCGCCCTGCTTCATCTGGTTGCTCTGGCGCTGGGTCGTAGCCACGTCGGCCTGCCGCTGCGCGTCGCGCTGCTGGTTCTCCACAACCTGCTGCATGTAGGGCGTCATGTACGCCGTGGAGTTCCCGTTATCGATGAAGCGATCGGTGTTGACCTTCTCTGGCCCCGCCATCTGGTACGAGTTCAGGTTCGCTTGATAGTTGCTGGTGTGTGCGGCCCCCAGTGTAGTTCTCTCGACGGTCGGTGCGGCACCGGCCAGCGTAGCGTTGTAACCCTGCGAGGTAGCGTCGCGTGCGGTGGCCTGCTGCGCGTTGCCAAGCATGTTGGCGGTGTAGCCCTGCGCTCCGGCCAGCGTGGCTTGGTACCCTTGCGTGGGCGCGACTTGCGCGGCGTTATAACTCTGCGTGGGCGCGACTTGCGCGGCGTTATAACTCTGCGTTGGCGCTACGTTGGTGGCGCTGGCTGTGTTGACGTTGTACCCCTGCGCAGCAGCCTGCTGTGCGGGCGTGGCTTGCGTGGCAATGTACTGGGCGGCGGGCCCCGCGTTGATGGCCTGCGCTTGTGCAGCTTCGGCTTGCTGTGCAGTGCTCTGTGCCGCGGTGTATCCTTGGGAAGAAGCAGTGCCTGCAGCCGCGCCACCCCCGCCAACGGTACCGGAAGCACCCAGATTACCGTACGCGTCGAATGCCTTTTGCTGTAACGCAGATGTACCCGCTGTGAGCTGCCCACCGTATGGCTGCCAGAGTGCCGGATTGTTGGCCACGGCCGTGATATTGGATGCGGCACCGGTAGCGAGGTCTCCACCGGTGGCGAAGTGTTGCACCGCCCCGCCCTTGGCGTAGTTGGCGGCTTTCGCAAGTCCACCAGCTTTCGCAGTGAACGTCTCGGGATTGATCTGCTTACCCTGCTTTTTGGTACCGGTGCGCGCGGTGCGAATGTCGTCCATCATCTTGTACAAGTGCTGCGCGCCTGCGTCAGAGTTGCCATTACCAAGGTGGGACACCACGTCGGCCGGCACGACGAACTCGCCGTGCGCCATTGCCGCAGGCTGCTTGCCATCGATCACCGCCGGGATTTGGTCGGCCATGCCATCAGTTGCACCTTGCAGGTAACGAGCAGGTAGGGGTTGCTGTGGTGCCATGGGGGCTCCTTGCTGTGGTGCCATACCGCCGGCGGCAGCATTCCACGTGTTCATATAGTCTTCGTCAGTCAACGGGTTGCGATACACCGGCACCGTGTAGGGGGCGGTCAGCGACTGTGCGGCCAGATTGGACTTGTAGGTATCCGTGTTTTTGGCGTTGAGCGCACCTAGTCCAGCCACACGCTTCGCGTCTTTCGCTTGGGCGGCGGATAAAGCAGCGGTGTCTCCGCTGTTGACGAAGGAGTGGGGTGTGAACCAACTGACCCCGCCCGATCCCGGGACGTGCCCGGCAGGCGTAGCAATTGGCGTATGCCCGACCATAGTGCGGTCAGGAACCTGTACGTTGTACGTGCCATTTTTGACCTCCGGGCCTTCGGACAGTTTCTTGATGACAGCAGCAACGGTCAACCCGTCTTTCAAGATGTCTGCGATCTTGAATGAGCCGTCGGCGTTGACGTACTGTTTCGTCAACGCTGCTTTTGTGGAGTCCCACAGGCTTGGGTTCGATACGTTGATCCCCGCCACACTTGAGCCTGCACCGATACCGGCAAGCGTGTTTTCTCCTGTATTCATAGCAAGCAGTCGCGCAGACTCTGCGGCGGTCTCCCCCGCCGCTGCGTTCGCGGCAATGTATTCTGCTGCTGTTTGGCCTGCAGTAGCCGCCGCAGGCAGTCCCCCACTAACACCGCCCAACGCCGCCGCATCGGCTGCATTCATAGCCGCCCATGCGTCTGCCGTCAGCGCCTCGGGGGCCAGTGATGTAAGCCCGGCTTCGGCGGCAGCCGGTAATCCGCCCGCTGCGGTTGAAACCATATTGCCACCGCCGGTCAACCCCTTCACTGCTGCCGCTTCCTGTGCTGCTGTTAATCCTGATGCCGTAGGCACTGCGCCAAGATCAATGCCGGTCCCAATCTGAGCCGGTGTACCGAACGAGAATGCACCAGTGCCACCAGCCGACGAAGCAGGGCCAAGGCTTGAACCTGCCCCACCCAAATCCATCCCCCAACCGGCAGAACCCGGGCCTCCGGCTGCAGTGCTGCCCCCCCCGGTCCACGAGGACGGGATAAATGCCGAACCGATTACTGCGCCTACAAGCCCCTTAGCTTGGTCGATAGACATCCCGAAGAAGTCGTCGTTAGAATCGAACTTGCCGTCAGCCGCTTCCTTCTGCGAACGCGCAAACCCCTTCGCCCCGGAGTCTTTAATCACGTCATCGGCCAACGTCGACGCCCACGCTTTGGCCGCAGCCTTGGCTTCTTCAGGGGTGTCAAACGTACGCTGTAACGCATCACCCGCGCCGGGGATATGCTGCATCCAGTTTGTCGAGATGTAATCAACGTCAGCGGGCTTCACGCTTTCAAGTACCGCACGCTGCTCGGGAGACAGCGCATCGAGGGCATACGTCAACGCGGTCAGATTGCGACGATCTTTGCGTTGCTGGTACATATTGTCTTCAAGGATGTCGTCGTAGATAGCCATAATCGTTCCTTAAACCTTGACTTTCAGCACGTTGCTGGCCGTCGTATCCCTGTAGACATCGCCAGCCCGTAGGGTAGCAACATCCGCTTCTGTTGGCAATGTATTGAGGTCGAAACTGAGCGTTGCGGCCGAGAGCCCCTGCGTGCCTTGCAGAGCGGCAAAGTACAGGCGCAAGATGTTGTTACGCTCGTTCTCGTACTGCTGATTGTATTCGGCAGGGGCCCTCGGTAGTGAGGGCGGAGCGGTGCGTTGAAAGGTTCCCATGGCTATTTGCGGCCGTCTACACGGGTATCGATTCGCGGGGTGCCGAGCTGCCACGTGGTACCGACCGTATTGGAGCTGACGCCTATGGCCAACTGCCTACCGCGCACGCGCGTGCTCACCTGTCCGGTGAACTGGTCTACGTTGTAGGCACCAACCCGGGTGACTGCTGCGGAGCTGCTACCTCCAACGGAAGGCGGGACGGTATACCCCGAGCCGGAGTTCTTGGCAGGATACAGCGTGAACGTCGCTGTCGGTGTGATGCCCGTAGTAGACGAACCGGCGAACGTAATGTCAGGCAGCAAGCGCCAAATGAAGGCGAAGTTGTGGCCATCGTCAATGTCGAACTGCGCACTGATGACATACGCGTTGATAGCGGTGGCTGGCGTCGTCTCGCCGTCGTCCGTACCGACCTCGTGCTGCACCAAGTTGTTACTGTAAGTGGCTGCAATCGGGTTTGTGTTGAGCCCCGTGTCCAACCATGCAGTGCGCGCCATGGTACCGTAGTACCAAACATCTTCTGCGTAGTTGTAGACCACATAGCTGTCCACCGTGGTACTGCCTTCGGTACAGTAGAACCACCACACCTCATTGAACCCCTCGTTGGTAGCCGCGAAAATCTGATACCCCTGATCGTGGTCGAGGTCGTCGAACACGTACGAACGCAAGTCGCAGCGCAGTGTGGCCACCGTACCATCGTACTTGTAAAACTTGTCGATGCCCATCCAGTAGGTAACACCCGCCGCCACAGCGACGCAGTTGGGCCCCGCGCACGAGATGTTGCTGGCAAGGATGTTGAAGCCGTAGACCTCCGGCGCACCCAAGAACTGCTGGGAATACAGCGCGTTGTCCGTCCACACCAGAATCTCTTGGCGTACCTGCATCGCGGCGTAGATCAGGGACCCCGACGACAGGCGATAGCTGCCGGCCAGATTCGTTATCTCCGGGTACCACGACAGCGCGTCTTCTGAGTCAGACCACCGGATCAGTAGCGGGTCGAGCGTTGTGGAATCGATCTCATTGGTGCCGTAGGCAATGATGATGCGTGTCGAGTCGGATACCAGCAGTACGTTTTGCACAACCGGAACGTAGGAGGCGCCGGAAGAAAGGGCGAGATTCGTCGCTCGCGTACCGGTGCCGGCGCTGGAGTCCCAGTAGTAAATCCCGCCTCCGCGCGGGCCGAACACAAGGTCTTCCCCGTAATTCATCTGCGACCAGACACGCAGCGGCACCCCCGCCGCTTGTGCCGAGCTGCCCCAAGTGCTGGAACTCCAAGGCCCTGCGCCCCACCCGTATGCGGCCTGCTGCACTTCCGTACCCGTGTTGATCTGGTAATCAGGCTCGACGTTGGCCCCGCCGCCAGACGCCGTGGCGTTGGACGCGGATGCGGCCGTGATGGTGTACGTATTGACATCCGTCACCGATGTGATCTGGTACTCGCCGCTGATAGTCAGTCCGCCAATGGCGGTGGCTCCGCTGAAAGTAACGAAGTCGTTGGCTAGCGCGCCGTGCGCGGCAGCCGTGACGGTTACCGTGGTGCTCCCGTTGACAACCGCAAACGGGTTGTTGGCCAGCTTGACGTTGTAGAAATAGTAGACCGCCGTTACCGCCGCGCCACCGGCACCCGCCACCGTCGACGTAGCCGCTGTGGCCACCGTGATGACGTAGTTGTTGGCGTCTGTAATGGACGTGATGATGTGTGTCTGGTTAAGGTCGAGCGCGGGCACGCCGCCGATCAACTCACCGCCGGTGAACGAAACAAGGTCTCCCGCAGCTGCCCCGTGCGCGGTATCTGCCACGCTAACGGTGGTGAGCCCGCTGGAAGTCGTAAAGGGGTTGACCAGTGCCGCGGTCGTCGTCGGCAGCCGGATCGGCGTGATGTCGTAATAGGTCGTGTTCTGCAGCGTATAGAACTTCAAGTTCGTACCGACACCGGTGTTCTTGAGCTGGTTGAGCGCCGTCCATGTCCAGAGCGAGCGGCAGACACCGAGGTACGTCGAAGACGTGACCTGCTCCCAGCCACCGATTACTTCAGGGGTGCCTTGGCGAAAACGTATTTTGTCGGACTCAAACCACCCGCCTTCTGACTGGTATCTTAAATTTTCCCGGTTGATCCCCGGCTTGAGTCGAAGCGCTTTGAGGGGCACGGCAGTCTCCTATTTAGGCCAAGCCTCTATTATCGTTCGGATGTCGCTGGCGTGGCGATCAGCTTTTTCCGCCAGCTGTCGATGGCTCTCTGTAGCTGCTGCGCATAGCTCTCCAAGGGCAGCGGTTCTGACAGTGCAGGCCGCAAGGGAGGCGGAGGCATCTCGCACGGTGCGGGTAATTTCGTCGCGCAAGCTGTCAGCAGCAGCACGAGCATTATCAGAATCGCGGCGGAGAGCAGCGCTTCGGGCCACTCCGTTGTTGACCGCATTGATAACGGCTTGATCGTTGCGAGTGCGAGTCGCTCCAATGAGGCGCTGATTTTCGAGAGTAGCTTCAACACGATCTTTCTCCTCAGAATCTGCACGCCATGATTGAATCTGCCAAGCTGCACCGAACCCCGTGGCCGCGCTGGCTACGGCAATGATGCCTGCAACAATTAACTGCGGTGGGAGCATGCCCGTTACTTCCCGGTAACAACGGGCACGACTTGCACGACCGGGGTAATCACGGGAGTTGGTGTCACCACCACAGGAGCAGGCGTGTAAATGTCGTGGCGGTCAGTGTTTGTGATGGCACCGGGCGCTTGAATCAGCCCTGCAATACCTTGAAACGTGGAATTTGTGCTGATGCCTAGGCTGGTGCTGTTGGCGCTCTGCAATCGCGCTGTACGCCCCTGCTCCACCAACCCGTATGCCTGTACCGCCCCGGGCACAAGCACGGAGGCCCATTGCAGAGCCGTAGTGTCGGGTGCAGCTTGTCTGATGCCGCCCTGACCGCCCGCCATGCCTCCGCCGAGCATCACCGCCAGCAGTGCGCGAGTCGTGGGGTCTGCGCCGTCTGCCAGAGCCTTGATAGCCGTGTATTTCGCGGTTTCCGAGTCTCTCTGGGCTGCGTAAAACGCGGCGTCGTTGGTGTTGGCGCAGCCTGCAAACAGGGTGCAGAGTGTTATCAAAATCAAAGTTATCGTTTTCATATCGTGCCTTTCAAAAAAATAGGTAATCAGTCATGTGGGCTCCGTATTAGCGCGTTTGTCGTCAAGGTAAGCCCGCAATGCCGCGTGGTAACTGTCATGCGTCACGCTCGGGTCTACAAGCAGTTCGTAAATCGCGCCGTCGCTCGGGCTTCCCCAGCAACCAACGGTTACCTCTTCACGCTCCACACGGTCTGCCAAATTGCGCAGAGCCCAGGCCATGGCCGTGCGCGTGTCGGCTTCTAAAGCCATCGTCAGGCGGAAGGCTCGCACTGGTGGTTTGGCGGTCATGCAACTCCCCTTAAACAAAGTTCTGTTTCCATGGCCCGGCGTTTCGTCAGTCCGGGCAGCTCAACCGAAACTCCTGCAACGCGAGCGCGGTTCCATCGTCCAAGCTGCATGCAGGCCCCGATGATGTTTCTTTCGGCAAGGAATCGGGCTGCGGTGCTGCGCTTGGAGTCGCAGGCAATGTGCTCTCCGATGTTGTATGCTGCGTCTGAGAAAGCCGCGAGGACTTCGGGTGGCAGTCCCGGTCGACAGCGGTCCACTGCTTCAATGACATGGCTCATCTCCTTGGTAAGCAAGGCTTTGCATTCTGGAACCGTGCGGAAGTCGCCCATCTTGACTCCCGCTGTGCTGCCGAAGCAGATTGTAGGCAGACCGACCGGGTCTTTGTAGGCGTACTGGCGCAGCCCTTCTGCCGGGACCGCCAAGGCAGTCGCCAGCACGAGCGCTATGGCCTTGCGTTTGAAGTCTGCTTCAGTCGCCATTGCGCACCCGGTCGGCTATGACAAAAACCAAGATGCCGAACCCGCACACCACTGCGACCCAGATCAAGGCGCTCCAGAAGGTATTCATGGGTTTGGCTTCCCATAACGCCATGCCATGTAGACACTGATGACGGTGGCCGCGATGCCGCCGCCCCACTTGATGACCGTCCCGACGTAGCCCATGATCCTGATGAACGACTTGCCAAGCATCAAGATGTCTTTGATTTCAACAACCGTCTCGGCGGTATCTTTGGCCGCCGATGCTGCTTCGGAAGTTGTTCTGCTGTTGTCGTCCAGCTTAGCTTCAAACCGCAGGTGCGTTTCCAGCATCGTGGTACGCAATTCTTCGATTGTGCTTTCTATGCGCCCCATCCGGCTCGCCCCGGCGTCCATGCGCTGCTCCCACTGGTCGTGGTTTTCTGGTCGTCTCCGGTCGACTTCTGGAAAAGCGGGTGTCTCGTCTTTTATGGGCAATACTGCGCTCATGCTGCATCCTTTTCGTAAGTCCACACCACACCTTTGACAATCACGCCTTTGTAGAGCGTACCGTAGAAATCGAGCGTTGGGAGGTGAAGTTCCTTCTCGTTCTTTTTCCACATCGGTTCATCGGTGCTTAGGTCTTGGTCCCAAATGGCACTGGCCAGATCAGTGATCGTCCCTACCACGTTCAGCACTTCCACAGTAGGCGTTTGCCAGTCGGTGTATTCCAGCATCAACGGGATTTGCAGCTTGCCGTTGTCAAACTTCGGATGGTCTACCGGGATGTATCCGGGGAATGGGACGAATCCGAATGGCGACTTGGTGTACTTGTGAAGCTGGGTGAACTTTATTAGTTCGTCCCATGGCCAGTAGTCAGTGACAAGCCCCGAACCTTGGATCAGGAAGCCCTTGGTTTTGTCGTAGCCGATGCACGCTTCCACGTGCTCCATAGCCACGCCGTAGCGGTCAGTTATCAGTGCAGAGCCGGTACAGATCGCACGCATCAACTCTGTCTTGCCGTTGATGCGTTCGGTGGCAAACCCGTCTGCGTGCAGTGCGCCATACTGCAGCGCAGCCAGCCCCGGCGGTTGCAGCGGAAACCCGGCAAATGGGTAGAGTTCATCAGGGCAGTACCCAACACGGTTTGCCGTGCGGATTGCCTCTTCGACCGACACCCGCCGCTTGTCCATGTAGTAGTAGCAGAAGTAGGGGCTGATCTGGATGTTGATGCCCGCCCTGTGGGCCATCGCTTCCGCTGACGAGCTGAACCCAAAACACGTGCAGGTATCGCCCGCCTGCATTTCCTGCCGCGTCCACGGGTTTAGGAACGATGCGCTGTCGGGGAATACTTCTTGCTGCATGGGTTAATACTCAATGACGATGACGCCTGCCGCCCCGTCCGGACTACCGATATTATTGTACTTGCCGCCAGAACCGCCGCCGTAAGCATTGCCTGCAGTTCCCCCCGGTGTGTTGCCTGCAAAGACAGTGCTGCCGCCGAGTGCTGGGGGGACGTTAGAGTTTGCTGCGGCTGCACCGCCTGCACCACCGGATATATTTAAATCTCCGTTGCTGCCAACGCCGCCTGCGCCACCCGCAGTGCTTGATGGCCCTCCTGCCCCGCCCGTAGCAGACACCGTTGTAATAACTCCGCCTGAGAATGAGCTGGTGCCGCCTGCGTTGCCTGTGGTGTTGCCGACACCTGCAGACAGCCCCACACCTCCGGCGCCAATCGTCACGGTGTAAACCGTAGCAGGCACAACAGTCAGCACCTTGATCGCCGCGCCACCACCACCTCCGCCTCCACCCGTTTGAGACACCCCGTTGCCTGCCGAACCGCCGCCGCCGACAACCGTAACCTTTGCCTTTGTCACCCCAGCGGGGCACGTCCATGTTGTAGAGGACGTGAATACCTCGATGCTGCCTGCAGCCCCAAGCACCACATCCCCGCTACCCACCAGCGAGTTGCTGTTCACGGTCTTGATGTTGGTGCCCGAGACCAAGGTAGCCTGCACGCCGGTCAGCGTGTTGGTAGAAATGTCGATGGTCTTGTTGGTAAGCGTCTGTGTGCCGTCGAGCGTTGCCACCGTAGCGGTGGCTGCCGGAAACGTGATCGTGTAATTCGATGCCCCCGCATTCGCACTGGCGAAAGTCGTTACGCCAGTGGAAGACCCGAGAAGTTTTAGCAGGCTGTTGGTAAACGTCTGCGTCCCCGTCCATACGTTAGTTGTCGCCGCCAGATCGGTAGCCACAAACGCAGAGCCGTTCGACGCCAGTACATATCCGCTGGTTCCTGCAGAGGAGAGTCCTGTACCGCCGGAGGCGACCGGCAGGGCGGTACCCAGTGTCATTGCAGACGCGTATGTAGCCGCCGTTACGACGTTTGTGCCATCGCAGTACAGCACCGCGCGGGAGCCGTTGGGAACCGAGATGCCTGTGCCGGCCGAAGTCTTGACCGTCTGGGCGTAGCCACCAGTGGAATTGTTGTAGACGATGTACAGCTTCGACAGTGCCGGCACAATGATGTTACGCGCTGCGCCGGGCGTACCTCCGATGGTGAGGAACATGCACCGGGCTTCATCCGTGGCGCCGTTGGCGGATGACAGCGTGTAGTCGGCTGTCGTCATCGTCAGACTGGCAAGCCCTGCAATCGCGGTATCGACCAGCGTTGTGATGCTGTTGTTTACCGTGTCACCCCATGTACCCGACTCGGCACCGGTGGTGGGCAGCGCCAAGCGCAGGTTGCTTGTGAAAACAGTTGCCATGGTGGCTCCTTAATGCTCAAATTATAGTTGTCCACCCCGGCGTTTGGGTAGTATCTATCGGCCCCCACACGAGTACGCTTCCAACAGCACCCGTAGCAGCCACTCCTGTAACGGCGACGCTCATTTCAGGCCACCCGGATCACGGCAGTTGCCGCAGCAGCGGCAGGGAATACGACAACGAAATCAGTAGCGGTAGCGGTCTTGTCCGCGCCGAAGTCCAGTACGGCAATAGCCCGGTTTGCTTTGGTCGAGTTGTAAATCAGCGCCCCGCGTGCCGTAAAACTGGCCCCGGCCCATGTAGCATCGGTGAAGTCACAGATGCCGGTCGTACCGTCAAGCGAGATGGTAGCCCCCGCGAGCGTGGCGCCCCCGGCCGAATACCCCGTCCCCGAGACCTCGTTGGTAGCGGAGTATGCAGTCGTTGCCGCACTGAGCGTAGCGCTGCTGGTGTATAGGGCGATCTTGATGACGTCGGTGTCGAGGTCATGGATGCCGCCGAGCAGCTCACTTTTGAAGCTGGAACAAAGCGCTTGGGATATAGCCATGGGGTTCTCCTAAATTACTGCACGGGTATCCGCGCCTGCCCATTACGGTAATTGTCTTGGCGTTCTTGGCCATCACAGAGCCGTTTGAGCTGCGCCAGTGCCTCCATGTACTTCTTCTCGTACAGCGCCAGCAGGTCTGCTTCGCCTTTCAGGAAGGTGTACGCCTCGACGATCGTTCCGTAGAGCAGCACCGGGTCATAGTTGTCCCCGAGCCATGTCGTGCTGGCCGTAACAATCGACTCAGGGTAGTAGAAGTAGTGCAGCTCCGTGCTGTACGCAGCGTCGGGTGTTGGACCCAAGATGAAGGTCAGCTCTGTCGGTGCGTCAGAACGGCTGCCGAACAGGGCGTAGTATTTTGGAGTGCCGGTGGCCGTGGGGATGGGGTACGCTTCGCGGATGAAACTGACATCCTTGTTGAGCAGGTACGTGTAGGCACCTGTTGTCGGGGAAATGACTGCTATCGAAGCTGTGGCAAGGTAGTCCGTGGGGCATGTCAGGTAGGTGTTGCCAGAGGTTGTCGTTCCGGTGACGTTCTTGCGCAGCGCCGGGATGCTGCTCATGTTGTAGATTCTTGTCTCTGCTTGACGCACGAACGTGTTCATGTCCACCGTCTCGAAGGTTTCTTCTAAAAAATCAGAAACTGCTATTACGAGTTCAGAGTAATTCATGTCGTTGTAACCGTAACGGTCCCCACGTAGCCTGTTGCCAGTAGTGTATCCGGCGTAAGGGGGTTAGTCATCCCCACTGGATTCCATCCCCACGCGATGTCGCGGCTCTCTTCAGGGTAGTCAGGCCGGGGGTTTCGCAAAGCCTGCGGATCGTAAATTGGCACCGTCCCAAGCATCAACTGCGGCTGATCTGGCGTCCAGCATTGCCGGCACAGCAGCATACCCGTGACCTTTGTCTTTACCACCTCTTGCTTCAGGCGCGCGAGCGGCTGCCGGAAACCGCACATATCGCAGAATCCGAAAGCGTACTTGCCTGAAGCGTATGGGGAACTCATATACGTCCTGTGCGCGGAACCAATCTGAGCGTGGCTTTCTCGCGGTCTTCGTCCATGGCAGCCTGCCAAGACTCTTGATACTGCTGCTGTAACACCGGCAGGCGATCTATACCGCCGGGTATCTTCAAGGCCAAGTAGTATGCCAACCCCGCAACCAAAGCAGGTAGAAAGCGGTACGGAACATCTTGTGTCGTCGCCCCCGCATCCTGAATGCGCCGTAAGCGCCAGTACACCAGCGTGTAGGTTGACGCAGCGTCAGGAACTGGCCACACCGTAATCTGTGGCGCTATGAGCCGTTGAATCCATAACTGCAACGGGCGTCCCGTGGATAGTTTGTTTGGTATCGCAGCATATGTCGACGCGCTGATGCGCTGCATGGACAGGTCGGCTTGTGTCGATACGCTTCCGGCACCGGTGCGGATTACATATTCCATGAGATCAACAGTGTCCGCTGGCAATACGTACGTCGCGGTACCCGCAACCATCGCGATGGTTCCTGAGTCAATGGTCCATAAATTCAGCCCTTGGTTTGCCCACGCGGCAAATAATAGGTTCAGCGATATGCGGGTGGTACGTAGGTCATATCCTGAACGAATTTCTGCGCCGCAGCGAGCCCACGCTTCATCCGCCAGTTCCGTAAAGTCTAGGTCAAACGTGGTGGTGCCCGAGGTAGCCATTTAGCACCCGCCTTTGAAACCCTTGCCGCGTACTGCCGCACCGGTACCGCGCACCGCGCCGCCTGCGGCGAACGGCTTGCCCTTCTTAGCGTCTTCGGACTTCTCGCCGCGCGCGTACTGCGCCGGTGAAATCTTGCCGGATTTGATGGCGCGGGCTTCCTTGAAGTTGTCCTTGCCTTTGAACAGGTTACTCATTTTGGTTGCCATGATTAAATGTACCTTCCACGGGTTTTACCCTTTGCTTCCACACCGCCGCCTTTGGCGTATTTCTTGACCTTGCCTCCGCAAGCCATGCCTCCCGTACGCTCGGGAAGCTGCGCTGGTGGGGCGCTCTGGCGCCCTTGCAGCATCTGTTGAATCCGGGCCCGCTGCACTGCACCGACGGTGCGCGTATCCGCTTCCGGCTCCGCTGCGCGCGTCTTGGCAGCCAGTGCTGCCAGTACCCGGGGGTCAATCTGCTTACGTGCCATACGTTACTCCAAAAGGGGGGTTTCCGCCACCGGCGCAGGTATCACCGAAGCACAGAAAGCCTCGCACTCAGCCAAAGTAGGCAGCACTTCATCAGGCCACCGTGCGGCGTAGTCTTGCGCGACAACAGCATGCAGCATGGCCGGGTTTGCGATCAGCAGCGGGACTTGCTCTGCAAACTCCTGGCGGCAAGGTGTCGATACAAAGATGTTGTCCCCGTAGATTGGCTCGGGCATTTCGCC